>Ga0099828_10004120_pt1 | contig 10234 bp, 10 predicted proteins | sample CZO8metaG_2_FD_79338 | JGI IMG/M metagenome (GOLD analysis project Ga0099828, IMG submission 79338) | Vadose zone soil microbial communities from the Eel River Critical Zone Observatory, Northern California, USA - CZOApr15con2H1.8 metaG | ecosystem: Environmental > Terrestrial > Soil > Vadose...
AGCCCGCTTGGAAAAGGAGGCGAGCTGGACAATCTCCAGTGACCATCTCCGGGAATGGCTCAAGATGCTCGACCAGCAGTCGGCAGAGTAGTCTATGAGCGCGAGCAAAGAGGTTCTGCACGAGTGAAGGCCGACGAAGCTTCGTGCAGTCCTTCGGCCGCACTCGTACTCCCAGAGCCACCGGGCTCCAGCTTTTTCAGTGATGATCAATGCAGCATTCATCGCCACCGGCAAGTTGTGATCATCAATCCGCTCCTTAATAAGTAGTGTCAGTCAATCCTTCAGACTTCTCGCGGCACGGAAGCGCCGACCGCTAAAGCTCGACGAAGATGACAGAGCCGTAGGCTGGAGAATTTTCGTCAAACGGCAGCGGTTGTTTTCGTGATTCATAGTAGGTGAGTCTTTCTGCATGGGTGATCTCACGTGAGTACACTATGGTGGCAAAGAACCAGAGCCTGGCCAGGTCGGGCCTCCCGGCTGTCCGACCCCCATCCCTCTCTACAGCCGGTGTGCTGAACTGATCGTAATAGGGGTCCGAGTATGATCCGACCGGAAAACGGATCATACTCGGACCCCTACTTTTCGGGAGTGATTTGATATGCTGAGAGTTGCAGCATTCTTTTGATTGCTTCATTAAGGGGAGGGGCCATTGTGCTTAACGAGGCGTACAGGAATGCACAGATCGCCTTTTTCTCTTGATTGGTATCCCAGGAGACGTTCACGCCAATTTCTAATTGTCGCGGATTGGCATGAACGCTGCAGAGATGATCGAGCGTCTTTCTTGTTCCTGATCCAGCCGCTTAAAACGACTCTTTTAGCACTCGCAGTGCGCGAAATAAACTCGTCTTCCCACTTCCATTGGGGCCAACAAAAAAGTTGAGATGCTCATCGAGCGCTTCGATGGTACAATCTCGTAGAGCCAGAAAATTCTTCGTAGTTATTTTGTGGACTTTCATCTAATCTTCCTTATCCTACAATGTTTTCTATCGTACCCGAGAATATATGTTTTCTGCTGTCGAAATATCTGAAGCGCTTCAGATATTTCGGAAACGTGAGTGGTATGTAGGGTAGTTAAAACTACTACTCCCAAGGTAAAGATAACCGCTCAAGCAACTGCGGATATGAGACGTCGAACTCGATATTATTCTGGGATTGAGCAAAGGCAATGGTCGTATCTGCTGCCTCCTTGAGAGCAGGGCGCGCCCCAATCCACCTCGGAAAGTTCAAAAGGCGTAAGACATCGCTCACAAACGGGAAGAGGAAACGTAATGCTGTGCAGGTGAAGCGATAGGGTTCCAGGAGAATTTTATCTGGACCGTCGGAAAGGTTCATCAGCCCCCATTCGGTAAACGGCATATTCTCAGGTGTCATGCGATCAACCGTCTGAATGGCCTGGGCATCCTCGCGGCTGAGGAAAGCAATATTACAGTGAGATCGCCTGCCCGCTATTGAAGTGCGCGCCAGTCAGCACCAGGCGATGCTGAATCGCATCGCGCGGTGCGTAAAACAGACCGATGCGTTCCTGCTGTTGGCGATCGCGGAAAAAAGATGCAAGATCAGGCGCTGCCGTATCCAGCTGCCGGAACAAGGGGTTTTCTCTGCCAGATCGCCTTTCAGCCCGTAGTGTCACACCCTGTGGAGAGGATATCCGAAAACCGAAGCGGTGATAGGCCAACCACGCCAGGCTATCGAACACTCCGGTAGCCAGCATGAAGAAGTAATTGAGCTGATTGAGCATCTCGTCGCGGGCATCGCTTGTCGGAATGCCGTAGCGCAACCATCCGATCCGGTCGCACGCCTGCATTTGTCCGATGAGGCGGGCATATAAGGCTTGCATAAAATCCATAATAGGCGCACTATCGGGTAAGCTATCGGCTGCTCCATACACGGTATACGGCCACGCTGCTTGAAAGGCCGGCACCAGATTCCACAGCCGCTGCCAGTAATACACGCTCCTGTTGGCTGTGTAATTCGTCCGAATGTGATACTTCTCGTGTGCTTTGAGGCAGAGATCAATATAGTGCTGTGCCTCATGTGGAGTGAGTACGAAAACATTTCCCTCCGGTCGTGGATTCAAAGCCAGATTGAGCACGCTTTGGTCGAGCGTGACAAACAGATGCCGCTCCAGTGCCTGATGAATCTTGGCATCGACAAGCGGTGCCGAAGGCTCATTCGGATCGCGCATCTCCTCCCAGTTTGGGTTGAGTGAAAGCCCGTAGAAGCGTTGGAGGGAAATTGGGATGTGTTCAACATCGTATGTCGCAAGTGCATGAGGAGAAGACCACGCTGTGCCCTGACTGCTTCGTGCCGGTGTGACGAGAAGATCGAAAGTTGGTCTGGTTTCCCTTATTCCCACGTGTTTCCCCATTGCCACAAGCCAGTCTCGTGCCAGAGCGTCCTCGCCCTGCGCCTGTGCAAGATTATCGGTATGAAGCGTAACACGCACGCGCGGAAGCTCAGCGCGAAGCTGTGGATACCCAAATACCGGTATCAACCCCCGAGTATCTATCGTCTCTCGTATGTTGATCGCCATATACACACCCATCGTTGCTATCTCTACCAAGTCATCCGCGTGCGATCCATCGTGTGAGTGCTGTATTCTGTCCACGACGCAAACCTCCATATACACAAAAAAAGATACTTAACTGGCGAGAGTATAGTGCTTTCTTCTCCTGAGAACAAGGGAGTTAGCGGACTGATTGATCAGCCTGCCAGCCCTATCGCTGCGGCGTCCCGTTTGCCTCTACCTGGCGCTCTCATGCCCTGATGCGTGCCTTGAAGTGGTGGACTTCTGCCTGAGCGGAAACTTCTATGACGTTCTCAGCATAGTACCTGGCTCTGACTACGGCACGGGCCAGTTCCTCATCGGTGGCCGTCTCGACAAACGCTCGCCAAAACTCAACACCACGACCTACGGCGAGCAGGTTGGAAGCCGGGCAAAAATTGCCGGTAGCCGATCTGTTCGCCTCTATCGTACAATTGCTGCTCCAGGCGGGCGCGATCTGACAGGTCAAGCACCTGGCGGTATTGTGCAAGCTCTTGCTCTCACTCTGCTATCCGAGATTTCCCAGCCATGTGCCCCCGGCCAGCAATCTCGCGAGCAAGGACCACCGCAACCTGAAAAACACATCCGGCATTGACACCCAGGAGAAGAAATAAAAAGCACCTAAGCCCTCTCTGTGTGCGGGAGAGCCAGCAAGAATGGAACCGACGTTCGGAAGGCAGATCACCGACTCCGCGCATCCATCGCGCCAGAATGAGCAAGACGGCCCCAAACGCACAAAGCCATATCCGAGGGGAGCTTCCCAGAATCGCATGGTAGCGCGATGTCTTCTCAGCACCAGTTAGCCACTTGATTTGGTTATCTAAAGTTCGATAGTAAAATACGCACGAATGATAGTGTTGATATGTCTTCGATGTTGAAGGACCGAACATTCATTGTTTCGCCTTCTTGGTTTCGGGAACACTGAGTCTGCCATATCTCCTCAGTGTTCCCGAAACCAAGAAAGGCGAAACAATGAGAGAGGTCAGGTTAAGTACCTCACTTCACATCCAGTTACCTACCCCCTTTTCTGAGGAGCGTTCCTCGTTGATCATACAAATAGCTCAAGAGCCCAATGGTTTGTGTCCTGTTGAGATAATGGCATTCGCCAAGTGCCTTGACTGAGAGGATATCGTCCTTCCACTCAAAGGTCAGCGAACCAATGACCAGTCCTTGTGGGGGAACGCTCTGTTTCTGCCTGAGGTGTTCATTAGGTAACTGGATTTCAGGTAAGTTACTCAACACCTCTTCATGGAGAGCGAGGGCTGTTTCCTCCAGGCTTGTTCGTGTCAGCTTCTCCGTCGCCCCAAGATAGCGTTTGTAGAGTTTCTGATTCGCTTTGCGATAGGCGTACCAGTACGTGTCGCCGTACTTTTTGCGCTCGCATCGACCGGTGAAATGTCCCAGTTTTCCTTTGAAATGAAATGATTCGAGCGTGTTCAGCCAAGCGAACCACTCAGGCGAATCAGGAGCAAATGAGTGGTGTCCACCATCAGGGTCGTAAAGAAAGTAGGAATCTCCATCGGAATATTCAATGACGGTATTCAAGCGAGCTTCTCGTGTCTGTGCCATCCTGCCATCTCCCTCATGTTGAGTAACTCTTTCAGTATGCAGTTACCCATATCCTTTGCATCTAGCGGTTTTTGAGAGTAGGTAACTACTCTCTTCCATAGTTACCTACTCAGGTTCAATGATTCGCTAGCTTTGTTTCGGTGTCGTCTGGTTCTCTTTTGATCCAGGTAATGACAGCTCAAGTCCCTTCCCATTTTGAAGCTGCACGAAGTTAGGGAGAAGTGCCTGTTTTGCTTCGGCATCCTGGGCTATTCGTGACGGTATCTCTGTTAGGAAAGTAATACTGGAATCAGCTAAACTCATATAGTTTATCCTTCTCCTCGCTCAACTCTCTACACGCGCTCGTAGAGCTTGCCGTAGGCTACCTTCAGGTCTTCTTTTAGCTTGCGATTCTCGGCTTCAAGGGCCTTGATACGTCGATCTTTGGCGGCCAGCAACACGTCTTTGGTTTTGTCTGTTCGAGCCTGGTGTTGTTGGCGCTCTGTCCATTGTCGCTCGATTCGCTCCTGACCTTGCTGGGTGCGTAGTGCTTCAATACGCTCTCGCACGCCCTGCTGGGTATACAGATAGCTCTTGGTCACGTTCGCCGCCTGTGCGACTGTGTTAAAGTTCACTGGTTGTTGCTCTCGCAGGAGTTGGTCAATCGCCAGATGGACACGCTGCTGTGCCTCCTTTGACTTGCGGCCTGCATGCGCTAGCAAACCACGAGTGTTTGGCTTGATTCTTGCTTCATCACTCATACTCTCTTTGCTCTTTCTTCTGGCGTGTACTCTCGCATGGCTTTGCCTGCGGGATCATGCAGATCGCCTTTGCGAAGTACCTGAATGAGCGGAAGGACTCGGTTCAACTTCTGGGTATTGCGTTCAACCCAGATCTGGCTTCCAGCTTTTTCACCAAGTTCAATGAGCTCATGCAAATCCCTTTCCTGCTTCTCAAATTGAGGAAGAAAATCGGGCGTCGTGCAAAAGTAACGGCAGGTGTAGCAGGGTGAATCTTGCGTTGGGCAATTGGCTTTCTTGGGTTTGAAGCAATATCCGTCGGGCAGACGAACGGCATCGAGATGGTGGCGAATATATTCAAACTCGATCTCTTGTCCGTTGCTAAGTTGTTCCGTATTGACCACTTTGGGACGACCCGCTCCATCGATGCGTACGGCTCCTTTGGCAAATGTCTGTTCCCATTCCTTTCGCATCGTTGAGTCAAAAATCTTGGCGTACGCCAGAGTCATCTCTGGCGTGAGGTGTGCTAGCCATTTCTGCACATGCACCAGGCTCATCCCGGCATTGATGAGTTCGACGGCTTTGGTATGGCGGAAGGCATGATTCTTGAAATGGAAGATGGTGCCATCATCCCCTTTGATCTCACAGGTGACTGCGAATCGATTGAGTGCTGCTTGGACATACTTTTCATACAAGGGACGTCCTTTTCGCTTTTGTGTGGGTGCAGGAAACAGGTAGCGTTGGGGATTGTCTTGCGTTGAGGAGTGCTCTTTGACCAGTTCACGTTGAGCGACTACCACTGCAGCAATCTCATCTGAGATGGGGATCTTGTGGTTGAGTACATTGGTCTTGAGAATATCACCACATAACCACCAACCGCTGGAGGTGCATTCTAAACAGGTATCGTAGCGAAGATTCAAGACATCAGAAATCCGTCACCCTGAAGCACGCAGGATAATCACCACAGGCAGATACACTGCTGGTAATTCGTGCAGATGCTGCTCTAGTTGGTGCAATACCGCTTCAGGGATGTATTTGATTTCATTGGAGCGGCGATCAGGAGAGCTCCCAGCATCCTCCGGCCATATGAGTTTGCCTACAGGGGCCAGAGGAGCTTGGGGACTCGATGTCCGTTCCAGATATTCAAAAAAATAGCGGAGCCGAGAAAGGGCATTCCAGATTTGGAGGGTGCTATTTGGTTTCCCATGACTGTCCGCTCCCGTTTTCAGATACAAGAGGTATGCCTCGATATCTGACCGACTCACTGGCTGAAAATCACTTGCGCAAGGATACCGTGGGACGTAGAAATCGAGGAAGAGCCGCAGATGCCGTAGCCTCGTCCTGCATTCACTTAAAGAGTAGCGGGTAATGAGCAGGCGGAAGTAGCATTTGAGGACAAGACGAAATGGCGTCGGAATCTGTGTGAAGTTCAGCAGGTGATCACTCTTGTGGGCCGCGTAGCGCACACCTGGAAGATGACGAACATCCCAGATCTCTTGAGCGAGTTCTGCTTCCATCGCATCAAGTTGAGAAGATGCTGAGAGCACATGGAGCGATGAGGCCATTACGCTTGCTCCTCTCTGGCTTGTTGATGGCATGGGAACTGTGCTCGTGCTCGTTCCCATTCCTCCCGCACCTCCTCCTCGCTCGGATGCACATAGAGCTGGTAGGTGTACTGGAATTGTGCATGCCCGGCCCGTTCACGCAATACTTCTGGGCGGCATCCCGCTTGAGCAAGGCGTGTGAGGGAACTGTGACGCAGGAGATGAGCATGGGCATCGATTCCGGTCTTGCGTTGGAGCCGTTGAAAGAGATCATTGACATCAGCATACTCTAGTGGCCAACCTGCACGCGCACCTCGTACTTTGACGAACAGGTGATTGGTTTCTACCTCGTCGGTATGCACCACAACAAGGTAGTCGAGGATCTGATTGATCAGTTCGTCAGGCACATCGACAGATCGACAACTGGCAGGCGTCTTGATCTCTGCATCGTTAGGAAGTGGGCCGCGGTCACGGACGTGGATCTTGCGCCCATCTACATCGACATCCTCGATCCAGAGCGCAAGGCACTCCCCGATGCGCAGAGAACTTTGGTACAACAGCGTGAGCAGGAGTTGGTCACGCATGTTGTCACAGGCCTTGACCAGCATTTCGATTTGTTCTTTCGAGAGGGTTTTCGGTTGGTCACGTTTCGGTACACGCTGCTTGAGGAGGTTTTTTTCAACAGGCTTCCCTTTGGCAATGTGGTGCAAGAAACTCTTGTACGAACGTGTATGGGCAGGGAGGGAGATACGTGTTTTTCCATTGAGATCGGTGCCTAGCTCATCTCGTCGCCACAGATAGTCGTAGAAGCCTGCCACGGCAGAAATGATCAAATTGATCGTTCGATTGGTACGTGCTTGGACCACTGGTTGAACGGGTAACACTTTCAGCGACCGATAGGGATTCTTGAGCCAGAGCACAAATTCCCCCAGGTCATCGAGCGTCACCTGCTGGTAATCAAGATGCTGCTGTGCCAGGAACGTAAAGTACAGCGAGAGACTCTGGGCGTAGGCTCTAAGCGTGTTTCGCGCTCGACCAATCGCGTTGAGGTACTTGAGGTAGCGAATCGCTGGAACGACGAGATTCCCAGTATCGTCAATGACCACATACCGCTTTTGTAGGTCTGCTGTGAGGATTTCTTGGACCCGCATGATGAGTTCCCCTTCAATCATCAAAAGGTGACTTTTTCCTCGTAGAGGACGTTGAATACTACTTTACGAAGCTCTGGGTATGCCGTCAAGCATGTCTTGAAAAGGATGACTTTCTTCTCATTGAATACTATGACGACTTACTAAAAATCACCTTTAGATAATTTAAACAAGTGGCTAACTGGTGCTGAGAAACACATAACAAAGGCACCCAGAATGCACACTTAATCGTTGAGTGTGCATTCTGGGTGCCTTTTATTCATCAATCCCGGACGGGTCGAGCCTGCCTTTTCGGCGGCTGCCTTTGCAGTGTAGCATGAGAAGCGAATTGATACAAGTGTTTCCGCACGTCTCGTATCTGGCTGTCAATAGGCCCCAAGAAAAGAAAAGGACGATTTCTTGAGCCTTTTTGCACCCAAACCGCTTCCAGAGACGTGCGCAATATGCTTCTCGATAGGAAACCATGTGCCTTTGGAAAAGCAGCCTCCAAAGGCACAAGACAAAGCTAGTCTTTTACCAGTTTTGTCTCACTCTTATCAGTCTGCTCCCGAACAGTACCAATATGAGTATCACCGCGCCCCGGAACAACTTCTTTGCCGTATTGTTTACGAACTGTTTTCAATTCTTTGTCCGAACGCACCGTTCGTAAACGCCCATTTTCGTTGCGCGACCGACGCCACGCATACCACTACTCTTTCCCATTAAATGACAACTCCTTAAAAAAAATGTTTACATATCACTTCAGATATTCAAACGAACAACATTCCTATATAGAGTTCTTAAACAGGGGACAAAAAGCGGCAATATGTCAGATAAGTTGCCTATAAACTGCTTCTTCACTCTCTGTTCCATCTCCTTAAACCACTTTTCTGTTCTATTGTACCACAGATCCCATGAGGCATAACTCGCGCCTTATAGAAAACGCCACATGTTCGCTGTGTGTAGGGGCAGGCCTGCGACGATCTACATGATTGAGAGTCAAAAAGACTAGCCCGTCAGCTCCTCATTGATAAGTTTGCTGTTATGCAGTGGCAGTCATCCTTCCCTCTAAGGGCCCCGTTGAGCAAAGCGGGGTATGGTACAATAGGATAAGAGTGACCCATCCACTGATCAGGAGATGAGCAAGGAGCAAAAGACAGCATGGCAGCCGATAGATTACAGGTAAGCGACGGCCTCTATATGACCGTCGAGCAATACCTGGCCCTGGATGAAAGCAGCGATGCCAAGTATGAATACCTCGATGGCTACGTGTTCCTCTTACGCCCACCGTCCTCCGCCTATGACGATGAGGCCATGATTGACATGGCTGGTGGCAGTATCGCTCACGCCGCCATTTGTGCGCAACTCGTCTATCTGCTCGTTGGGGCGCTGCGGGGCAAGCCGTGTAGAGCCTACACCAGTGACGCCCGCATGCAACTCGCCGAGAAACGCTATCTCTACCCAGATGTCCTCGTAGCCTGTGGCGAGCAGACCGGCACCATGCTCACCAATCCAACCGTGGTAATCGAAGTCCTCTCCCCAACGACCGAGAAGCGCGATCGCGGGGCCAAATTCAAAACCTATAAGGCGCTGCCAACCATTCAGGAATACGTGCTCGTTGGCAGCGAATACCAGGCGATTGAGGTCCACCGGCGTGAGGGCACCTTCTGGAGACAGTATCACTATCGCACAGGCGACCTGATCGAACTCACCAGCCTCGGCATCCGTTTTCCCTTTGATGAGGTATACGACGGCATCCCCTTGTAGTCTCTCACATGCCCCAGATCCTCCGCTTGGTGTGAAGGGTCCCATCATGAGATGCAATGTCATCAGACTATGCCATCAGAAAAGAAGAGGGCAGCATGAAGAAACATTCCAAGCCTCTCAAGCGATATATCTACGTTTCCTCCAGAAAGATCGACATGTTCGACCAGCAGCGGAAACAGCATCCACTTCTGGCCTCGTTAGCGAGCTGGTTCACCACCACTAACCGCATCAAAATGGGAGGAATAGAGACCGAGAAACCTGCCGAAGTCAGTGCAGTAGATTTCAGCAAGCTCACCACCCTTCTTTCTACGCTAGAGCGAGAGCATACCACTGGCACAGTTGATGCTCCCGCTGAATATATTAACAGGGAGTCGCGCTAAAAGAAAAAACCTGCGTATGTAGTTTGCAACAAGCTTCTGTCCTTCAGGCGCGAACTCCTTGCCTCTGGGCACTCCTCCCATTCGACGGGCACCGGTTGGGATCGATTCGGGATCATACCATTTTTTTGTACACCATCTTCCCCGCTTACGTAGCACTGGGCTAGAGTGAGAGGTGCCTTGCAATTTACTTGCGTATGTGTTACTATTTCAGATAAGAAATCTTTGTAAACTTGCAAGTTTTTTGAGGAGGCACCCATTCTTCCTGACGACCGTGAACTCATTGCCAGGAGTCTCAGCCAGTTTCGGCGTAGCCTTGTTCGTGAGTTCGTCTTCGATTTCATGCGTGTTTTTGGCGACTTCGATTTTTCGCTGCCGCAGTTAGCCACCCTCCTCTTGCTCGATGAAGAGGACGAACTCACGATTACACAGGTGGCGGAACTGTTGGGACGGTCTGTCTCGGTTGCCAGTCGCTTGCTTGACCAACTGGTGGTGCGAGGCATCGTGCGTCGGCGCGAGGATGAACGCGATCGGCGTGTAAAACGGGTAACGATCACTGAGCAGGGACGGACCCTGGTTGCCACAC
>Ga0099828_10004123_pt1 | contig 10230 bp, 9 predicted proteins | sample CZO8metaG_2_FD_79338 | JGI IMG/M metagenome (GOLD analysis project Ga0099828, IMG submission 79338) | Vadose zone soil microbial communities from the Eel River Critical Zone Observatory, Northern California, USA - CZOApr15con2H1.8 metaG | ecosystem: Environmental > Terrestrial > Soil > Vadose...
AATTCCTTAGTTACCGCCTCGTCGGTCGCGTAGATGTCTTCAGGGTTGCCCGAAAGCGCGGCCCATCTGAAGGGACCCCTCCCCTCGCAGAACAGGGGGCGTACGTATTCCGGAACGAAGCCCGGAATCCTGAACGCTTCTTCGACTCCCGCTTCCTTGGCCATCTTTCTGATGTTGTTCCCGTACTCGAACGCGACAGAGCCTCTCTCCTGGAATTGAAGTATGGCCCGGACGTGTTTGGCGATTGAAGCCACAGAACGTATCAGGTAACCATCTCGGTCGGATGCTCGGAGGTCGGCGGCCTCCTGCACGTTCAGACCTTCGGGGATGTATCCCTCAAGAGGGTCGTGGGCGGCGGTCTGGTCCGTCACGACGCCGGGCCTGAACCCCGACTTCAGAAGCTCGGGGAATATCTCCGCGGAATTGCCTAGCAAAGCGACAGAGAAAGCCTTTCCATCATTCGCAGCTCCTTGGACCAGCTCGATAGCTTCGCGTACGTCCTCCACCATCATATCGCAATAGCCTTTGTCGAGTCTTCGTTGAATGGCCCTCCTGTCGACCTCGACTACGAGGGCGACGCCGTCGTTCATAGTGACAGCCAGGGGCTGGGCACCGCCCATCTCACCGAGGCCCGACGTTAGGACAATCTTTCCCTTGAGCGAGCCCCCGAAGTGCTTCGAGGCCAGTGCGGCTAAGGTCTCGTAGGTCCCCTGCAGTATTCCTTGAGTCCCTATGTACATCCAGCTCCCGGCGGTCATTTGGCCGTACATTGTGAGGCCCCGCTCTTCGAGCTCCCTGAAGTAGGCCCAGTCAGCCCACTTGGGGACCAACATCGCGTTGGAGATCAGTACCCTCGGGGCCGACTTGGTGGTCCGGAAGATTCCCACGGGTTTCCCCGACTGGATCAGTAGTGTTTCGTCGTTCTCGAGGGTCCGTAGAGATTTCACAATCGCATCGTAGGCCTCCCAAGAGCGCGCGGCTCTGCCTGTGCCGCCGTAGACTATCAAGCGGTCGGGATCCTTGGCCACTTCAGGGTCGAGGTTGTTCATCAGCATCCGAAGGGCCGCCTCTTGGTGCCAACTCTTGCATGAAATCTCCGTCCCCCTGGGAGCCCTCACTACGTGCTTCTGCACGGGGTTCTTTGAGCCGTCTCTCGAATTTAAGAGTTGACGGTATGATGTGACTGCCCGATAAGGCTTAACATGATTCGGCCGGCCGGACAGAGTGTGGTAACGGCTTGCACGAGTTAGCCCTGGTCAACGCAGGCGAGCTTGTAACATGCAACGGGTCGGGGAAGACGGACGAGGATAGGCTGGGGATTATCAGGGACGGCGCCCTAGTAGTCGACTGGGGAAAGATTGTCTGGGTCGGGACCACCAAAGAGCTGCGCCAGAAGACCTTCGGCAAACCTAGAAGGACCATTGATGCTCGCAACAATCTTGTCACCCCAGGATTTGTGGATCCACACACGCATTTGGTCTTCGCAGGAAGCCGAGAGGATGAGCTGGAAAGGAAGGTGAAGGGAGAAAGCTACACCAGCATCCTTGCAAGCGGCGGAGGGATCCTGCGGACGCTGCGAGATACAAGGTCGGCATCGGCCGCTGGAATTACCCGAGAGTCGGAAGGAAGGCTTTCCCAACTTATGAGGAATGGGGTCACCACGGCCGAAGTCAAGACCGGATATGGCCAAAGGTTGGCTGACGAAATGAAACTTCTGGACGTTATAAACCAACTTCGTAGGACGAGCGGGGTCGAGCTGGTCCCAACCTTCCTTGGTCTGCATGCTACCCCACCGGAATTCAAAAGCAGCAAGGAGTATGTCGAGTATGCCATCCGGGAGATGCTTCCTGCAGTCGCTAGGGCGAAGGCGAGGCCCATGTTCTCTGACTGCTTCTGCGAGGAGGGGGTATTCTCGCGGGACGAATGCTCGAAGTATCTCAGAGCCTCGAAGGAGCAAGGTCTTGCTTGCAAGATCCACGCGGATGAATTCTCGGAATCTGGAGGAGCTTCTCTGGCAGCTGAGGCAAGATGTGTTTCAGCAGACCATCTGGGTAAGAGTGACCCGTCAGGAATCCAAGCCATGGCTACTCGAGAAGTGACAGCGGTTCTGCTTCCTGGGACCTCATATATCTCAGGTATTGGATATGCCAATGCTCCGGAAATTCTCGCAGCAGGCTGTTCGGTCGCGCTGGGGACTGACCTCAGTCCGAATTCGTGGGTCGAATCGCCGCAGCTTGTGATGAGCTTGGCTTGTAGCGGGATGAAAATGACTCCTGCGCAATCCCTTTTGGGTTTCACGCGAAGTGCCGGTCAGGCCATTGCGAGAGATGACTTGGGTTTCCTCGGCGTCGGCTCTGCCGGGGACTTCGTGGTCCATTCTCTTCCCGGATACAGGTTCCTACCGTACAAAGTTGGAGGACAATATGTGAAGAAGGTATTCAGAGGGGGGAGGGAAGTTTTCTCGTCTAGGGAGAGCTAAGGGAGCCGTCCTGCCAGGATTGCTCCGGAAAGAGATTCAATTTCCTCGCCCTGGGACCGGTCTCCCAAAAGGAGTGATGAATGCTGCCGGACAGACTGACAGAGCTTGGTAGTATGGTCGGAAATGCCACGTTCGTTCGAACCAAGGATGTTCGATGCACAGATTAATTCAATTGAAATGATACGAGAGACATTCGCCGCAACGGCCAGGGCCTTCATACCAGCGTTTACCCCGTGGCTCGCATGATCTTCGATCCCTCCCGAGACGCTTGCTGGGTATGAGGACTCCGGGTACACCTGCCTGGCGTTGTCAGCGGCCAGCGAGGTGGCCGTGTACTCAAGAATCATCAGACCCGATTCGAGCCCCGGTTTGCCTGCCATGTACTTGGTCTCCGGCGGGGTCTTGGCGAGGAGGAAATGAGTCCTTGCCAAAGATATCACCCCGAGATATGCGACTGCGAGTGAGAGCAGGTCGAGGACCATGGCCACCGGCTGGGCGTGGAAGTTGCCCCCATGGAGAACGGTGCCTTCCTCGAGGAGGACCGGGTTGTCTGAGACCGAGTTCATTTCGTTGATTGTAATCCTCTCGGCGAAGTCGAGGGCGTCCTTCACAGATCCGTGAACCTGCGGTGCGCAACGTATGGAGTAGGGGTCTTGCGGCACCGGCTCACTCCGAATCCTGCGACTCCCCTTCAGTAGTGTTCGCAGCTGCTTGGCTATGTATCTCTGCCCGGGGTCGAGCTTTACCCCCACTAGCTTTTCGTCGAAGGACTGGGAACATGCTCCAATCACCTCCGAAGTCAGGCTGACAGCCGAGTTGCCGGCCTCCATAAGTAGCCTTCCTCTGTGGACTGCAACGCAACCTAGAGCAGTGGTGAAGGCGGTACCATTGATCAGGGAGAGGCCCTCCTTGGCGTGTAGGACAACTGGTTTGAGTTTGGACGCGGAAAGTGCCTTGCTAGAGCCGACAAGCTTGCTCCTGTGATACGCCTTCCCTTCGCCTACCATAGTGAGGGCCATGTGGGCAGAAGGAACGAGATCCCCGGAGGCCCCAAGAGAGCCGAACTCCGGGACCAAGGGTGTAATTCCATTATTGAGCATCCCGAGGAAAAGCTCAGCAATCTCCGTCCTGACGGCGCTGTTACCGTTTAGTAGGCTGTTGAGTCTAATCAGCATCGCAGCCCTCACGACCTCATGTGGCATGGGGGCTCCAACGCCAGCGGAGTGGCTTCGTATCAGGTTGAGCTGGAGCTCCTGTAGATTCCCGGGTCTGACGACCTTGTCGGAAAGCGACCCGAAACCCGTGTTGACCCCGTAGACCACCTCACCTCGCGCAAGCTTCTGTTCGAGGAGGGAGCGGAACTTTTCCATCTGCTTCAGACTGGAGGGACTGGCCTTGACCGTTGCGCCACGCTCGGCGACACTTATTGCGTCGTCAAGAGTCAGGGAGCGCCCGTCGAGGGTTACAACCATCTGGCTGGCCCTCGTAGTATGACCGATAAATATGCTGACATATGTTTAACTCGATTACGGCGAAACTCGCCAAGCATTGAGACTGCCCGGCCGGTACCCTGCCCCTAGCTACCATGACCCCAAGGACAAACGACTGGTACAGATAGTCAGAGCCGCGAGTGGGACCCAACGTCACGCCGTGAATATCGTAGGGATCCCCTTCGACGGGGCGGTGCTGGGGAGGAAGGGGGCCAAGGGAGGACCAACTGCGATTCGCCAAGCGATGTTGGGTTTCTCGAACTACAACGTCGAGTTGGGAGTAGGCCTTGAAGGCGTGAGAGTATTCGACCTCGGAGACCTGGCCGTGGCCAATGGTGTTCTGAAGGCTCACAAGCAGATTGAGTCGGAAGTGACCCTGGACCTTGAGGGGAGCTCTTTGCTTGCGATACTTGGTGGGGACAACAGCATCTCCCTTCCCTCTCTCAGGGCGTTCGATGAGAAATTTGGCGAGGTTGGACTCATTGTCCTCGATTCGCACCTCGACCTCCGGGGGAAGATTGGTGGGATGCCTACCAGTGGGTCGTCGTACGGGCTTGCTGTCGACAGCCTGGAGGGTCTCGACTCGCGAAGAGTCGTCGAGATAGGAATCCACGGATTCTTGAATTCAAAGAAATACTACGCAAAGGCCAAGAAACGGGGAATCAAGTTGTACACGGCCAAGGATGTTGGCGATTTGGGCACTACTTCCACTGCGAAAGAGGCGTATCAGATCGCCTCCAAAGGAGCACAGGCGGTCTATCTCAGCGTCGACCTCGATGTAGTGGACATCTCTTTCGTTTCCGGGGTCAGTGCGCCAAGTGTTGGGGGCATTTCCTCGCAACAGCTGTTCGAGCTCGTCTATGAAATCACTAGGCAGCCAAAGGTCAAGTGCGTTGATCTTGTGGAGCTGGCTCCTTCGCTCGATCCATCTGAGAAATCACAGAGGGTTGCAGCAACGACACTTGTATGCATGATTGCAGGTTTCGCCTCAAGAAAACGCGGTTAGATTATGCCTTCTGGTTTGGAACGAAATGGTGCGGTGGCCGGGATTTGAATTCTCGAGTCATTTCGCATGACTTCCCGAGTTAGTAGCGTGGCAGGCTACTGTCCTGGACCAGGCTAGACGACCACCGCTCGTTTCAAATCGCGCCATTCTGGAGGATAAAAGCTTGGTGGGGTCTCAGCTGACTGGGACGCCAAGAGGGACTTCCCTGTCAGTAGAGAGCAGTGAAAGTTTCGTTTCGTTAAATGCAGCGAGCAGCATGCATTCGGAGACGACACCAGCCACCGATTTGGGCTCCAAGTTCACTACCGCCACGACGATCTTGCCTGCAAGGTCGTCCTTGGCGTAATGATCCTTGATTCCTGCGACACACTGCTTCGAAACGCCGTTGCCGAAATCAATCGAGAGCTTGTACATTGGCTTCCTGGCCGAGGGGATGTCCTCGATGGAGAGGATCTTGCCTACTCTCATCTCGACCTTTCTGAAGTCGTCTATTGAAAGAGACAACCTTCTCGATTCTTGGCCTGCCCCAGTTAAGGTTTCGTGGGCTGGACGCTTCAACATGCCCCCAATGTGGTGGCAATTCTTATTTTGGGATGTTAGCCCAATCTTGCGTTGACTCTGCAGCGTATCCCCGTCCCTACGAACTTTCGCAGGACGGCCGTGTATGCGTTGATAGTGTCCCTAGTTGCGAGCTTGCTTGTGGCAGTCTTCTTTCCAATTGAGGGCCCTTGGATGACAATCGCTTATGTAACTATCATCACCGCAGTCGCATTGTACCTTCCGCTGAAACTCGGTGCCCTCAATAGGTATTCCTACGATGAAAGGGGGGTGTACTTGAAGGAGAGGCTGCTCTTCCCATGGCGTCAGGTAAAGCGGATCAGTCTCAAGTTCGACGAGAGCACCGGTTCGCTCACGCTAGTAGCGCAACCAACCTGGGCGGCGTTGATTAGCGGCTCGCTGGAACAGCGAGAAACATGGGTGAGCTACCGAGCCACCATTGTCTTCTCCCTCCAAGGTGGAGAAGTCATCTCAATTCCCTCGAACCTAGACAGGATGACAAGAGAAGGCGTGGTTCAGAAAATCGACGATCTGGCCAAAGCGGACAACCCCGCGATTGAGTTCGAATGACGGGAAGAGGATAACTAGGGGTCGGCTGAGACGATCTAACGAGGGCCGGTAGTCTAGTCTGGTAGGATACGGGTCTAAAACCGTCCAGCCCCTTGGCAAAGAAATCCAGACTGGGGGAGGTCGGGGGTTCGAGTCCCCCCCGGTCCACATCTGCAAACTAGGTCCCGTCCCAAATTTAGACTTGGAATCTTCTGGAGGCCTTAGGCTAGGGACATGGCCGCAGTCTAGACCAGCAGTAGCTTAACACTTCTGATTTTTTTTTCTTTCTCGAACTCTTTCGCCATGGAAGCGATGTGTTTGCCATCGCCGGCCAAAACGAAGACTTCGATGCAGTCTTCAGCTGAAACCTTGCAGTGGACATGAGTCCTGACTATGTCTTCAAACCTGTGTTTGAGTCGGGTGACAGGCTCCTCGTCCTCTTTGGCATGGCCGACCACAATCACGGCGTCGGACCTCCCAGCAAGAGCGTCTTTGTGCCGGGTATCCTCAAGGAGGAGCCTTATTGCGGCCCTGACCAACTCAGACCTACCCGAGAATCCGATCGAATCCTGAATCTCATCCATTGATTTGAGCATCTGATCAGGGAGGGAGAGGCTGACTATTGGCATGTCGTAGAGCGAATTATTAATGGCATAAATACATTTACCTGTTTTCTATTAATGATTATTAGATGAATTAATAAGAGGCTGTCCTCGCTCTCAAGTTCGTTGAAGCGATCCTTTGTGATTCTTGCAGTAGTGGTGATAGTGCTCATCGCTGTTGGTGGTGTCTATGCCGGCCTGTTCCTGAGCAGCCCGGGATCGAGCACATGCACCGGTTCGAGTGGAATTGTGCAGGTGGTGGCAGGGGAGAGCTTCTGGGGGAGTTTGGTTTCGCAAGTCGGAGGGACTCATGTTCAGGTGATTAGTATCGTTTCGGACCCGAATGCCGACCCTCACACGTACGAAACCAACGCTGCGAACGCCCAGGCCATTACCAACGCGTGCCTGGTGATCGTAAACGGTGCGGGGTACGACACGTGGGCACTTCGTTTGATTGCGGCTGCGAATAGCCCACACCAGACCATCCTGAATGTGCAACAGCTCTTAGGACAGCCGGTCGATACTAACCCTCACTTCTGGTACAGCCCGTATTATGTGAACACGACTGTCAACGCGATGTACAAGGTTCTTGTTTCCATCGACCCCGGAGACACCGCCTACTACAAACAGCAGTATGCCGCTCTGAATTCTTCACTTGGGATGTACAATGCAAGGATACACACGATCGCCCACCAATTCGGGGGGACCAAGGTCGCGGCAACGGAGGACATATTCGTCTATCTAGCGAACGCGACGAAACTCAACCTCCTGTCACCACCTGAGTTCATGAAAGCGGTGGCCGAGGGGAATGACCCACCGGCGTCCAGCGTGGCCCAGTTCCAACAGCTTTTGCAGGACAAGAACGTGTCACTGCTTGTCTACAACCAGCAGACCGTGACGCCTCTTACAGAGAATATCAAACTCCTCGCGACCCAGAACAGAATCCCTATCGTGGGAGTGACGGAGACGATACAACCTCCTGATGTTTCTTTCCAGGTCTGGTTCAACAGCGAGCTGCTTAACCTCCAAAACGGGCTCAACGCAGCCGCACTGGGGAAGTAAGGATTGAATATCGCTGAGGCAGGGCTTGCCTCCCCAAAAGTGCAAACTACAATCGCAACGGCCCAAAACCTGACCGCGGGATATCCGGGGAAAGTCGTCTGGAAAGACGCCAATTTCACGATTGAGGAGGGCGAGTTCGTGGCGATCATCGGACCGAACGGGGCGGGGAAGACGACGTTGTTTCGCATCTTGCTCGGCCTTCAGCGTCCGCTTAATGGGTCAATCAAGCTATTTGGGACCGAGCCCAGGAGAGGCAGCTCTCGAATAGGATACGTACCCCAACAGCACGTCATAGACGACGAATCGCATATAGAATCTTTCGAGCTAGTCCGATTGGGTCTCTCGGGAAAGCGGTGGGGCTTCAGTCTGTTCTCCAAAGACGACACCAACGCAGCACTCGTCGCGCTCGAGGGCGTGGGAGGGACTGATCTCGCCCACCGACCTCTTGCTGAACTTTCCGGGGGAGAGCTGCAGAGGATATTCCTCGCCGAAGCCCTTGTTAGCAATCCTGAACTGCTTTTGCTGGATGAACCGCTGTCGAATCTCGACATGAAACGCGAAAGAGATCTACTGAGTTTGGTTAACAGTGTGGTTAGGTCTCGGAAAGTTGCAGCCCTTCTGATAGCGCACAACATTAACCCGCTGCTTCCCTACCTCGACAAAGTGATTTACATCGCCAACGGCAAAGTTGCCAGCGGAAAACCAGATGAGGTCTTCACATCAGAGAGTCTGAGCGCCCTATATGACACCGAAGTGGAAGTCTTGCATGACTCCAAAGGTAACCTGGCCATAGTGGGCATTGAAGGGCATCACGGAGACGTCGAGTAGAATGGCCTTTAGCCCCAATCTGTTAGCGGATTTTCAGCAGATGTGGTACTACCAGTTCATGCAGAACGCGTACGAGGCTGGAACGCTAGTTGCCATTATCGGAGGTTTAGTAGGCTACTTCGTCGTTCTGCGACGCTCCACGTTCGTGGCGCACGCGTTTTCTGAAATCGGCTTCGCGGGTGCCGCAGGGGCAATCTTGCTCGGAATTCCGGCCATCGCAGGGATGATCCTGGGTTCGAGTGTGGGCGGTACCGGAATTGCCCTACTAAGTAGGCGCTCCTCTCATCGCGACGTCTACATTGGAATCGTCTTGGCATTCGCGCTCGGCCTCGGCCTCCTCTTCATCAGCCTCTATTCCGGTGGCTATGCAACCGAAGCTTACTCAATTCTGTTCGGGGAGATTCTCGGTGTCAGGAGCGGCGACGTTGTCCTTACATTGGTTCTATCAGGGCTCATCCTTCTCGGAGTGGGTGTCGTATACAGGCCGCTGCTCTTCTCTTCGCTCGACGAGGCGGTCGCGGAGGCGAAAGGACTTCCTACGCTGTTCATCGGGATATTTTTCCTTCTCTTGGTCGCGCTGTCCGTTTCAATTTCTATCCAGGTGACGGGAGTCTTGCTAATCTTCTCGTTAATGGTCACGCCTGCAGCGACAGCTCAGCATCTTGCAAGCAAGCCAAGAAACGTTATCATAATCTCTGTTGTGATTTCTCTTGCGGCGACCTGGACGGGACTATTCGTGGCCTTCTACACACCCTACCCGGTAAGTTTCTTCATCACTGCCATCGTGTTCGGGCTTTACATATTGGTCAGGGTGCTCCATCGTAAGATCCAGCCTCCAGGGGAGCTTAGGAAGGGCTGAGGGGAAAGGATCCGGACCTTCGTCAGGGATACATCCATTACCTTTCTGCGGTTTGTGCAAGGGTCTCTAATGGAATAACCGATGGCATGAGATTAGTTAGTGCTTACTGATGGGCGCCAGCTTCAACATTTGACGTCCTAGGGATATGAGCCACTACGCCCACCGCAGCGAAGAGAAGTATTCCGGCTAGGACGAACGTCGTGTAGAAACCGATGTAGACTGAGATGAAGCCAGAAATGAAGGACCCAGCCATGGCGGCGATTCCGACCACCGCCGAGTAGACTCCAAGGGCGGCACCAGGATTCCTTCCCTGAACTGTGTTGAACATCATCGTATTGGAAGATGTGTAATACAGGGCGAAGGCGATGCCAGAGGCTAGAGGATAGAATATGAGGGCGGGCCCGATAAAGAGAGGGCCGGCTACAAAGAGGATTGATCCACCAAGGGCTACGTAGGACAATCCCCTTACGAGAAGCCCCTGGACTGAGGTCGCTACCAAGGGTCTTGAACCGATGAACTTCCCAGCCCCTTGAAAGGTAAGGGTCTGGATGACCATTCCAGCGAGGATGACTCCGAACACGCCTTGGCCCGAAATGCCGACGCTCTGCATGGAGGGGACGAAAGACGTGTTGAAGAGACCGCTCGAAAAATAAAAGAGAATCGTCGAGATGTAGAACAGAGGGATGTAGCTCGTCAAGCTTGACCTGAGACCTCTGAAGGCGCGCCTGAAGTCGGAGAGGCGAGGGAGTCCAATGAAGAAGACAGGGTTCGCTAGGAGTCGGCTGAAGAGGCTCGGC
>Ga0099828_10004129_pt1 | contig 10225 bp, 15 predicted proteins | sample CZO8metaG_2_FD_79338 | JGI IMG/M metagenome (GOLD analysis project Ga0099828, IMG submission 79338) | Vadose zone soil microbial communities from the Eel River Critical Zone Observatory, Northern California, USA - CZOApr15con2H1.8 metaG | ecosystem: Environmental > Terrestrial > Soil > Vadose...
CAAAAAAATTATTCAGAATTCAGCACCAGACAGACGAGAGGTACTGCGTCTGGAATGTGTGGCCAGGAAATCCGGTGGTGCCGGCACCGGCACCCCCCCCTTGCTTCGATTTGTTCAGTCAGCATTTTTCACCGGCAACCTGACTCACCATCCGCCGGCCCGGCTTCGGTGTGTTCGGCAACCGGATTATCACCTGGAATGTTGGCCGCCCAGTGTATTGAGCTGGCGAAGGTGTCGTTGGAGAACAGCGGGGTGACGTTGATCACCCGCCGCTCCGCTTTTTCCAGCACGCCTCGGAGGTCCACTGGCACGACCTCGATCCGATCGATTAAGAGACCGGAGAGCTTGGCGCGCAGCTCGCACGCCTTGACCAGAGCCATGCTATTCTTATTTTTCCTGGCAAATGCCGCCGCGTCGTCCGCTTCTTTCATCGCTTCAACCAAACCATAGACCACCACGGTTCGCGCCTCAGCCTGGATCCGCGCCAATGCCTGCGCGACAGCGGGATGCTTCAAGAGCCTCGATGCCTTCCGGGAATACGAAGGACTGAAGCCCGCTTGCCGTGCCGCCTGTTGGACCGGGAGGCCGGTCGCCACCAGTGCCACGAGTTGCTGCAATCGCGGGTTCAGTTCGCTCTCGTGCGGCGGCGTGCGGCGGTCGGTCATGTGAGTTTCACCGTATCCGCCAGGTCGGGGTGCGGGTTCGACATCGACCACGGCTCCGCCCAGCGCGGATCCGTCTGAAACACGCTGTAGCCGGTGTTGCAGTTGGCCATCGGCGCACAGGTCCGAAATAAATATGTCTGAAAACTCAGGTTTGCCACATTGATTACCGTGGCGATGTCACGATAGCCGAAGTCGAGCACGTTTTTCCGACAGGCGTGGTAGTGCTCGATGATCGGTTTCCCGCTGTCTACCCACACGTCGACCGCCCGCGCCGCGTCCCCCAGCTTGGTCAATTTCTTCCGCAACTCGTCCCGTTGCGCCCGCTCCCCAGCATTCGCTAAGGCGACTTCAGCGGCCTGCATCCGCTGCATCTCGACGTTCACGGCCTGTTCTAACCCCCATACTTTCTGATGGGCCGCAGTCAGAATGGCCCCAATCGCTGCGGCATCCAGTTGTTCATCAAGGACCGCTTCACGGCTTATTCGCTCGTATTCCTGGCGGGCATCATCAAGTTGGGAACTCACTTGTTCAAGACGTTCTCTGGCCCGGCCAGACTCGCGCTGCCAATGCTTCAAATCCTTAACTGTGGGGGGCTTGGAATGGTCTAGGACCACTGTGCCTGTTGGTGTCTGGGATTCCATGAGTTTCTGTTTTTTCACGAAGGGCATTGTCGTCTCCTTTTCATTCAATCGGATTCTAGGTCTGAGGGTTAGGAGCGTGTGCCCCTGTGTCCTCAAGGGGTTGCGTCCGTGAGATCCCCTCGGCCACACTGTAGGCCACGGTTGGGGGTCCAGAATGCCCCAGGGTGCCGTACCCCTCTACCTACGGCGTCACCGGGTTCGACTGCTGGAAGTATGCTTCCAATGTTTTGATCGCCAGCAATACGTCTTTGCGGTTCAGCTGCGCGCCGTCGCGGGTTCTTAGTTCAACATTCTCACCGCTGGAGCTAGTACCTGCCGTGACGGTGTTCGGATTGAGTCCCTCACCACGTTGCAGCGAGTAGAAGTGGTCACCCATAAATCCTCCTCAAAAATCTGTGCGCTTGCGCGCGTACCTACGGTTTGCCCTGAAGCAGCCCTCCCTAGGTTGTCTCTCTCGCACGCCATCATGCTGCTTCACGCCAGTCCGCCACGCGGCGGTGGGATGTCGGTAGACAACGGAGGGGCATCAATACGGCCTATCGCGACAATGATGGACTCTGACACCCACCGGCCCTGTCCTTTCCATTCTGTCCAGACCCACAACTGCCCTTCGGAACAATGCACGTGTTCGACCATCGCAGGCCCCAGCACCGTCATGTGATGGCCCTCATGGCCCTGCCAGCGCACCAAGGCTCCAGGGGCGAACTGCATCACGTATTGAACCCGCTGGGCCGCGTGCTCGAAGCCGGACTGGTCACCGGCCTTGTAGGACGCTTCGCAGGCCGCGAGCGCAGACAGCACCGGACTCAATCGAGGGTCATCGTGTTCCAGTCCAGCGGTCATGTGGGCCAACTCCCGCCAGCCAGTTTGAAGGGACGGTAGAGATGCAGGCACCTCTGAGATAGTCTCGACCTGGGGGTGCGTGGGCGCGGCTCTCAGCTCCGCATGACAGACCAAGCAGTGACGCCAGTGGCGGTTCACCACGGCATCGCACTGTGAACAATGCCCGACGGCTGTGGTGCTCATTGGAAACTCTCTAGGAAACCCAGAGGAAACCCAACGTTTCCTAGGGGGGAAACCGTTGCCAGGGTAGGAAACCCTGTATCCCCGCTGTTGACGCGGGGTTTCATCGAAAGTTTCCTAATTTCTCGGTGCGATTCTGCACACAGGAAACAGGAAACTTTTTGAGTCGAGAGGAAACCCTGTAGGAAACTCAGAGGAAACCCCCTCATACCACCTCCTCTTTGAGCTTCCTGAGAAGCTTGGAGGCGTAGCCCTTGGTGATCCCTAGTTCCTCAGCCAACTCCGTTGGACCTTGGACCCCGTCGGCAATCTCCTGTCGCGCCCGGTCCAACATGGACACTTCCAAGAGTTTCCAGACCCATTGCAGCCGCTCGTTGACGGTGTGCAGTTTCACATCCAGCGAGGCCACAGCCTCCCCGGTGACGCTTCGGTTTTTCTTGAAGTTGAGTTCAAAGTGGCAGCCGTCCCGCGCATCGCCGCCCGTGGGCCTTGCGAGTTCAATCGACGTATCCAGGGAGTCCTCCCGGCCACTCGTGCCACGTTGCTGCCCACCCTTCCCCGCGTGGTGGACCAGGATGGTCGTGATCCCTCGGTGCCGGAGCCGAATCAGCCAGGCGTTGACTTGCTCCCAATTCTGCTTGGAGTCTTCATTCAGACCGCTGAACAGGCAAGAGACATTGTCAAGAATGAGGACACGGATATCAGGGTGTGCATCGAGGATTTTGACCACTTCGTGACGCATCACCTCAGAGGTCAGAATAAGATCCTTGCCGCCGCATCGCTCATAGACCAGCTGCCCAGTGAGAAAGATCAGCGGAGCGACGGGGGGCGTGTCCATCAGGGCCGTGGTCCGTTGTCGGAGTTCATCCAACTGCATTTCCCCATCGACATAGAGGACCCCCCAGGCTTTGGACATTCCCAGTTCCAGAGGGATGTCCCTGTGGTGAGAGCCACCGAGAGAGCCAGTTGAAAAAACGTTTTGCCGATCCCACGAGGCCCGTACACCATCACTGTACTGCGTTCAAGCAGCCACGGTAGATAGCGAGGTCGTTCAGGGAGATCTAACGCAAGCAAGTCCGTATAGCTCACCAGCGCCGCCGACAGATCGACCGGGCACGGTGCGGAGTCTCCAAGGACCGACCCCACTTTCTCTAAAAAGTATTCTTGCGTGGCGGTGTCGCTCAAGAGGGGTTGCGTCGCCAGTTTCACGACCTCTTCAACACTAGGCTGCATGGCTCACCGTCCCTTCCTTTCTGGCAAACGCTTTCGCTCGCAATCCGTCCGCGACGTGTTCGAACAGTTCAGCACGCTCGATGTCGGCATACGCCTGGCCCACCGCGTCAACGAGTCGATCAAGGTCATTGCCGGGGAGTTCGTTGATAGAGATGCCATTGACTGCCTGCATGACGCGCTCCGAGCGGAGCCGTCGATCCAAGGCCCCAGTTCAAACCGAAACGCCAGGGCCGCGAGATCAATCTTGACCGGCCTTGGAACGGGCCGGAGTCCGCGTGAATCGGGCTGGCTGCCGTAGAACAGCTCACGCTGCTCGATGCCGAGGGCCTTGCAGATTTCCGTCACCGCGCCTACTCCGCTGCCGGGCGATAGCCCTTCGTGATGAGTGCACGAATTGCACTGAGGGGTATTCTGACTTGCCGGCCAATCCTCACCGTGGGAAGTTTCTTCAAAAAAATATCTTTTCGAAGGGTGGACTTTTTGCGTGAGAGCATCGTTGAGGCTTCAAACACATCCACCAACCTGTCGTTCTCTTCGAGTTTCATGGGGGTCCTCCTGTGAAAAAGTTAGCCCAGTTTACTCCTAAGTCATGCAACGTTAAATATTATTTGTGAGAATGACGTATATATATTTGACATCTATGAGCGGACCGTGGTAGTAGTGAGCGTGACACTTAGGGAGAGAGGGGGATTTATGAAGGTGCATTCAGGGCTCGACAAATACTTGAGTCGCGTGGGGGTTATGCCGAGAGACCGCCTGTCGTGGGTGTTCCGCGTGGTGAACCGCTACCGGCTACACCAGGGCGCAGACTGGTTACCGGGTGATTGGGACAACATGCGGAGTGAACTCGCCGTCTTTGCCGGGATCGGCGAGACCTTGCCGGAGTGGGGCGGGATTGAGCTGCATAGGCAGACAGGAGACATTGTCCACCGGCCAGCCAGGGATGAGACGGACGCCATTCTGGCGCGTCTGCACCAGATGGTGGACGATGCCGAGCACCATCGACCGTTCAGCGCCCCTCCGTTTCGGATGAAGAAAGCCAGCACGTGGGACGCCGCTGCGGGGCGATATCAGTGCGCTGAAACATGGGAGGATCTTGACCGGGCGACGTGGGAGGATCGGGTGCGGTATGCCTTCGCCTCTCTCCTGAATGCGGAGGGCCATCGCATTCAGCGCTGTCCGTCCGCGCTCCCACACGAGGGAAAACGGTGCGGAAATTACTTTCTGAAAAGCAAACGCCAGAAGTATTGCAGCAAGACCTGCACGAGCAGAGAAATGACCCGCCAGAAGCGGCAACGGGACGAGCAGGCACTTACAACGCGCGCGAAGAAAAAAGGAGGCAAGTCACATGACACAAAAACACGGCGGTAAAAAAGTGCGAGGCGTCTTCTATCGGCGGGGAACGTGGTGGTGTCGCTGGTTTGAACATGGCAGAGCACGGGTCGAGGCCTGCGACAGTAAAACTCAGGCGTCAATCAGATATGGGTTCCACCGCGCGCAAGTCCGCGAAGGAATCTTTTTCCCTAAGAAGTTCGCCGCGAAGGCAATCACCGTGTCGGCGTGGATGAAGCGGTGCGTCGAAGGCAGCACCAACATCGGCAAGGGGAATGAGGCGCGCTATTGCCGCCGGTGGTGTCTCTATCTCGGCACGCGGCTCTTGAGTGCGGTCAGCACGGAAGACCTGCGCCATATCCAAGCGAAAATGCGCGCCGCATTGAAGCCCCATGCGAAGACCAAACAACTTGAGCGACGCTGGAGCGATGCCACAATCAATCGACATTTTGCATTTATCCGGCATTGTTGTTCCCTCGCAGTGAAGGATAACAAGATCACTCGGAACCCCGTCAGCGGTGTGACGTTTTTCCCGGAACAGAACCGCACGCGATTTCTGAGCGAGGATGAGCTCCGCCGCTTGCACGGCGTGATGAAGTCAGAAGACTGGAACCTGGTTGCGCTGGCGATTGAGAGCGGCTTGAGGCAATCAGAAATGTTCGGCCTTCGGTGGGATTGCGTGGATATCGAGAACGGGGTGTTGACGATCCCGCTATCGAAAAGTGGGAAAACTCGGCATGTGCCCATGAGCCAAGAAGCGCGGAGGATCGTGCGATCGTTCGACAGTTTTCTGCATTCGCCCTTTGTGTTTCCCTCTGTTCACAATCCGTTGAAGTCCCTCTGTCCGGATAGCTTCCTCAGAAATATCTTTCGCCCCGCGTTGAGAAAGGCCGGGATTCAAAATTGCGTCTGGCATTCATTGCGCCATACATCAGCCAGTCGGCGAGTCGCCGCAGGCGCGGATCTCTACGCGGTCAAGGAATTCCTCGGGCATGCCGACTACGAGACGACGTTGAAGTATAGCCACCTGTCCCCCAAGCATCTGCGCGACACGGCAAACCTCGGCAGTCTCGGGGGCTTGCTTCCAACTGTGGCTAAAACCGTGGCTGAGCGGGAGGGGCCAGCGGTGGGAAGTGTGCAACCTGTTGATTGTGTGGTGCGCCCGGAGGGACTTGAACCCCCAACCCCCAGATCCGTAGTCTGGTGCTCTATCCATTGAGCTACGGGCGCGTGAAAAAACGATATGGAGATGCTGCCTACAAGGTATTTAGGCAAGATCTTCGATGGACGGAAACCGATAACAAACACGCCCCTTATACAGGCGATGCAATCGTGGGGTCAAGCCGGCTGTAGGTTTAAGGTTGGTAACTGAGTATGGCGGACTCGCCGAGATGGGGAAACCCGTAGTGTGAAGCGGATGATTGCACGATCGTGTGAAAGTGCGGAGGGTCCGAGCTCTCCCGCATTTTTTCCCCTTACAGGAATTCCGACTAAAAAATACTCTTACTCACTTCGTTGAAGATTGTACTTTCATTACCAGAACTATCGTACGGTGTGATGACGAAGAAATATATGGTCCCGGTCTGCAGTCCTGTTGCGGTAGAGCCTGTCGTCGTCTTGGGTAGCGTCGTGAGCGGTGCTCCATAGGTTCCCGATCCCGCCCCCGATACACCTTGTATCCTGCCAAATCCGATTCGTTGCTGGTACTCCAGGCCAGAGTTGCTGTGTTGGCGGCAGTGACGCTGAGCGGCAAAGACACGGGAATTTGCTGCGGATTATTGGTCGATCCTGAAGCGGCTACTGTGATGATGGCGCTGAAGGTTCCGGCGGCCAACCCTGTCAGGTTCATGCTCGTGGTAACGGTTCCGCTGTTGGTGCCGGACACGGGACTGAGGGTCAACCACGCTGCGTTGTCCGAGGCCGCCCAGGACAAGGTGCCGCTGCCTACATTCGAGACAGCGATGGTTTGAGCGGAAGGATTCGTCCCTCCGACCGTTCCGGCAAAGCCGAGACTCGTCGTGTTGAGCTCAATGGCCGGGACGAGAGCGGCGGCCGAGAGCGCGAGAGTGACCGGGACCTGCTTCGTGATTCCTCCGGCCGTAACGGTTGCGATTCCATTGTAAGATCCGGCGGCCAGGCCGGAGATGTTGGCGGTGATGGTAAATATGCGTGATTGCCCGGGAGTCAGTGTACCGGAGGGATAGCCAGCTTTAATCCAAGAAATAGAATCGGTCCAGGTGAAACTGACCGGCGCGGCGCCGACATTCGTGAAGGTAACCGGGATGGTCAGCGTCTGCAGTCGTTTCAACTTGTCCCGCTGCCTGGTGAACCGACGTCGATGAGAATTCCAAAACAGTATTCATATTCATCGTTCTCATGTAGACTTTTTCAATGATGTGAGGCAAGTAGTCTGCGCGATTGCCCGTGTGAGAGGACGATGGCCAATCTCCAATCAGTCCCAAAAGAGCCAGAGTCTGGCGAGACGCCCGATACAGCGGCGACTGGAACGTTCCCGATGTGGCAATGGCTCGTGGGTGCGGTGCTGGTTGTCGCGCTCGGTTCATGGCTGGTGTGGCTCTCAGCCTATGTCCAACGGATGTTCATCGAAGAAGATATCCGCGCGGCTTGCCAAAGGGTTATGCCGGATACGGTCCAGCGTTGTGTGGACACGGTGGTGATTCAACGAGGGGGCGCGAGACGATGAATGTCCGACGTTGCGAAAGGCTATGGCTCCTTGGAATTCTGCTCACTGTTGCACTGCTGTTGAATTCAAATTGGAGTATGGCCCAAGAGGTTCCGTCAGAACCCCGACCTCGCGAAAGTCCAACGAATTCCAACGTGGAATTTACCGCGGGTATTTCAGGATGGTTGATGACCCAAGGAGAAACCAAATGGAGTCATGATCTTTCACGTTTGACCTATAAGGACGACTCGACGAACATCGTGCAGGTGTCCGGTCAAGCTATCGCATTTAAACGATGGTATGCCCGGGGTGATTTTGGGTATGGCACTATGGGTAGCGGCACGTTGACCGACGACGATTTCAGTAGTCCCAGAGGACCACTCGAATCACGGACGACCAGCAACATCACGGGAAACAATCTCTGGTATGTGAACGGTGACGTCGGAGCCAAGCTTATTTACTTTCCGAACCACCGTGGGGCCATAGGATTTTTTACCGGGGTTCAGTACTGGCGTCAACAGCATGAAGTGACCGGAGTCGTCCAAACTGTCTGCAATCCTGTCACTCTTCCCTGCAATCCGGCGAACAACGGACAGGATTTGGCTCCCGGACAAACGGCTATTACCAATACGGCGACATGGCTGTCTTGGCGGGTGGGTCTCGATGTAGAGTATCGCGTGACGAGAAATTTCAGTCTTGAGGGGAAGTTTGCATTCAAACCCATCACATCATTGAATAATGAAGACATCCATCATTTGCGGACGACAGATGTTGTGACCCCAGGCGGCATTATTCCAGCGTTACGCCAAGATGTAAGCTTCGAAATGACCGGGACTGGAATTGGTGCGGATATTGAAGGTGGGGCAAAATATATGCTGATTGACAGACTCGCTCTCAATCTTGGGTATCGTTTTTGGTGGAATCGAGTTGTGGATGGAACGATAACCAGCCACCCAGTGAATTTCCCTTCCTCAAGTGTCAATCTGAACGATTTCCAGACTTTCCGGCATGGCGTGACTCTGGGAGTGAGCTACACGTTTTGACAGGCAATCGCTAGTTTCGTCGGCGTCCTGTCGGAAGTGTTTCGTCTTCGTATTGGGCAAAGAGCCGTTTGGCTTCTGGATGGAGATGGCCTGGATGGCCGTGGGGAATGCCGACGGTGCGGAAGAGCGGCGTGAGCTTGCCATTCGGATGTAAGTAGCCGGCTCGAAGCGGGACGGTGCGCGTGCTGTGGCGGATCAAGTGGCAGGGAATCGGTCTGATCGAGGTGAGCCACTCGGCAATATCGTGTGGGTTGCCGATCGAGGCGGAGAGCAAGAGCAGCCGTGCTTGGCTCGGGCAGAAGATAATCGTTTCTTCCCAGACGACGCCCCGCTCCGGATCTGCGATATATTGCGATTCGTCCAAAATGACAAGACCCAAGGTATCCAACCGTACGTCGATCTCACCGCCTCCTGCGTCGTAGAGCAGATTCCGCAAGATTTCCGTCGTCATAATCAGCAGGGGCGCTTGCCCGTTGTCGCGCCGATCGCCGGTCAGAATGCCGACCTGGTCTGGACCGAATATTTTTGAAAACTCCGTGTACTTGGTATTCGAGAGCGCCTTTAGAGGCGACGTATAAATGACGGTCCGATTCTCCGCGATGGCGCGATGAGCCGCTTCGACCGCAACATAGGTCTTTCCGCTTCCTGTCGGGACGCTCACGACTACGTCACCCTCTCTCAGTTTGGCGATGGCTTCTTCTTGCCAGGCATCCGGGACAAAAGTCTGAGGCGGCGGCACCCCCAGTCCCTCCAACCAGGTGGAGAGGGTGATGGCAGGTTCATGGAAATCCTGTTCAACCGGCTTGTGTGTGGTGCGCCGCTGCAGTGCCGAGGGCTTCGGTTTCCGCGCGGCAGGGGCTTGAGGAGCGGGTGGAACGGGGTGACCCTGTTGCTCGCCGATCAAGGTCAAGAGGTCGGACTCAAAACCTGCGCGATTTTCGGCAGAGTGGCGCAGCAAGACCTCGATCAAGCGACGTTTGCCTGCGCGGAAATGTCGCTGAACACGCCCGCGTGCGAGACGGTGTAGGAGCGCGATTGGTTGTTGAGCCAGGAGATGTTCGAGTTCTTCGGTTGTCATCTCGATGCCGTTATTCGTGAAACGTGAAACGTCTCGACGAAAAAGGGCCGTACCTTATTTTTGCGGTTAACGTGCAACGTTGAACGTTTAACGTTGTCATGGTAGTTCCTCCAGCACGCCCCTGCGCAAGGCGGCGATCGCGCGTGAGGCGGTGTCTGCCAATCCTGGGTGTGTGCCCTTGAGCGTATGCAGTTGTGATAGGAATTCCAAGGTTCGTGCCAAGAGGCGATAGATATCCCCTTCAGCCATCGTGGTGCTTTTACAGAGACCGATCCACGTGAGCGTGGGATCACCGATCCACCGTTCCGTCACCGCGGCAATGTCGGCCCGCAAGAGCGGGGGATCTTCATGCGGCGAGAGCGACGCGGCAAGTTTTCGGACCTGCCCGAGCAATGAACCCAATCCGGAACTGACGCGAGGGAAAGCGCCGGGCCGATCGTCGTCATGCGCGATGCTCGACATAACGGCAGCCAGCATGGCGGGATCGGCTCCGTTGAACGCATCGGCCCGGAGCAATTCTGTGATGA
>Ga0099828_10004133_pt1 | contig 10223 bp, 8 predicted proteins | sample CZO8metaG_2_FD_79338 | JGI IMG/M metagenome (GOLD analysis project Ga0099828, IMG submission 79338) | Vadose zone soil microbial communities from the Eel River Critical Zone Observatory, Northern California, USA - CZOApr15con2H1.8 metaG | ecosystem: Environmental > Terrestrial > Soil > Vadose...
CGAGTCATCCGCGAAAACGTAGCCTTCTTGCAGCCGCGAATAATGCAATGCTTTCCCGAGCGCGTTCTCCCCAAATGTGGACGCGTTTTCTTCGAACGAGGGCAGGGAGTCGAATCCCGGCAGCAACTCCAGTTCCACCGGCAGGTCAGTCTCGATGGTCCGGGCCAGCTGACGATATTCATCGAGCTTTCCCGGATTTGATGACGCCAGAAAAAGTTTAACGGGCGCGCGCACTGAATTTCACCGGCAGAACCGCGCGCTGTTCTTCTGTCAGGCGCCGAATCCCGGCGGCTGCCAGCGCCAGCAAATCCTGCATCTCGCTTCCGGTGAAGGCCCGCCCCTCGGCCGTGGCCTGGATCTCCACAAAATGTCCGCCGCCCGTCATCACCACGTTCATGTCCACTTCGGCGCGCGAATCCTCTTCGTAAGCCAGGTCAAGCAGCGCGCGATCATCGACAATGCCCACACTCGTCGCCGCCACGGAATCGATTAGCGGCGACCTCTTCAACATTCCCCCCGCTACCAGCCGTTCGAACGCCAGCGCCAGCGCCACAAACGCTCCGGTAATCGATGCCGTCCGCGTTCCTCCGTCTGCCTGGATCACATCGCAATCGATCCACACGGTCCTCTCGCCTAGCATCTCCTGGTCCGTCACCGCCCGCAGCGACCTCCCGATCAACCGCTGAATTTCCTGCGTGCGTCCCGATTGTTTTCCTCGAGCGGCTTCCCGGGGCGTCCGCTCCTCCGTCGCCCGCGGCAACATTCCATATTCGCTAGTCACCCAGCCCTTGCCGCTACCCTTCAGAAAAGAGGGCACGCCGTCATCCACCGTCGCCGTGCAAATCACGCGCGTGCTGCCCAGCTCGATCAGCACGCTGCCTTCCGCCGTGGAAATAAAGTCCGGAATCATTTTTACCGGGCGCATCTGGTCTGCGTTGCGGCCGTCGCTCCTCACTCTTCCTCCTTGGTTTTCACTCGGTACGCAAGCTCAGCGCTTTCGTTCGAGCTGCGCCAGTTTGCCGGGCCCGCTCCCCTGTGTCAACTTCACCGCCGCTCCTTGCTTGTTGCCGCTAGTGGCTTGTCTGCCGTCGGCGCATTACTTGCCGGAGCCGGCGCGCCTGGCATCGGTGGAGCGAGCGGTGGCTTCGCTGTTGGCCCCTGTGCGGGCTTCGTATTCACCATGAACGTCCCCGTCAAATCCAGGTGCCCCGCCAGCGTCTCCGTTTCCTGTCCGTGGATCAAAATCTTCAGCCGCTGAACCTGCGGCACATTTGATTCCAGCGTTCGCGCGATCGAATCTGCCGCCAGTTGCTCGCTCTGTATCCCGGAAGGGATAGACGTAGCCAGCGCCTCGGAGAAATCAGCAATTCCCGTTCCGTCCGGCAACAAATAGAATTCCAAAAGCACCGCATCGGGAGGCAAGGTGCGTAATTCCGTATCCACAGGCCCCGCCAGCAGCGTATTCAACACCTGCTTCGCGCGCAGCACCGGGTCATTCGAAAGCGGCAACTCCACCGTGGTTGCCGCCAGCGAGCCATCTTCGCTGCTCGACGCCCAAAACATAGTAGTCTTCACGCGCGGCTGGCCAGGATTAACCGGCGACACCAGGGTCAAATCGCGCCGGGCTTGCTCCTCGCTCTGCTGCTGTAATCGTGCGGCGCGCTGCATCCGTCGCTTCAAAATCGGAAAATAGATCCCAGCCACAACTACGGCCGCGGCCAGAGCTCCCAGCACCAACTTGCGCCAGCCCGGCGTCATGGTACGGCTCCCGGAACCGGTGAAGCATCATAGATCGGCCGGAACGCCGTCACCCCTCGCGCGATCGCATCTGCAATTCCAGTTCCCATCCGTGCGAGTTCCGCAGGATCTTCCACCAGGACGCTCGATACTTCCACCGCAATCGCGGGCGCTGCCGTCGCGCGCAATTGCCGAATGGTTGCGGGTTGCGTCGTGTTCGGCGATCCTTTGAATTGCAGCGTAAGTTGTCCCTGAACCAAATTACCCAGTTGACGGCTCAGTTCCAGGAACGGCGCTTGCGCCCGGTCCCACGGGAGCAATCCTGTCCCGCTTGCAGCCGCGGGGAAATCAGTCATCGTGTACACGCGCACTGTTCCCGGTGACCCCGTTGACGAAACATGCAGTGTCACAAACACCGTGCTGCGCTGCGCATTGGCCATTGCCGATCGGTCATCGAACGATGGGTTGTCGTTTCCTTGTCGCGTTAGGCGTACCTGGAAGCCCTGAGCCTCCAAAGATTTGCGCGCTTGCGCCGCATAATCCAGCACCAGGTCGCTCTCCCGCATTCCTCCCGCGCCTCGCGCGCCTGGATCCGTGCCTCCATGAGCGGGATCAATCACCACCACAGTCAGGCCCCCGCGTTGCGCTTGTGCTTGCTGAGGCAAAATTCCTGCGGGGGCCGTGCTTGATTGCACCGATGCCGGTTGGCCGCTCGGTGCCTGCGTTGTTTGTGGCAGTTGCGTTTGTAGGGAAGCAAGAGCAAATGATCTCAGGCCAGCTCCCGCCAAAACGGCGAGGAGAACGCTTCCCAACACTACGATCCCGGTCCGCAAAGTGATTCGCACATCGAGCAGCATATCAAAACTGCCCGTTCCTTAGCGCGCTCGGAGTAGCTTCAACAACCCTCATAAGAGATAATCGGGCAAAGCGCTGCACCTTGTGAGGTAAGAGTTTCGGCCTTGCGAGGCATACGCTCGTCCTTGAAGCTCAAGGAGAGTTAGGCACAATGAAAAATCTCTCGAACCCGGAAACCAAGGAAGAGATCTTCCGTCGGCTGCTAGCGATCCATCCTGCCACCCAACGGCGGTGGGGCAAGATGTCCTCGCATCAGATGGTCTGTCATCTAGGCGATTCCTACCGCATGTTCGTGGGCGAGAAGCCGGTAAAGCCCGCGCCCGTGCCGTATCCGCGTACACTGCTTCGGTGGATAGCGCTCTCGGGCCCCTCTCCACTGGCCACGAGGGTTCAAGGCAGCTCCGGAATTGGACCAGCAAGTTGGTGGAACTCGGCCGATGGAATTTGAGAAAGACATGAGCGAACTGCATGAACTCCTAGGCCGCATCACGCGGCAGCCAAGAGATTTTGCATGGCAGCGACTTCACCCCCACTTCGGTAAAATGTCGGAGAAGGATTGGCTGCGCCTCGCCTACCTCCACGCCGACCATCACCTTCGTCAGTTCGGCGCTTGAACCTTCGGCTGCAAGGTCGAGAACAGTGCGGGCAGTACCGACACACAAGAACAAAGCCGCCCGGCTCATTCGAACCGGGCGGCAGGGAACTCCAGTTTTGCGGAACGTTCTAAGCGGGTTCGGCGTCTTCTACCACCACCGGCTGAATCTCTGGCCGCAGTCCTCGTGTGGCGAAGTACAACATAAAACCACCCATCATGATCAGCGTCCCGAACGCCAGCCCATTGATCCCCAGCACCGTTTCGCTATCGCTCTCGATCAGGGCAAGGATGAGTAGCAGCAGCGGGAACACGCCCGCGAGGATAGCCCCGGTAAGCCCTCCGGGGACCCGGAAACCCCGCTTCAACTGCGGTTCGCGGATGCGTAGCGCGACAAGCGTCACAAATTCCAGCATCAGGCTGACTCCATAAAGCATGATGTCCAGTGTAATCAGCCGTTTGAAGCCCAGCCCCAGGCACAGCGCCCAGCACGTCGCACAAACGACGATCGCCACCCACGGTGCATGGGTCTTCGAACTCACCTTCCCGAAGATTTTTGGCAACATGCCATCACGCGCCATGGCCAGCGGCAGCCGCGAATAGCTCATCACCAGTGCATTGAACATTCCGAACGCGCTCATCATTCCGCCAAGCACGATGAGAAAACGCAGCCATTCGAACCCCAGCACTTTCCCGCCGACGAGCCCGCCGATCTCCCCCCAAGCGCCATCGCTTCCAAAGGTCGCTGCCGGGATCCCGGTCATGTACACGGCCACGAACGGTAGAACATAGGTCAGCGAAACGAGTATCACCGCCGCTATCATCGCCCTCGGATAGGTGCGCTGAGGTCGCTCCACCTCCTGCGCAATTGTCGAGGCGTTATCCCAGCCCATGTAGTTCCACATTGCTACCATCACGCCACCCAACAGCCCCAGGCTGGTCGGCGTCGAAGCTGCCTGCGGCACCGCAAACGCTCCCGGTTTAAACGGCGCCATCGCCACGATCGCCGCGAAGGGTGCCGACAACAGGAAGAACAGCCACAGTGAAGTGATGCCGACGACGCGGATCCCCGCGATGTTCAGCAACGCGCATCCCACGACCACAAACAAGCCCGCCATTACCGCGTGGCTCCCCTCGCCAAACCACGGCGCTACTTGCTTCAAGTAAAAAACAAACAGCGTCGGGTAGATGGCCATATCAAAGATGCTGGCCGCCAGTGACAGCCACGCCTCTTGAAAGCCCCAGAAATTCCCCAGTCCGCGCCGCACCCACGCGTAGTAGCCGCCCTCTGCGGGCAGCGCGCTCGATAGCTCCCCGATCATGAAAGCCGTCGGCAAGCTCCACAGCACGGGCAGAAACAATAAGATGAGAATCCCACGCCCGTAGCCGGCGCCGTGCACGATTTCTTCCGTGCCGTAGGTGCCGCCGGACACCATGAAGAACGTCGCCGCGACGAGCGGCCAGAGCGTCAGTTTTGCGACCCTTTTTTTCGCAGTGGAGAATGCTTGGGTGGGAATGTGGGCGGGCAGCGATAACGTGCTCAATTTTTACTCTCGTCCTCCTAAGCGACCCTCACTCTCTCTGCTGCTGTGAAGCGAGTTCGCATCCGCAGAATACAGGGTTCGTCTCTGCATGCAAGGGGAAAATGCATTTCCACAAATTATTTTTTCCACCTCCACCTTGGTGCTTCTCTACTCCCCTGCGCCTCCGTCGCTTCCTCGACCTCGGATTTCCCAGGCTCACCTCTCTACATCCTGTCCGTCCCAGACTGATGTGCTACACTCCGGCCTTTGCTTTTTTCTTCATTCTTCATACCAGGAGCCTTGTTCATGAAATTTATCGGCCACTTCCTCATTCTGACGGCAGTCCTAGCCTTGTCCCCTTGCTGCCATTCCCAGTCGCCTTCCCCGGCGCCTCGCGCGATTACCGTGGACGACCTGTTTCAACTCCGCGAAGTGGACGACCCCCAACTATCTCCTGACGGTCAGTGGGTGGCTTACACCGTTAAGACCGCTATGCTCAAGGAAGACAAGAACGAGGAGCGCATCTGGGCGGTTCCAAGTGCCGGTGGCGGGCCTATTCCCATGACTGCTGAGGGAACTTCTTCTTCCCACCCTCGCTGGAGTCCTGACGGCAAGTACCTCGCTTTCCTCTCCGCTCGCGGCGAGGGCAAAACTCAGGTTTGGCTCCTCGATCGCCGTGGAGGTGAAGCCGAGTGCCTGACCGAAACTCCCCAGGATGTCGAAGATTTCGCGTGGGCACCGGACAGCGGCCGCCTCGTCCTAGTTCTCCGCGATGCTTCCCCCGAAGAGTTACAAGCACCCAGGGAGTTGAAGGAGCAAGGCGATAAGGCCGCTGCAGCGAAGGAAAAGAAGACCAAGACGCGAAAGCCCTGGGTTATCGACCGTCTGCAATTCAAGGTGGACGAAGTGGGTTACCTGGACCGTCGCCGCACCCACCTCTACGTCTTCGATCTCACGGCGAAAGCCATGACCCAGGTGACTTCCGGTGACTTCGACGATGCGGAACCCGCGTGGTCCCCCGACGGCAAGCTGGTGGCCTTCTCAAGCAATCGCTCCGCTCCCGATCCTGACCGCACCTATAACTCCGACATCTGGGTCGTGGCCGCGGACAACACTGACAAGGGCGCTCATCTTACCCAGGTCACCACAAATCCCGGCTCTGATCAGTCGCCCGCCTGGTCCCCCGACGGCAAATGGATCACCTATGTAACTCAGCTCGATCCCCATCTCTTCGATTACGCCACGCATCACCTTGCAGTCTCGCCTGCTTCCGGAGGCGCAGCCAAGGTTCTCACGCAGGCCTTCGATCGCCAAGTCACGTCACCCCGCTTTTCCCCCGATGGCAAGTCCATCTACTTCATCGCCGACGATGACGGCACGCAAAACCTCTGCCGCATCCCCCCCGAGGGCGGTCAAATCACGCGCCCCATCAGCGGACGCCTCATGCTCTACGACTATTCCCTCGCCAAATCCGGCGAAATTGCCGCGCGCATCCTTACACCGGATCACCCGGACGAAATTTATTCGCTGCCCGGCGCTGGCGGAAAGCTGACCCAAATCACTCACGTCAATGACGCTATTATGGCGCAGTTGAGGCTATCTCCAGCCGAGTACGTCCACTTCCAAAGCAAGGACGGTACCCCCGTCTCCGGTTATCTCTACAAACCTCTCGATTACGCACCGGGCAAGAAGTATCCGACTCTCCTCTTTCCCCACGGCGGTCCCGTTTGGGCGTATTACGCCGAGTTTGACCATCAAGTCCAGCTTTTCGCCGCAAACGGCTACGTTGTCCTCCTCCCCAATCCTCGCGGCTCCTCCGGCTACGGCCAGAAATTCTGCCAGGCCATCCTCGCCGATTGGGGCAACAAGGATTTTCAGGACGACATGGCCATCGCGGATTACGCCATCGCGCAGGGCATCGCTGACCCGGATAAGCTCGGCGTCGGCGGCTGGTCGTATGGAGGCATCTCCACTGATTTCATCATCGCCCAGACCACGCGGTTCAAAGCCGCCACCTCGGGCGCTGGATCTGCTCTGTTCACCAGCATGTACGGCCACGACGAGTATCAGAAGGACTATGAGGCTGAGCTCGGCCTGCCTTGGGAGAACAAGGCACTTTGGGAAAAAGTCTCCCCCTTCTACCGGGTAGCCAACATAACGACTCCTACTCTCTTCATGGGTGGCGAAATCGACTGGAACGTCCCGATCCTGGGCGGCGAACAGATGTACCAAGCTCTGAAGCGCCTCGGCCGCACGACCGAACTGGTCGTTTATCCCGACGAATATCATGAATTCAAGACGCCCTCACACCTCAAGGACCGCCTCGAGCGCTACCTCGCCTGGTACGCTCATTTCGTAAAAGGGGACTCCACTTCGGCCCGGCCAACCTCCCCGTCCACCGATTAGTTGGTCTGCTCGAAGCCGAGAAATTCGCGTCTTTCGGAGTGACTTCTGCCAGCCCTCTGTCGTCTGATACGCCAGGGGGGTGACATGGCCTCACTGTGGCAAGATCTGCGTTATGCCTGTCGGCTTCTTCGCCTCAGTCCCGGGTTTACAATCGTTGCGATTCTCACCCTGGCCCTGGGAGTCGGCGCCAATACCGCTATTTTCCAACTCATCGATGCGGTCCGGCTGCGCAGTATTCCCGTGAAAAACCCGCAGGAGCTTGGGACTGTACGGATTGCCGACTGGCATGGGGGATCGGGCCAGTTTTCGAGCCAGTATTCCCAGCTCACATTTGCCATGTGGGAGCAGATTCGCAAGCGCCAGGAAGGGTTCGCAGAGATCGCTGCCTGGTCCAACCAGCAATTTAATCTGGCGACTGGCGGGGAGGTGCGCCACGCGAAAGGTATCCGGATCAGCGGCGATTTCTTTCACGTGCTAGGTGTAGAACCGATTCTTGGTCGGCTGCTTGGCCCGGAGGATGACCAGCCGGGCTGCGGAACGGCGGGAGCAAACATCAGTTACGCATTTTGGGTAAGGAATTTTGCCGGCGACGCTTCCGTGGTTGGGAAGCGGATTACACTGGATGGCAATTCGTTTGAGATTCTCGGCGTTACGCAGCCGGGTTTCAACGGCATCTCTGTGGGTGATGCCTTTGACGTGGCGGTGCCGATCTGTGTTGAGCCCATCCTGAATCCGCGCAACAACCGCCTCACCATCCGTCATGCCTGGTGGCTGGCCTCCATCGGAAGATTGAAACCCGGATGGACGATCGAGCGAGCCAATGCGCAAATGAACGCGGTGACGCCCGCGATTTTGCAAGAGACGATTCCGCCCTTCTATGACGCCGAGGCCGCAAAGAAGTACCTGGCCTACAAGCTGGGAGCGTTTCCCGCTGGCACCGGATTTTCGCAGCTGCGCAAAGACTCGGAAACGCCGCTGACGCTCTTGTTTGGAATCTCCGGACTAGTCTTGCTGATTGCCTGTGCCAACCTCGCGAATTTGATGCTGGCGCGCGCCGGTGCGCGGGAACGCCAAATCACCATCCGCCTGGCGCTCGGAGCGTCTCGCGGACGCATGATTCGCGACTTGCTCTCGGGGAGCCTGTTGCTCTCAGCGGGTGGAGCGATTTGCGGATTATTCTTGGCGTTTGCTGCTAGCCGCCTCCTCGTCGCCTGCATCAGCACCTCGGAAAATCAGATTTTCCTGGATCTCGCCATGGATTGGCGTGTTCTAGCGTTCACTACCGCACTCGCGGCGCTGACAACGGTTTTCTTCGGGCTGGCGCCGGCCGTGCGTGCGACGCGCGCAGACCCCGCTGCGTTGCTGCAGTCCGGGAGCCGGGGAATGACTGGAGGCCGGGAGCGGTTTGGTCTCCGGCGCATTCTGGTCGTGTCGCAAGTGGCATTGTCCCTTGTGCTGTTGATGGGTGCGCTGCTTTTTGCCCAGAGTTTGCGCAACTTGATGACATTGAATACAGGGTTCCAGCAGAACGGAATCTTGATCACCACCGTCGATTTCAAACGCCTGCCTGTCGCGGAAGATCGCTATTCCGAATTCAAACAGGAGCTCGTAAAGCGCGTGCGGGCGATCCCGGGTGTGGAATCCACCGCGAGCGCTATGCTCGTTCCGTTTGGCGGAGATACCTGGAACCAAGACGTTCTTACCGAGGGGTCCGACGACGACAAGGGCGTGGCATGGATAAATTATCTTGGCCCGGGCTATTTCCAAACGATCGGGACGCCGCTCCTTGCCGGGCGGGACTTCGACGACCGCGACACCGCAACCTCGGTGAAGGTGGCCATCGTGAATCAGGCCTTCGTGCGCAAGATTCTCAAACGTGCGGATCCTCTGGGGAAGAGGTTTCGATTGAAAGAAGCACCGGGAAAACCGCGGCCACTCTATGAGATTGTGGGTGTCACCGGGGATAACAAGTTCGAGGACATGCACGAGGAATTCTTGCCGTTCATGTATTTCCCGGCAACACAGCAGGAAGGACCCAGCCCCGATGATCAAATCCTGATTCGGTCCTCTCTCCCCTTGGCGAGTCTGCTCGCTTCGTTGAAGCAAACCATCGGCAATCTGAATCCAGGAATTGACCTTGAGTTTAGGGTCTTGCGGACGCAAATTCGCGAGTCGCTTTTGCAGGACGAAGTGATGGCCACGCTTTCCGGCTTCTTTGGTTTTCTCGCTGCACTTCTCGCTGCGATTGGACTTTACGGCGTGATCTCCTACATGGTCATTCAGCGCACCCGCGAGATCGGCATCCGCATGGCGATTGGCGCGAAGGGGAGTCACGTCGTAGGAATGATCATGCGCGAAGCGGGCATCCTCACGGCTATCGGCTTGGTCCTCGGTGCCGGACTCGCTCTCGCCACCGCTCAGGTGGCCAAGTCGCTGCTCTTCGGTCTGAAGCCGCGTGATCCCTGGACGCTCGCCATGGCTTTCGCCATCTTGTCGGCCGTTGCGGCGCTCGCCGGCTTTTTGCCCGCCTATCGCGCCTCCAAACTCGATCCCATGCTGGCCTTGCGCGACGAATAATCCGGCCTGGCCGGCTAAGCTTGCATGACGCGACCAGCGAGAAGGGAAGAGCAAGATTGCGCGCATCTCTCAGGAAAATGTTCGTAGCCATGTCCCCCATCAAACTTGCTTGCGGTACACGATGAAGCCGGAGAGCTCCGCGACCTTGTCGTAGAGCCTCCTCGCCGTCGCGTTACCTTCTTGTGTTTGCCAGTAGACCCGCGTCGATCCCGCAATTCTTGCCCGTTCATAGACCGCTTCGATCAGTGCGCGGCCGATTCCCTGGCCCCGTACGGCCTCGTTCGTGAACAGATCCTGCAAATAGCAGACCGGCTCGATCGAAGTCGTGCTGCGATGAAACAAATAATGCGACAAGCCGAGAAGCTGCCCATCTTTCTCGGCGACCAGTGCATGAACCGGCTCATAGGCGTCAAAGAAGCGCGACCACGTCATCCGGGTGATCTCCGCGGGAAGCGCGGGACGCCCGTAGAAGAGGTTGTAGCCTTGCCACAACGACTGCCATTGAGCGAAATCCGTGCTGGCTACCGAGCGAA
>Ga0099828_10004135_pt1 | contig 10221 bp, 16 predicted proteins | sample CZO8metaG_2_FD_79338 | JGI IMG/M metagenome (GOLD analysis project Ga0099828, IMG submission 79338) | Vadose zone soil microbial communities from the Eel River Critical Zone Observatory, Northern California, USA - CZOApr15con2H1.8 metaG | ecosystem: Environmental > Terrestrial > Soil > Vadose...
ATAGACAACCCACCCGCGCGATCGCAAATCGCCCGGTGGCGACTCGACCAGCACAGGCTCATTCGGCATCCAACGTTTCGTTACAATGGCTCTCAGTCCATACGGACTCGCATTCTGCGTAGTGCCAGTATCAACTACTCCGGGGTGTTCGAGGCTGGCGATGCGCACCATCACCTCAAGGGGAATGCGCGTCTCCATTCGTCCAGATCTAGAGTACACCTCTAGCGTCTCCTGTTCACGGGACCGGCGCAGCCGCTCTGAACTCAGCAGCGGCAAACGGTGTCGTAAGTCGCCTTGAGCCGGTCCGCGGGTTCATGGGAGAACCGAAGGCTCCGCCGCGGCAGCATCACAGATTTCTACGGCCACAACCGGCATGCCGTCGCGCTTGGCGATCCCCTCTGTGACAGCGGCATCATTGAATGGCTACGGTCCTCCAGCAATTCTTGATCCTTAAGCCCCGACCACAGATCCTCCGGGAGAACAACCGCCATCCTCGTCCGTTCATCTGGACGGCGACCGCTTCCAGGATCATGAAGAAACTCAATCATTGTAAAGAAACGTTAGACGCACCACGCTCCCTGCCTCTTGCCATCCACGATGGGCCCGATAAAAACTACTTCACCGCTAATCTCTTTCAGGGCCTCAAGGTTGGTAACCGAAACGCCTTGCCCCTCTACGAGAGGAATGTCCGCGCTGATTAGCGCACCATGGGCGTTGACAATCAAGGTGTTTGCGGCCTCGCGAAATAACCCGTCCTTCTGGGTTCCGCAGACCTCAATGGGAATTGTCATGGGTACGCGTTCGGAGCGACGAAACTCGAAGGTTCGATGATCGCGCACCACAAAAACTCCCTGGTGGCATTGAGACCCATTTCAATCAGAACCACAATTTGTCAATCAAATCAATCAGGTATACACCCCAATCTGGTGCAGAGATAAGGATCGGCCATCGGTCCCAGCAAAAAGATTCGGGGAGAGAGGGTAACCAGACACGTCCACGAGTGCGTTTCGACCACCAAGTGTCAATGCTCGTGGAAATCGTCGATTCTCGGCTCGTTTGAAGCCAAGACCACACCGTTCCTCGACACCTGGAAGTGCCTCGTTCGAGTCAAACCCGCAATGAGCCTCTACCGACCCAGCTTATCCTGTTCCGGGCAGTATCCGCTCCGCTCGGAGATTCTGGTCCCGCTGGTTCAGAAACACGTCTACGATGAGCCACCTTCTGTTCGTAGAGTGCTACGTCAGCTCGCCTTCCCTCTTTGAGAACGCTGTGGGATTCTCCATTCAGCCAGAATGGGCGGTTGGCACGAGCATTCTGTGCCTGTCCGGAATGGATCCAGCTCACAGGCCCACACCATTGCACGCGGTGGTCTTATGACATAGTTGTTCCAGGTAAAGTGTATGAACCTAGTGTGGCGCGTTACACGGCAACACGCGACAGTGATTTGATTCCCCGCTTCAAGGGCTAAGAACGGCTTACCCTGCCTACTTTTCGAGGCGCGGGGCGAGCGAAAGGCAGTACGATAAAGCTCTCTCTTGAGTTGAGCAACGGGTCTCGTCCGCAGGCTTTGCTTGTGACCGACAAATTGCACTTAACGCGGCAAAGGAAGCGCCTCGGAATCCTTTGCGCCATTGCGATCATTGCCGTTCTGATCGCCACCCTGTGGCCATTCGATTTTTTCCCGCTGAACCGGGTCAGTTGGTTGCCAGAAGGCAATGGTATTCGGTTCGGCGGCGCCGGCCTTGTGGTAACCAAAGCGCCTTTGATGGCGGGAGGAACCGAGGCCAGCAAATCCTGCAGCCTGGAGATCTTCCTTCGGCCTACGAGCATCAAGTTTGTTTACACGATATTGAGCTTCTATGTGCCGAACAACCCAAGACAATTTCTCGTGCGACAGTACACAGATGGCTTGTTGGTTTCGCACGATTTTGTGGACCCACTGAACAAACTGAAAACAACAAAATTCGACGTGGATCATGCTTTCGAGCAGGGGAAACTCCTGTTGCTGACAATAACGTCTGGGCCCAATGGGACCGTTGTCTACCTCGATGGTAGCAAGACGCAGGTTGTTTCCAGATTCACTATCTCGGAAAGTAACTTAGCAGGGCAGATGGTTATGGGAACTTCGGCTGCATACTATGAGCCTTGGCCTGGAGAAATTCGCGGCCTCGCCATCTATTCGAAAGAACTTACGCCCGCAGAAGTGCTCCGGCACTACAGGGACTGGACCGATGGAGGCCGAGTCGATCCTGGGGATCTGGATGGAGCCGTTGCACGCTATGCCTTTACCGAGGGGGCGGGCCGTGACATCCATAACGCAGTTGTTTCTGGACCGGATCTGGAAATACCAAAAAGGTTCCGGGTTCCACACAAGGCCTTCCTGAGGTCCCCTGCAAGAGAATTTGAAGCAAGTTGGGATTACGTGCAACATCTGTCGTGGAATATCGCGGGATTTGTTCCATTGGGGTTCATTGTTTGTGCTTATTTGGCGTGGACGCGAAACCGATGGCAGGCAATTCTGTACGCCAGTCTTGTCGGAGGAATCCTGAGTTTCATGATCGAGGTCCTGCAGGCCTATATCCCTCAACGAGATTCAGGCACGACCGATATCATCACGAACACTCTCGGTGCAGCTTTAGGCGCGGTGCTCGCGCGACCAAGTGTGGTTCGGATGATTCTCGGAAGGACAAAGTCGATCGCTGCCTATGGAAACTCAGTATCGCGCCAAGACTGAATCACGCTTTGGTGTCAAGCGAGACGGATGGCGCCGGTGAAAGACTCTTTGCCTCACCACGAACGCTAACTCCCGATAAACGCTTGTACTCTATCGGAAGCGCACTTTCGCCGAAGAGGATAGCGGGAGCAAGGTGCTCTGGCGCGCCTTCGATGGAGCCGTTTGAAAGAAGCGGCCGGCGCTTGCGGCAGATGATCGGGAGCTGTTTCGCTCGGCAGCGCCACATCGAATTCCTGTCGTTATTGGAACGGATCGAGCGGGCCACCCCGCGGGGGCGGGAGATTCACATGATCCTCGGCAACCATGACACGCACACCCGCCTCAAGGTGAAGGCCTGGTTCGCCGCCCACCCGCGCTACCATTTGCACTTCACCCCTACCGGGGCCTCGTGGCTGAACCTGGTGGAGCATTGGTTTGCCGAGATCACCCGGAAGCGCATCCGACGCGGAACGTTTCATAGCGTCTCGGAACTGAATCGCGCCATCTCCGAATACCTTCGGGAGAACAACCGTCACCCTCGTCCGTTCATCAGGACGGCGACCGCTTCGAACATCATTAAGAAGATCACGCATTGTAAAGAAGCGTTAGACGCACGACACTAGGGCTCATTCCAAGTGGACCGCAGTGGCGTCCTCTCCTTCACGTTTCTTCCGCTGCTCCCGAAAGCAGGGAAAAGCCTTGGCCGACGACCGCGAACCCCTCGGCCCCTCCGGAATGCTGAACGCGAATCACCGTCGCTTCTGTCTTGATCCGGACACTTCGCGCGCCTTGGAGCAGCGGAGGATGGAAGATTTCTAGTTGAACTGTTGTTCCCACTGGTGGAGAGGCCAACGTGAGGATGAAAGCGCCCGCCAAACTGATGTCGCGAGTGACTCCTTTTCCAAGCAAGCGACTATTCTGTGCGCATTCCCAAGAGAACGCAGCGTTGGCTGCGAGTCGGTAGCGAACTCGATTTCTGAGTTCCATTCGGGCTGGGTATTAGATCTTGTCCGTTGTCTTGAGCGCGCGGCACCGTAGCTTCCGATTGGGTCCACTGCAAAAAGCTGCAGATAGGGCCGCGGCGACTCAAGCGGTGGAAAGTCACACCTGCCTTTGGGACGCGAGAGTCAAGCGTACCATGACTGCTGCCTGTGGAAATTTAGGTTGCCTGTGCATAAAGCCGAAGGTGACAATATGCTCCGAAGCCTTATGATTCCGCGTGTATCGTCCGAACTGTTCCTCGCTAGCAGGACGAAGAGGGTTTCACCATCCAGTGATTACTTTATTCCGAGGCAGGGAAAACGCCCCAGAAGACGACCGGACAATTGCTTCGGAGATTGCGGGGTGCGCATCGACCGGAATTTGCGTCTGCAGCTTCCGGTTCGCCCGAAAGCCTCGCCCCGTCGTGTCAACCGCAAGTCGCGCTGGCCCCTTTGGGGTGGTAGTGCGGCTTGGTTTGGCCGTTCTGCGGAGCCGCTGTGCTGGTTTTCCCGCCCTCCAGTCTGCCTGGCCGCTGACACTTCCCCTCTGGACGGCTTCCGAGCGCTCATTTGCTTTCTGCCCTGGCTCGCTAACCATCCGGCAGCGGCAATGCCGCCATCATTTTGAGCCTGCTGGAGGACCAGCCTCCGACTCAGATGTCCTTCGACAAGCAAGAACCAATCATGGCGCGCACGTCTTACCAGCCGACCGCTCGTCTTCACCAGCCGCTGCTGCAATCACGTCACCGACAAGTTCCCAATTCTCTTCGGCAACGCTAACCATAGCCGCAGATTGCCCAGGTTGGCGATCACACTCAGCCAGAGCCGCATTTCGTTGGATCGGAACCGATGGCCACTGAGCCGCGTCATCTTTACCGCCTGCTTGCCTTCCTAGATTCAGTGCTACGCGGTCCCTTGGATGTATTAAACCGCAGCACGCCGCGGCTGCATGCCCTGGGCTTGGTTACGATGAATCCGACCCGCGGGGACAACTCGCCCAGATGAGGCTCTACCTTCGCCACCGTCCGCGGGGCCGACTTCCAACCCACCGTCTGGTAGACAAACCGCTTTTATTCGATCGCGGCCTTCTTGCCGGGTCTCCCTACTTGGCGTGTGAGCAGTCCGGCAATATCTCGTTCCAGATTGTCGTTGGCCGGTATCCTCACAGCATAGTTTCCTCGAATGCCTCATCCATCTCCGGCCTCGCATAGGCCGTGTCGGCCCGGAGTGAGACTCCCTTCCCGTCACCTGCCGCCGCTCGCTCTCGGGCAGAAAGTGTTCTTCCCGACGCTCAGCGCAGTGTAGACGGCCTAGCCGCAGCATGGATGCCAGACAGTCGCCTTCTCCGCTGAACGGCAGCAGCAGGTGATAGCAGGTGGACTCGAAGTGCATGTTGTTGGCGCTCTGCTCTTGCCCTGCGTACACAGAGATCCCGGTGCAATTCCCGTCCAGCACGGCCCGGTAGCTTCGATCCATCGTTTTCGCTCTTGCCGAGCCGCGCCCGGTTGAGCCGTGCCACTCCCACGAAGTTCTCCTGTTCGGCCAGCAGCTCAATCTCGAAAGTTTCGAACCACAAAGTCAGAGCCGCGCCTCGATCCAAGATCCTTTCGGGGCCGATAAGCCGAATAGTCGAGCCGTGGCACAGGCGCTCCGCGTTGTTCACATCCTCCCTCCGAGCTTGGCGAGTGGACAACGACTGTCGCAGCAGGTCGGCGAAGGGCGAGCGCGCATTCTTGGCGCGGGCGTCGGTCAGGTATTCTTCGACGAGTTCGCCCAAGCCCAAGCGTTCGTCCAGCTCCCGAATCAGAATCAGACCTCCATCGGAAGTGATCCGGAGCCCCTAAAAATTCACGTTCCACAAATCTTTGAACGAGAGATGAAAGGATGATTTTGTATGCCCCTCACGGGGGTGGACCACCAGAGCGGCTTCAGCGCATTCGAACCCGTATCAATGCGAATGAAGAGGAACATCCGAAGATTGCTAGAAGAACTTCCAATTGGAAACCCTCGCCTAAACGTCAGCGCTCACACGAGGGAAATGCGTCGTCCGAGTTTTTGGAGAAGCCAGCGTGGACTTACGCTATCGAACCTTTTGATCCGGTCTTCGCTGTCTTCCAACACGAACACTCGCCAATCTTTCAGGATTTTGAAGATCCTGCCCGAGTTCCTACCCGATTCGCGGCCACGGGCAGGAGGGCCACGTTTCACGAAGTCAGCGGAGCCAGCCGGCCAAATCCTCGCCGGGAAAATTTTCAAAAACCGGCATCCTCTAGGCATCAAAATATTCCCTTCCAGAGCTATTTTCGAAGCAGGAGCGTTGGCTTGCGGGGGCGGACTTGGGTTGCGTGGGGATGGCTTGGAAATCCTCTTCGGGTCCGACGGTGATCGTCTGTCCGAAGGAAATGACAGTCCGGGTGGAGGCCGCGTTCGGTTGCCGCACCTGTACTCACGGACAGCTAATCCATTGCATATTACACGCGAGAAAAGCAATCGAACCGCGTCGCCGATACCCGAAAATCGAAGTGTGGCCACTCGAACGGCTCCCGGCAAGCTGGAACGCCTTCTCACCGTGGAAGAGGTCGCAGAGATCACCGGCCTGTCCGTCGAAACGCTAAATCAGTGGCGCTCACAGCGCCGCGGAATTCCATTTGTCAGGCTCAGCCGGAACCGTGTCCGCTACCGGCAGAGTGATCTTGACGAATTCATAGAAGCGAATACAATCGCTCCGGTCCCCGTCCATCCTTCCTTGCGCAGGAGATAAAGCGAATGATTTACAGGCGTGGGCGCATCTACTGGTTTGAATTCTGGCACGACGGCCGGAGGATTCGCGAATCGACGGGGCTCACGAACAAGAGGGCGGCGACGCAGGCCGAAGCGATCCGGCTCGCGGGGCTGGCCCAAGGCCGCGCCGGGATCGTGCGCAAGGCTCGACCGCCGAAAATCGAAGAGTACGTAAAGATTTTCTTGGACTGGTCGGCTCGGCACCACCGCCCCAAAACCCGCTCGCTCCACAAGCTGAATTGCCAAACCTTGCTCCGATTCTTCCGGGGCAAGTACCTCGATCAAATCACCACGGCGGACCTGGAGCACTTCAAGGCCAAGCGGATCCGAGAGGAGCATCACAGCTTCCAGGACGGCACTACCATTTCTCCCGCCACGGTGAATCGCGCGCTCGCCACGCTTCGGTTGATGTACAACCACGCCGCAGGTCAGGGATTCGAGGTTCCGAATCCGATTCGCGGCCTTCGTTTCTTGAAGGAAAGCGACGGCCAAATGCGCGTCATCAGCTTCGAAGAAGAGGCTGCGTATCTTGGCGCAGCGAGCCAGCCGTTAAAGGACATTGCCGCAACGATTTTGGATACCGGCCTACGTCCGGATGAGTGCTTCCGGCTCGAAATTGGAAATTTGGATTTTACCCAGAGAACGGTCTTCAACTCGTTCGGCAAGACGCGCGCCGCGAAACGAAAAGTGTCCATGACGGATCGGGTATTTCAAATCTTGAAGCGGCGCGCGATGATCGCGAAGGACCGGTATGTCTTCTGGTCTCGGTGGAAAACGGACCAACCGATCGGCTCGGTCAAGACCGCGCATCAGGCGGCGATCCGCCGCGCCGGGATCCAAGAATACTTTCGCCTCTACGATCTCCGGCACACGTTTGCGACACGGGCGGTGACCGCCGGCGTTGATCTGCCCACGCTCGCGGCGCTTTTGGGCCATACGAACATCACGATGACCACACGTTACGTGCATCCTGCGGAGTCGCAGAAGCGTGAGGCGGTGGCAAAGCTGGAACGTCTGCGGATGGGTTGGCTAGCGCAGGAAAGTGGAAAAGAGTCCCCACAAAAGTACCCACAGTGATAGGATGGAGAGGGAGTGGACGCTTGTAAGTTATTGAAAACAAACGGTGCGCCCGTAGCTCAGTCGGATAGAGCGTCTGCCTTCTAAGCAGAGGGTCGGGGGTTCGAATCCCTCCGGGCGCGCCATTCGCCTTCCCGCTTTACATCCCGAGAGTTGAGGAAGTACGCTGGTGAACGAATTCGATCCATTTTTGCGGCGAGGTGTGCCGCGGTACATGAGCTCCTCCTACAACCAGATTGCGGGGCAAAGTGTGGAGCTCGTGGGAGGTTTGAGCGATGTCAGATACGCAGCAATCTCCGGCATCTGGTTACCTTCGGAGACAGTGAGACCTTCGAAGGGATCAACGACCCGGCTCAAATGTATTGTGATCCCCCCGGGGTAGCGCGCGTTTACATGTACCCCTGGGAGTTTTAGATGATTCATACTCCCGAATACGTGTATATCCTGTACGAGTTCACCCGCATGTGGCGGAAGATCCCGCTGGACCGCGAACACCCGAAGGAGCCCGATAACAACTGGCTGGGGGATTCTGTCGGCAAATACGAGGGCGATTCGCTTGTCATCGACACCATCGGCTTTAACGATAGGACGTGGCTCGACCACGTAGGCCATCCGCACAGCGACGCCCTGCATCTGATCGAGCGCTTCCGCCGCGTGGACCACGACAATCTAGAGCTCAGCGTCACGTTGGACGACGCTAAGGCATACACTCGGTCGTTCACGGGAAAAAAGCTCTTCAAACTGAGCACATCGCCGATGGGCGAAGGGCTATGCGCCTATTCCGGGGAGCAGAACTTCCAGGAGCAGGTCATCGACCCCACCACTCAGTCGCACACAAAATAGCCTTTGAATTGCTTGTTTCTGACGCGTCCTAGAAGTCAAAGGAAGAAGCCCTGCTCTTGGCGAGAGTTGGCGGAACTTCAGAGACAATTCCCTGCACCCTTCTATATGGAAGCAGGCGCCGCGCCTCCTAGAAAGGCGTTATGCAGGATCATGATTCCCGGCAGACCCCGCGCCTTCAGGCCGCAACCGGGTCTGCCGGAAATGACATGGCACTGATAAGCAGGGCCCGTTACTACTTTTTGTCGGTGGACGAAGCGTCGCCCTTATCCTTCTTGGGCGCCTTCTTCGCTGGGGCCTTGCCCTTTTTGCCCTTCTTGTCCTTGTCTTTATCCTTATCACTCGCGTCGCTCTTCTTCGGATTGCCCGCCTGGCCCGCTGGGTGGGCAAGGGCCGCTCCGGAGAAAACGAGAAACGCAGCAAGCAACGAACTGGCGAGAAGCTTCTTCATCATTAAACTCCTGTCGCTCTTGGGTTGGATAGAATCGTGACCCGGAAGCCGGTTGCCCGGATTCCTGAAGAAGAATGGCGAGCAGTTCTCGGAGAAATCGAGACCCCTCGCTCCACTCCCCCGGCACGTGAAGGCAACTTTATCACCCCTATACACACGAAACAAGCGCACACCGTCTTCTTGTCTTGTCCGGCAACACCCCCCGGCGGCGGCAACCCCGGCCTCCTGTTCAGCACAACTCACTAGGGCTTGACACGCGAGGGCGTTCCGCAGAGAATGCCCGCAAAACCAGCACTTACAGATGCGAGGTGGACCTATGGCGAATGTACGCGGTACCCATTCCGGCCTCAGCGGACGCCTCCGTACCCCAAACAGGCGAGAAAGCAGAAGGCGCCATCCCACCGGGGGTACGCCGGGAACCTGGCTGTTTCTCGCCGCGATGATTTTCCTGGCGCGGCTTGCCCTGGCACAGGGAAAGCCCCAAGTGACTACGGTGGACCCAGTGTCCGGAAAAGTAAACGACAGCGTGACCTTGACAGGTGAAAATTTGGGGAAGGAATCCGTGTCCGCCGTGTTCCTCTCCGACGACAATACCGATTACAAAGCCACGGTTATGGAGCAAGCGGGGGGGAAGATTGTCATGAAGGTTCCCCAGGTAAAGCCTGGCGATTACCACGTTTCCATTCAGGTGGGCGACAAGATCTTCATCCTGCCGCTGCGGTTCAAAGTGGAATAGTCAAGCGTGGCGCGACGTTTGCCTTTCGCACTCGCGTCAGAAAAGGCCCAGGCGGCGCGCCATTTGGGTCCGCATGCGGGACCAAGCCAAAGCCGCATGCTCACTCCACGCGACGCTGTGAAACGAAGCAAGATACGAATAGGCGACAGGTACGACGAGCAGCGTCAAACCCAAGCAAAGTGTTTGGCCACCGATGATGGTCACGGCAATGGCGGCGCGCTGCTCCGATCCGGCACCAATCCCAAGCGCAACGGGAATCAGGCCCGCCACGATCGAGAACGTCGTCATCAGAATGGGGCGTAGCCGGACCCGGTTGGCTTCGATCAAAGCTTCCCGCAAGGGCATTCCCTCGCCGCGCAAGCGATTCGTGTAATCCACTTGCAGGATGCCGTTCTTCTTCACGATGCCCAGCAACAGGAAAACTCCCAGCATACTCCACAGGTTCAGCGAGCGGTGCGTGATCCACAAGGACAGCAGCGCGAACGGAATGCTCAGCGGTAGCGTGAGCATGATGATAAACGGATAGGTGAAGCTTTCAAACTGCGCGGCCAGCACCATGTACATGAAGATCGAGGCCAGCGACACGGCGAGGATCATGTTCAAGGTAGTTTCGTCGAGGATGCGCACCGGCCCCGAAAATCCA
>Ga0099828_10004139_pt1 | contig 10217 bp, 9 predicted proteins | sample CZO8metaG_2_FD_79338 | JGI IMG/M metagenome (GOLD analysis project Ga0099828, IMG submission 79338) | Vadose zone soil microbial communities from the Eel River Critical Zone Observatory, Northern California, USA - CZOApr15con2H1.8 metaG | ecosystem: Environmental > Terrestrial > Soil > Vadose...
ATGCGCAACTGGTCACGCTCTCCGTAGTTGCATTGCACCAGCACGCCCACGGTGTAGCCGCCATCTTTGGGATCGAGCACACGGGACGCCGTGCCGATCCCGCCTTTGAATTCGTTGCAGATCATGCCCGTCCCGCCACCGACATTGCCTTCTTCGACCGGTCCTCCGTGCGCGCTGTCGAGCGCCTGAATGGCGTGCTCCGGTTTGACGTGAAAGCCATTCACATCGTTCAAGTAGCCATCCCAGGTTTCCGCCACCACGGGCAGGGACCACCAGTAGCCTTCCGGATCGGGCTGGTTGCGCTTGACCTTCCAGGCTATGACCGCATCGCGCACCACACCCACGCTGTGGGTATTGGTGATCATCACCGGCCCGTCGAGGAAGCCTGACTCTTCCATCCAAGTTGTGCCGGTCATCTCGCCGTTACCGTTCAGGGTGAACCATCCGGCAAAAACTGCATCGTTGGAATCCTTTCCCCGCGGCAGAACGGCGGTAACCCCGGTACGCACCGGGCCAACTCCGACTTTCAGTTGGCCCTCCCCGGAGATCAGGGTGGTGTGACCCACTTCAACGCCCTTCACATCCGTGATGGCGTTCAACGGGCCCGGCGTGCCGTCGAATGGGACTCCAAGGTCGCGAGCTCGAAGTTTCGTCTGGCCCGTGGCCGTAGTCACAAAGAGTGAAAAGACGAAAGCAGAGATCAATAATCCGCAGCGAGATTTCAGCATCAAGGTCCTCCGGGCGAAACTCGCGCAGTATAAAGCACCGAGCTTGAACTCTCGGGTACAATTCCTCCTGGGAGGCTGGGAATGGAGAACTGGAAGCGGGCACTAGTGGCAGCTTCGGCCGGAGCGAGTGCCATCATGTTTTTGAAGGGGAAGCGGCCCGCAGGCATCCTGCTAGCCGGAGTTAGCCTGGCTACACTGGCGTCGGAATATCCCGAAGAGTTTGCTGAATTTCGCCGGAATCTTCCTGACTACATCGAACGCGGAGAAAATTTTCTGGATATCGCGGCTCGCGTAGGCGAGCGACTGGCGGAAGCCGCCGCCCGCCGCCGTTCGGACTGGTACGAGTCACTACTCAGCGGCTAGATCACTCGATTCCCAACTGCTTCCGGGCATCCGGGCTCAGCCGCTCCGGGGTCCAGGGCGGATTCCACACTATGTTGACGGTCCCATTGCGAACGCCCGGCAACTGTTCCACGCGGGCCTTGACCTGTTCTCCGATCATGACGTGTGCTGGGCACCCCTGTGCCGTGAGCGTCATGTCCACGGTCACGTCCTGCTGATTTTCGGGCGCGGGTTCGAAGCGGATGCCGTAGATCAGACCCAGGTCCACGATATTGACCGGGATTTCCGGGTCATAGCACTGCTTCAACGCGCTTAAGACTTCGTCCTCGGTGACAGCAGCCATAATGTTCTCCTCGGAATGGGTGAAAGGCCAAACTGGGAGCTTCGCCCAACACTTCAGTTTACCTCACCGAGCGTGGGTAAAACGACCACCAGCGTGCCTGGGTAGAGTCCTAATTTCATGAACCACAAAGGACACGAAGGTACACGAAGGACGAATCCCTAATGGTTTCCTTCGTGCTCCTTAGTGCCCTTCGTGGTTAATTTAGGACATACCCGTGCCCGACTGCCATCGGCTCTGCTAAGGTTACCTGCGAGCAGATGACCCCAGAACTAAAGCGGAAGGTTCAGATCGTGCTGCTGGCGGCGATGGCGTTGGCCGCCATACGGGCCGGCTACCTCTTCTACGAGAGAAGCGCCAGCAAGACCGACGAAGCGAAAAGCCAGCCACCGCCGCTGAATCCCGACTACTACGTCACTCCCAAGAAGCTTTATCCCTATGATCTGAAGTCCGCCCGGCAACTGACCAAGCTGCCGGTGTGGGTCAAGGAAGGCTATCGTTACACGTATTATCCCTACGATCCGGCAGGCCATCGTAGCGATTTCTCGCACGAAGCTGGACAACTGCTGCCCATTGAAAAGCTGCAGATTAAAGACGTGATCACGGACGTCTCGCCCGGTTCTCCCGGCCAGCGCCAAGTCATGGCCATCTTCGAGAAAGACGGTAAGACTTACGCCTTCCCCATCGGTTCAGTGAAAGACGGCAACTACCAGATTTACTCCGACGAAATGCTCTATATTCAGGATCCGCACGAGCTCTACAAACATTGGCCGGCGGAGGTCTGGGATGCCATCGCAAAGCATCAGGTCAAGCTGGGGATGAACGAACTGCAGGCAGATTTCGCCGTTGGCATGGGAGTCCCGGAACGATCTTATGATCCCGCAGTGAAAACCGTGAATTATCCCAACGGTGGCAGGCCGCTCAGCATTACTTATCGGAACGGCAGGGCAGCGGAAATCAGACCCAGACCAGAGGCCTGATTCTTCGAAGGCCGAAGCCCAGCACAATCAGAACTTGCTCTTCAGTTAGGCTTTCCTCCGGGGGTGCCTTCCTTCACCGGACTGCCCTCGTAGTCACGCACCTCCACGGGGCCGATCGAAAGCTTTTTGAGTTCCGGCTCGATTTTGCTGCGATCGCCGATTGCAATCACTACCGCAGACTCAGGATGGATGTACTGAGCAGCAACACGCTGCACGTCGGTGGCGGTAACGGCCCCGATCTGTGCCGGCAACTGCTTGTAGTAATCCAGCGGAAGATCGTAGGTAAATAAATCCCCAACCGTGCGGGCGGTGCGCGCGCTGGTTTCGAAAAGACCTGCCAGAGAGAGCGCAAAGGAGTCCTTCGCCAGCTTCATTTCGTCGGCAGAAGGCGAGCCAGTACGGATGCGCTCCAGTTCCTTGAAGGTCTCCGCGACTGCGGGAGCGGTGACGTCGGTGCGAATTGCGGCTCGGGCGCTGAAAAATCCCGGCCCCCGGCGGTAGGCGAACTGCGAGAAAGCGCCGTAGGTGTAGCCATGCTGCTCGCGCAAGTTCATATTGATGCGGCTGGAAAACAGCCCGCCCAAGGCGTTGTTCATGACCTCGATGGGGACGTAATCCGGAGTGGAGCGCGGCACGCCAAGACTGCCGATGACGATATAGGTCTGGGGCGCGCCCGGTTTGTCCACCAGGTAGATGGCTCGTGTGGTCTTGACGTCGACGGGCGGGGGAAGATGTTTGCTGCCGGCACCTTTCCAGTTGCCGAAGTACTTTTCCGCCAGGGTGCGGGCGTCTTGGGGCGTGAGATCACCGGTGAGCACCAGGGCTGAATTGCCAGGCGCATAGCCCTGTTGCCAGACTTTCAGCATTTCGTCATGGGTGATGAGGCGGTTGGACTCCTCCGTACCCAGTTCGATGTAGCCATAAGGGTGTCCGGGACCGTAAACCACCTTTCGGAAAACACCGAAGGCTGCTCGTCGGGGCTCATCTCTTATTTGCAGGAGATCCGTCTGACGGCGCTTGCGGACGCGGTCAATCTCGGCCGAATCGAACTTCGCATGCAATACAACGTCGGAGAGTAAGTCGAAAGCGGAATCGATGTTTTGCTTGAGCGTGTCAATGCTGGCCGCGGAGTAATCGCTGGTGGACGAAGTACCGACGGAAGCTCCGATCTGCGCGCCGTCGTCGGCAATCTGGGGTGCGGAGCGGCGGCTGGTGCCCTCCGGGAGCATATCGGCGGTGAAGGAGGCCAGACCGGGCCTGTTCGCAGGATTGGCGTCGCTGCCACTGAGCACGACCAAGTGAGCAGATACGACCGGTAGCTTGTGCTGTTCCACGAGCATTACGGTCAGGCCGTTCGCCAACTTGAAGCTGGTGGGCACAGGCAGGCTCAATTGCGAGAGTGGCCCGGGCTGCGGCGGATTCGCTCGCCACGGCTCCTCGGGCATGCTGCCGGCCGCCGTGCTGGCTTGCTTGGCTTCCTGCTCTTCCTCCTCTTTCGTTCGCGGTGGATCGTCCACGACCTTTTTCCCGGGGATGCCGTAGACCACGACACTCTGGCTGGGCGTGAGCTTCTCGTCGGCAACGCGCTTCAGATCGGCGACGGTCGCGCGGTTGTAGCGGTCGAGGTCCTTCGGTAGATAACCAGGGTCCCCGAGATAGTGGTTGTATTGGTTCAGCCGGTCGGCTACGCCACCGAAGCCGCCGAGCCGTTCCAGAGCCTCGATGATCTGCGCCTCAATCACGTTGCGGGCACGTTCCAGTTCGGCCGAGGAAGGCCCTTCGCTGCGCAGCTTCGTAAGTTCTTCCTCGACGGCCTTTTCCAGATCCTCTGGTTTGATGCCCGGCTTGGCCGTAGCTTGGATCTCAAACACTGAGCCCAAAATCAGGTTCTGGTTCTGCACTTGCACATCCTGCGCAATCTGTTTCTCGTAAACCAGCTTCTTGTATAAGCGGCTGGATTTCCCTCCACCCAGCAACTGTGCCAGCAGGTCTGCTTCGGCGTCGCCGGGCTTATAAATCGGAGCCGTGATCCATCCCATGTACACTCGCGGTAATTCGACCTGGTCGGTGACCACGGCCCGACGCTCCGATGTGATGGGCGGTGTGACCGCAGTGATTTTGGGCACGGACGGGCCAGCTGGAATCGAACCGAAATATTTTTCCACCAGAGCTTTGACTTGCACCGGATTGAAGTCGCCAGTAATGGCAAGGCTAGCGTTGTTGGGCGTGTAGTACTGACGGAAGAATTCGCGCACGTCGTCCAAACGGGCAGCCTCAATGTCGCGGTGCGAGCCGATCACCTCGGCGTAATAAGGATGGCCTTTCGGATAGAGTTCGTGAACGAGTTGCTCTTCGACCAGGCCATAAGGTGCGTTCTCCACACTTTGCCGCCGCTCGTTACGAACCACGTCGCGCTGGTTGGCAAGCTTTTCGCGGTCGAGCGTGCCGAACAAGTACCCCATGCGGTCGCTCTCCAGCCAAAGCGCCAGCTCCAACTGGTTGGAAGGTAGAGTCTCGAAGTAATTAGTGCGGTCGAAGTCGGTGGTGCCATTGATGTCGCTGGCGCCGGCTGCCTCCAGGTAGCGAAAGTGCGCCTTCGGGCCCACGTGCTGGGAGCCTTGAAACATCATGTGCTCGAACAAGTGAGCGAATCCGGTTCGCCCCGGACGCTCGTTGGCGGGGCCTACGTGGTACCAAAGGTTGACCGCAACCAGAGGCAGCCGATGGTCCTCGTAGAGGATTACATCTAAACCGTTCTTGAGCGTGTATTTTTCGTACTTGATCTGAGGCAGCGGAGATGAGGCGGCAGCCGGCGGCGTCAGAGAAGCTCCTGCGGCTGCTTGTGCCAGCACGCCTCCACAGGACATGACAAGAAAACCCAGAACGAGGAATCGACGAACATAGTTATGCTTCGGCACTTTGTTGTCTCCAAGAAAGCTCATAAGTGTAAACAATCGGAGTGACTAAAGTCATGCCCTGACATACCAGATCCCTCGCTCCGCTCGGGGGATGAAGGCGCACGGCTCAGCTTTCAGCCTGAAAACGGGCCGCGCAAGCGCCATCACTTTACGGTAGGCGAACTCTCGCTGGCGGCTTTCTCCTCATCAGCGTGGATCACCCCGTCCTCATCGGCATAGAGAGACCGATGCGTAGCGTCCAATTGTTTGGGTGTGAGCGCCAGCTGAAAACCATCTTTCCGCGAACGAAAACTCACCGTGTAATCGCCCCGGTCGGTGTTCACCATTCGACGCGTAAAAGAGCCGCTATGCACCAACTCCGACAGCGAAGTCGCGTAATGCCCGTATTTCTTGTCATATAAGCGTTGCGCCCGCAGAACCGTCCGCATGTAACCCAGGGCGCCCGCTTCCGAATCCGAGCGGGCCGGGTCTCCAGGGAACTTGGGCTGATAGGCAGTCTGTGCCGCAGCCATCAACGCGCCCGCCAGCGTCAAAGCCGCCGTCCACCTGGCAACTGTTCCATGCCGCGATTTCATGAGTTCCTACCCTTTTTGCATTGGATGCATCCCATGTTACCCCCGTAATTGCCGATTCGTTACTCCGCTTTTCATCTACAGGGAATGCAGCTATGCTAACCGCAGTTACCCAACTAGGAAAGCTTATGAAAGCTGCAACCGCTATGAAAGCTGCACCGGCAAAGAAACCGCCCATTCGTATTGCCGTGGTGGAGAGCGATCCGCTGCGGTTCGTGGGATTTCGAGCCCTGTTCGATTCTGAGCCGGATTTCGAGCTAATCTCCGCCTCGCTTCCCGACATCGGCACCTTGCAGGGCATCGATCTGATCCTGCTGGGCAACCGCAGTGGGCAGAACCTGTTCGATATGATGGCCAGCTTTAAGGCCACCCGCCCGGATCTGCGCATCATTGTGACCGGTTCTGGCATGGACGAAGAGACCATTCTCAAGGCCATTGCCTCTGGCGCCAAGGGCTATGTGGACGAAGCCGCTTCGCCCGCCGAGTTCGTGCAGGCCATCCGGGTAGTGAACCAGGGTTCGGTTTGGGCGCCGCGGCGCGTGCTTTCCATGTTCATCGAGCGCGTAAGTTCATCGCCGGGACGCATCTTTCCCGCCGGCCGTGTGACCTTTACCGATCGCGAGAAAGAAGTGCTCGAGATGCTGGTCGCGGGACGTTCCAACAAAGAAATCGGCGCTGCCCTGGGCATCGAAGAGCGCACCGTCAAGGCTCATGTGGCCAAACTGATGCGCAAGGTGGGCGTGCAGAACCGGATCGCCCTCTCGGTTCACGCCATCACGCACTCACTGGTGTCCGCGAAGTAGACCGATATTTGCAGTGGTTACTTTGGGACAATGACCTGGGTAATCTTGCCGGTTTTCTGACCTTAACCCATACTCCGTTTACCTACCACAGAACCTGGGAGACGGGGTTGGGAGTGGAGATTAGGGTCACCGCTGCCAGCCCCGATTTTTTGTCCTCTAGCAGTATTCGTTAAGCTCCTTAATTATCAATAGATCTGCAGCGGTTGCGCAGCCAACCATCTTTTCCTCGCCGGAATCCTTTAGAATCAGATGCATCGAATCCCCAGGGATATCTTCAAGCCCAGGAAAGCTGAGGAGAAATGAAAAGACTTCTGATTCTGTCTCTTGTCTGCTGTCTCGCCGCAGCGGCGTTCGCGGCGGAAGAAAAGAAGGAAGAAAAAGAGAGCAAGGCTGAAGACCGCCTCAAGGCCGCAGCCGGCGTTCTCGACGAAATCCAAGCCGCCCCGGATCAGGGCATGCCGGAAGAGGTCCTCGGATCTGCCGAGTGCGTGGCGGTAGTGCCGTCCATGCTCAAAGCAGGATTCATTGTTGGCGCCCGCTACGGACGCGGGGTTGCCAGTTGCCGCACGCCCAAAGGCTGGAGCGCGCCCGCGTTCTTTGCCGTCGAGGGCGGCAGCTTCGGGCTGCAGATCGGTGGGCAGGCGGTCGATCTGGTGATGCTCATTATGAACCAGGACGGTATGCAGAAACTGCTTTCCAGCGAATTCAAGCTCGGCGCGGATGCCAGCGTTGCCGCCGGTCCCGTGGGACGTCACGCGGCCGCCGACACCGACTGGAAGATGCGTGCCCAAGTGCTCAGCTATTCCCGCGCCCGCGGCGTCTTTGCCGGGCTGGAGCTGAATGGAGCGGTCATCAAGCAGGACAAAGACAGCACGCGGGAATTCTACGGGCGCATGGTACCGTCCAAGACTTCGCTGACTGGCACGATCGATGCTCCGGCAAACGCGTTTCCGTTCCTCAATACTTTAGCCAAATGGGCCAAAACCGCGGCTGCCAAGTAATCGTCCAGCAGAAAACTTAGCCACGGAAAGACCCGTGATTCGCACGGTTTTGCAGGCTGCGGAAAAACTCTGAATTTGGGTGTCGGAGTGCTTTAAGGGGCTTCAGCACTTGAGGTACTTGAAGGGGAGTTTTCTGCAGCCTCTTTTTGCAGCGCTCTTAGCCTCGAGAGGTTTTTTCCGATCTTTCGGTCGCGCTCCACGCCTCACCCCGTTTGACACGAAATTTCTTCGGGTGCTACCGTCACCACTTTCCCCACGATGCGGCAGCGACTTGAGTTCGCGCTGGCTTGGTTGATCATCACGCCCATCGGCGCGCTGCCTCGTCCTCTGGCACGCGCCGCCGCGATTGCTCTCTCCTGGACGGTTTATCTTCTACATGTTCGTCTCCGGCGCGTCGGCATGCGCAACCTCGCCTTGGCAAATCCGGAGAAAAGCCGGCGCGAGCGCGCCCGGATTCTGCGTGGCGTGTTTACCTCGCTCGGCCGCCAGTTGGCGGAAGTATGCCTTTTTCCCAAGTACACTCGCGAGAACGTAGGCAAAGTTGTGGTGTACGACGGGTTTGAGAATTTCGAACGCGCTCTCGCATGCGGCAACGGAGTGTTGTTCCTGACGGCTCACCTGGGAGCCTGGGAGCTGTCGGCGTTTACGCATTCGCTGCACGGACACCCGCTGGATGTCGTGATGCGGCCTTTAGATAACCCCTATCTCGATCGCCTGACTCGCCAATATCGCACCATGCACGGCAACTCCATGGTCGATAAAGACGATTTCGTTCGCGGGCTGCTCTCGGCCATGAAAGCCGGCGAGACTGCGGGAATCCTCATGGACACCAACATGACCCCGCCGCAGGGAATATTCGTGGATTTCTTTGGTATTCCAGCCTGCACCGCGAGCGGTTTGGCGAGAATCGCGCTACGCACTGATGCCGCCGTGGTCCCCGGATTCACCATTTGGGATTCCGCCTTGCGGAAGTATCGCTTGCGATTCGATCCCGCAGTCAGCCTGATCCGCACCGGCAACGACGAAGCCGACATCGTCGCCAACACTCAACTCTTCACGAAAATAATTGAAGAGTATGTGCGCCGCTACCCCGATCAGTGGCTGTGGGTTCATCGGCGCTGGAAGACGCGGCCCGAGGGCCTGCCGTCGTTGTATTGAACAGCAAGCATTCTCGATTATCATTCGAGCGGACTTCAGTCCCCAGGAATCTCGGTTCAACATTCGGACTGCACGGCTCAAAACCAATCGCTGCGATACGCAATCCACCAGCTCACGAACGCAATTGGTATGGTGGCCGCCAACGCCCACCAGATCGGCAATATAAAATCGGCGAGCAGGCCCAACAAGACGAAGACGACCCAGAAGATTCTCCGCTCCATGCAAGCATTCTAGTCTGCAGGCCTGCTTTCTTTTCTTACGGCAAACGTATAAAAAGGTGCCATGAAGCGCTCACTAAAAGAGCTCGCCGAGTTGGTCCAGGCCCACGTGGTTGGAGACGGAGGAGTGGAGGTGACGGGAATTTCGAGCATCCCGTCAGCCTCGCAGGGAGATTTGGTTTTCGTTGAGGATGAGAAGAATCTGCGCTTGGCCCTCGAGTCCCGAGCCTCCGCGGTGATTGCGGGTAATTTCGCAGTGACAAAGACAAATTCAAAACCAATGCTGGTGTCCGCCCAGCCCCGGCTGGCGTTTGCTCGGGCGGCGCAATTTCTCTGCCCGCGGGAGAAACCGGAGCCGGGCATCCACCCGAGCGCGAGCGTGCATTCGTCGGCACGCCTTGGGGAAGGCGTGACGGTAGGAGAACGAGCGGTGATCGAGGAAGGCGCGGAGATAGGCGCGAAGACGCGGATCGGCGCTGGGAGTGTGCTGGGCGCGGGAGTGAGCATCGGGCGCGATTGTGATCTGTATCCAAACGTCACGATTTATTCCGGGGCACGGCTCGGCGATCGTGTGATCGTCCACGCTGGGGCGGTGCTGGGCAGCGACGGCTTCGGTTATGTGCGCGACGCTGCGACCGGGCGGTATGAGAAGTTCCCGCAGATCGGGCGACTCGAGATCGGGGATGATGTCGAGATCGGCGCCAATACCACTATCGATCGGGGCGCGCTCGAGGTCACGCGCATCGGCCGCGGCACGAAGATCGATAATCTAGTCCACATAGGACACAACTGTCAGATCGGGGAAGACGTCGTCATAGCCGCGCAGACTGGGCTCTCCGGCAGCGCTGTGGTGGAGAACAACGTTGTGATTGGAGGCCAGGTAGGCATTGCCGACCACGTCCGTATCGGAGAAGGTGCGATCCTAGGAGCGCAGAGTGGCATTCCGACCAAGAAGATCATTCGTGGCAAGGGGATCGTATTCTGGGGAACTCCGGCGCGTCCCATTCGTGAATACTTGAAGGAGTTGGCAGTTTTGGCGCGGCTCGCAAAGAAGGAGTAGATCGCTTGCCGCTCAACCAATACTAACGACCGGGACTGAACGACCAACGACTAACGACGAAGGACAGGGAACGATGGCAGTTGTTGTTATCGGCGGA
>Ga0099828_10004141_pt1 | contig 10214 bp, 8 predicted proteins | sample CZO8metaG_2_FD_79338 | JGI IMG/M metagenome (GOLD analysis project Ga0099828, IMG submission 79338) | Vadose zone soil microbial communities from the Eel River Critical Zone Observatory, Northern California, USA - CZOApr15con2H1.8 metaG | ecosystem: Environmental > Terrestrial > Soil > Vadose...
CCGGGCTCCGGCCGATAGTCGAATTATGGATGAGCGAGTTCATGCTCGTAGCTTTTGACGAATTGATCAACGAAGCGCCGCGCCTGCGTTACATGTCGGGCGGACAAGTCAAAGTGCCGCTGGTGTTCAAGGCGGGTTACGGTTTTGCGGCCGGCTGGGCGGGACAGCATTCGAATTGCGTCTACCACACGATGATGGGAATTCCCGGCTTGAAGATCGCGCTCCCCTCGGACGCCGCGGACGCGAAAGGATTGATGGCTGCGGCGATTCGTGACGACAATCCTGTCGTGTATCTCCATCACTATATGTTGACCCTCGACAAAGGTCCCGTTCCGGAAGGCGAGTACGTGATTCCATTCGGTGTGGCGGACGTCAAACGCGAGGGCTCCGACGTTACCATCGTGGCCACCGGATGGATGGTGAAGAAATCACTGACCGCAGCGGAACTGCTGTCGCAGCAGGGAATCAGCGCCGAAGTGATTGATCCGCGCACGCTCGCGCCACTCGACGTCAACACCATCCTCAAGTCGGTGAAGAAGACGGGACGCCTCGTGCTCGTGGACCAGGCGACGCGCCATGCTTCCGCGGCAGCGATCATCGCCGCGGAAATTGCCGAACACGGCGGCAACGCCTTGAAGGTGCCGCTCAAGATGGTGACAGCGCTCGATACCTCGATTCCGTTCAGTGAGCCGCTGGAAAATTACGTGCTGCCCAACGAAGAGAAAATTATGGCTGCGGTAAAGTCGGTCCTCGCGCGGCAGGCGGCGAGTGTCTGACGAAAGATTCTTTCAGCGGCTGAGGTGCAGGCGTGCGTGCGGTTTGTGAACGATGATTGTGCAACTGAACCATCTGCAAAAGAAGTCTGCCGCCAGCAGCACGAAGGAAGTGGTGGACACTTTTTATTCGCTGCTGGAAGAGGGGCACATCGAGCAGGAACAGTTTGCGCGGCTGCGCGTGCAGTTGGATTGGATTCAGTACCGCCAAAATTTTCGTGAGTGCGTTATGGCTACGCGAGCGACGAGTGACGTGCCTCAGCAGTTTTCTCCGCTCGAAGTACACATCGATACCCGCCAGGTGACGCCCGGATCCTTGCGCGAAGCCATTCTGAGAACGATGGGAAACGCTGCTGATCCGCCACTGCCTGGTCCGGAAGGAGTGCTCCTGGAAAACTTCCGGTCGTTTCGTGAGAGTATCGCCTGGGGATTTAACCGGCTCTACTGGCATCGCTTGGCGGATTGGGAGCAATTCACCGGTAGAGGCTACGAGCAGGCTCTGCCCGGAGGGAAGTCAGACGCCAACCATCCCGCGGCCGTGGCGGATTGCGTCGCAGATTTCTGGACCTTGCTCCGGGATTTGGAAAACCGCAAGCAATTGCCCGAAGAGCTGTTTGTCATGGAGATTGGTGTGGGCATGGGAACTCGTTCCGGTCTCTGGCTGGATCGCTTTCATGCGCTCGACCGGGAACGCGGCAGCAGCTACTATCCCCGGCTGAAGTTTCTTCTTGGCGACTACTCGCTCGCAACTCTGGAACGTTCCCGGCCCGCGGTCAAAGAGCATCTCGATCTCTGCAGCTTCGTGGTCCTGGATGCGCTCAATCCCTTGAAGAATCTTGCGTTCCTGCGCCACAAAATTCTTCACATTCATTTGACCAACGTGTACGACAACCTTCCCGACGAGGAATTCGCGCGCAGGGATGGACGCCTCTACGCGGTTCAGGTGCGGGCCTACATTCCAATGGCGGACGCGCAGCGCATCAGCAGGCATCTGGAAATCCCCGAGGCTGAAATCCCGGGTACGGTGAACCGGCTGGTCGAAGGCGGTCCCGATTACCTTTCGGATCGTAGGCGCGGCCTGGCTTTCTGGCAGGAAGTCTGGAAAGCGATGCGCCTCGAAGAGCGGCTTGTGAACCTGGACGATCTGCCCGGCATTTCCATTCCCGGTGACCTGCGCGCTTCTCAGCTGGAGGATGTATTGGCGCAGGCTCCCAGCGATGTTCGCTTTCACTTGAGCTCGGGCGCGCTCGAAAGTTTTCATAACACGCTTCCACTCCTTCATCCGCGTGGCTTCCTGCAAGTGCAAGACATTTTCGTCACCAATTTCAATGAATATCGCTTGGGATTTCATGGCCCCGGAAAACTGGACGGCTCCATCGTGAACTGGGTGAATGGCGCGCTGCTTCGGGAAGTCGGGGAACGCGCAGGATACGACGTGCACTTCGCGCCGTTTCATTACCGCAAAGGCTCGAAAACGTCCATTCTTTACACAACGCAACGGGAGTAATGCTGATGCCTCTTCCCATTCTTCCGACGACCGTGGTTGGCAGTTACTCGATTCCGGGCTGGCTCGAGCGGCTCAAGACCGAATTCTATGCGCGGCGCATCAGCCGCCGCGACTTGGACGAGATTCACGACACGGCCGTCAAAGCCGCCATAAAGGACCAGGAAGTGGCCGGTATCGACATTATTACCGATGGAGAGTTGCGGCGCGACAATATGATCGACTATTTTGCCGAACGCCTCCCTGGCGTGCAAATCGACCACGCTTCCAAAAAGTTTCACTACGATTTTTACGATAGTAAGGTGCTCGGCAAACTCCCCACAGCTCCGCTTGGCCTCGTGGATGATTTCAAGTTTCTGCGCGCGTTCACCGAGCGGGAAGCAAAATTCTGCGTCACTGGCCCACACTCTTTGTCGAAACGCATCCGCAACGAACATTATCCGAGCGAAGAAGAATTTGCGATGGACCTCGCCCGCGTCATGAATCCCGAACTGAAGGCCATCGCCAAGGCTGGCGCACGCTTCATCCAGATTGATGAGCCCTGCTATTCGGGGTTTCCTGACGATTTAGCGTGGGGCGTAAGAGCCTTGAATGCCCTTGTGGAAGGGGTCGAGGCGAAAATCGCCGTGCACATCTGCTACGGAAACCGCTACGGCAAGCCTTCCTGGGAAGGCAGCTACCAATATCTGCTGCCGAGAATTCTCGATGCCAAGGTGCATCAGCTCACTTTGGAATTTGCTCGGCGGGGAGGCGAAGACCTGCAGCTTTTCCGCGAACTGCCGGCGCGATTCGAATTGGGCATTGGCGTCATAGACGTGAAGACCCAAGCCGTCGAAACACCAGACCTTGTTGCGGAGCGCATTCGGAAAGCGCTTGCAGTGATTCCGGCGGAGCGGGTTTTTGTTCTACCGGATTGTGGCTGCTTGCACCTGCCGCGGGACGTCGCTTTTGCAAAACTTTGCGCGATGGTGGAAGGCGCGCGGCTGGTTCGCAAGGAGTTGAAACACTGACGTGACCGCGCCGAATCCAATGCGGGAATCATTGAGCGCCGGCCGATTTTGCTATGTCGTGGAATTGGTCGCCAGCCACCTCACACGAGAAGCTCACCTGCTCGAAGTTGCATCAAAACTGGCGCAAGTGCCGGGCGTCGTTGCCGGGAGTATCACGAGTTATGCAGGCGGCGCACTGGGTCACGATCCTGTTCGCGTGGGCACTGCGGCGCGAGCGCGCGGGCTTACTCCAAATATCCACCTCACCTGCGTCGGACGCGAACGGGCGGCTGCATGGAAGACTCTGGAAGATCTCCACGCCCTCGGCATCGAAAATGTTTTGGCGCTGACCGGGGACTACCCCAAGGCTGCGGGCATCCAGCCTCCCGAAGCGCTGTTCGACTTGGATTCCGTGCAGCTCGTCCACCTCATCAATGAAGCGCGCCAGAGTGGCATGCCGTTCTGGATTTCGGTGGCCGTATCTCCGTTCAAGTACACGGAAGCGGACTGCGCTTATCAATACCTGAAACTCGAGAAGAAGATCGCGGCGGGAGCAGACTGCGTCATCACGCAGCTTGGCTACGACTCGCGCAAGTTCCGGGAGTTGAAACGCTATCTCGATGAAAAATCGATTCGCGTTCCGCTGCTGGGAAGTGTTTATGTCTTAAGCGGTAAAGCGGCGGAAAAAATGTCGAAGGGGGAGCCGCCTGGCTGTTGGGTTGCTCCTGAACTATTGGAGAAAATTCGTGCGGAAATTCAAGTCCCTGACGCCGGTTTGGCCGCGCGGCTAGAAAGAGCGGCCCGTATGGTCGCCGTTCTTCGCGGTCTCGGCTATGCCGGAGCCTATTTGGGTGGAGACCATCAAGCCGACCGCGTCCGATGGATTATCAAACGGTCGGAGGCGCTCGCGCCGCGCTTCGAAGAATTCACGGAAGAATTGAACTACGCGCCGAAAGATGGTTTTTATTTTTTCGCTTCGCCAACTGCGCCCCCGAGAAAACGCGGAGTTGTTCCCCGCCTTCTCGACGCATTAGGTGGAATGTTTCCCGTCAACAAGGAAGGCAACCTGCGCAACGTTCTGGTGAATCTGTTCCGCTGGGTGGACAAGAAGCCCGTGCTTTCCAGGGGACTTGAGCGATTCGAATTCGCCATCAAGTCTCCTCTCTTCGGTTGTCAGACTTGTGGGAATTGCGTCTTGGGACAAATGGAATACGTGTGCCCGCAGACTTGTCCGAAAAATATGCGCAACGGGCCTTGCGGCGGAACAAAAAACGGCCAATGCGAAGTAGTGGACAGACCATGTATCTGGACAGCAGTTTTCGACCGCGCCAAATCCGCAAATCGCCTTGAAGATCTCAGGGTTTATATTCCGCCGCCAATCCGTGCTCTGAAAGGAACAAGTTCGTGGGTCAATTATTTTCTTGGCCGCGACAGTCGCCCCGAAAATGTTCCCCCAAGTTCGGACACACGGAGAGGACCAACTCGCGCCGGAAGCGGCGATCCCGGGGAATCCACCAGGGTGAGCGGGCAGCCGCCTGGTGCTTCATCCGATATTCATCAGTGTAGGTAATACGCCAAGTGCGTGGGAGGGTTTATTCAGGCCTGCGTTGCTCAAATTGCTAGATAGCCAAATTTTTTTTGGATCGGATACAGCCGTGATTTCGATGCACGCCAATGAGATTGCCGCGGTCAACGTGAACGCCTCTGCCTGGGAAAGAATATCCACCGATTGCGTTAAAGCCTCCGAGCGGCGCGAATTCTGGCAAGCCCGCACCGGCTCCGTGTTTGGCTCTTTTCAACTGGATGTTCAGGGGACGGAAGCTTTCAACGCGTGCTTCAAATACGCCAAAGTTTCTGATTTGATGCTCTGCCGCCTCTCGGCCTGTGTACCTCACCGCGTCACTCGCTCTGGCGCCTCCGCCCGGCGCGATGATCGCGGTTACGTGAAGGCTGTCTTGCAGGCCCGTGGGTGCAGTGTGTTGGAACAAAATGGACGCACCACCTTGTTGCGGCCCACCGAGTGGACCGTCTACGACACCGCAAAGCCTCACACCATCACGATTCCAGAATGTGCCGAGATGTTTTTGCTGCTGATCCCGCGCCAGAGGATGGTCATCCGTAATTTTGATCTCCAAGATATCTCCGGGCGCCGGTTCTCCGGCCGCCAGGGAGTGGGCAGGCTGATGTGGAACTTGATCCCGGAGGCGTTTGAACAGATCCCCGCCATGCGCGAGCGTTCCAGTTATGACCTGGCGGACATGCTGGCTCAGATGATGCGCCTGGCCGTTCTTGATTCCTTCGACGAATGCCTTCCCGCGGATTCGAAGGATGCCTTACGGGAGCGTCTCAAACTGTACATCGAGAGCCATCTGCGCGATGCCGACCTTTCCATATCGAAGCTGGCCAGCGTTGCGCATTGCACCAAGCGCTACTTGCACATGGCTTTTCAACCGCAGAAGAATTCCATCTCCGAATTCATCCTGAAACTTCGGTTGGAGCGGTGCCTCGAAGACTTGCGTAATCCGGCCTATGCCCACAGGTCCATCACCGACATTGCCTATTCCTGGGGATTCAACAACTCAAATCATTTTAGCCGTTGCTTCAAACAGGCCTATGCCATGTCCCCTCGAGATTCGCGATTGGAGTTCGCACCCATTCTCGCCAACGGAAGTGAACGACACCGCAAAGCTTCTTGAATCCAGATACTCAGTCGGCCCCTTCCACAAGATCAAGCACCTAGGATTGTGGTCAGTTTTCCGAACAAGCTCGTCGCTTGCCCACGTGGATTACTTCCGAGTGGCCCGTCATACGCTCAGAACCGCAACAATTCCGGTAAGCGGATTTCAACGGCGCTTCACGGAATGCATAGACCGTCCTGTTGCGCAGTCGCTCGCTGTGCTTAGACTCGCTATGCGATGTCGTGCTTGTTAGCAACACGATCAGACAGCGCTTTGCCGACTGCTGACCGACTCGAGGGGCACAGCGCCTGGTGAGCGCAGAGTCCGAATATCCCGCATGGGTGGTTGGCCGAAGAGACGGCTGTATTCACGATTGAATTGGCTGGCGCTTTCGTATCCGACCTCAAAGGCCGCGCTGGCGGCGTCCAGACCATCGACGAGCATGCGTCCCCGCGCTGCCTACAACCGAAGCTGCTTCTGATACTGAAGAGGACTCATGGCGGTGAGCGCCCGGAAATGATGGTGCAGCGTGGACAGGCCCATGCCCGCGATTTGCGCGAGATATTCCACGCGTAGCGGCTTCGCGTAGTTTGCCCTGATCCACGCAATTGCTTTTGCTGTCCTGTGGCTCTGATCTCCCAGCGTTGCAATCGCTCGAAGGCGTGCCCCCTCTGGCCCCCGAAGGATTCGGTAAATGATCTCGCGTTGAATCAGGCCACTCAGAAAAGGAATGTCCTGCGGGGCATCCAGCAGGTCCATGAGCCGGCAGCATGCACTGAGGAATTCCACTGTGGCTTCACCGGTCGCCATGGCAGGACTGTCAGAGGGTGCCTCAGCCACCTGAATCTCTTCCCGGCTCAGAAGTTCCCGAATCACGGGCATTTCGAGTTTCAGCGACATCGCGAGACAGGGTGCCTCTTCACTGGCCTCGACGATCTGGCTGACGATCGGCAAATCGACCGACGTCAGCAGGTATCGCGACTCACCGCAGATGAAAGTCGTTCGTCCGAGGTCTACCCGCTTTCGCCCCTGGGCGATCACAGTCACGCCCGGCTCGTAGGTTGCCGAACAGGGAGCGGTCGGGGCGATCCGTCGGTGGAGCGTCACGCCCGGAATGTCCGTTGCCCGATTCTCCTCGGAGCCCATGAACGAGGCAATCTTGCGAGCCAGCTCGGCGCGCAATTCGCGCTCTCGGTTTGATGGCGGAGAGGCATCTTTGCCGGCGTTTTTCATTGTATTGGTTTCCTTGTCCCTTGCCCTAAGATAGCCGCTAGGCTCCGGATACACCAATAATTTTTCACATAACGAGAGGAATAGGCAATAAATCGGAAGGATCGGGCTACCGCATCCACGGCGTTTGATCCTAATCTCGGGATGAGAGAAACGCTTTGGAAGGAGAAACAATGCAAAGGCGCAAACTTGGAAAAAACAATCTGGAAGTCTCAGTTCTTGGCCTCGGCTGCATGGGCATGAGCTTCTCTTATGGTGAGGTTAAAGATAAGCAGGAGATGATCTCTCTCCTGCGCACAGCCGTGGATCGGGGCATCACGTTCTTCGATACGGCTGAGGTCTATGGCCCGTTTACAAACGAAGAACTCGTGGGCGAAGCGCTATCCCCCGTTCGCGACCGAGTGGTGATTGCCACCAAGTTCGGGTTTAAACTCAAGCCCAATGGCGAGCCGGGCTTCGTGGGCCTGGACAGTCGGCCAGAGCACATCAAGGAGGTCGCCGAGGCTTCGCTCAAGCGACTCAAGACCGATGTCATCGATCTGTTCTACCAGCACCGTGTTGATCCGGACGTGCCGATTGAAGACGTGGCGGGCGCGGTAAAGGATCTGATTCAGCAAGGCATAGTGAAACACTTCGGACTCTCGGAAGCAGGAATTCAAACGATCCGTCGTGCTCACGCCGTTCAGCCTGTGACTGCGCTCCAAAGCGAATACTCGCTGTGGTGGAGGAAGCCTGAAGCGGAAGTGCTGCCGACTCTTGAGGAACTTGGAATTGGTTTGGTTCCGTATAGCCCTCTGGGGAAAGGATTCCTCACCGGAAAGATGGACGAAAATACGAAGTTTGGGAGCTCCGATTTCCGAAGCACTCTCCCTCGCTTTACCCCAGAAGCTCTGAAGGCGAATCAGGCTGTTGTCGATCTGCTCGGCAGGATCGCCAAGCGGAAAGGGGCGACACCCGCTCAGATCGCGCTCGCCTGGCTGCTTGCGCAGAAGCCGTGGATTGTTCCGATTCCGGGCACGACCAAGTTGTCTCGCCTCGACGAGAACATAGGCTCGGTCGCAATCAAGCTCACATCAGACGACCTGCGCGAAATCGACACCGCAGCCTCGAAAATCACCGTGGAGGGTGATCGGTATCCGGAACACCTGCAGCGAATGACCGGTCTGTGATCGGCCAGAGCGTGATGACGATACCTTCAATCCTCACCCGGAGGATAACGCGACACTCATAGAAATAGCCGCCTTCGGCATTTCGATTCCAGCTGCCGGGCCATAGCTTCTGAATGGTCGGCTCGGATGTAATCTTCGGCTCCGATTGGCCCGGCAGCATCTCGGCCATACAATCGGTTCCATCGGAAACTGACTCACTACCACACCTAACATCCGTTTCATCCACATACTAACTTCTCTATGAGATAGGTGTTTTCTTCTCTCTGAGGAGAGACCCGCTCAGCCTGCCGCGCTAGCGTTTGTAAACAATTGCCGGGGGTGTCAGGGACTTAGTCCCAGTGAGATCGAGCCGGCTGTTTTGCGAAAGCTGGATCTCCGGGTTTGTCTAGACGCCGCATGTGCAGCATTCAAGCGACTTATAAATCGAGGGGGACTTATGAGGGCTTATCTCAGACTGCGGATCGCCCTAGCGATCGCGATTTTCTTCATGTGTGCAAACTCTCTGTTCGCTCAAGTGGGCGCCAGTCTTTCCCAATTGAACGGGACCGTGGTTGATCAAAGCGACCGCTCTGTTGCCAAGGCCGCCCTGACATTGCGGGAGACGGAAACAAACCGCACATACTCCACGGTCTCCAAAGAAAACGGGTTCTATGTCATCCCCAGCGTGCAGCCGGGCCGCTACGAGTTAGTTGTAGAAGCTGCAGGCTTCTCCCGAACGATTCAGACCGGCGTCGTCCTCACCGTTGGACAGGTGGTCACTGTGAATGTCAGTCTGAAACTTGCCTCGGTCGGGGAAAAGGTAGTAGTCACCACGGAAGTTCCGGTGATCGACCCAACCAAGACAGAAATCAGCCACGATCCAACAGCAGAGAATTGCGCAATTTCAGGTCGAACGATATTCGCACGATTGCTCGATTAAAGGCTTGACAAGCTGGCGGGGCAGGCGGTAGACCTGCTGCTCAGCCGGGGTGTATCTGGAATCTTGTTACGAAGAATCGGGGATTTTGTTAGGAAGATTCCGAAGTTTGCTGCGGAGAATCGTCAATTCTGTTGCGACGAATCGGACGTTCGAATCGCCTGTCAGAGGGGTGATTTGTTACCACGAAATCGTCGATTCGAACCGTTGGTCTAAGGGGTGAATTATGAGGCGACGTTTAGGGTTGTTGGCCGTCCTTGCGATGGCAATTCTCGGAGGTTTGGCGAAACCGTCCTGCGCGCAAGTCGGGGGCAGCGCGGCGCAGTTGAACGGGGCGGTCCGCGACGAGAGCGGAGGGAGCGTTGCGAAAGCGACGATCACGCTGCGGGAGACGGAAACCAATCGCACCTTTACGGCGGTTTCGAACGATAACGGATTGTACGTGATTGCCAGTTTGCCCGCCGGGCGCTATGAACTGACGACAGAGGCTCCCGGTTTTGCGAAGTCGACGCAGACAGGCATCGTGCTGACGGTAGGACAAGTGGCCACAATCGACATCGTCGTCAAGGTCGCAGCGAGCTCGGAGAAGGTGATCGTCACGACCGAGACGCCACCAGTAGAGCCGACGCGAACGGAGGTCAGCCAGGTAATCAGCACCAACCAGATTGAGTCGCTGCCGATCAGTGGACGACTGTTCACCGATTTCGTTCTGCTGACCCCGGGCGTCACCACCGGCCGCACCAGTCTCCAGTCGACCTTTACGGAATCGGAAGTCACGCGCATCTCCTTTGGCGGCATGCGTGACTTTAGCAATCTCGTCACCGTGGACGGTGCGGACACCATCAACAGCGCTACCGGCTCCCAGCGCGGCACGCCTTCCCAGGAAGCGGTCAGCGAATTTCGTGTGGTCAATAACGGCTTCGGAGCGGAGCAAGGGCGAGCGCTGGGCGGCATC
>Ga0099828_10004142_pt1 | contig 10214 bp, 5 predicted proteins | sample CZO8metaG_2_FD_79338 | JGI IMG/M metagenome (GOLD analysis project Ga0099828, IMG submission 79338) | Vadose zone soil microbial communities from the Eel River Critical Zone Observatory, Northern California, USA - CZOApr15con2H1.8 metaG | ecosystem: Environmental > Terrestrial > Soil > Vadose...
ATGTTGGTCGGGATGGCGCCACCCAGAAACCCTACGGCCGGGTTTTCTATACCAAGGGCAAGTCCCTGGTCTTTTACGCCTACGATCTCGACCAGCAGGCAGGAGCGAAAAGCGCCACCTTCCAGGCCTGGGGCCGGCGCGGCCCGGACAACGAACAGGCGGTCAACCTCGGCATCTTTTATAAGGATAACGTGGGCAAGAAGCGCTGGGTCCTGAAGTTCGACGACGCCAAGTCGCTTGAGCAGGTGGATGCCGTATTCGTGACCGTCGAACCCAATGGCGAGAGCCACAAGCCCAGCGGCAAGTCCCTGCTATTTGCCTATTTGAAAGTCGGCCCGAACCACCCGTGACCCCACGCGCAGTGACTCGCAGCGAGCCACGGCTTAATGAGATTCGCGATTAGCGTCAAAACTTGCCATAGATCCGCAGCCCACGGCCATAAGTGTGGCCCATGTTGCTGCCACCAAAGTTGGAAAGAGATCTCCACTTCACAAATCGTGCTCGAACCGGTGAAAACCGAAACTCCTGAAAAGGTTCCTTGAGCATCATTATGTTTTGTGTCGTGAATTTCCCGACTGGCTTAAAACCCGAGGTAGGAGATTCATTGGAGACAAGGAGTTCAAAATCTTTGAGATTGCCGCCGTAGGTCCCACCTATCCACCAGGCGCATCCCTCAATCAACGCGGACTGCCGGTTCATGAATCCGATGACCAGTTCACTACCGGGATCCGTCGTGACTTCTTCTAGCTTGCCGTTCAACAGCAGCACCAACTGGGGATTTGAGGCCGCTAGTGCCTCGCCGCCCTCCTCGGGGCTGGCTTCATTCACCAGTCCGCCATGCGCGGCGCGCCGCTCTGAATCGAGTTCTTCCACTAGGCTGTCCGCTTTTACTACGTCAAGAGCGCTCCCTCTGCTTTGTGCCAGGGCCGATGCTGCCGTGGCATGTTCCTTTGCCTGCCCCGGATCGCCTTTTTCCTTGTAAGCGTAGGCCAAGGTGTACTGTCCGGAGACGGTCGGAGCCCGGTTGATAGACTCCTGCAGAGATTGAATGGCTTGATCGAACTCCTTTCTATCAATATGCATGATGCCTTGTTCGTAGGCTTGCAATGCCTGCTCGAGAGCTTCCGCGTCATGCTTGGATGAGGATTTCAGGTTATCCATTTCTGCCTTGAATTCCTCCGAGCTCATCGGTTTCGGCTGGGTCTTGTAAGCCAGGGTGTGTCCCAAAACGGCCATGGTGCTCAAACCGACGAAGGAGATGAAACCGAAGAGCATGAAACGGTGCAAGTGCTGAGAGAATCGCTCCTTGGTCAGCTTCTCTTTCAAAAGCCCAAAAAATAGATCGGGAACAGCTCTCGTTCGGAATGCCAGCAGGAGAACCACACTGACGAAGGCAAGAAAGGTGAACGGGTCTTTGACACTCTCGATCGCCTTTATGAGTTCGCTCATGGCTGACTTCCCTTAATTTGCCAAAAGGAACGGAAGCAGTACCCCTCGCTCGGCCCGGGAACGGTCTGCATTCCGCACGGATGGGCTCGAACCTCAAAGATTAGAGATTGTATGCGCTGACTTTCCTTCGACGTCAAGATTTTTTGCGAAGGATGGAACCCGGCGGCAAACAACTTTGCCGCCGATGAATGACAAGTGACTTGGGAATCGGAATCGTTTCAAACCCCACAGCCGTTTCACCTGACACGGTCGGAGAACCGACCTTGGGAGACGATCGTCGCAGTTTTCGGAATGCGATGGTACAAGTATGCATTCTCCTGCGTAGACCAGACAGGTATGTCCGAATTCGCTCCTCACAGGAGAACTGGCATGCGCCTTCGTCAAATTGCTTTTCTTTTTCTGTTAAATTTCGCCTCGGTTAGTTCCGCCCTGGCCCAGTCTCCCAATGGGACCATCAGCGGTTTGGTCTTCGATCCCTCCCGCGCATTGATCGCTGATGCGGAGATCACCGTCGTGAACGACGCAACACACGTGCAGTACCTCGCCAAGACCAACAGCGAGGGCATCTATGTCGTGTCCAACCTCCCGCCTGGGGCATACCGGATTCAAGTTGCAAAAATCGGCTTCAAGACCATCATCAAACCGGACATAGTTCTGAATGTGCAGGATGCCCTGGCGATCAATTTCACTCTCCCGATCGGGGCGGCCTCGGAAACGGTGACGGTCACCGGCGGTGGGCCACTGGTGAACACCGAGTCCGGATCGGTAAGCACCGTTGTCGACCGGAATTTTGTGGAGGGCATTCCGCTCAACGGCAGAAGTTTTCAGACGCTCATCGCCTTGACGCCTGGAGTGGTTCTCACCGCCGCAACTCAAAATGAGCAAGGGCAGTTCAGCGTGGACGGGCAACGGGCGGACGCGAACTACTTCACCGTGGACGGTGTCAGCGCCAACGTCGGCGTCAGCGGCGGCTTCGGCCACGGTTTGGCTCAGGGCGCGGCGGGAGCGCTTCCCTCCCTCAACGCGCTTGGCGGAACCAGCAGTCTCGTGTCCCTGGATGCGATGCAGGAGTTCCGGGTGCAGACTTCCTCGTTTGCTCCGGAGTTCGGACGGACTCCGGGTGGGCAAATCTCCATCGTCACACGCGCGGGAACGAATAATTTCCACGGGACGCTGTTCGATTATTTTCGCAACGACGTGTTGGACGCCAACAATTGGTTTGCCGACCAGGGCGGACTGCCAAAACCCAAGGAACGACAAAATGATTTCGGAGGAGTGTTGGGCGGTCCGCTCGTCAGGGACCGCACCTTTTTTTTCTTCTCGTATGAAGGACTGCGGCTGCGCCAGCCGTTGACCCGCCAGACCGCCGTCCCCGATGCGGCGTCTCGGCAACAGGCCCCCACGGGCATTCAACCCTTCCTGAACGCATTCCCGGTACCGAATGGCGCAGCGCTGGGAAAAGGGCTGGCGCAGTTCAGCGCCAGTTATTCCAATCCTTCCACGCTAGATTCCTATAGCGTTCGCTTGGACCAGACCATCAATTCGAAACTGAACCTGTTTGGGCGTTATGGATTTGCGCCCTCCAGCACCACCGAGCGCGGACCGGCCATCGACAATGCCTCGGTTTTGAGCAACGTGGCAACGACCGCCTTCCGTTCACACACCTTCACGCTCGCGCTCGCCGCTAGCTTTTCACCGCGGCTCTCAAACGAGCTGCGCGCAAACTACAGCAACGTAAAGGCTGCTACCGACTATCGCCAGGACAGTTTTAGCGGCGCCGTGCCCCCTCCGTTTGCGTCACTTCTTCCGCCTGGCACCTCTCAAGGTTTTCTGAGCTTCTTTGTCTTCGGCGTGGGAGACCTCTCCCAAGGCAAGAACATCACCAATGAGCAGCGCCAGATAAATTTGGTCGACAATCTTGCGTTCTCGCGCGGCGGCCATCAATGGAAGTTTGGCGTGGACTATCGCTGGCTTTCACCCATCAGCCGCCCGATGTTTTATTCGCAGTTGCCGTTCTTCCTCGGGATAAGCGGGTTCGGCGGAGCGCTCTCGGGAGTGCCCTTGGTGACCAACGTCTATCGAGAACTCGAGAGCACACTGCTGTCGAAGAACGTCTCGCTGTATGCTCAGGATAACTGGAAGGCATCGGCCCGGCTGAGCGTCAGTTACGGCTTGCGATGGGACGTGAATCCCCCGCTCGAAGGAAAGAATAGCGCCAGCACGCTCTACACTGTGGCGGGCCTGAGCAATCCCGCAACGATGACTGTGTCCGCCGCTGGCACGCCGCTCTACAAAACCACGTACGGAAATATCGCACCGCGGTTGGGCGTGGCCTATCGATTGAGGCAGCGCGGGGATTCGGAAACGATTGTGCGAGGCGGTTTCGGCATATTCTACGACCTCGGATCGGGATTTCTTGGATATTCGACCGCGGGATTTCCGTTCTTTTCCTTTCGCTCCGTTACCGGTGCTCCCTTCCCTCTCACGCCGCAACAGGCGGCACCTCCGACCGTCAGCAATCCGGCATCTGGAATGTACGTGGCAGCGCCCGACCTGAAACTTCCGCGCACGTATCAGTGGAATCTGGCGTTGGAGCGATCGCTCAGCGCCAACCAGACGCTCTCTGTAACCTATGTGGGCGCGCTAGGCCGGGATCTGCTTCGGCAAGATAGCTTGTATGCCCCCAATCCCATGTTCGGATATGTGGGCATCACGCGAAACACGGCTACTTCCGACTACCACGCCCTGCAGTTCAAATTTCAGCGCCGGTTATCGCAAGGTCTGCAGGCCTTGGCTTCGTACACGTTCTCGCATTCCATCGACGTTGCCTCCAATGATTCCGGTGCGTACAACACACCCGCTTCCGTGAGTGGGCCAAACTTGGATCGAGGGAATTCGGACTTTGATCTGCGACATTCATTTACCGCCGCTCTGGCGTACGACCTCCCGGCTCCGTCCAGCAAAAAGGGGGTGCGCGCGGTTCTGAGCGGCTGGTCTGTGGACAGTTTTGTCTTTGCGAGGTCCGCCCCGCCGGTCACGGTGTTGGGTCCCTACTTTTTTGTCGGAGGCTCATATTTCCAATCGCGCGCCAGTGCCGTTCCCGGTGTGTCTGCTTATCTGCACGGCCCGCAGTACCCTGGTGGCACAGCTCTCAACGCAGCCGCGTTTGCGGCTGCAGCCTCCGGTCAACAGGGGAACTTGGGAAGAAATGCGCTGCGTAGCTTCGGTGCATGGCAAGCCGATCTCGCATTGCGGCGGCAATTCCGCCTGACGGAAAAACTGGCCCTGCAGTTCCGGACCGAATTCTTCAATGTCTTTAACCACCCTAACTTTGGCACCCCTGTCAGCACCTTGGGTGATCCACTGTTTGGACTGTCTACAGAAACTCTGGCCTCGAGCCTCGGAAGCGGCGGCTCGAACGGCGGCTTCAATCCGCTGTATCAGGTCGGCGGTCCACGCAGCATTCAATTGGCGCTGAAGCTGATTTTTTGAGGCCGGCGTGACCGAGATGAGCGCCGGATACTACAGCGCCGGGCGATTCTTGCTCCTTGTGTTCGTAACCGGAATCGTATCCCCGGTGCGAGCGCACGAAAGAAGAGCCTTCACTCCGGAAGACCTGTTTCAACTGCAGACCGTAACCGATGTTGTCGTCTCCCCGGATGGGCAATCGGTTGCGTATGTATTGCAACGGCCCATCGCTGCAACGTCAAGTTTTGGTCGCCTCTACCTGTGGGGGAATGACCGCGCCGATGTATGGGTACAAAACAGCAAGGAGACCGAGCCTCAAAATATTAGCAACGGACAAGTGGACGGCTCTGGCTTTTGGAAACCAGTTTGGTCGCCAGACGGCGAACGGCTAGCCATGCTCTCCACACGAGGCGGCGACGTCAGGCTGTGGATCTGGAACAGAACCACAAGGGTTCTCCAGCTCGTTTCCGAACGCGGCGTAAGCCCCTGGCCATTTGTCGGCAAGGCCGGCGAAGCCGAGAATTTTTTGTGGGTCTCCGACCATCAGCTGCTGTTTTGGGTCCTGTCACCGGGCCACAAGACCTCCCGACTGACGATCGATACCTCCTCGCCGGATATCGCGGCGACGAAATGGGCCCAGGCGCGCAATGGCAGGGAAACCACTGCGAGCGTTCTCGAAAGCGCCGCCGGAGCTTCACCGATCCTAGTGCGTCCTGCGTCGCAACTGCTGCTGGCCAATGTGGTCTCTGGGAAAATCGAAGCGCTCTGCACTGGAACCGCCTATGGAGACTATGACTTTGCTACATTCCGCTTGGCACCCAACCATCGCTTCGTCGCCTTTCTCCGACAGATCGACGTTTGGCATCCCGATCCCGACCAATCCGTAAAGCAGCTGATCAACCCGGTATATGAAGTCGTGATCGCAAGTCTCGACGGAAGTCGAAAGACTCACGTGCTTGCGGGTGTGCGGGAACCGTTCCCAGGTTCCTTGTTGTGGTCCCCGGACAGCTCGGAAATCGCGGTGATCGGTTATGACCCCATGAAGCCGTCGCAAGAAATCGTTTTTCAGTGCCATCTCGAAGAACAAACCTGCCACCCGGCATTCCGGCATTCCCTCACTCTTGATCTATACGCGAGAAATGTCGTCGGAACGCCACCTTACATATATGCATCCGACCATCAGCTGGCCATCGAGGCCGAGCTACCAGGCTCCGGCTCGGCGCAACAACACGGCGCAAGCACGTGGTGGGTGCCCGATGGAACCGGCCGCCCGAGAGAATTCTGCCAGACATGCAAGGATAAGAAACCATTCGCAGCACAGCTAGTGACCGCCGGGCGCATGCACAAGTTGTTCGCCATCATCGATGGCAATGTGTGGAGGATCCGCCCGGATGGCGTTGCGACCAAGAACCTGACGCCTGACCTCAACGACAGGATTTCGTCGATCGAGCGGCCAGCCTCGTCAACATGGGAAATGGCTCAGAAGTTCGTTCTGCATGCGCACAGCTCTCTTAGAGACAATTACTATCTGTTGGATGTGGATTCGGAAGATGTGCGGCCTCTTCCAGCACCTTCTGAAAACGCGCGCTTCGCCGGCATTGATGCGCTTGGGCATACCGTTGCATTCACGCGTGAAGACGACTCGGGAACCTACGTGTACCTGCGCACTGAAGCATCGGCGAACGCTGGATATCAAACGTTGCTCGAAACAAATCAGTTTCTCAGGGACATTCAAGCCGGGGACCTTAGGAAAATCGGATACCGAAGCCTCGACGGGGAAGAGCTGAAAGCCTGGGTGATTCTACCCTATGGGTATACGGAAGGAAGACGCTATCCCGCGGTTGTGTGGGTGCAGCCTGGGACCGTCTACGGAGACAAGCCACCCGAGCCTCCGTATGCTCTGCAGGTAATCAATAATTCCCATCCGCTGAACTTGCAGCTCCTCGCGGCGCACGGCTACGCGGTACTGCTGCCGAGCATGCCGGTCAAGCCCTACGGACAAGCCGATTGGCCCTACATCGAGTTGATGAAGGGTGTGCTGCCGGCCGTCGACGGACTCGTCGAAACAGGCATTTCCGATCCTCACCGGTTGGGCGTGTTCGGACAGAGCATTGGCGGTTATGGAGTGTACGGCATCATCACGCAAACAACACGGTTTCGCGCGGCCGTAGCTTCTGCCGGTTTTTCCAATCTGGTGAGTCTATACGGTACGTTTGACGCGAGGCTGCGTTATGAGCCATTTGCCCATGAGGACCCTTTCCGAATGTGGAGCGCCGAAACAGGCGGAATGGACGCGCCCCCTTGGCGCCGGCTGGAACACTACATCCTCAACAGCCCGATCACCTACGCCGAGCGGGTCCAGACGCCGCTCCTGATCTTTCAAGGCGACCTTGATTATGTCCCGATCCAGCAGGGAGAAGAGTTCTTTACGGCTCTATACCGACAGCACAAAAGAGCCGAATTTGTTCGCTACTGGGGCGAAGACCATTTGCTCACATCCCCAGCGAATATTCGAGACATGTGGCAGAGAATTTACACTTGGTTCGACGAACTTCTTAGCGATAACAATTCAAATGCTGACAGCGACTACCCGGCGCCGCAGACCATGCATTTTTGTTTTCGGTCATCACAAGCGTAGCGAATTAGTCGCGCAGTCGGCCCTGCCGACGGTTCACCCGGCCATTCGTCGGCCCCCAGCCCCATTTCGGCTACCTCTATATATGTATATATGCGCGGCTCCGGACGTGTCTGAGCCGGTCTTTTGCGTATCCCTTAATGTCTGCGAATATTGGGGCCCCGGACCGAGAGTTTCCCCTTTTCCTCGCTCATTTCTTTGGAGTCTGGATGTTCGTTTGTTCCCGGCGGAACCTTAGAAAAAGCCCCCGAACAAGCGCAGAAACAATCGCCACCGCAAGCACGATCAGCAGCACAGAGGCAATCACCGATCCCACCACAAACGCTGCCAGAAGGATTCCAACAATTGCCGCTAACGCAAAAAAGGTCAGAATCCCCGCCTTCAGGGTCCGCAGCTTGCTGCGCGGCTGCGTGGGATCCCCACCTTCTGCCTTTCTGCTAATCCTGATCCTGTACTCGACCATAACTATGCCGCGAGCAGCCGACTGCCCTTCTAACGGTACAAGTGTACGCTCCTCCGGCAGGATCAAAAACCGTCCGCCGAACTTGCAACGTTCCAGCTAACTGTTGGCCATCTCAGTTCCCCACGAAGTCTCGCATCCTGGACTGACCAGTTCGGGTAAAGGCCCCGCTCACCATAAGTTTTGATTGACGTCACCAGCTAGTTATGCAGTATAGTAGCGTCCGCGTCAACCCCCCCGAGCTGCGAATTACTCCGAGGAAATTCACTTGAATCTAATTCTCATTGATGGAACCGAGGATACGCTGCTTGGTTTGCAAGACATACCTGACATGATCCTGGAATTTGGCAGTGCCCGCGCGCTTCCAAGCGGACAAGTTCGCGTGGCTGCATACGCGACCGACAGAGCGATCACTGAGATCGAAACACGGGGAGCGACGGTAGGCATGGTTGTGAACAACCAAGACCTCCAAGCACGCCTCGATGACCTTTTCCAGAAGATCGACGGAGGCGGAACGGGGGTTGGTTGACCTCAATGCCATATCCATCCAGCGTCGGTGCTATCGAAACTCGAATCCGCACTCTGGCCAACACGTACGCGCCAATCTGCAGCCGATTCGAATGCAATCACAAGACCTACGAAGGCGGTACGGCCGCAAGTCCGGGCCGGACTGTAGCATATCTCCGCATCGGCACCGGAACGGGTGCGGGGCGGCCGCGGATTCTCATCGTTGCCGGAATGCACGCGAGAGAGTGGGCCCCACCCGACGCTGCGCTCACGTTCATCGAAAATCTCCTGGCAGCGTACACGCACAGCAAGCCGATCGTGTATGCGAAATTCAATGACATCCGATCTTCCCCCCACATACTCTATAAGCGCTTCCTGATCCCGTACGATCCTGACGTAAAGCAGATTATCGAGAGGACAGAGCTCTATGTGCTTCCCCTGGCCAATCCCGATGGCCGGGCATACACCATGCCGCCCACCAAAGTTGTGGGTTGGCGGAAGAATCGCCGCCCAGCTCCGCCGGGAGCTACTTGCCCGCCACTTCCAGCCAATACATCCGCGGACGAATTAAAATGGCTACCCAACGATCCGGCTGGCGTCGATCTTAACCGTAACTTCGAGATTGCGTGGGACTTTAGGAACTATTACAGCGCAGCATTTTTCACTGCCGTAGCTGCTCACACGGTCCGCCTTGGGGTTAGCGACAATATCTGCGCGACTTCTCAAACCTATCATGGCCCGGCAGCGTCGCCGCGTATTCCAGAACCCGAAACACAGAATATCCAGGACCTCATCACCGCCAACAAGATCAACTTTTATTTGGATGTGCATTCTGCCGCGGGAAAATTCTTGTATGCCTGGGGGATCGCGCCAAATCAGGAGGTAGACCCCAGCAAGACATTCAAAAATACCGCACTGGATCAAAACTCCGGCGGTGCTGGACGCGACCCGTCTGGAGCTTCTCCAGCTTATGCAGAGTGGATGCCGCCCGGTGCCGAGAATGCACACAAGAAATTGGGAGGCCTGATCCGAGACGCGATACTGGACAGCACGGGTTATACCGCCCTCGAAGCGATCAAGAGCGCGGATCCGATCGCTCAGAACGCCAGGAACTCGTCGTTATATGAGGCTGTGCCGTCGATTTCACTATTTGGATCAACTCCGAATTTCGAAGCGGGTGTCTCGCGTGACTTTGCGTTCAGTCAACAGATCGGCGTGAACCCTGGTTCTCCAATCACTGCGAAGGCACTGGATCCCGTCTTCTCCTACACTTTTGAGTGTGGCCGCTTCGAGGACGGCTACTTCCAGCCCGATGTAGCCAAGGAATATCCGAAAGTCGAACGCGAAGTGGGAATGGGCCTGGCGACATTCCTTGCCTATGCGGCTAATTGGCACGCACCTATACCCCCGCCGCCTCCTGCACCCCCTCCCCCGCCTCCTGCGCCGAAATCTGGATCGCACAGTCTGTGCTTCATTGCAACCGCGTGTTACGGCTCACCGCTGCACCCGCAAGTCAAATTTCTGCGTGATTTGCGGGATCTTGAAATCAACACGACCGAGTTCGGGCGTCGCTTCATGCGCATCGTCGAGGCCGTATATTACAGCTTTAGTGCCTCCGCGGCCGAACACTTGCGCCGCCATCCGTTAGCCTGCACTCTCGTGCGCGTGGCGATAGTAGAACCAACGATTTATGTG
>Ga0099828_10004143_pt1 | contig 10213 bp, 7 predicted proteins | sample CZO8metaG_2_FD_79338 | JGI IMG/M metagenome (GOLD analysis project Ga0099828, IMG submission 79338) | Vadose zone soil microbial communities from the Eel River Critical Zone Observatory, Northern California, USA - CZOApr15con2H1.8 metaG | ecosystem: Environmental > Terrestrial > Soil > Vadose...
CTGGCCCCCTACACCTCGACGATAACCGGGGTCACCCATGACCCGGTCAAAGCCAAGTCGATGCTCGACGCGGCCGGATGGGTACCTGGCAGCGACGGCATCCGAGTGAAGAACGGTAAGAAGCTGCACCTGGTGCTGGTGTCGGGGTTCCCGGCGGCCGAGATCCTGCGGCCCATCCCAACCTTCGTGCAGTCCCAGCTGAAGGACATCGGCATCGACGTGGCCATCACCGAGCGGCCCGACTCGGACTCCTATAGCGCGGTCATGGACGCCGGCGAAGGAGACATGTTCTTGGAACAGGGCAACCAGAACGACGCCAACCCGGGCTTCCTGCCCATCCTGCTCTACTACACCGGGCCCGGATCGGGGACGCCGTTCAGTTACCAGAAGCTGTTCGGGCCGGGCGGCAAGTTCGATCAGCTCCTCGCCCCCGCCCTCTCCGAGCCCGACCCCGTCAGGGTCCGCCAGATCGTGGCCAACTCCATGAACGAGTTCATCGACGTCGACGCTTCCGCCGTCGTCCTGGCCGGCGTGTACCGGATCTACGGGTTGCGCAAAGGCATCCAGGGGTTCGTGCCTCACCCGGCGTTCCTCCACGTCCGCTGGGACACGGTGAGCGTCTCGGGGTAACCGTCACCGCAACGTCGGCGAGGCACAATAAGTGCCTGAAAAGAGGCGACCCGTAGATGCTCTCCTTTGTGCTGCGCCGCTTGCTGCTGGTCATCCCGACCGTGGTCTTGATCTCGGGCCTCACCTTCGTCCTGTCGAACCTGACACCGGGCGACCCTGCATTCGCTGTCGCCTCGCGGATGGCGGGCCGCCCGGCTAGCCGGGCCGAGGTGGTGGCAACCCGCCACCAGCTGGGACTCGACCAGGCGCCCCTCTCCCGCTATCTGCACTGGGCGGCCCGAGCCGCCCGGGGCGACCTGGGCCGGTCGTACTCCACCCAGGCACCGGTCCGCCAGGAGCTGTTCCGCCGCATCCCGCTCACGTTGGAACTGGCGTTGCCCGCCATGCTGCTGGCCATGCTGATCGCCATCCCCGCCGGCGTGCTGGCCTCGATGCGGCGCAACCGGCCCAGCGACCAGCTGATGCGCATGCTGTCGATGGCCGGGGCGTGTATGCCCAGCTTCTGGCTGGCGTTGCTGCTCATCATCCTGTTCTCCGTCCGGCTCCATGTGTTGCCCGTGGCCGGCCGGGGTGGGTATCTCCACCTGGTGCTGCCTGTGGTGACCCTCGCCTTGGCCCCCGCTGCGGTGCTCGCCCGCTTCACCCGCTCGTCGATGCTCGAGGCGCTCGGCAGCGGCTACGTGACCACCGCCCGAGCCAAGGGCGTCAAGGAGTCGTCGGTGGTGGCCAAGCATGCCCTTCGGAACGCCGTGGTGCCAGTCGTGACCGCGGTCGGCGTCAACTTCGGCTTCCTCCTGGCCGGGGCCACGGTCATAGAGACCATCTTCGTGTGGCCCGGCGTGGGCAGTCTCCTGGTGGGCGCCATCCAACAGCGGGACTACCCGACCATCGAGGGTTTCGTGCTCTATGCGGGCGTGTCGTTCGCCCTGCTCAACCTTGTCGTCGATGTCAGCTACGCGTTCTTCGACCCCCGCATCGCCACCGGCAGCAGCGTGTGACCGTCACCGCCGCCCCCCCGTCGCCGGCCGTCGCCCACCCGGCCCTGCCGAGCCAGGTGGGCTCGCCGCGCGCTGCCATCGGCTGCCTGCTGCGCGACACGACCGCCGTCGTCGGCCTCGCCATCGTCGTTCTGCTCGTCGTCGGGGCCGTGCTGGCTCCCGCGCTGGCCCCTCACGACCCCAACCACGTGGACGTCCTCCGAAAGTTCGCCCCCCCTTCGGCGGCCTTCCCGCTGGGCACCGACAACCTGGGCCGCGACGTGTTGTCCCGGCTGCTCTACGGCGGCCGCATATCGATCGGCACAGCCGTGGTGGCCGGTGTGCTCATCGGCGTTATCGGCACCTTGATCGGGCTGGTCGTCGGGTACCGGGGCGGGATCCTCGACGTGGCCGTCGGTCGGGTCGTGGACCTTCTGCTCGCCTTCCCGCCGTTCCTGCTGGCCATGGCTATCCTCGGGCTGCTCGGCCCGGGACTGCGCAACCTCACCCTGGTGCTCATCGCGGTTGCCTGGGCGTCCTACGCCCGTATCGTGCGCAGCGCCGTCCTGGTGGAACGGCACAAGGAGTATGTCGAGGCGGCTCGCGCCTCGGGCGCGTCCTCGTTGCGGGTCATGGCCCGCCACGTGCTGCCCAACATTTTCACCCCGATCGTGGTGCTCGTTACTTTGGACATGGGGATCGTCCTGCTCGAGATATCGGGGCTGTCCTTCCTCGGGTTGGGTGTGAGCCCCCCCACCCCGGAATGGGGCGCCATGCTCTCCGAGGGGCGCACCTACTTGAGTCAGGCCCCCCAAATGATGCTGTTCCCCGGCTTGGCGATCTTCCTGCTGGTCTTGGGGTTCAACCTGTTCGGCGACGGCCTGCGCGACGCCTTCGACCCTCAGACCCGGCGACTCCCCCGGGGGCGCCGCCGCTGGCTCATCGCGGGACCCCGGGCGGCGCCGCACCGCGGCCACCGGTTCAGCGGGTCCTCGACCCCAGCCGTGCGCCGCCGTCGAGGTGTTGGGACGTGACCGCCATCCCCCTCACGCGCACGATACCGGCGCAGCCCCGGCAGCGACGTCTCTCTGTCTGCCATGGCGAGAACCACTTCGTCGAACCATCCCGACTGTCGAGAGATTCCCGGAGAAGCACCGATCGCCGCCCCTGTTCCGACACGATCGGTCTCCCGGTCGCCACCGCTGCGAGGGCAGCAGACGCCGTCACCGTCACGACCTCGACACGGTCCCGTCTACGCCTCTGGTGCGCCCCGTGGCCCGGTTAGGGGCGCCGGTACCACCCGACGCGGGCAGCGGGGCGCCAATTGAGGGCCCCGGCGCAGCGTTGGCCGCCATCGACGCCGGCCAGCCGCTGCTGTCGGTGCGCAACCTCACGGTGTCGTTCGACACCGGATACGGCGTCGTCCGGGCCGTCGACGCCCTGAGCTACGACATCTACCCCAACGAGGTGGTGGGCATTGTCGGCGAGTCGGGGTCGGGTAAGAGCGTCAGCTCGCTGGCAGTCATGGCGCTATTGCCCGACAGCGCCGCCGTGGAGGGCCAGGTCATCTTCCGCGGCCAGGACATGTTGCAGATGGCCGAAGCCGACCGCCGGAAGCTGCGCGGGGACCGACTGGCCATGGTGTTCCAAGACGCCCTGGCCGCCCTCAACCCGGTCTTCAGCGTCGGCCACCAGATCGAGGAGGCGATCGCGGTCCACCATCCCGAGATGAGCAATGCCACCAAACGAGACCGGGCCATCGACCTGCTCGAGCTGGTGGGGATTCCCAACCCGGCGGCACGAGTCGACCAGTACCCCCATGAGCTTTCGGGCGGGATGCGACAACGGGCCATGATCGCGATGGCGATCTGCAACGAGCCCGACGTGCTGATCGCCGACGAGCCGACCACCGCCCTGGACGTGACCATCCAAGCGCAGGTCCTCGACGTGTTGCAGCGGATCAAGGAGCGCACCAAATCGGCCATCGTGCTCATCACCCACGACTTCGGCGTCGTCGCCGGCATGGCCGACCGGGTCCTGGTCATGTACGCCGGACGGCCCGTCGAGACCGGTGTCGTCGACGACATCTTCTACCGATCACGCCACCCCTACACGCTGGGCCTGCTTGCCTCCCTCCCGCGCCTCGACCGGGGGACCAGGTCCGAGCGGCTGTACCGGATCAAGGGCCAGCCGCCGTCGCTCATCTTCGTCCCCCCCGGCTGCCCGTTCCACCCACGTTGCGACTACGCAAAACTGGCCGACCCCTGCGCCACCTCGCGCCCCCTGCTTGAGCTGGTCGACGACACCGGTCGCGGCCGCCACCTCAGCGCCTGTCACCGCCGCCGCGAGCTCGGCGACGTCTCCCCCGACGCCCTCCACTCCCACATCGGCGCCGAGCTGGACCTGAGCGAGCACCGCGCGGTCCTCGCCGCCGCAGACCTCCCAGCCATCGCGCAGCTCCCCGCCGCAGCAGGCTCCGACGCTCAGCCAACGACCGGCACAGACGAGGGCGCCGGGTCCAACCGGCCCCGACCCACCAGGTCCGGGCACCAGGCCGCCGACGCCTCATCGAGGCGTGGCGACAGGATTCTCGAGGTCCGAGACCTCGTTCAGGACTTCCCGATCCGCACCAGCCTGCTGCGCCGAGTGCACGGACATGTCCACGCCGTGTCGGGTATCAGCTTCGACGTGGGACACGGCGAGACCGTTGCCCTGGTCGGCGAGTCGGGATGCGGCAAATCCACGACAGGCAGGATGGTGCTGCGACTCCTCGACGCCACGTCGGGCTCAATAACCTTCGACGGCGAAGAGCTCATCGGCGCCCGAGCGGCACGCATCAGAACCCTCCGCCGCAGGATCCAGATCGTCTTCCAGGACCCCTACGCCTCGCTCAACCCTCGCATGACGGTGCGCAGCATCATCTCCGAGCAGCTGCGCGTCCACCGGCTGTGGCGCCACGGCGGCCCGGCCAAGGTGACCGAGATCATGGAGCTGGTCGGGTTGGACCCTGAGCACATCAACCGTTACCCCCACGAGTTCTCCGGCGGTCAGCGCCAGCGGATCGGCATCGCCCGGGCATTGGCCCTCGACCCGGAGCTGCTCGTCCTCGACGAGCCGGTCTCCGCATTGGACGTATCCATCCAAGCGGGAGTCATCAACTTGCTGGAGGACCTGCAGGACCGGCTCGGGCTCGCCTATCTGTTCATCGCCCACGACCTCTCCGTGGTGCGCCACATCGCCGACCGTGTCGCGGTGATGTACCTGGGCCAGATCGTCGAGACCGGCACCCGTGACGACCTGTATGATCGCCCATCACACCCCTACACCCAGGCGCTGCTGTCCGCCATACCCGTTCCCGACCCGATAAAGGAGCGCCAACGGAGGCGGATCATCCTCGAGGGCGACGTGCCCAGCCCCGCCGACCCACCATCAGGATGCCGGTTCCGGACCAGATGTTGGAAAGCGCAAGACATTTGCGCCGCCGAACAACCAGCGCTCATCGACCGCGGCCAAGGTCATCCCGTCGCCTGCCACTTCGCCGAAACCAAGCAGGTGATCTGATGCCGCACATCGCAACATTGGTTTCGGCGGAGAAGAGTTCTCCGCCACCGAAGGATCCCTTCCCCGCTGCCGACACCAAGATCGTGGCTGATGGACGTGCAGGGAATCGGCTCCTGGGCCGAGCGAGACGCCGGAGTGCAGGAGCTGCTCCACGAGGTCGGCCTCGACACCCGCTCCGCCGACCTGTCCCATGAGTTCTCTGGCGGCAACGCCAACGCGTGGCGATGCAATGCGAACCGCGCCTGCCCCGGCGCTGACCCGTTCCAGGAAGAAAAGCGTCGTAGAGCTTGTTTCGACCACTCTCAGTGAGCGGTGTGGCCCCACCCGGGGCGGTCGCCGCCCCGAGCCTCGCGAACGGCCGGTCAACCCACACGAAACAGCGAGTAGCCCATTTTCCCTCCAGCCAAACATGCCATCCCGGCCATCGTGCCGGTCACATCAGGGAGACACAAATGACTGAACGACGCGTCCCGACATTGCCACGACAGCAGAGCGGTGTACTTGAGCGCACCCGGCTCGATCTGTTCTGCCCCACCTGAATGCCGGGCTATCACCTCCCCTACCTCGGAGGTGCCGCGAGCGGTCTGTTCGCACAACTAGGAATCGACGTCGACTTGGCCGACCCCGACCCCGGCGGCCCCGAAACTATCCTCCAAGTCGCGGCCGGCGACGCCGAGTTCTGTCTCACCAGCGTCGCCCATTACGTGACAGCCCGGGCTCAGTCACCCGACCTCGCTGCCCGATTCGTCGCCGTGATCGGCCAACGCAGCCCGATGAGCGCCATCGTCCGGGCAGACTCAAAGATCACAAAAGCGGCCGACCTAGCCGGGCTCCGCCTCGGAGGACCGACAACAGGGGGGATAAGCACCCTGGTCAAGGAGTACTGCGCCGCACTTGTCCACCTGAACCTCGCTCCGGCCGTCATCGAGCCAATGGAGTACAGCGACGGGCCGCTGGCGCTGGCCCGAGGAGAAATCGACACCATCGCCGATTACATTGACCTCCTCCCACGGCTGCGCCGTGAGGCCCGCATCGAGCTCCGTGGCGTCCCCTTCGGCATGGATGTCTACGGCAGTGGGATGGTGGCCGCCGACACAGTTCCGCTGAAGCGTGTCAACATGATGCGGGCCGCGCTCGTCGCCGCCTTAGACCAGCAGCGCCGAGAACCCGAAGCCTGGCTCCCAATCCTGATGGAACGCTGGCCGGAGCATCACCCCGACGACGTCATCGAAAGCTGGGCGCTCGCCGCTCCCAACATATTTACCGACAATCCCATCGGATCCATGGACGCCGACTGCTGGCAGCGTACCGTCACGTTCTTCACCGACGCTCTGGATGTGCCAACCATTGAACCAGGGAGCCTGTACCGACCCGAGCTGTTAGAAGACCGGCGCCGGGTCGCCGACGCCGCTCCCGCTTCGACACATTCAAGCTGATCGAGGCAGCCCAGGGACGGTGGCGGCGGATCAATGCACCGCACCTCGTCGCTCTGGTAGCCCAGGCGCAAAGTTCGTAAACGGGAAGCTGAGGGGGTTCAGGAGGAGGTCGCCGCGTAGTCAAGAACGTCGATCCACACCTCTGGACAATGACTCTGTGTGCGCGTATTAAGCCCGACTGCCCGTCAGCATTTCCCGGTACCGCCACACGAACGCCAGCCCAAACACGAAGACGGCCAGCGCCGTTGAGACGTGGAAGCCGGCGGCGACCAGATCGACCTCGTGATCTGCCGCCTGCCTGAGCAGGCCGATATGGGTGTCGACCATCCACAGGCCCGCCAGCGTGACGAACGCACCGAACGCGAGCATGATCCCAGCGGGCCGAGCCCCGAGAAGGATCCCGGATGCCACAAGAGTCAAAACGATCAATCCCGGGATCACGTGGTCGACGACCTCGGTGATCCGCTGGACGTGGAGTTGTGGACCCGCGAAGGCTGGGAGCATGGCGTACAACCCGATCACAAGCCCGATGCCGAAGAACCCAAATGGGAACGGTCCTTCGGGATCGCTGGGCGGCCGCCCTGGGGGCTTGCTCCCCGGATCCCCTGCTGATTCCTTCGACATACCTACCTACCTCCCGCCCTGCTCGCCCGCCGTCATGGCGATTCTCCAACAGCGCTCACCCTCTCCCGCCGGGGTCGGACGAGGTGGCCCCAGGCAAGAAGCAGGAGCCCCACCACGACCAGAATCCCTGCGGCGACGAACTGCCAGCGCGCCGTGACCGCTGACCCGACCCCCGTCACGGAGGCCGCGACAATGTCCTCACGCCCGGTGGTCTCGGTACCCAGCCGTGTGTCCCCCCAGGCGACGTCGATGGTGTTGTTGTCCCCTGCCAGCCCCAGGTGGGACCCCAGATCGGGTGGCAGCCCTGCGCCAAATGTCGGGCCGATCCGGGAATCGAACGACTCCGATGACAGCCGGATATCCCGAAAGTTCCTTCCCTCATCGGAGGAGGTGGCCAGTCGGATATCGGTGAAAAGCCCGGGCACCCCACCCGGACGGTTGATGTAGACGACGTCGACCCGACCTTCTGGAGCGACGAAGACCGCGGGCAGGGCTGCCGACCCACCTCCCGGGTGGTGGAGGTGCACGGGCGGCTGCCACGTCATCCCATCGTTCGTGGATCGTTGCACCACCGCCTCCCGGCCGGCCGACCAGGCCAGGTACACGGTGTCGTGGGGGCCGGCAGCGACACCGGGGAACTCCGGAAAAAAGTACGAGAACCGTTGAGCCGACTGTACGCCCGAGGCGGCGACTGTGGGAGCCGAAAACGCGGCGCCGCCGATCGACCGGGTCACCAGGAGGTCGTAGGGCTGACCAGGCAGCGCCGTCCCCCCGTTGCCCGGGATGGAAGCGCGTGGACCGAAGTCCTTGTACGCAACGACCAGCACCCCACGGCCTGCCACGGTGGGGCTCGCGGCGCCGACGAGGTGTTCGAGTGGCGCGTTCACCGCGACCGGCGCGGACCACGTCAACCCGCGGTCGGTCGACTGGACAGCCAGCACCCGCTCCGAGGCGTTGGTCAGGGGTGTGGCCCCGTTTCTCATCACCAGCAGCCAGACAACGTGAAGAACAGCATCGGGCCCAATTGCGATGCGGGGTTGGAACGTCTGCCCCGATGCTATGAGGCTGGGCGGTGAAAGGGTCCGACCCCCGTCGGACGAGTGGGCGACGAAGAGGTTGGCCGGCGTGTTGCCTGACCCCGTCAGGTTGACGTAGGTGACATACAGCGTCCCGTCAGGGGCGAAAGCAGCGTCGGGGAAGAATGGCCGATCGTCACCGGGAGGAAGTGGCAGCGCCGTCGTGTGCCACGTGGCGTTCCGATCCTCACTCCAGGCAAGCTGAGCCGAGAGCCGAGGCGCCTCCTTGCGGAACACCGCGATCTCGTTGTCCGGGCGGCGAGGGTTCTCGGCAATCGTGGGAGTACTGTAGGCGTCGATGATGCCGGGTGGGTTCACGAAGATGTTGCGACCGACGTCGACCCTCCGACCTTCGAGGGTGCCGACGACGACGAGCGTGGCGGCGAGGAGAAACGCCGCCCCGGCCAGGGCGTCTCGCCGTAGGGAGAGATTGTGAGGAGGGGTCCGTCGAGGCCGATGACGGCGGCCCTGAACCTGCTCGAGCAGCCCCGCATGCGAGGTATTCTTGTCGAGCCCTTCGGCTCCTCCTCCGCTCCCTCTAGGTTCTCGCAATGGCCGTCCCAGTCCTGAAGTGTGAGACGCACGGCGAACCGACGCGCATCAGTTGCGTCGAATGCGGAAGGCCGGTCTGTCCGAAGTGCATGGTCCGCACGGAGGTCGGTACCAAATGTGAGACCTGCGCCACCCCGGTTGCCCCACGAATCACGTCAGTTCGTCGCTCGCGCGTGCCCTGGATGCTTGCCTTTGTCGGGCTGTGCATCATCGTCGGTTCGGTGGTTGCGGTGATCCTGCTGAGTGGCGGCCGCAAGGCCGTGAAGAACGCCGGCAACGCACGGCCGGTGGGGTCATGGTCAGCCCAGCCCAGCCTGGACACAATTCGGGGGACCACCGCGGTGGTCCGGCTCCAGAACGGGCAGGTCCTGGCGGCAGGAGGTGGGGTCGGCGCCATTGCGGTGAGCTCGGCTGAGCTTTACGACCCGCAGACCCGCCGCTGGACACCCACGGGCTCGCTGCAGGTGGCCCGTCGAGGCGCCGCCGCTGTGCAGCTTGCCGACGGGCGGGTGCTGCTCGTCGGTGGCGTGGGGGGTGCGCAGCTTCTCGGTTCGGCGGAGATCTACGACCCGGGCACGGGACGCTGGACGCCGACGGGATCCATGACCACCCCGCGTCTTGGTGGCACCCTGACCCTGCTGCCGAACGGTGACGTGCTCGCAGCAGGAGGGACCTCGCCCAGCGGGCAGCAGGGAACAGGCGGGGGCCAGACCATCAGCCCGACGTCGAGTGCCGAGATCTACCATGCCGCAACGGGCACCTGGGCCTTGACCGGCTCGATGAGCACCACCCGCTTCGAAGCCTCGGGGACCTTGCTGAGTGACGGGCGCGTGCTGGTCGCCGGGGGCTTCGGCACCACAGGCTCGCCCGGCGGCAGCGGCGGTATCCAGTACAACCCCGTGGCCAGCACCGAGAGCTACGATCCGGCCGTCGGCGCGTTCAGTGCCACGGGCCAGATGACCAACGCACGAGCCGACCACGTGGCGGTTCGGATTGCCGATGGGACGGTCCTGGTGGCTGGAGGCCTGGGCGGGTCGGCCGGCGACGTCAGCGTCGCCACGGCCGAGCGCTTCGATCCCACGACGGGCCGGTGGAGTACGTTGAGTCCCATAGCCCACGCCCGCACCGGTGCGAGCGCCGCCCTGCTTCCCAATGGTCGGGTCCTCGTCGCCGGGGGTGAAAGCGTCCAGCAGGGAGTCCGGAACTCTCTGGACTCCGCGGAGGTGTTCGACGCGAGCACGTCCAGTTGGCTCCCGGCCGGCAGCATGTCCTGCCCGCGCAGCGGACTCGGCGCCGTCACCCTCTCGGACGGCACCGTGCTGGAGGTCGCCGGTGACGGCGCCTTTCCCGGACAGCC
>Ga0099828_10004145_pt1 | contig 10209 bp, 8 predicted proteins | sample CZO8metaG_2_FD_79338 | JGI IMG/M metagenome (GOLD analysis project Ga0099828, IMG submission 79338) | Vadose zone soil microbial communities from the Eel River Critical Zone Observatory, Northern California, USA - CZOApr15con2H1.8 metaG | ecosystem: Environmental > Terrestrial > Soil > Vadose...
ACGTAACTGCTCGTCAAAGCTGGACTGTGGCCCGGCACCCGGACGCGGGTGCCGGGCCACAGACTTTCGTCACGGTGCGGGATCGCGCCGACGGGCTAGGGGAGGGGCTCGATCTCCACCTCGGGATGCATCGCGCGGATCGGGCCTGGCCGCGCGCTCACCACCGGCCAGCCCCGGTCAGCGGCCAGGAAGGCGGCGTGCGCCGCCCCGGTGGAGGCGCGGGCGGGCAATGCGCTGGCCCGCAGCAGCCCGATGCCCGTGGCCTCAGCGGTGCCGAACTGCGCGACCTTCGCCATCGGTGACTTCAGCAGGTCGAACAGGCGCGCCTGCTGTTCCGGGTCCTTGAGCCGGGCCAGGGCATCGGCCAGGCAGGGGGCCGGGATGATGAGCGTGATCAGGTGCTCATGGCTGATGTAGAGCAGCGCCTGCATGTACGGGGTGCCTCTGGCCGCATGCAGCAGTGCGCTGGTGTCGAGGATCCGGCCGCCGATCACCCGACGGGCTTCGGGCCCACGCCGAGCGCCCGGCGGGCCCAGGCGTAGTGCTTGGGCTCAGGGCCTGGGCACCGTTCGAAAATGCGGTCCAGGGTGGCCCGGGCGTCCCGCCAGTCATCCTCCCGGCGGAGGAGTTCGGCGATGTGCCCGGACACCGAATCGATGCGGCCCTCGTCCTTGGCCCGTCGCAGCTTCTCGATCAGGTCCTTCGGCAGGCTGATCGCGAGCTTCTCCGTTGCGGACATACTTTGGTTATACCGGTGGGGCACCGTCGTCTCAACTTGATCAGCATGATTGACGCCGTCCGCGTGGCGGCCACGGCGGCTCACCCCGGTGGCCGGGTTTTCTGCCGGTCGCGGATAAGCCGCTGCTCAGCGGGTTACGAGTCGCCCTGACAGGAAGATCAGCTTGCACTCTCGGGTGGAGAGTGCTAAACAAGGTCGTTGGCACTCTCGGCATGAGAGTGACAACGCCAAGGCGGGATCGGGGCGATGAGGCCTCTCCTGTGCAGGAAGGGACTGACACAGGGAGCGCCGGCCGTCGCGGGCGTCGGCTCGATCCGTACAACAGCCACATAGTTTCCGGAGGACTGGAGCCTATGGCAGCCAAGATGATCGCGTTCAGCGAGGACGCAAGGCGCGGCCTCGAGCGCGGCATGAACCAACTAGCCGACGCCGTGAAGGTAACCCTCGGCCCGAAGGGCCGGAACGTGGTGCTCGAGAAGAAGTGGGGCGCACCCACGATCACCAACGATGGTGTGTCCATCGCCAAGGAGATCGAGCTCGAGGACCCGTGGGAGAAGATCGGCGCCGAACTCGTCAAGGAAGTCGCGAAGAAGACCGACGACGTCGCTGGTGACGGCACCACGACGGCGACGGTGCTCGCTCAGGCGCTGGTCCATGAGGGCCTGCGCAACGTCGCGGCGGGCGCCAACCCGATGTCGCTCAAGCGCGGCATCGAGTCCGCGGTGGAGCGGGTGAGCGAGGAACTGTCCAAGCTCGCCAAGGACGTGGAGACCAAGGAGCAGATCGCTTCGACGGCCTCCATCTCCGCTGGCGACACCGCCATCGGCGAGATGATCGCCGAGGCGATGGACAAGGTCGGCAAGGAAGGCGTCATCACCGTCGAGGAGAGCAACACCTTCGGCCTCGAGCTCGAGCTCACCGAGGGCATGCGCTTCGACAAGGGCTACATCTCGCACTACTTCGCCACCGACCCAGAGCGGATGGAGGCCGTCCTCGACGAGCCCTACATCCTCATCGTCAACTCCAAGGTGTCGGCGAACAAGGACCTGCTCCCGCTCCTGGACAAGGTGGTGCAGTCGGGCAAGCCGCTCGTCATCATCGCCGAGGACGTGGAGGGCGAGGCGCTGGCGACCCTGGTCGTCAACAAGATCCGCGGCCTGTTCAAGTCCGTCGCGGTGAAGGCGCCAGGGTTCGGTGACCGGCGCAAGGCCATGCTCGCTGACATCGCCATCCTGGCCGGCGGCCAGGTCATCAGCGAGGAAGTCGGCCTCAAGCTGGAGAGCGCCGACGTCGACCTGCTCGGCAAGGCACGCAAGGTGGTCGTCACCAAGGACGAGACGACTATCGTGGACGGCGCGGGCGACGCTGAGCAGATCTCCGGCCGGGTCAACCAGATCCGCGCCGAGATCGACAACACCGACTCCGACTACGACCGCGAGAAGCTCCAGGAGCGGCTCGCCAAGCTGGCCGGCGGCGTCGCCGTCATCAAGGCAGGCGCGGCGACCGAGGTGGAGCTCAAGGAGCGCAAGCACCGCATTGAGGACGCGGTGCGCAACGCCAAGGCCGCAGTCGAGGAGGGCGTCGTCGCCGGCGGCGGCGTGGCCCTGCTCCAGGCCGGCGCCAACGCGTTCAAGAAGCTTGAGCTGACGGGCGACGAGGCGACAGGCGCGACCATCGTGCGCCGGGCGCTGGAGGAGCCGCTCAAGCAGATCGCGATCAACGCCGGCCTCGAGGGCGGCGTGGTGGCCGAGAAGGTGCGGTCGCTCGATTCCGGTCACGGTCTCAACGCCGAGAGCGGCGAGTACGTCGACATGTTCAAGGCCGGCATCATCGACCCGGCGAAGGTGACGCGTTCCGCGCTGCAGAACGCTGCCTCCATCGCAGGGCTTTTCCTCACCACCGAGGCCGTGATCGTCGAGAAGCCGGAGAAGAACCCGGCCCCGGCGGCCCCGGGCGGCGGCGGTGACATGGACTTCTAGCCAGCGGTGCTTCGCCGGGTAATTCCGGGGAAGCGAGCGCAGTTAGGCCGAGTCCTTTCTGGCTGGGCGGTTCATGGCGATCCGCAGGGTCAGGGCGGAGGGGGCGGTCCCGGGCAGGTCCGGGACCGCCCCCTTCAGCCGTTCCCGCGATCAGCGATGAGTAATTTCTCTTGCGTGCCGACTCCACAAAGTGCCTGATTAGAGGGATTATCTGCGCATGGACCCGTCGACCGAGCAGCTGATCCGGGATTACCTCAACCGGGTAGCGGTGGCGGCACGGCGCAGCATGGGCCCGGATGAGCTGAGGGCCTTTCTCGCACGGCTGCGCGAGTCGATCGAGCGGCAGTGCACTGCCCACGGCGTGGCCACCGCGGCCGACGTCGGTCACGTGCTTTCCGCACTGGGCGGTCCGGAGGCGCTGGTCGACCTCGAGCACGCCAGGCTGGCGGCGGTGCGGCATGCCCAGGGTCCGGGCGAGCATGCCCCGGCCCCGGCCAGCCCGGGCCCGGGTAGCACATCCGCGGACCCGGCGGCCGCCGTCGCGGACGACGAGCATGGTGCGGTGGAACCCAGGGGCAAGGGCGCCAGGGCGTCCAGCGGAAGGCTGCTGCGCTTCACCGGCAGGCCCCGGCGCCTCGCCAGCCAGCGCGGCCCGCAGCCTGCTGCTGATGCCCCCGGTACAGACCCTGGCGAGGAAGCCATGCCGACCGCCGCGGAGCTGGCGATCCAGCGGCGGCCGGTTACCGCCCGCCGGCGGCCAGGCGAAATCCTGCCTGTCAAGGCCGCCGTGCGCCCGCGCGGGCCGCAGGGCAGGGACAGCCCGATTCTGGAGCCCGTAAAGCAGGGCAGGACCCCGTGGCTAGACAAGGCGGTCGGCGCCGGGCCGCGGCAGGCTGTCCAGCCGGTCGCGACCGAGCAGCCTGGTACGGCGCTGGCGTTCGTCCCGCAGCAAGGGCCGAGCCCGCGGCACCGGCCCACCGCCGTGCCGAAGTTCCACCCAGTACGCGAGCCCGCCGAGGCGCCAACGGATTTTCCTGAACGCAAACCTCCCGCGGCGTCATCCCGTCCGTCGGAGCGCAAGCCCGCCATAGCGGCGGGTTCCCCGCCCGATCGGGCGCACGGCCCGCAGCCGTCGGCTGGCCAGGAACCGGCGTTCCGCGCAGAATCGCGGCCACGTCTGGGGTCCAGGTTCCGGCCGGGCACGGCATCGGGTCCTGCGCCGGCCTTCCGCGCGGAGCCGCGGCCGGGCCAGGAGCCGAAGTTCCCGCCTGACCAGGTAATCGGGCCGGGGACAGCGTCCGACGTTGAACCGGCCTTCCACTCCGAACCGGGGCGTGCCCAGGAACGGGTAGTCCGCCCGGCGGCTGATTTTGACCCGGTTTTCCGCCCGGAGCCGGCGCCGGAGCCGGCGCCCGGCCCTGAGCCAGGCGGCGGGACTCCGCTCCCGGCGGACCGTGGCGCGCGATCCGGCGGCACGCAGTGGGTCACGGCAGGCCTCGCGGCGGTCCTGATGCGGGCTTCGGCGATGGCACGCCAGCACCCGCTGGAAAGTGCGGCGATCATCCTGCTAGGCCTGGGCGGGCTGATCTACCCGCTGGTCTGGCTGGTGGGCGTGGTCATCGCGCTGCCGTCCCGGCTGTGGGATATCAGGGACAAATGGCTCGGCCTTGCCGGGCCGGCCATCGTTACGATCGTCGGCAGCGCCGGGCTCGCCACGGGAGCCAGGCATCCGACGGCTGGCGCCTATCTCCATGCGGCCCTGACCATCGGCGGATACCTGATCCGGGCGGGGGCCGTGCTCGGAGCGGCATACCTGGCGTGGCGCGTTCATCGCGGCCGGCGCGCGCCAGCCCAGCCGCCCTGGCGCCGCCCTTATCGCTGACCGATGAGCGGCCGGCCGGGACTGCCCTTGGCGCCGGGCGTGCAGACGCTGGTCGGGGAGCCGCGCCGCCTGGCCCGCCGCCAGACCGGATAACCTTGGCCAGACGCACTCATTGACGTAACCAGATCCCTCCTCGCGTAAGGTCTCGCTCGTGCCCACAGGCAAGGTCAAGTGGTATGACGCCGACAAGGGTTTCGGCTTCCTCACCCGTGATGACGGCGGTGAGGTCTTTGTCCATTCCTCTGCCCTGGAGGCAGCCGGTACCGCGCTGCGGGCGGGTCAGCGAGTCGAATTTGGGGTCGCCGAGGGGCGCAGGGGGACGCAGGCACTGCAGGTGCGGACCCTCGACCCGCCACCGACCGTGGCCAAGGTTAGCCAGAAGGACCCGGACGAGATGATCCTGATCATCGAGGACCTGATCAAGCTGCTGGACGGGATTTCGAACACCTACCGGCGCGGCAGGCATCCGGACAGCCGGGACGCGAAGAAGATCGCGGCGGTGCTGCGTGCCGTCGCATCCGACATCGAGGCGTGACCTCGGGTTCCGAACTCGGTCAGCATCCGGCTCGGCCAGCTTCGGGGCTCGGTCGCCGAGCCGGGATCGCGCTGTCGGCGTCCATGATCACGGTATTGCGCTGCGGCGTCAGGACGCCTGCAGCTGCGCCACCCGCCGGTTACCCAGGATCCGGCGCCGCCTGCGGAGCAACAGCACCGTCAGGGCCAGCGCCAGCGCGCCCGCTGCGACGGTGAGCCCGGCCACGCCGCTGTTGGTCAGCGACATCAGCAGCCCGGCGAGGCCGCCGGCTACCCAGGACAGCTGATGCAACGTCTCGGATGCGGCGAACGTGGAAGAACGGATCTCCTCGCCTATCTCCCGCTGCACGATCGAGTCGAGTGCCAGCTTCACCAGGGCCTGGCCGAGGGCGGCCATCAGGGCCACCACGAGCGCGGCCCAAAGGCCGAACAGCGCGGCGCTGGTAGCGGTGACAACCATGGTCAGGCCAAGCATGCCGAAGACGATGAGCTGCGGCGCGCGCGACTTGAGGCCAGCGCCGATGGCCGTGCCGAGGAACCCGCCGAGCGCCGCGGCCCCGATCATCTCACCGAGCGCCACCTTGTCAGGCACGCGCCCGAAGTGCACGGTCCGGAGCAGGAAGGCAAGAAAGAAGATCATGAAACCGGAGAACGCGCGTAGCGCGGCGTTGGCGCCCATCGCCTCGCCCACGATCGGCCCGAGCTGGGGAAACCTCCACCGTCGCCGGCTGGGCTGCGGCAGCGGCACGGTGCCACGCGGGCCGCGCGGCCTGCGCGCGGCCGGTCCATGCCCGTCCGGGCTGGCTGCGGCCGCCCGGTGGCTGGCTGCAGCTGGCCCGTGGCCGACTGCCTCGCCCGGTAGGTCGCCGCCGGCCAGCCGCGGCGAGTCGACGCCATCCGGCAGCCGGAGACCGAGCACCATCGCGGCCAGGTAAGCGGCGGTGCCGATGCGCAGTACCCAGGCCGCGCCGCCCTGGCCACCACCCGCGACGACATCGATGCCCGCCGCCGCGCCTGCGCCGAGGGTGGAGGCGACAAGCGACGCCAGCGCTGACCGCGCGTTCGCCGTGACCAGCGTGATCTCGGCGGGCCGCAGCCGCGGCGCGATCGCGCTGCGGGTGACACCGAAGGCCTTCTGCAGCACGAGGACGCCGAAGGCGGCAGGCAGCAGGGTGACCGCATCGTTGTGCTGGACGGCCCCGGCCATTCCCCAGCACAGCAGCCCGCGCGCGAGCAGGGTGCCCGCTAGGATGAACCGGCGGCCCTGCTGCACCCTGTCCAGCATCGGCCCGATGAACGGGGCAAGCACAGCGAAGGGCGCCATGGTGATCAGCAGCGCCAGCGCGACCCGGGTGCGGGCCTGGTCGACCGAGGCGCTGAAGAACAAGGTGCCCGCCAGCGCCACCGCGACGAACGCATCGCCGAGGCTGCTCGCCGCGGTCAGCTCGATGAGGTTCGCCAGCCCGGTGCGCCCGGCTCCGGATGCGCGGGTCAGCCGGTGCACGACGCGGCTCGCGCCGCCGGCGGCCGAGGCGCCTGCACGAGCCGCGGACTGCGAGGCGGAAACCACCGAGCGGGTGGCCCGCCTGGCCCGAGTGGTCGTGCCGGACTCTCGCATAGACCAAGTATTCTGCCTTCCGGGGGTTGCGACGACCCTGCCGGGCGCGCGGGTTGCCTGCAGTCCCGGGGTTATGGATGCACGCACGCCAGCCGATAAGGAACAATCACTGAACGTGAGCCCGATCCGCACCCGCACCAGGGAACCCGACGAGGCATGCGCGCAGGCCGTTGACCTGGCCCGCGCCGCGGCCGAGGAACTGGCCGGAGCCGGCCAGGTCGGCCCGCACCGCGGCATCGAGGTCGACGGCGACCGCGTCGTGACGCACTTGTTCGACTGCCTTGACGCCGCCTACGCGGGCTGGCGGTGGGCGATCACCGTCGCCCGGGCATCTCGCGCCAAACTGGTCACGGTCAGCGAGGGAGTTCTGCTGCCAGGCCCGGGTTCCCTGCTCGCACCGGACTGGGTTCCGTGGCGTGACCGGGTCCGGCCGGGCGACGTCGGCGTCGGTGACCTGCTGCCCGCCGGGCAGGATGATGACAGGCTGGTGCCCGCTGCCGTGCTCGAAGGCGACGACGGGGTCCTGGACTGGGATGACAGCGCCGACTGGGCGGCCGGGCAAGACCTGCTGGCCGGGATGAACCGGGCAGATGTCGCCGATACGGCGCCGCGTGCCGCGACGGCCGGTCAGCATGCCCCTCCGGCGCTGGTGCGGGCCCGGGTGCTCTCAGCGATCGGGCGGGAAGCGACGGCCGAGCGCTGGTACGCCAGTGCGCACGGGCCGCGGACGCCGCTCGCCCATGCCGCCCCGGCGCCGTGCGCCACCTGCGGGTTCCTGGTTCGGCTCGGCGGCCCGCTCGGACGGATCTTCGGCGCGTGCGCGAACGAGTACGCGCCTGACGACGGCAAGGTAGTCTCGCTGGACCATGGCTGCGGTGCGCATTCGGAGTCGATCACCCCGGCGGGCGCGTTCGGCGCCATCGCGCCTGTGGTTGACGAACTCGGCTACGACCTCGTTGAAGCGCCAGGCATATCGATGACCGAGACCGTCTTCGAGTCGCTGGACCACGGTTAAGCCAGCCGCCGCTCGCTCGCCGGAGCCGCCGGGTCGGCCGCTGCGCACAGGCTAGCCCGAAGTTCCCCTCCGGATGAACTGATATCCGTGTTCGCCAGGGGAAACGTGGTGCATCATGACTGCACGCAGACATGTAGATTCGCCGCCTGAAGCTCTATGACCTGGGCAAATATGACGGGCCCTATCGGCCTGGGGGAACCTCGGGTCAGCCGTCCCGGCGGCTCTGCCCGCTCTGGCGGGTGGCCAGGTCCTGGCCGTCCGGCCGGCGGGCACGCCGTTGCGCGGCCCGGGCGCGGGACCGCTTGAGCACGGGCACGTAGCAGAACCCGAAGATCCCGACGGCGAGTCCCGTCGCGCAGGTCCAGATCCACCAGCGATCGGCCGCAGGCATGCTCTCCCGTGCGATCAGCAGCACAATCAGCGCGACCGCCCAGCCCGCGGCGATCACGCCGGTCACTAGCTGGTCGTTGGCCTCTAGCGGCGGCGGCGCTGGCCGGCTCGGGCGAGTCACGAAATCCAGGCTAGTCCAGGCCCCGCGGACACCCCGTCAGGGCGGCTTCCGTGCTGTACTTAGAGCCCCTCCGGTTCGGCAGCGGCCGGGGCCCGCCCGTTCCCTCCGCTAACGGTTTGACGGAATGCAGGACGGCCGTCTACGGTTAGCAAAAGTAATGACTCAGGCTAAAGAACATGACGATTGCAGCGCAGAGCAGGTCGGACGCTGGCCTGGCCACGACACTTCGGATCTCCGTGAGCAGGCTCGCCCGCCGGTTGCGCGTCGAGCGGATAGCTCAGGGATCGATCGAGCACGCGCTGTCCGATACCCAGCTGGCCGCGCTGGCGGCCCTGGAACGGCACGCGACGATGAGCCCAGGCGAGCTGGCCGAGCACGAAAAGGTACAGCCGCCCTCCATGACCAGGGTCATCGCCGCGCTGGAGGCGCGCAAGCTCGTGATGCGGATGCCGCATCCCACGGACAAGCGCCAGGTGGTGCTCACGGTGACCGCAGCGGGCAGGGACCTCGTGTACCAGGCGCGGCGTCGCCGGGAGGCCTGGCTGGCCATGCGGCTGAAGGAGCTGAGCCCGCAGGAAAGGGCCACGCTCCGGGCAGCGGCCCCGATTCTGGAGAAGCTCAGCCAGTCCTGAATGCTGAGCGAGTCCAGGCCGCCGAGCCGGCCCAGGCCGCCCAGCCGGCACGGCCCGCCGAATCGGCCCAGCCCGCCCAGCCGAGACAGGCCGCCGAGTCGGCCCAGCCCCCCCAGCCGGCCCAGGCCGCCGAGCCGAGACAGGACACCGAGGCCGCCGTAGCCAGGCCATCGGGCCACCGGATGTTCACATCACTGCACACGCGCAACTACCGGCTCTTCGCGACCGGGCAGGTCATCTCCAACACCGGCAGCTGGATGCAGCGCGTGGCGCAGGACTGGCTGGTACTCCAGCTCACGCATGGCAGCGGCACGGCCCTCGGCATCACCACCGGCCTGCAGTTCCTGCCGATGCTGTTCAGCATGTGGGGCGGGATGGTCGCCGACCGGTACCCCAAGCGCCGCATCCTGCTGGCAACCCAGGCGGCCATGGGCGGGCTCGCCCTGATCCTTGGCGTGCTGGCGATCACCGGCATGGTGCGGATCTGGCAGGTCTACGCGCTGGCCTTCGCGCTCGGCGTGATCACCGTGGTGGACAATCCGACCCGGCAGAGCTTCGCCGTCGAGATGGTCGGCCGGGACGGAATGCCGAACGCGATCGCGCTCAACAGCGCCGTGTTCAACCTGGCCAGGATCGCCGGTCCTGCCGTCGCCGGACTCGTTATCAGCGCCGTCGGGACGCCAGCGGCCTTCCTGGTGAACGCCGTGTCGTATGGCGCGGTGCTGATCAGCCTGAAGCTGATGCGGCCGTCGGAGCTGCATCCCGCGGTGCGGGTGCCCAGGGCGAAGGGTCAGCTTCGCGAGGCGATCACGTATGTGCGCGCACGCCCGAACCTGTGGCTGTCCATGGTGCTGATCTTCTTCGTGGCCACGTTCGGCATGAATTTCCAGGTGACCAACGCGCTGATGTCACGGCAGGTCTTTCACACCGGTGCCGGGGCGTTCGGCCTCGCCTCGGCCGTGTTCGCCCTGGGCGCGCTGGGCGGCGCGCTGCTCGCTGCCCGGCGCGGCCGGCCGAGCATGCCACTGCTGCTGGTGATGTCGCTGGCGTTCAGCGTGTTCGAGATCGTCGGCGGGTTGATGCCGGACTTCTGGTCGTTCCTCGTGATGCTGGTGCCGACCGGGCTGGCGCTGCTCAGCTTTACCACGGCCGCGAACTCGGCGACGCAACTCGGTACGACCGCTGCGATGCGGGGCCGCGTGATGGGCCTGTACATGCTCGTCTTCCTGGGCGGTGCCCCGGTCGGTGCGCCGGGTCCTGGATCTCTACGCCGGCGCGGGCCTGTTCGCGCTCCCGCTC
>Ga0099828_10004147_pt1 | contig 10207 bp, 5 predicted proteins | sample CZO8metaG_2_FD_79338 | JGI IMG/M metagenome (GOLD analysis project Ga0099828, IMG submission 79338) | Vadose zone soil microbial communities from the Eel River Critical Zone Observatory, Northern California, USA - CZOApr15con2H1.8 metaG | ecosystem: Environmental > Terrestrial > Soil > Vadose...
CATACTTGCGAATGTGGTCAAAATTAATCGCACCTATGCTCTGGGTACGTAGCCCGTCGGCGATTGTGCGGGTGACTTTCTCAGCATCGAAGTGGACAAGTTTTCCAGATCGCAGAGTTGCTTGGGCGTCTCCCGCTAGCTCGGGCTCGACACCTAGTACCTTGGTGCCGGGACTACTCAGTTTGATAGCGCTCGCGATCCCGCTAATCATGCCGCCGCCACCGACCGGCACTAACACCATTTCCACCTCGGGCAGGTCCTCAAGAATTTCTAAACCAATCGTGCCCTGGCCGGCTATGATTTTTTCATCGTTATAGGGAGGCACTATGACATAACCATGAGTCTCCGCGAGTTCCTCCGCCTTGGCCTGACGCTCCGCGCTGCCCGGACCCACGATAACAATCTCGGCACCCAAGGAAGCCGTCGCTTGCCGCTTGATTGCCGGAGCGTTGTTCGGCATCACTATTATTGCTTTTACGCCCAGCTTCCTTGCCGCATAAGCAACGCCTTGCGCATGATTGCCGCTGGAGTAGGTGATTACTCCGCGGCTCCGCTCCTCTTCTGAAAGTGATGCGATCTTGTCGTAAGCTCCCCGCAGTTTGAAGGAACCGATGGGCTGCTGATTTTCCAATTTTAGAAACAGGCGACGCTCGTCTTGAGCCGCAACTGCTTGTGGAATGCGGGATTCAAGCAACTGCGTGCGTGTGGCTATCTCGCGAAGACGCTCCTGCGCCTGTTTAATGTCATCGAGCGTGACGATGAGAGTTCTCCAAGAACATCTGTGAAGTTTATATTTCCAGGATCACGGGCATGATCAGCGGTCTCTTTTGCGTTTGTTTTGAAATGTAGCGCTTCAAATCGGAACGGATTTTTTCTTTGATCACTCCGTAATCGGCCTTCTCTTCAGCGCTTGATAACTCGAGAGTTTGCAACACGATCTGGCGCGCGCCGGCCATAAAGCCGTCTTCACCCGGGGCAAAGCCGCGAGTAACAATTTCCGGACTGGTACTTTCCACGCGGCCGGTTAGCTTATTGATGGCGATGATCGGGAGAACAATCCCATCTTCGCTCAGGTGCCGGCGATCCTTGATAATCAAATCTTCAACCACGTCGGTGCGCGAGCCGGAATCGATACAAACTCGCCCAACATTTACTCGTCCCGTTTTCCGCGCGCCCAGTTCATCAAATTCCAGAACATCCCCACTCTCGAGGAGAACCACTTTGCCGACTGATCCATGCATGGCAGCCGCCAATTCGGCATGCAGTTTCAACTGCCTGTATTCACCGTGAATTGGGATGAAATACCGGGGCTTTACCAGATTGATAATCAGCTTTAGCTCTTCCTGGCTGGCGTGCCCGCTGACGTGTACCGGCGGGGAGGAGCCATCTTCGTAAATCACATGGGCTTCTCGCCGAAACAGGTGATCGATCATGCGGTAAATCGCTTTCTCATTTCCTGGGATGATGCGCGAAGAAAGCATCACCGTATCACCCTTCTCGATCTTGGCGTGTTTATGAGTATCCACGGCAGCACGGGACAGCGCCGACATCGGCTCACCCTGCGTTCCGCTGATCAGCACGCATACTTTTTCGGGTGCGAAATTCTTCATCTCTCCGGGATGAATCAACACCCCGTCGGGAATCTCGATGTAGCCTAGATCCTCTGCGATCTCGGCCGACCTGTTCATGGAACATCCTCTAAACGCCACCCTCCGACCGTGCTGCCACGCCAATTCAATGGCCAACTTGATGCGGTGTCTGGAGGAGGAGAAACAGGAAATGAACAGTCGCCGTTGAGTACGCGCAAATACCTCATCGAACTTACGGCGCACAGCTCGCTCGCTCGGGGTGTAACCCTTGCGCTCCACGTTCGTCGAATCTTGGAAGAGCGCCAGCACGCCCTCTTTGCCGTATTCAGCAAATGAATGGAGATCAAAAAGCTTGTTATCTGTCGGGGTAGGGTCAACCTTAAAGTCGCCGGTGTGCATGACGACCCCGAGAGGGGTGTGGATCGCCAGCGACACACAATCGACAAGACTATGGGTTACCTGAATCGGATGGATGGCAAAGGGTCCAATACGGAAGCGCTCGCCCGGCTTGATTTCGCGCAACTCGGCGTTGTCCAGAAGCCCGTGTTCTTCCAATTTGTCTTCCACATAGGCTAGCGTGAACTCCGTCCCCCATACCGGCACGTTCAGCTCGGACAGAATCCAGGGCAGCGCCCCAATGTGATCTTCGTGTCCATGGGTCAATACAATTGCACGTACACGCTGACGATTTTCGATCAGATAGGAAATATCTGGAACAACTATATCTACGCCCAGGAGTTCGGCTTCGGGAAACATCAGGCCGGCGTCGATGACGATAATGTCGCCGCCCCAGCGCAAGGCCATGCAGTTCATACCGAACTCGCCAAGCCCGCCGAGGGGCACAACGTGAAGTTTTCCAGATGCCATTGGGATTACTTGATGCTAGCACAGAGATGAGCTGCAGTCGGTGAACCTAACAACCTGAAAATGGAAATCGCGGATACTAGAGCAGAGAGGGACGTTTCAAAAGCTGCATTCTTTAGCTCGTTGGCTGGGGAGCTTCGTCGCTCGCCCAAAGTTCTCTCGAATGGGAGCGTCTGCGGGGAGTTGACTGAAGCAGAGGCTCGGAGGCCGCCAAGATACAAAGCACGTAAAAGAGAGCAGCGTTACCCGGAACATGTAAATTGAAGTCCACGAAGCTGTGGACCAGTATTCCGGTGCAGCCGAGCAATGCGGCCAGTGTCACCGCACCGTTGATGTTGACTGCCCAATCGTGGAGTTTCTTAAGGCCGGTGCGCCATAGCACTACCAGGAACCACAGCATGGTTGCGAATCCGAGTGCACCCATTTCGACCAGTAACTGCAGGTAATCGTTATGGGCTTCATTGACGAAAAAATTCGTGTAAAAGCTGCGGAATTGCGGGTAAACGACGGGAAAGGCTCCGAGCCCCCAACCCAGCACTGGCTTTTTCATGAACATGTGTAGGCTATCTCGATCAATGGCTCGCCGTATTCCGCCCGACACCTCGGCTCTTGCTTCAGTTCGGATACTTGCCATGCGATTCGCCAGTTCGCCGCCGCCAACCCAAGTGAGGAGCCCAAAGACAACCAGAAGAAAAATTCCGCCCACAATGACAGCTTTGGGACGTTTACGTCCGGTCATCACCACAGCGGCAAACAATATCATCTCAATCGCCAGGGCGAACATTCCGCCTCGCGAACCGGAGAGAAAAATTGTGCTCGACATCACCGCAGCCGCAACGCCTGCGATGGTTCTCTTTACTCCATAGGCGTAACGGGTGAAACAGAACACCAATGGAATAGGCACCAGCATTTCCATGAGCCCAGCGTAGTGGCTGTGATTAACGTACGGACCATAAATCCAACCACCGAGATGAGCTTCGCGGAGCCAGTAGATTCTCCCGTTCGGGGCAAGGCTTTGGATTAACGCGAACAACGCCACCGAGGACCCGTAGATCGACACAATCAGGGCGAGTTTCTTCGCCTGCGATGCTCTTCGCAGACATTGCACCGCAAGGAAACAAAGCATCCCGTACGCGCAGTACAACAATGCCTTGGAGGAAGTTTCATATTTATAGGCGCTTCGACCGGTGGCTAGCTGGACAAGAATCAAGCTCGCGAAAGCAAACATCGGCGAGAATAGCGGGTTTCGCGTGACTCTGAGCGCACTCGATCTGATCTGCTGAATCATCCAGACAAGGAAGAGCAGCGATGCGCCGAATTCCAGAATGAAGATTGACCAGGGCTCAACACCTCCAAAGGCCAAAGGACCGAAAAGAAGAAGGCCAATGATCCCATAGAAAACAATGGAGTCGACGCGAGAGGGTTTAAAAGTCCTTCGCGATACTAATGTCGGTTCCGCAGCTACAAGAATCGGAGATGTCACGAACAGCTCTTGTTGTCGACGATTTTTGAACGCCATCTCAAGATCTAGTTTGAACCAGACTGCTTCTGAACAAGTTGGAAGTCATCGATCCAAAGCTTACCGCGAATGGGACTGCCAGCCGGGACGCGTGCCACCCGCAGCACGAGCAATTTTGTTTCGAGTCCAGTCGTAAAATCTGCATTCACTGGTTTCCAGAACTCCGCGTCTTTCAGATCGTCACTCTCGAAATAGGTCTTTTCGGTATACAAGTCCTGAATGGTAAAGCGCGGACCTCCGGCGCCCTCAATTTCGCCGGCCTTGAAATAACCAGAAAACTGGTAACTCGTATTCGGCTGAGTTGGAATCAGTTGATAGATTCCAGCGTCATTTACCCCCGGACCGTCGAACACAATGGAAAGGGAACTGCTGCCACCATGAAAACTGCTTGGATCAAGAGCCAACACAACACTAGGCTGCTTGCGGTACTGCCAGTCGAATCCGCCATTCAGTACGTTCAGGCTGAACGTGCCATTCACAATGAGGTTGTTGGGGGATCCTAAATAAGCTGACAGCCCCCAAAGTTCCGCTATCTGTTGCCATGCCGAACGCGCTTGATCGACCTCTCGCTGCAGGATCAGGTACTTGACATACTCCAAAGCCCGCCAGGATTCGAAACGCTGGTGCAATTGCATCAACACCGACCACACTTTCACGGCTCCCGCTGTCTCTTTCTTGCTGGTTAGGAGGTCCAGGAAAGCGAGATATGCTTCTACCCGCGGTGGCATTACCCGTTGCAGTAAAGCATCAACATCGGGAGTTATACGCCAGCAGAGATATAGTGCCGCCAAGGACAAGGAAGGATCATTTTGAAGAACGACCCTGAATTCTCGCAATGCCTTATCGGTCTCGCCTTGCACCAAATATAAATTTGCCGCTTCCCACGCGACATCCGGAGTGTAAGGGTCGGCCTCAATTGCGCGCTCCAGAGCTCGTTTCTGTGCTTCTGTATTACCGAGCAATTGATACGCCGCAGCAAGATCGAACCAATACCGCGCCGCGTATGGATTAATTCCAACTGCGGCCTTATACTCTTCCACCGCGGCGGAAGGATTCCGTGAGATGAGGTTGAGATACCGGCCCAGTTCGTGGTGATAGCTGGCATTGCCCGGTTCAACCCTGACAGCCATCTGCAAACTTCTTAACTCCGGATGGCTGGCGAGATCAGCCGCTACGAACTCGCGAGCGACAAGAGCCATGTAGATAGTGGAGAACAATAGGGAAACAGCAAACAACCAAATCTTTCGGGCTTTCGTATCCAAGGGGACTTGCATTCTCAGTTTCAAAACGCGCGAAAAGTCACGATCCTACTCACGCAGTCGTGGAGGCAACTTTCGGAACATCTTCAGTGTCGCCCAATTCCTCTTCCTGATAGTACCTGCTGCCGTACTTTCCCTGGTACTCGTAATAGTAGTAGTAGTCCGGGGAGGTTAAATCCACAGCATTGAGTAACACTCCTGCCACCTTGGCATTCACCTGCATCAAAATGTCACGCGAGCGTCGCAAGGCACCTTTGGTAGTTTGACCCGAGCGGATGACGAGCACCACAGCGTCAGCCTTGGTTGAGAGTACGACAGCGTCCGTGACCGATAACGTGGGTGGTGTGTCGATAATGATGTGGTCGTATTGTTCCCGCAATTGCAGCAGTACGTCGCGCATATCGGCGGAAGCCAGCAGTTCCGCCGGATTAGGCGGCGGCGTTCCCGCCGGTAATACGAATAGATTAGGAAGCATCGGTGACCGGGTAATGGCTTGCTGTAATGTTGCACTGCCGGTCAACACGTTGCTTAGGCCGCTGCGTGGACCCATGCCCAGAGTCTTATGGACCCCAGGACGCCGCAGATCGGCATCAATCAGCAAAACCTTCACGCCCTTTTGAGCCAGTACGATCGAGCAATTGATGCTGGTCGTGGTCTTGCCTTCTTGGGGAAGCGCGCTGGTAATCAGAATCACTTTTGGAGGCGCTCCCAGCGAAGAGAGCAATAGCGAGGTCCTGAGCGCGCGGTACGACTCCGCCATCTGTGACTGCGGCCGGGATTGCGTAACCAACTCGACTGCTTCTTTCGAGGACGCAATGATGAGCCGGTTCTGACTGTTGGTTTCTATTCCGCTCTTCGAGCCCTGAGGGATCATCCCAAGGGAAGGCAGGGACGAAATGATCTGGGCCTGTTCGGGGGTCCTCACCGTGTTATCCAGGTTTTCCAGCATAAAAGCCAATCCTATGCCAGAAGTAAGCCCAAGCACCAACGCAAACGCAAGGTTCCTTGGGATATTTGGCTCCGATGGAGCCATGGGAACGCGGGCGGCATTGACAATTTTTACGTTGCTTGATCGAAGCCCTGCGGTGACGCCAGCTTCTTTTAATTTCTCCAGCAGTCCTTCATAAAGTTGTCGGTTGGTTTCCAAATCGCGCTTCAGGAGACTGTATTCGATAGCGCTTTCATTCAGCTTGTTGGCTTCCTGCTTCTGCTTCTCCAGGGCATCACGCAGCAAACCCTCCCGGTGCAGACTCGCCATATACTGGCCGCGCACCCGTCCGGCCATTTTTTTCATCTCGCCTTGCAGTTGAATATCGATTTCCTTGAGTTGGTTGTTGAGTTGAGCCACTTTCGGATAGGACGCTCCAAATTGAGTACTCAACTCCGCCACTTGGATCTTGAGATCGGCCTGCTTGGCTCGGAGATTGTCAAGCAGAGGCGATCCCGAGTTCGGGTTATTTCCACCATTGGATTCGCCACCGACCGGGGGAGACGCAAGCACATCGGGATCCCCCGCTTGAATCAGTCGATAGACTGATTCCTTTTCCATACGTTCTGACTCAGCGGATGTAAGTTCCTTGTTTAATTCGTCAAGCTTGGCGGTCGTAATATTTTGCTTTTCGTCGATCCCCAGAATCTCGTGCTGTTTCTGGTATTTGACTAATTTTTCCTGGGAGGTCTCGACCTTCATCTGGAGATCGACGAGCTGCTTTGAAAGCCAGTCGGCAGCTTGCATGGTCGACTCAAATTTGGTCTTAAAGTTCTGCTCGACGTAGGTAGTTGCCAAAGTATTTACGACCGTAGCAGCGAGATCCTTATTTTGACTGCGGTAATGAAGCTCGATGATCCGCGAATTGGGTAGCAGCGAGACTCGCAGGCTTCCTTTAAAAGCGCCAAGTAATGCGGAAGTTCGCGCCGAATCTGTTTGCAATGGATCAGGCGCGAGATTCAGTGAGGACACGGTATCTGGCTTTCCGCCAAACTCACTCCGCTTGTCTAAGTTCAATTGTTTAATGACTTGGAGCGCCAGGAGATCGCTTTGCAGAATCTTCACCTCGGTGTCGAGGTCAGCTGGATCGTAATAATCGACGCTCATTGAGCCGGAATCTTTAAAGTTGACCAATCCGGGGTCGGTCTTATTAACCGCGATGCTGCCGGATGCTTCGTAGATGGGAGTCATTTTCAGGCTGGCGATGGCAACCATAAGGAAGATTCCGGCGAGACAGGAAAGGACCGTCCACTTGCGTTTTATCAACACCCGCAAATATTCGCGCAGTGCAGAGTCATGGGCCGGCGTGTTTGGGTAAATACCAGTGAGCAACTGGCGTCCAAATTCGACTGGATACGGAGCTTGTACTTCGCGAATCGTCTGACCGTTCGCATGAACTAGAGGTCCTATATCCATCCCCGCTCCTGAACAACAAAACTTACGCGCAGTGCCGTCAAGTAGAGCGCTACAGCAAGGCTGCCGTGACCAAAGTGGTCGCGAGCATGCTCACTCAGGTCAGAAAAAATCTTCGTTATGAATGTTTGCCGCATTCTAGCACTGCACATAAAGCAATTTGTCTTGATTTCCACAATAAATGCGGGGCGTTACCAAGCTACTTAACATCGTTGCCATACTTATCTCCGCTATACTACGCAGCATTACCAAGAGCTCAGCGAGAGTTGATTCTTCGATTTTGTTTTGCGGGATCGATGCGGAACCCAGTCCTTAATTGGATGGGAAAGCGGGCCATAGTTGCATATGACTTCCACAATCTCGAGGCTAGCTAGATGAACTGGTCGGAGCAGAGTGTTCTTATCACAGGAGGTACAGGTTCATTTGGCAAGAAATTTGTCGAGATCATGCTGCGGGACTATCAACCCAGGAAGCTTGTCATCTTCAGCCGCGATGAGTTGAAGCAGCACGACATGCGCGCGTCCGGATTGAACCATCCTAGCCTGCGGTATTTCATCGGCGATGTTCGAGACCAATCACGGCTGGAGCGCGCCTTCGCGGGCGTGACCGTGGTGATTCACGCGGCAGCGCTTAAGCAGGTACCGGCTTGTGAATACAATCCCTTCGAGGCGATCCAAACCAACATCATGGGCGGTCGCAATGTCATCGATGCCGCGATCAATCAAGGCGTGCGGCGCATTTTTGCTCTCAGCACGGACAAGGCAGTAAATCCGATCAACCTTTACGGCGCAACTAAACTCTGCGCTGAAAAGATGTTCGTACAAGCCAATGCGTATGCCGGTGCGCAAGACACTCGTTTCAGTTGTGCTCGCTATGGGAACGTGGTCGGCAGCAGGGGCAGCGTCATCCCAGTTTTTCTGGAGCAACGCAAGAAAGGCAAGATCACTATCACGGACCCACGGATGACTCGATTTTGGATTACCCTCGACCGCGGCGTGAAGTTCGTGATCCATTGCATCGAAAACATGCACGGAGGAGAGATCTTTGTTCCCAAGATTCCCAGCATGAGCATGTTGGATTTGGCGCAGTCCGTCGCCCCGGGTTGCGAGATCGAATACATTGGCATTCGTCCCGGAGAAAAATTGCATGAAGTCCTCCTTTCCGAAGACGAAGCGCGGAATGCGGTCGAGGTCAAGGACATGTACATCATTCAGCCGTCGCATCCCTGGTGGAAAACCGGGAATTGGCTAAGCGCAAAACGCTTGCCGGAAGGTTTCCGTTATACGAGCGACACTAATTCACATTGGCTCAGTGACGGCGAATTGCAAGATCTCATCGCCCCGGAAATGCATGTCCCGATATCCCTGGCGGGGCGCAGTCAGCAGGCGGCCGTATAGAAGGCTGTTAAGAAAACTAAAATGAGTGTGACGTCGCTCACCAGCGAAGTACTTGCCATCAACGGGGGAACTCCCCTTCGCAGTGCGCCACTCCCATACGGCCGCCAAACGCTCGATGAGGGCGACATCCAAGCCGTCATCGATGTACTGCGATCGGATTGGCTTACTACGGGACCGAAGGTCGGTGATTTCGAAGAAGCATTTGCAGCAAAGGTAGGCGCCAGGCATGCCGTAAGTTTTAGTTCGGGTACTGCCGCACTTCATGCGGCTGCCTTCGCCGCAGGCCTAAAGCCAGGCGATGAAGCTATTACAACCCCGATGACCTTCTGTGCGACTGCGAATTGTGCGCTTTATCAGCGCGCTGAGCCGGTTTTCGCGGATGTCTCACCCGATACTCTAAACATTGATCCGCAGCGCGCGGCTAACAAGATTAACTCAAGAACGAAGGCGCTCATTCCTGTCGACTATGCTGGACATCCTGCTGAAATGGACTCAATTCTTTCTCTCGCCGAACAGCATGGGCTGATTGTCATCGAAGATGCGTGCCACGCACTTGGCGCGCAATACCGCGAGCGCCGGGTCGGCAGCATCGCCCACATGACCGTCTTCAGTTTTCATCCCGTCAAACATCTGACGACTGGCGAGGGCGGCATGGTGACGACGGAGCGCCGTGATTTTGCGGAGACCCTGCGGCGGTTCCGAAATCACGGGATCACCAGCGATGCACGCCAGCGCCAGGCTTCGGGTCAATGGCAATACGAGATGGTAATGCTGGGATTTAACTATCGCCTGACGGATATTGCTTGTGCCCTGGGCTTAAACCAACTCGGAAAACTCGAAGAGAACCTTGCCCGGCGACGTAAGATTGCCGCGCGGTACGGGACTGCATTCCGCATTGTTCCAGGCGTGATCCCTCCGTCGGTGCGGGCTGAGGTGAATCCAGCATGGCATCTGTATCCGATCCGCCTTGATCTGGAGAGGCTTTCGACTGATCGCGCCCACATCTTCCGCGCGCTGCGCGCTGAAAATATCGGCGTCAACGTTCACTACATTCCCGTACACCGCCATCCGTTTTACCGTGAGCGGTTCGGCTACGAAGGTGGAGAGTACCCAGTAGCGGAGAACGCATACGAACGGCTTATCAGCCTTCCCATGTTTCACGGAATGTCCGACCAAGA
>Ga0099828_10004148_pt1 | contig 10206 bp, 7 predicted proteins | sample CZO8metaG_2_FD_79338 | JGI IMG/M metagenome (GOLD analysis project Ga0099828, IMG submission 79338) | Vadose zone soil microbial communities from the Eel River Critical Zone Observatory, Northern California, USA - CZOApr15con2H1.8 metaG | ecosystem: Environmental > Terrestrial > Soil > Vadose...
CCTCGGTCGCTTCCTGTACCGGCATCGACGTTTCCCGGGCCAGGATCGACGCGAGGATGCTCTCGTGCTTTGCGGACAGATGCTGGACGAGGACGAAGGCCATGCCGGTGTCGGCGGGAAGGTTGCGCAGCAGCTGGCTGAGGGCCTCCAGGCCGCCCGCCGACGCCCCGACCCCGACCACCGGGAACCGGTTCCGGGGCGCGTGCGGCTCGGTCGCGTTCGAAGCCTCGGGTTCGCCCTTCGTCGGAGGGCTCGCGACGTGCGTCTTCGGGCGCGCCGGCTTCGGGGGGTCGCTGTTCGGGCGCGACGTGGCGGGCTTCCGCTTCGGAGGCGAGCCCGGACCCTTGTTGCCCATGGTTCCCTTAGCTGAAGGCCTCAAGCATACACCTCGCCGGGGTGGGGTGTCCTGCCTCGGTTGCCGCGCGGCCGAACGAGTCGGGCCATTAGCGCAAGTCGACCAAGCCGTAGCACCGAACCTCGGGCCGGAGGTCCAGGGGCTCGAGCACGCCGGTCGTGTCGAACCGGACACGCTCCCCACCGTACAAGCAGAGGTAGCGCGCGTTCAGCTCGCGGGCGATCGCCATCGCCTCGTCACGATCCGTCGTGTGGAAGAAGCGGTAGACGGTCTCATGCCGGCGCTCCAGCGCTTCGGCCGGCGCGAACTGCGTGAGGTAGGGCGTGAAGCGCTCGTAGGGCACGCGCCGCCCGAAGAGCACCACGGGCAAGGGGGGGTAGCGCGCGCCGGGACGCTGCATCACGACGTCACCGGGACGGCTGAGGGAGGCGACCGCCCTCAACGCCCGCACCATCCCGGCCGGCACCGGGTCGGGAGGCAACGAGGCCTTCTTCACGATGAAGTGCACGGTCGATGGCAGCACGCACATGGCCGCGAGCGTCAGGGCGACCGCCCTCCGCCTGCCGGCGGGGGCCAGCTCCGCGAGGGCGAGCGCCGTGAAGATCCACAGGAGCGGCCCGCCCTCTTCGACGATGTAGGCGGCATCGTTGATGATCCTCTGGCCAGACAGGGCCTCGGGGGCGGAGACACGGAAGAGCAGGCCGAGCGGCCACGCCGCCAGCGCCATCGCCGCCAGCGCCGCCGCGGTCACCGGGCCGTGCGCCAGCGCCCTCACCGCGGCCGGCAGCCCGAGCATCCGCAGGCCGAGCGAGGCGGCCAGCCAGAGCACCGACCAGCCCACGAGCGCGGGGACGGACAGGGGTGCGAGCCCGAGGGTTTCCCGGGTGACCGCGACGAGGTCGAAGGGTGCGATGCGCACGACCACCGTCTCCGCGCCCCGGCCGAAGGCGAGGGCCGCGGTGGCGAGGAGGCAGGGCGCGGCCGCGGCTGCGAGCGCGCGCCACCTCGCCGGGTGGAGGAGCGCGGCCACGCCGAAGCCAAGGAGGAGGTGGGCGCCGAGGAACACCTTGAAGAAGGGCACCGCCGCGCCCAGAGCCGCCGCCAGGAGGAGCCAGCCTCGTCCCTCGAGGTTCTCGTGGCGCCGGAACGCGACGAGAACGCCCAGGGCGATCGCGAGGGCAGGCACGACCGGGTTGGCGAGGAAGAGCGAGATCAGGATGTTGCCCCGGAGCAGGTCCGCCCACCAGTGGGCCTGCGGGTTGGCCGCAAAGGCGAACGAGAAGTCCGTGGCCAGGAGCGACCATCCCACGAGCGATACGGCAAAGGCCGATGCGCCCGCCGCGCGGGCCGCCGCGCGCAGCGCGAGCAGCAGCGCGAGGGCGCCGAGCGTGACGTCGAACCGGCTGATCGCATCGTAGGGATCGACGCACGCCCAGCGCAGCGCCGCCGCACGCACGAGGTCGGTGCCGAAGTGGTAGCCGACGGGGAAGCCGGCGACACCGGGCAGCTGTGGCGGATAGCCGATCGTCAGCTCCCGCGTGAGCCCGACGTGAAAGGCGGTGTCGAAGGCCACGAACGGGTCGAGCCGGAAACCGCCGTCCGCGGAGAAGCGGTTCCCCGGATACTGGGTCACGGCCAACAGCGTGACCAGGACCGCAAAGGGCGCCAGGGCGCCACGCGCCGGCGGCCCGGCGGCGAATCGCCATGGACGCCCGCGGGCGAGGATGGCCGCGGCGAGGGAGATCGCGATCAGGAGCGGATACAGCCACGGGGAGCCGGCCACCAGGCTCAACCAGAGGGCGCCCGCGGAGCAGGCGAGGCCGATCGGCAGGACCAGGGCCGGATCGATCGCGCCGGCGATGAGGCGCTGCAGCGCGACGCCGGGTCCGACGAGGGCTGCGCACGCGAAGAGCGCGTACGTCAGCGTCGAAGGTAAGGCGCTGATGTTCAATGGATTAAAAAGAGGGCGAGCTTAACACGGGTTTACAGTAGGCGCGGCGACATGTTACGATGATCGCTTGTGAAAGAAAGAGAGAGGGTGAGGAGGTAAAGCGGGTGACGCTCAGCAAGGCGCAGAAGACAGACATCATCGCGGGGGTTCGGACTCATGAGACGGACACCGGATCGCCGGAGGTCCAGATCGCCATTCTGAGTGAGCGGATCGGGTATCTGACGGAGCACTTCAAGACCCACGCCAAGGACCATCATTCCCGGCGCGGGCTCATGATGCTCGTCGGCCAGCGCCGGCGCCTGCTGGACTATCTCAAGACCAAGGACGTTGCGCGGTATCGGGGGCTCATCGAGAAGCTCGGCATCCGGAAGTAGGCCCTGCGACCAGCGACGACCGTACCCCTCCAGGACGTTTCAAAATGAGAGCAACGAGAGCGGGCTTTCTCCAGCCCGTCGCCGGCGCTCACCGGGCTGATGAAACAGATGATCCGGTTACGGTGAGCGTCGCCGACGGGACGGAGGCGCGGCCTCGTGCTCTCTCTTGCGGAGCCCCCACGGGGGGGTGCCGCGCGGAGCGGAGAGAGAAGAGATGACGATTGAAAGAGCCGAGATGCCCCTGGGACGCTACACCCTGTCCCTCGAGAGCGGCCGCATGGCCAAGCAGTCCGACGGCGCCGTGGTCGTCCGGCTGGGCGATACCGTGGTCCTGGCCACCGCGAACGCGCAGAAGGACGTCCGGCCCGGCGTGGACTTCCTGCCCCTGACCGTGGACTACCGCGAGAACACCTACGCGGCGGGGAAGATCCCCGGCGGCTTCTTCAAGCGCGAGGGCCGGCCCAACGAGAAGGAGATACTCACCTCGCGGATGATCGACCGCCCGCTGCGGCCGCTCTTCCCGGAAGGCTACGCCAACGAGACGCAGGTGATCGGCCTGCTGCTCTCCGCCGACCTCGAGAACGACTCCGACACGCTCGCCATCACCGGCGCCTCGGCCGCTCTCTACCTGTCCTCGATCCCGTTCGAGAGCCCGATCGGCGCCGTCCGCGTCGGCTTCTGGGACGGCCAGTGCGTCATCAACCCCACCTCCACCGAGCTGCGGACCAAGAGCAGGCTGAACCTCCTCGTGGCCGGGACCGAGGACGCGATCGTGATGGTGGAGTCGGGCGCGCAGGAGATCTCCGAGGCGGAGATGGTCCAGGCGCTCGCCGAGGGGCATGCGGCCATCAAGCGCATCGTCGCCCTCCAGAAGGACCTCCGCGCGAAGGCGGGCAAGCCCAAGTGGGAGGTCAAGGGGAAGCAGCACGACCCCGCCTGGGTCGCCGATGCGGAGCAGTTCATGGCCGGCCGGCTGCTCGAAGCCATGCGCCATCCCGGCAAGATCGAGTCCTACGCCCTCATGAAGAAGGTGAAGGACGACTACCTGGCCACGATCCCCGAGACGGAGGTCGAGAAGAGGCTGGCCGTGCCCGCCCTCTACGAGGCGCTCCGCGAGAAGATCATGCGCTGGGAGATCCTGGAGAACCGGCGCCGTCCCGACGGCCGCCGCTTCGACCAGATCCGGGCCATCAGCAGCGAGGTCGGCGTGCTGCCGCGGACCCACGGGTCGGCGCTGTTCACCCGCGGCGAGACCCAGGCCCTCGTCACCGTGACCCTCGGCACCTCCGAGGACATGCAGATCATCGACACGGTGCAGGAGCCCGACCACAAGAAGCGCTTCATGCTGCACTACAACTTCCCCCCCTTCTCGGTGGGGGAGGTGAAGTTCCTGCGCGGCCCCGGCCGGCGGGAGATCGGCCACGGCGCGCTCGCCGAGCGCGCCCTGCGCGACATGCTCCCCGACGAGGAGGGATTCCCCTACACGATCCGCATCGTCTCGGACATACTCGAGTCGAACGGGTCCAGCTCCATGGCCTCGATCTGCGGCGGCACCCTCGCCCTGCTCGACGCCGGCGTCCCCCTGAAGAGCCCGGTGGCCGGGGTCGCCATGGGCCTCGTCAAGGAGGGCGAGAAGTACGCGGTCCTCTCCGACATCGCCGGGGTGGAAGACCACTACGGCGACATGGACTTCAAGGTCGCCGGCACGCGCAAGGGCATCACCGCGCTCCAGATGGACATCAAGATCTCCGGCATCACCTCCCAGATCCTCTCCGAGGCCCTCGAGCAGGCGCGGTCCGGCCGGATCCACATCCTGGACCGGATGTCCGAGGCGCTGTCCGAGGCCCGGGCCAGCATCAGCAGCTACGCGCCGCGGATCCTCACCATCAGGGTCCCCGTCGACAAGATCCGCGACATCATCGGGCCGGGCGGCAAGATGATCCGGTCGATCGTCGAGCGCACCGGTTGCAAGATCGACGTGGAGGACGACGGCCGCGTGTCGATCGCCTCGGTGGACGAGACGGCCGCGCGCAAGGCGATCGCCATCATCGAGGAGCTGACGGCGACCGCCGAGCTGAACAAGACGTACCTCGGCAAGGTGGTGAGGATCGTCGATTTCGGCGCTTTCGTCGAGATCCTCCCCGGCACCGACGGGTTGCTCCACGTCTCGGAGATGGCGCACCACCGGGTGCAGGACGTGCGCAGCGAGGTGAAGGAAGGCGACCAGATCCTCGTCAAGGTCGTGAACATCGAGCCCGGCTCGGGCAAGATCCGTCTCTCGCGCAAGGCCCTGCTCGGCGAGGGCGAGGGCGGCGCGCCCGCGGAAGCGGCGGCGGGCGCGGCGGCTTCGGGCGGCCGCGGTGAGCACCGCGGGGGCGGCGAGCACCGGGGCGACCGCGGCCCTCGGGGCGGCGGCCACGGCGGACGTGGCGGCCACGGCGGCGACCACCGGCGCTAGCGTGCTGGCCAACCCCTCTCCCTGAAAGGGAGAGGGGCAGGGGTGAGGGTCCTCCCCTGACGTAGAATCCGCCGGTGAACTACGCCTTCCTGATCGACAACCGGCGGTGCATCGGCTGCCACGCGTGCTCGGTGGCCTGCAAGGCCGAGCACGAAGTGCCCCTCGGCGTCGCCCGCACGTGGGTGAAGTACGTCGAGAAGGGCGTGTTCCCCGAGACGCGGCGCACCTTCCAGGTCACCCGCTGCAACCACTGCGACGACGCGCCGTGCGTCGAGATCTGCCCGACGACGGCGCTCTTCCGCCGGCGCGACGGCATCGTGGACTTCGACGGGAACCGCTGCATCGGCTGCAAGGCGTGCATGCAGGGCTGCCCGTACGACGCGCTCTACATCGACCCGCAGACCGAGACCGCGGCCAAGTGCAACTTCTGCGCGCACAAGGTCGAGGTCGGGCTCGAGCCGCCGTGCGTCACCGTGTGCCCGACGCAGGCGATCGTGGCCGGGGACCTCGACGACCCCGCCTCGCGCCTCGTCCACCTCGTCGCGCGCGAGAGCGTGCAGGTCCGCAAGCCGGAGAAGGGAACGAAGCCCAAGGTCTTCTACATCGACGGCGATGCGGCCTCGCTGGTGCCATCGGCCGCCCCCCCCATGTCGGAGTACATGTGGTCGCAGGCTCCTCCGACGCCCGCGGCATTTGGCGCGATGGCCGCGTCGGAAGAGGGTGGGGGGCCCCGCCGGACCTACGGCGTGCGCGAGCAGCACCGCAACTCGTGGGGCTGGAAGGTGTCGGCCTACCTGTGGACGAAGTCGCTCGCCGCCGGCTGCTTCCTCGCGCCCGCGCTGGCGGCCCTGGCCTCGGGGGCGCGCGGGCCCGAGCCGGTGCCGCTTCTCGCCGCCCTCTTCTTCCTCGCCGCCACGGGCCTGCTCCTGGTGTGGGACCTGCGCCAGCCGAAGCGCTTCCTCTGGACGCTCACGCGGCCGCAGTGGCGCAGTTGGCTGACCCGCGGCTCCTACGTCATCGCCGCCTACGGAGCGCTGCTCGCGCTCCAGCTCCTGATGGCGCTCGCGGGGCGTGAGGCTCCGCGAGGCCTCACGCCCATCACCATGCTCTTCGCCGGCGGGACCGCTCTCTACACCGCGTTCCTATTCGGCCAGGCGAAGGGGCGCGACCTCTGGCAGTCCCCGCTGCTCGGGCCGCACCTCGTGGTGCAGGCGATGACGGCGGGCAGCGCCCTCTTCGTGCCCGCCTGGCTGCTGTGGCTGCTGCCGCTGAACGGCCTGCTGGTGGCGGGGGAGGCCTGGGGCCACCACGCGACCGAGGACGCCCGGCGTGCCGCGCGCCTCATCCAAGAGGACCGGCGCTTCACGACCGGGGTCCTCGCCGTCGGCCATCTCCTCCCGCTGACGCTGCTCTGGGGGACGGGCCAGTCCTGGCTCGCCGGCGCCCTCGCCCTGGCCGGGCTCGCCACCTGGGAGCACCTGTACGTCCAGGCGCCGCAGCAGGTCCCGCTGTCATGACGCTGGACCGTTTGTCGCCGGGCTCGGGGCTCCAGGCGTTCCCGCCGCCGGAGACGTGGGACGACTGGCGCGAGTACGACCCGAAGGAGTGGCCGCGCCGGGTCGAGAAGCGTTACATGCTCGTGCCGACGGTCTGCTTCAACTGCGAGGCGGCCTGCGGGCTGCTCGCCTACGTCGACAAGGACGCGATGCGGGTGCGCAAGTTCGAGGGCAACCCGCTGCACCCCGCGTCGCGCGGCCGCAACTGCGCGAAGGGGCCGGCCACGATCAACCAGATCCACGACCCCGAGCGCATCCTCCACCCGTTGCGGCGAGCCGGCCGCCGCGGCGACGGCCAGTGGCGGCGCGCGAGCTGGGACGAGGTGCTCGACGAGATCGGCGGCCGCATCCGCGCCGCGTTCCGCGAAGGCCGGCGGAACGAGGTCATGTATCACGTGGGCCGGCCGGGCCACGAGCGGACCATGGACCGGATCCTGAAGGCGTGGGGCATCGACGGCCACAACTCCCACACCAACGTCTGCTCGTCCTCGGCCCGGCTCGGCTATGCGCTGTGGAGCGGTTACGACCGGCCCAGCCCCGACCACGCGAACGCCCGCTTCATCCTGCTCCTCTCCTCGCACCTCGAGGCGGGCCACTACTTCAACCCGCACGCGCAGCGGATCGTGGAGGGGAAGCTCGCGGGCGCCAGGCTCGCGGTGATGGATCCGCGCCTCAGCAACACCGCTTCGGTGGCCGACTACTGGCTGCCCACATATCCCGGCAGCGAGGCGGCGGTGCTGCTGGCGATGGCCAAGGTCATCCTCGACGAGGGACGGGCCGACCTCGCCTACCTGGAGCGCTGGACGAACTGGCGCCACTTCATGGCCGACCGGCACCCGGGCGGCGAGCTGCGCTTCGACTCGTTCGTCGCCGAGCTGACGGAGCATTACCGGGAGTTCACCCCCGAGATGGCGGAGGCCGAGAGCGGCGTGCCGCGCGAGAAGATCGTGGAGGTGGCGCGGCTCATCGGGGCGGCTCGCGGAGCCTTCGCCTCGCACGTCTGGCGCGGCTCGGCCAGCGGCAACCTCGGCGGCTGGCAGGTGTCGCGCGCGCTCCAGCTGCTCACCGTCCTCACCGCCAGCGTGGGCACGCCCGGGGGCACGTCGCCCCACGGCTGGAACAAGTACAAGCCGGTCTTCTGGGAGGAGCCGCCGGGACAGAAGCAGTGGAACGACCTGCTCTTCCCGAAGGAATGGCCTCTCAGCCACTACGAGATGTCGTTCCTGCTGCCGCATTTCCTGAAGGAAGGGCGCGGCAAGCTCGACGTCTACTTCACGCGCGTCTACAACCCGGTGTGGACGAACCCCGACGGCCTGACCTGGCTGGAGGTGCTGAAGGACGAGGCTCTCGTGGGCCTGCACGCGGCGCTGACTCCCACCTGGAACGAGACGGCGGTCTTCGCGGACTACGTCCTGCCGATGGGGATGGCGGGCGAGCGTCACGACATCCAGAGCCAGGAGACCCAGGACGGCCGCTGGGTCAGCTTCCGGCAGCCGGTCCTGCGCGCGGCGCGCGAGCGGATGGGCGAGAGCTTCCGCTTCACCTACGAGGCGAACCCGGGAGAGGTGTGGGAGGAGGACGAGTTCTGGATCGAGCTGTCGTGGCGGATCGATCCCGACGGCGCCCTCGGCATCCGCCGCTGGTTCGAGTCGCCGTTCCGGCCCGGCGAGAAGCTGACCGTCGCCGACTACTACCGCTGGATCTTCGAGAACGCGGTGCCGGGGCTGCCGGCGGCCGCGGCGGCGCAGGGGCTCGCGCCCCTCGACTACATGCGGCGCCACGGCGCCTTCCTCGTCGCCACCGGCGTCCACGGCCTGCAGGAGAGTCCGGTCGCCGTCCCCGCCGGCGCGGCGAAGGACCCGGTGACCGGCCTCGTCACGGCGGCGGGCAAGGCCATCGGGGTGGAGATCGACGGCAACGTCGTCGCCGGCTGGCCGACCCCGTCACGGCGGCTGGAGGTGTTCTCGCCGACGATGAAGGAATGGGGCTGGCCCGAAGAGGCGCTCCCCGGCTACATCAGGAGCCACGTCCACCGCTCCGCCCTCGACGCGGCGAAGGGGGAGATGGTCCTCATCCCGACGTTCCGCCTGCCCACCCTCATCCACACCCGGAGCGGGAACGCGAAGTACCTGAACGAGATCTCCCACCGCAACCCGGTGTGGATCCATACGACGGACGCGCGCCGGCTCGGCCTGCGGACCGGCGACCGGGTGCGGGTCACGACGGAGATCGGCTACTTCGTCAACCGGGTCTGGGTCACGGAAGCGATCGCGCCCGGGGTGGTGGCCTGCTCCCATCACATGGGCCGGTGGCGGCTGCACGAGGGCGAGGGAAGCCGATGGGCGGCCGCGCGCGTGAGCCTCCAGCAAACGCCCGACGGAGGATGGCTGATGCGCCAGCTCGACGGGCTGGGGCCCTTCGCCAGCGCGGACCCCGACTCCCGCCGCATCTGGTGGAGCGACGGCGGCGTCCACCAGAACCTCACGTTCGCCGTCCACCCGGATCCGGTCTCCGGGATGCACTGCTGGCACCAGAAGGTCGTCGTCTCCCGCGGCGAGCCCGAGGACCGCTACGGCGACGTCTTCGTCGACACGCAGCGGTCCATGGAGGTGTACCGCGAGTGGCTCGGCAAGACGCGGCCCGGCCCGGGCCCCGGCGGTTTGCGCCGGCCGCTCTGGCTGGACCGTCCGCTGCGCCCGGCGGAAGAAATGTTTAAGGCTTAGCGGCGGGTTCCGACGGGGCGGATGGTCGGCCGGCGACGGCCGACCAGGTCTGGCGGGCCTTGTTGGCCGCGCGGGCGGGCAGGTCGGGGACGATGAGCCACGCCAACCCGAGCAGCAGCGACTTCACGGCGTAACCGACCGCGATCAGCTTCAGCGTCCGGAGACTCATGGCTTCCGTGCGCTCGAGGCGCGGGTCAGCGTCAGGGCCACCATGGCCCCGAGGGCGAGGAGGAGCTGGGTCGTCCGGGGTCCCGCGACGCCCGAGGTGGCCACCAGCGCCGCGGCCAGCGCAGCCGCGCTTCCGACCAGCAACAGTGTTCTCGTGGCGGCCACCCCGGGCATACCTCCGGCGAACGCTAAAGCACGTGCCGTGCCAGCTCACGCACTCACGCGAAAGCTGAGGATTCCGTAGGGTCGTCGATCGCCCTTGTGGCCGGCAGCCCACGGGCACATGCGCGCTTCCGACACGCCCAGCCTCCCAAACGCAACAGCCACAGCTACGAGCGGAGCGGGATTCACTCCCGCGCAGCGAGGGGGGGTCTGGGGGGTGCGCCGCTAGCACCCCCCAGCTCAACAGGAAGCGAGATACGAAAGGTCGTACCGACTCCGGTCTGGGTGGTGTAGTCGATCGTCCCATGATGGCGCTCGACGACCATCAGCACGGTCGAGAGTCCCAGGCCCGTCCCTTGGCCTTCGGGCTTGGTGGTGAAAAAGGGCTCGAAGATCGTCGGCTGGACCGCCTCCGGGATGCCGGGCCCGGTGTCGGACACGGTGATCTCGACCCGGCCG
>Ga0099828_10004152_pt1 | contig 10196 bp, 9 predicted proteins | sample CZO8metaG_2_FD_79338 | JGI IMG/M metagenome (GOLD analysis project Ga0099828, IMG submission 79338) | Vadose zone soil microbial communities from the Eel River Critical Zone Observatory, Northern California, USA - CZOApr15con2H1.8 metaG | ecosystem: Environmental > Terrestrial > Soil > Vadose...
CCAGCAGCTTCGCGCCGAACGCAAAATTTCGGCTCCCGTCGGAGGGCCGGGCTCTTGTGGTGAGCGACGCGAACCATCAGCCCGGCCGAAAAGGGAGCTCGAAGAAAAAGGGCTTCAGCCCCTGAAGGGACTCGGGTTGCAGCTACGCCGTGGTGCACTTCCACGGAACTCTCCTGGCGTCGCGCCCGCCTTTAGGCGGGCATCTTGTTCTTGAATGCCAGAGCTCAACCTCCGGCCTTGTATGGATTGATATCATCCGAACCTCCTCCAATTTAGGACACTACCTTGCTGAACGGTCCTGAATGCGGGGTTGGCCTGCGTGGTAAAATAAGTAATTCCATGAGAACGCGCGAAGGAGCCTGAGTTGCCTCTCTACGAATACCGCTGCCTGAAGTGCAAGCGCCACACCGATAAGATCGAAAAGGTGGACGGACCACACTTGAAGAAATGCCCGCACTGCGGCGGGAAAGTGGAAAGCGTGCTGTCCACATCCGCGATTCACTTCAAGGGCGCGGGTTTTTACGCCACCGACTATGCGCGCAAAGGAAACTCTGGGGACTCAGGACAGACCGAAAAGTCCGAGAAACCGGAGTCCAAGCCCGAGACAAAGTCAAAGGAGAAAGAAAGCAAGAAGCCTGCAACCTCGCCCAAGGAATAGAGGAGTACCGCTCCCAGTGCGGCAGCGTTGGTGGGGCTAGAGGTTCAACGAGCGCAGATAACTGCGAAATTCCTTTCCGAATTCGGGGTTCTCCAAGGCGATCTGCACGGTTGCCTTTAAGAACCCGAGTTTATCCCCCGCGTCATAGGATTGCCCTTCGTAGATATACGCAAAAAGTCCGGATTTCTTCGTGAGCAGGCGCAACGCGTCGGTAAGCTGGATCTCTCCTCCGCTCCCTGGCTTCGTTTGTTCCAGGCACTCGAAGACCTCTGGGGGCAACACATATCGCCCCGTGACGCCAAGGTTGGACGGCGCCTCTGCAGGGCTGGGCTTCTCGACCAAGTCCCGAATGCGCAGGAGCCGGTCACCCCAGCGAGAGTCATTTGCCGGCTCGACGTCCACGATGCCGTAGGCTCTGGTCTTGTCCCGCGGCACCTCTTCCACGGCGATCGCGCCCTTGCCAGTGGCCTCGTGCACTTCAACCAGTTGGCGCGTCGCTGGTTTCGGCCCGCGAATGATCACGTCGCCCAGCAATACGGCGAACGGTTCGTCTCCCACGAGGTCCTTTGCACAGAGCACGGCATGGCCCAAGCCCAGCGGCTCCTTCTGCCGCGTATAACTGAAGTGGACCAGATTGCTGATGCTGCGCACCAAGGCCGACAATTCGGATTTCCCATGGTTTTCGAGGAAACTCTCGAGCTCCGGCGAGGCATCGAAATGGTCTTCGATCGCGTTCTTGCCGCGACCGGTGACGATGATGATGTTCTCAATTCCGGAAGCGACGCACTCCTCGACGACGTATTGCACCAAGGGCTTGTCCACCACGGGCAGCATTTCCTTGGGCTGCGCCTTGGTGGCGGGGAGAAACCGGGTGCCAAGCCCGGCGGCTGGAAGAACTGCCTTGCGAACGCGTTGTGGTTTGTCTGTCATAGATTCGGAATATAAGGCCAACTTACGTGCCCATCGCACGCGATGTCAATCCATCCAGGGTGAATGAGTGGCGAGTACGCAATTTTCCGTGGGGCAGATTCACGCCATGATGCACAAGAGGATTGGGTCACTGGTCGGAATGAACACGTACCTCGCTATGCTAACATAAAGATTCGCTGAGGCATAAGGACAGTTCATGGCAACGCGCATTCTGGGCATAGAAACTTCTTGCGATGAGACCGCGGCCGCCGTGGTGGCGGACGGTAAGGAGATTCTATCGAACGTAGTCGCTTCCCAGGACGAGGCCCACCGCAAATACGGGGGCGTAGTCCCCGAGCTTGCCTCCCGAGAACACTTGCGGCAAATCGTTCCGGTCGTTCGGGAGGCCCTGGCACAAGCCGGCCTCTCTTTTGCCGACCTCGATGCCATTGGGGTGACACAAGGGCCAGGCCTAGTCGGTTCTCTCCTCGTAGGAGTGACCTACGGGAAGGTGCTCGCGCTCGAACTCGGCAAGCCGCTCATTCCGGTGAACCACCTCGAAGGCCACATCCACGCGGTCTTCCTCGAGGCGCACTGTGCCGGACGCGCTCCGGGATTGCCTGCTGTCTGCCTGATCGTGTCCGGCGGGCACACTTTGCTTTATGACGTGCAGACGGCCAGCCCAAACGGGTGCCATGAGCCGCAGGGATTCTTATACCGCCGCCTTGGCGGTACGCGCGACGACGCCGCCGGAGAGGCGTATGACAAAGTCGCGAAGCTGCTCGCCGTCGGCTATCCCGGTGGGCCGGCGATTGACCAGCTTGTCGCGCTGGCTGCTTCTTCGCGGCCTGGCAACGCTCGCAAGGACGGACTGAATTTCGGGGCTGTAAAAATCAAGGGAAGTCCCTACGATTTCAGCTTCAGTGGGATCAAGACGGCTGCGCTGTACTACGTGCGCGCGCATCCGGAGCTCGCTCCAGAAATTGACGCTCGCCAGAAAGCGCTTAAGGAAGGCCGTCGCAAGGCTTCGGAATTGCTGCCCTTGTGTAGCCCGCAGACGCTCGCTCTGCTGGCGAATTTCCAGACGGCTGTGGTGCAGGACTTGGTGAAACGCACGCTCGCGGCGGCCGAGGAAACCAAAGCGCGCGCTGTGCTCGTTTCGGGCGGCGTGGCCGCAAATTCTGAATTGCGCGCCACGTTCGTTTCAAGATGTCCCGCAGTTGGCCTCGAAGCATATTTCCCCAGCCGTGCGCTTTCCACCGACAACGCCGCCATGATCGCCGCGGCTGCGTACCCGCGCCTTCTCGCGGGAGAGCATGCCGGCGCCGACCTCGAACCGAAAGCCAACCTTCCTTTGGCCTAGCACTTACCTAGGTCGGAGGTCCTTATTTTATTTTAGCGGGTCGTGAGCCCCAGACCGAGGGTCTTAGCCGCATCGGCGCGCACTTTCCCCTTGTAGTGCTATTCAAAAGGTGGCATAAGGAGCGCCTGCGATCGAGCTGGCGCACCGCCACGCTTGACGACCTGATTACCAACCTTGCGGGGCAGTCCAGCAGCTGCGCCGCGCGCGGGACTGGTTGCGCCTGGAACTGCCAGAATCTTTTCTTACGAGCACACAGAGGAAACACAATGAAGAGTCTTCTCCATGCCATCTCGATTCTGCACAGAATGGTTCTGAGTGTCTTTGCCGTCCTTCTTGGTTCCTCAGTGGGTACTAACGCCCAGGTGTTGGACTCTAGACCTTCTTCCGCATCCGGGACGCAGGTGGTCATTTTAGGAACCGGTACTCCTCAGGCCGACCCAGAGAATTCAGGCCCTGCTGTCGCGATCGTGGCTGGCGGGACAGCCTATTTGGTGGATTGTGGTCCTGGCGTCGTGCGGAGAGCCGTCGCGGCTGAGCGGAAGGGAATCGTAGCGCTCACACCCCCGAACATCCACGTCGTCTTCATCACGCACCTTCACTCAGACCATACGCTCGGCTACCCGGACCTCATTTTCTCCCCTTGGGTGCTGGGGCGCGCCGAGCCACTAAACGTTTATGGTCCACACGGTCTTCAAAGCATGACCGACTCTATCGAAAAAGCTTGGGAGAAGGACATTGATGTCCGCACGAACGGCCTTGAGCAGGCGAACCGCACCGGGTACAAAGTGCTTGTTCACGAGATCGAGCGAGGAATCATCTACAAAGACAAGAACGTGACCGTGACGTCGTTCTTGGTCAAGCATGGGTCTTGGGAAGAAGCTTTCGGCTATCGGTTTGAGACAGCAGATCGCACGATCGTACTTTCAGGGGATTCAGCCCCCACGGATGCCATCGCGAAAGCATGCAACCGGTGCGACATTCTTCTTCATGAGATGTATAGCGAGGCTGCCTACTCGCCCCCGGCACTGAAATATTTTCGCAGTTTCCATACATCTTCTGTTGAACTTGCAAAGGAAGCCACAGAAGCGAAGTCTGGCTTGTTGGTACTCTATCATCAGATGTACGGCGCCGACGTGACATACGACCAATTGCTCCGCGAAGTCAAGCAACACTACTCTGGCAATGTAGTTTCCGCTCACGACCTGGATGTTTACTGAGACCTGACAAACAATCGTGTGTGGACCATCGCTCGTCTAACCACCTTGCTACAGGTTGCTCTGCGACCTGTAATTTTAAGAGATCCGAACAACCTTTGCGCGTAGTGGGGTGGAAGCATCCAGCAAGCACGAGCTGCCGGGTCGTTCGGGGGTGCAGCCATCTCTCACACTCGGCGACCCGATAAACAATCACGATTGGAGCAGAGTGGTCTTGGCCGCGTCGAAGCGCTAACGCGGCACCTGGTATAGAATCGCGGCTCTCATGCGCGTCGCGATTGACACCGGCGGCACCTTCACGGATTGCGTCTTCGTTCGCAAGCGCCGACTGGAACTCCTGAAGCTTGCTTCCACTCCGCGCAATCCGGCCGACGCAATTGCAGCGGCGCTTCGCAGGATTCTTGGAAGTGCCAATGGAAAAGCGGAACGGCCGGAGCTCGATCTTGCTTGTGGCACCACAGTGGGAACGAATGCGTTGCTCGAACGCCGGGGCGGGCGGGTCGCCCTAGTGACCACGGAGGGATTTGAGGATGTCCTTGAAATCGGCCGCCAAGCCCGCCCTCGCTTATATGACCTGATCTTGCCCCCGGCGGAGCCTCTCGTTCCACGCGCCCGGCGTTTCGGTCTGCGGGAACGGCTCGATTCCACAGGAAGGGAACTGCTGAGCCCATCGCGGAGAGAAGTGGCCCGTATCGTGAAAGCCGTGGCGCGCAGCCGCGCCGATTCTGTCGCGGTGTGCCTGTTATTTTCCTTTGCAAATCCTGGTCATGAGAAAACCATCGCCCGCGCGCTGGCAACCGCCGGGTGCCAAGTCTCTGTGTCGCACGAGATTCTTCCCGAACTCCGCGAGTTCGAACGCACGGCCACAACCGTAGTCAACGCGTATCTCGTCCCAGTCATGAGCAGCTACCTCGGAGAGATTGAACGACACGCCCGGTCTTGGTCGGGCCGCGTGCCTGGACGACGCCCCCGCACGAAACCCGTGCAGGTTCGCGTCATGCAGTCAAACGCTGGTGTTCTCTCCGCCCAGGCAGCGGCGCGGGAACCCGTGCGAACAATCCTGTCCGGGCCTGCGGGCGGCGTTCTGGGCGCGCAGTACGTTGCGGAGCTTGCCGGATTCGATCGAATTATCAGCTTCGATATGGGAGGAACCTCCACCGATGTCGCCCTGCTCGATAGCCAGCGTGGAGTGGCGCTCAGCACGACCTCGGAAACAGTGATTTCCGGTCTTCCCGTAGCGGTTCCCATGCTGGACATCCACACCGTGGCCGCGGGAGGCGGCTCGCTCGCGAGGTTTGACCGCGCAGGGGCGCTCCGCGTCGGACCCGAAAGCGCCGGGGCTGATCCCGGGCCGATCTGTTATGGCCGAGGAGAGAAGCCCACAGTGACCGACGCGAATTTGGTGCTCGGGCGCATCCCTGAGACGGGCCTGCTTGGCGGAGAGGTCCAGCTTGATGCGGCGAGAACGCAACGATACTTTGAACTGTGCCGCGGTCCCATTCGCACGAGCGCTCAATTCGCCCAGGGGATTCTGGATGTGGCCAACGCGGTCATGGAGAAGGCCATTCGCGTGATCTCCGTCGAGCGGGGCCACGATCCCCGCGATTATACCTTGGTCGCGTTTGGGGGCGCGGGCGGTTTGCATGCTTGCGAATTGGCAGACGCACTCGACATCCCGCGCGTGCTGGTCTCTTGTTTGCCCGGCGGCCTGTCAGCCCTCGGCATTTTGCGCGCCGATGTAACCAAGGATTTCTCCCGGACTACAAGGCTGGACGTGCAACGCGCCATCCAGGTGCGTGCCAGGCTCGCCAATGCATTTGCATCGCTGGAGCGGGAAGGGAAGAGACGGATGCGCGCGGAAGGATTCACCGGCAGCTCGATCCACATCGCCCGCACGCTCGACATGCGCTACGCTGGCCAGTCCTACCACTTGACAGTGCCATTTGCAGGCGACTTCGTTGCCGCATTCCACCGCCAGCACGAGCGGCGTTATGGCTATTCGGACCACACACGCACCTGCGAAGTGGTGAATATTCGGGCCCGGTTTTCTGGCCGCACACTGAAGCCAGCGATCCCCAAGATAGCCCAGGGAGGCCAAAACAGTGGTGCGGGCATTGTCTCTCGAAGTCGGGTTTGGTTTTCGACACGAAAGATTGCGACTCCCATTTATTCTCGTGATCGGTTGCGCGCAGGAAATCGCCTCATGGGCCCCGCGGTCATTACGGAATACAGCGCGACCACGGTGCTACCGCCGCACTGGTCTGGCCGCGTGGATTCTTATGGGAGTCTAATCTTGGAGCCACGAAGATGAATGTGGACCCGATTCGCCTGGAGATCTTCAAGAACCATTTCCACGCGGTGGCGGAGGAAATGGGAGCCGCCCTCCGCCGCGCCGCGTTCTCTCCCAATATCAAGGAGCGGCGGGACTATTCCTGCGCGGTGTTCGACGGTGCTGGGCAGGTATTGGCGATGGGCGATCACATGCCCGTGCACCTCGGCTCGATGCCCATGTCCGTAGCTGCGGCCATCTCTGCTCTCAAATTGGGTCCAGGCGACATCGCACTCCTCAACGACCCTTACGCTGGGGGAACGCATCTCCCGGACCTGACGATGGTGATGCCGGTTTTCACCTCGCGAGCGTCCAGGCCTGCGTTTTATGTGGCCAACCGCGCGCACCACGCCGATATAGGCGGCGCGCACGCGGGTTCGATGGGATTATCTCGCGAAATCTTTGAGGAAGGGCTCCGGGTGCCTCCGGTGAAGTTTCAGCAGCATGGCATCGTCGCGCGCGACATCATGTCTCTCCTCCTTGCGAATGTTCGAACGCCGCGGGAGCGCGAGGGCGACTTGACGGCCCAAGTGGCGGCCTGCCGCATCGGTGAACGCCGCCTGCGAGGACTGGTTTCGAAATACGGTCCCCGGGAAGTATTCGTTTATGCGGGTCATCTGCTCCGCTACTCCTCCTCCATGATGACCGCGACCCTCCGGACCATCCCCGAGGGGACCTACAGGGCCCAAGATTTTCTGGATGATGATGGCGTCACGGACCTGCCGCAACGCATCGCTGTCACAATCCAGGTGCGGGCAGGCCGCGCGGTTGTGGATTTTACGGGAAGTTCCCCCCAGTGCGCCGGGAGCATCAATGCCGTGGCCGCGATCACAGAATCGGCGGTGTTTTATGTGTTTCGGTGCTTGGTCGACGAACAAGTCCCTGCAACCTCAGGCCTGATGAAGCCGATTCGCGTCATCGCTCCACCCGGCACGATCGTGAATGCCAGGCCACCGGCCGCCGTCGCCGGCGGAAACGTGGAGACGTCGCAGCGGATCGTGGACACGTTGCTCCGAGCACTGGCGCGGGCCATCCCACACCGCATCCCTGCGGCAAGCCAGGGGACCATGAATAACCTCACTCTCGGGGGGATGGACCCGCGGCACGGCGACGCGCCCTTTACGTATTACGAGACGATTGCGGGGGGCGCAGGCGGGGGGCCTGGCTCGGCCGGACGAAGCGCCACGCACACGCACATGACCAATTCTCTGAACACGCCGACCGAGGTGTTAGAGCATGCCTATCCTATTCGCGTTCGGCGCTATGCAATCCGTCGTGGTTCGGGCGGCTGGGGGAAATTCAGCGGAGGCGAAGGAATCGTGCGCGAGATGGAATTCCTTACCGATGTGCAGGTCGGGGTGCTTTCCGACCGCAGGAAAAACCGGCCCTACGGTCTGTCCGGAGGGTCGGGTGGAGCGGTCGGAAAAAACACACTCATTTTCAACGGCGACGCTCAGAAAATTCCACCTAAATCGTCCTTCTTCGCGCCCAGCGGCGCTATCCTGCGTGTGGAAACACCGGGTGGAGGTGGATGGGGTCTTCCGCTGCGAAAACGAAAGGAATTACGCCCGGAGAAAAGCACGCCCCGGCATCTCCGTCGCGAGACTTCTTAGAGAGGAATCTTCCGCGCCTAAAATTCCGCTACTTCCGCCTTCTCCAGGGGGGACGGCATCTGCAGGCGAGCCTTGGCCAGCGATTTGATCAGCGCGTCTTCCATGGTTTCAGCGGAGGTATTTCTGGCGGTGGCGAGTTCACTGACGAGGAGGAATTTGGCCCGCTCCAGCATTTTCTTTTCGCGGAAGGAAAGCGGCTTCGTTCGGCTCAAGGCGACCAGGCTTTTCAATACGGCCGCTACTTCGATGAGCGCCCCGGTCCGCATTCGCTCTGAGTTTTCCTTGAACCGGTGCTTCCAATCGTGGTGCGAGCTTGGTTTGGCCTTTTCGAGAAACGTAAGGACTTTGGTCGTCTCTCCGTTTCGAATGACAGGTCTCAAGCCGACTGCATCGGCATTGCTCGATGGGACCATGACTTTCAGCCCGCTCGAGACGATACGGAGCATGTAGTACCTTTCCGTGCGTCCGCTTAAGATCCCAAAGTTGATTTGCTCAATGACACCAACTCCGTGGTTCGGGTAAACGACCTTGTCACCTATCTTAAACGGCATGATTAGATTCCCCCTCAAGGTAAGCAAAACTAATATAGAGTATCCAAAATTCCATGTCAAGTATATTTCTTCTAGAATCAGCGAGTTAAGATGAATTTGGATGCGGAAATGGCATTCGAATTGCTGCAAATTTGGGCCAATTTTGCGACCCGCACAATGGTAGTAACAGGGAATATCCTACCTGATTTGCGCTAAAATGCGGTGGAAATGAAGATACTTGCGGTCGACACCAGTACCAGGAGCGGGAGCCTTGCAATTCTCCAGGATGCACGGATCATGGCCCAAGTTTCGAGCCAGGAGGACACCCTCCACTCAGAGCGCCTCTTCAGGGATCTTGCCCGACTCCATGAGATGTCGCAATTTCAGCTTAAGGAAATCGACCTTTTCGCAGTTTCCACTGGCCCGGGCTCGTTTACGGGCCTGCGGGTTGGTCTGACGGCGGTCAAGGCTTGGGCCGAGTTGTACCAGAAGCCAATCGCGGGGGTGAGCGGGTTGCTCGCCGTCGCGGCCCAATCAAAGGCGAACTCGCGGGCCGTGGCTCCATTTATTGACGCGCGCAGGGGACAAATCTACGGCGCCATCTATCAAAGGAGCCCGGGGGATCACGTAGCGTGGAAGCTGCTAGGAGATGAAGCAGTCCTTTCAACCGAGGAGTTTCTCACCCGGGTGAAGGGCGAGCTGGGCAAGGAATTGCCCACGCTGGTTTCTCCAACTCCAGAGGCGCTCGACCTGGCCCTGAGAATTTCCATGCTTCCAGGAACCGAAATCGAGTCTGTTTCCGGGATTCTGGCGCCTGTGGTCGGCCGGCTAGGATTTGAGCAAGCAAAGCGTGGGCAACTCCAGAATGCTCTGACCCTGGATGCCAATTATATTCGGCGGTCGGATGCGGAATTGTTTTGGAAGGCTGCCAGATGATTGTCCCGCCGAGACTCTCAAACGAACTTCAGGGGGTCATCGTTCGCGACCTTCGGATCGAGGATCGTCTCGCAATCGGGAAAATCCTCGCTGAAAGCCCAGAAGCAGCACGTTGGTCAGCAGACAGTTTGCTTGAGGCGGCCTCGGGCGGAATGAGAGCATGGGTAGCCGAACTGAATGGGGAGATGAGCGGAGTCCTGGTCGGCCGAATGGCGGCGGACGAATTTGAAATTCTTAATCTGGCTGTGTTACGGGCTCACCGGCGGCAAGGCATCGCCTCGCGGCTGCTGGACGCGGCTCTGCGGTGGTCGCGAGGCGCGGGAACCAAACGCATGCTATTGGAGGTCCGCGCCTCGAACCAAGCAGCGATTGGTCTCTACGCGCGCTACGGCTTCATTGCTTGCGGCCGGCGCAAGCAGTATTACCGGAATCCTCCCGAAGACGCGCTCTTATTTGCCCGAACCTTGAACGAAGAATTTTGACAGGGTGCCCTTCGAGGCACTTGGTTGGCGCTCCTCATTGTGCTAGGGTAAAGACGCTATGTAGTTCCGATCCACAAACCGGTTTCGATCAGGAGGCATAGCATGCCCACCTTGAATCGCGAAATCCGCGAGCACCTGATGTTGGTTGACCAGGAATATCAG
>Ga0099828_10004155_pt1 | contig 10193 bp, 8 predicted proteins | sample CZO8metaG_2_FD_79338 | JGI IMG/M metagenome (GOLD analysis project Ga0099828, IMG submission 79338) | Vadose zone soil microbial communities from the Eel River Critical Zone Observatory, Northern California, USA - CZOApr15con2H1.8 metaG | ecosystem: Environmental > Terrestrial > Soil > Vadose...
CGCAGGTCCACGTGGTCGCGCCCCAGCACGTAGTACATCTTGGTCCGGAGCCGCTTGCAGACCGGCACGTCTTTGATTGGAGCTTCCATGACCAACCTCTACGCCAGCGACAGCAGCGTGCGCCGGACCAGGGTCTGGACCAGCCCGACCTTGTAGTCGTTGTCCGACATCGGGGCCGCGCCCACGACCGCGGCCCGGGCGGCCGCGTTGGCGCCCGCCTCGTCGAGGCTCTTGCCGACCAGCGCCTGCTCCGCGCGCATCGAGCGCCACGGAATCGGAGCGACCGCGCCCAGCACCACGCGAGCCTCGCGCACCGTGCCCCCTTCGCTCTTCACCGCGGCCACGATCGAGACGAGCGGCCAGTCGAAGTCGGCCCGCTCCTGGATTTCTTCGTAGCTGGATTTCCAGCCGGCCGCCGCGGGCACGCGGATCTCGGTCAGCACCTCGCCCGGCTGGAGCTGGTTCTCCCGCTGCGGGTCCTTCGTGGGCAGCGTGAAGAAATCGCCCGCCGCCACCGTGCGGGGGCCCTTGTCGCCCTCGAGCACGAAGCTCGCGCCATAGGCCACCAGCGCCACCGCCGCGTTCGACGGATGCGGGGCGTAGGAGGGGCCGCCGCCGAAGATCACGTGGTACCGGTTCTCGCCGCCCACCGCGTAGCAGACGTCGCCGCCCTTCTTGAGGCACTTGTAGGACTCGAGGCGGTAGTACCAGCAGCGCGGGCGCTGCAGCACGTTGCCGCCGATGGTCGCCACGTTGCGGATCTGCGGGGACGCGGCCTCGCGGCAGGACTGGGCGAGAGCCGGATGGCTCCTCCTGATGCCCGGATCGGCGGCGACCTGGGCCAGGGTGGCCATCGGTCCGATGCGGACGCTGCCGTCGGGCGCCGCGGCGATCTTCGCCAGCCCCGGGATCGACTTGAGGTCCACGACGCGCGGCGGCTCGACGAGACGCTCCTTCAGATGGTCCAGCAGATCGATGCCGCCGGCCTTGAGCACGGCCCCCGGCTTCTCGGAGACCAGCTCGCGGGCCTGGGCGACGCTCGTGGCGCGGGCATACTCGAAGGCGTTCATCTCAGCTCCTCCGCGCTTCGGCCAGGGCGGCGAGGACCCGGTCGGGGGTGATGGGCAGGGTACGCACGCGGGCGCCGGTCGCGTTGAACACGGCGTTGGCCACCGCGCCCAGCGTGGGGACGATGCACGGCTCTCCGATCCCGGCCGCCGACGTGTTGTTCCCCGCGTTGGCGATCTCGGTGACGATGGGCACCGCCTCGAACATGTCCTTCGACAAGAGAACCTTGTAGGACTCGAGGTTGGGGTTGACCATCGTGCCGACGTTGCGGTCCAGCACGCGGTTCTCGAAGAGCGCCCACGACACGCCCTGGATCATCGCGCCGATGATCTGGCTCTCGGTCGTGAGCATGTTGATGGGGAAGCCGCAGTCGTTGACGGCGACGACCTTGAGGACGCGCACCTGGCCCGTCTGCGTGTCCACCTCGACCTCCGCGAACTGGCAGCCCGCGAGGTCCTGGCGGTAGGTCTCGAACTGCTTCTTTCTCTCCGCGACCGCGACGATCGTTTCTCCCGGCATCTTGGCCGCGGCCAGCTTGAAGGCCACGCTCTTGCCGGGGCTGGCGGCCACGAAGATCTTGCCGTCGGCGGCGTCGAGGTCTTCGGCCTTGGCACCGAGCATCGGAGCCGCCACCGCGAACAGCTTCATCCGCGCGTCATGCGCGGCGAGGCGCACCGCGGGGGCGACAGAGTTGGTGGTGTTGCTGCCGCCGGAGCCCGGGCCTTCGGGCCAGCGGCTGTCGCCGACGTTGGGCTTGACGTCGGTCGTCCTGACCCCCAGCTCCTCGGCCACGACCATGGCCATCGCGGTGCGGAAGCCGGTGCCGAGGTCCTGCGCGCCGGAGAAGTACTCGATGCTGCCGTCGCGGTGGATCCTGACCTCGGCGCCGACGCCGCTGCCGCGGGCGATCACGTACCAGTTGCCGTTGGCCATCCCGATCCCGCGCTTGCGCGGACCGGTTCCCTCTCCGGGCTTCTTGTTCCGGCGCTCCCAGCCGATCGCCTTGGCGCCGACGTCGTACTGGATGAGCCGGACGGGCGAGGCCTCGTTCTTCCTCCTCACCTCGAGCGGGTCCAGTCCCAGCCGGTCGGCCATCTCGTCGACGGCCGACTCGAGGGCGAAGGCGCCCTGGGGGTGGCCGGGCGCGCGCAGCGGAGCCGCGGGTCCCGCGTTGGTGAAGACGTCGTGCTCCTCGATCTTCAGGTTGGGATTCTTGCCGTGGAGCGATCCCGCCGGCCCGCCCGTGCCCGCGCCGCCGGCGATCCCCGCCGATCCGAAGGAGCGATAGTGGAGCGCGGTGAACGTGCCGTCGCGCGCCGCCCCGATCTTCACGGTCATGAGCGCGCTCGGTGCGTTGCCCGTGCAGAGGTGCTCCTCGTGCCGGTCGAGCATCAGCTTCACCGGCGCCCCCGCCTGCTTGGCGAGCTTGCACGCCACCACCGCGAAGGCGGTGCCGGAGGCCGAAGGCGCGAGCTTGCTGCCGAAGCCGCCGCCCATGTGCTCGGTGATCACGTTGACGTTCTTGCGGTCGATGCCGAGCGCCTCCGCCATCCCGTCGCGCACCGTGAACACGCCCTGCGTCGAGGCCCACACCGTGAGCTGGTCGCCGTCCCACTTCGCGACGACGCCGTGGGTCTCGAGCGGGGAATGGGTGTGGGTGGGGACGGAGTAGGTCGCCTGGACCGTGACCGCCGCGTCCGCGAAGCCCTTCTCGACGTCGCCGCGGCTGCCCCCGCGACCGGGCGGCTTCGGCCCCACGACGTTGCCCTTGTGCGGGACGTCCTTCGGCGCCGGCACCTTGTCGGCCTCGTAGACCAGGGGCGCGTCGTCCGCCATCGCCTTCTCGAGGTCGGTGACGAACGGAGCCTCGTCGTACGTGACCTGGATGAGCCGGGCCGCATCCTCCGCGACCTCGGGCGAGACGGCGGCGACCGCCGCGACGTCCTGGCCGGCGAAGCGGACGGCGCGGGCGTCGCTCGTCCATACCGCCTTCACGCCCGGCAGCGCCTCGGCTTTCGAGGTGTCGATCTTCAGGATCTGGCCGGCGGGCACCGCGGAGCGCACCATCTTCCCCCACAGCATGCCGGGTAGATTGATGTCGTAGGTGTACTTCGCGCGGCCGGTGACCTTGAAGCGGCCGTCGAGGCGCGGATGGCGCCCCTTCACGACACGCAGCTTGGAGTCCAGGTCCCACGGCTTGAGGTCGCCCTGCGCGGCGTGGACTTCCATCATCTGCGGATTGCTCGCGTGGCCGGCCTTCACCGTGTAGGTGACGGTCGGGGCTTCGGGGGGCTTCTGCTCTTGAGCCATGACGCTACCCCCGCCTGGCGGCCGGGCGGGCCGACGCCTTGGCCGCCTTCTGCACCGCCTCGAACACGCGCGAGTACGTGCCGCACCGGCAGATGTTGCCGGCGAGGCCGTCCTTCACCTCCTCCAGCGACGGGTTCGCGTTCTTGCGCAGGAGGGCGGTGGAGGACACCACGAAGCCGGGGGTGCAGAAGCCGCACTGCAGCGCGTCGGCCTCGACGAACGCCGCCTGCACCGGGCTCATCGCGTCGGGAGTGCCGAGGCCCTCGACGGTGGTGATCTCGTGGCCCTCGGCATCGGCGGCCAGCATCAGGCACGATGCGATGGGCTCGCCGTCCAGGAGGACCGTACAACCTCCGCAGGCGCCGCGGTCGCAGATCTCCTTCGCGCCGGTGAGGTCGAGGTGGTTCCGCAGGGCCCGCAGCAGCGTGACCCGCGGCTCGACGTTCACCGTGCGGGCCGCGCCGTTGACCTTCAGGGTCAACGGCACCGCGCCGGGTCCAAGCACCGTGGCGCCCGCCGCCGGGATCGCCACGCCGGCCAGGCTGCTCGCGGCCGCGCCGACGCCGGCCGTCTTCAGGAAGGTGCGCCGGGAGACGCCCCGGCCGCCCTCGTCCTCGTCGTTCTCGGGGGGATGGGCCATGCCGACCTCGCTCTCAGGCCGCGCGCAAGGCGCGGCGTCGGAAGAAGGGCTAGAGAAGCTGATTCTTCCTCTCCGGGCGCGAGGCCGTCAAGAGGGTTTTGCAGCTTTGCGGCGCGGGCGTTTGACACCGATGTCAAGGAACCAGGGCGTGACAGTTGACGTATGTCCATTGGAAGGCGAGAATCTCTTGCGTGATGCCGAGAGGGAGGCGGGCAGGGCCGGAGCCGGCCACGCTGGACGAGGTGGATCGCCGGCTGGTGCTGGCGCTGTCGCGGGACGGCCGCCGCTCCGCGGCCGCCCTCGCCAAGGAGCTGGGCCTGTCGCGGCAGGCGGTCACCGGACGGATCCGGGACCTCGAACGCCGCGGGGTCATCCGTGGCTACCGCGCCGACGTGGATCCCCTCGCGCTGGGGTTGGAGGTCCGGGCCCAGCTCCGCCTGACCCTCGACGCCACCGCGCCGGCCTCCCGCGAGAAGGAGGTCCTGCGGCGGCTGGCCGCCAACCCCCTCGTGCGCTCCGTGTATCGGGTGAGCGGCGAGGACTGCTTCGTGGCCCAGGTGCTGTGCCGCCGCATCGAGGACGTCAACGCGATCCTCGACGAGCTGAAGGCCACCCGCGCGTTGCAGTCGTCGCGCACCGCGTTCGTGCTGGAAACCGTGATGGAGAAGGGCGCCCTCGGGCCGGTGGAGCCTCCGCTCGTCGCCGGCTGAGGGCCTGATTCGAGGGACCATGTCACCGCGTCACCGCCGCCTGCTTCCCTGGCTCGCGCTCTTCGTCGTCTACGTGGTCTGGGGCTCGACGTACATGGCGATCCGGATTGCCGTCCGGGACATGCCACCCTTCGCCGCCGCCGCCGCGCGGTTCGGCGCGGCCGGCCTCGTGATGGCCCTCATCGCCCTCTTCGTGGACCGCGAAAGCGGGCGGCCGACGCGCCGCCAGCTCGCCGACTATGCCCTGATCGGCGTCCTGCTCCTCGCCTTCGGCAATGCCATGGTGATGTGGGCGGAGCAGCGGATCACCAGCGGGATCACCGCCCTCATCGTGGCCATGGTGCCGACCTGGCTCACCTTCTTCGACGGCCTCCGCCCGCACGGCCAGCCCTGGACGCTGCGCGTATGGCTGGGCGTGATGGTGGGGATGGTGGGGGTGGGGCTGGTGGCGCGCCCGGGAGGCGGCATGGAAGCGGGGCACTGGCCGGCGGTGGCGCTGCTCATGGTGGCGAGCATCGCCTGGAGCATCGGCTCGCTCTACTCGCAGTCGGTGCCGCGGCGGCTCCCGCTCTTCTCCGCGGCCGCGGTCGAGATGATCGCGGGGGCCTTCGTGCTCGCGGCCGAGTCGCGGCTCATGAGGGAAGACCTCGGCCGCTTCGCGAGCGCCTCGCCGCACGCGTGGTGGGCGCTCCTCTATCTGGCCGTCTTCGGCTCGCTCGTCGGCTTCACGGCGTTCGCGTTCTGCCTGAACGAGCTGCCCGCGACCACCGTGGGGACCTACGCCTACGTCAACCCGGTCGTGGCCGTGGTGCTCGGAAGCGTGTTCCTCGGGGAGCCGGTGTCGGCGGGGCTGGTGGCGGGCGCGGTCCTCATCCTGGGTGCGGTGCTTCTGACCACCACTCGCCGGGCCGCTCCCCGGCCCGCCCGCGAAGCGGCATTGCCCTCGCAAGCGACGACCACCTGAATCCTCCCTTTTAACGCGGAGGACGCGGAGGGGAACGGAGAGGCCGCGGAATCTTGAATAGGGGCGTTGCTCTTCGTCTCCGCGCCCTCCGGCCCCTCTTGCATTCCCTCCGCGCCCTCCGCGTTGAAAAGCAACGCCCGGCTAGTACAGCAGGTGGCGGGCGCGGCGGCGGCGGAAGCGCTCCAGCCCCGCCTTCCATCCGGGGACCAGCCGCCGCGGCGAGATCCCCTGCTCGGCGGAGCGGCGGAACTCGTCGCTGCCGTAGAGGATGTCGATCGGCCGCTTGACGTGCTCGTACTCGTACGGCGGATCGCGCCACGCGAAGCGCGCGGGGTCCTGGCGCCGGGCGTGGAAGATGAGCAGCAGATAGGTCAGGTACGACGCGAAGCGCCTCCGGTCGCTGACATGCACCTGCACGCCTCCGCAGCGGCGGCCGGCGTGCTTCTGGAAGGTCGGCGTGAAATAGGTGGGGCGGAACCGCACGCCGGGCAGGCGCTCCTTCTCGAGGTCGCGGGCCAGCCGCCACGGATCGAGCCATGGCGCTCCGACCAGCTCGAACGGCCGGGTGGTGCCGCGTCCCTCCGAGAGGTTGGTGCCTTCCACCAGGCAGCCGCCGGGATACACCCAGGCGGTGTCGACCGTCGGCATGTTGGGCGAGGGCATGACCCACGGCAGCCCCGTCTCCTCGAACGCCATCTCCCGGCGCCAGCCTCGCATCCGGACCACTTGCAGGTCCGCGTCGAGGGCGAGCTCCTCCCGGAAGAGCAGCGCCAGCTCGCCCACGGTCATCCCGTGCCGGGGTGGCAGCGGATGCAGGCCGACGAAGGACAGGTATTCCGGCTCGAGCAGGTTGCCCTCGAGGGCCGTCCCGCCCAGCGGGTTGGGGCGGTCGAGCACGACCAGCCGCCGCCGATGGCGGGCGCACGCCTGGAGGGCATGCAGCATTGTATATATGAACGTATAGTAGCGAGCGCCCACGTCCTGCACGTCGAAGAGGAGCGCGTCCACTCCGCCCAGCATCTCGGCGGTGGGGATGCGCGTCTTGCCGTACAGGCTGAAGACGGGCAGGCCGGTGGCCGGATCGCGGCTGTCCTCCACCTCGACCAGGTCCTGCGCGTCGGCCCAGATGCCGTGCTCGGGCCCGAAGAGGGCGGTCAGCCGGAACGCGCGGGACCGCTTCAGCGCGAGCGAGGCGTGGACCAGGTCGGGCGTGACGGTGGTGGGGTTCGCGATGAGACCGACCCGCACGCCCCGCAGCCGGCCGGGGCGCGCCAGGAGCTCTTCCAGGCCCGAGCGGACGCGGCCCATGCGGGCCCGGCTCCGGAAGGGAACGGGAGCCCGCCGCGCCATCACTCGGCCGAGCGCAGCGAGAAGCGCCCGATCGTCTCCTTGTCGCTGGCGCTCCGCTGGATCGTTCCGCTGATCGTGGAGCCCTGGAGGGTCCCCCGGAAGAGCCGCGGCGAGCCTCCGCTGGCGAGCACGAAGCTCAGCACACCCTTCTCGTAGGTGACGGACTCCAAGGGCACCTCCATGGCCACTGCCCCCGCCTGCGTCCCGAGGGAACCGGCGAGCCGCGCGCCTTCCAGCCGCAGGCGCAGCTTGATCGGCCGCTCGCCGCTGCCCGTCTCCTCCATCATGCCTTCCCAGCGACCGGTCACCGCCGCCGCGGCGGCCGAGGGGCCGGCGGGCAGGATCAAAGCCATGTCCCGGAACGCGCGCGTCTGCACGGCGGAGGGAGGGTTCACGAGCGAGGCGGGCACGCCGCTCGCGGCCCCGACCCGGCGCTCGGCCTCCGCGTAGAGGTCGACGAGCGCCTTGCCGCGCGGCGACAGCTCCAGCAAGCGGCTCGGCCGCTGGTGCTGGACGAAGAGCGTGAGCTGGTCCTGCAGGAGGGCGGCCCAGAAGCCGGCGAGGGCGCGAGGCGTCGTGCGCTGGCCTTTCATTCCGGGGTCCGGACCGCGGCTGTAGCCGGCGGCGTCGTCGGGAGTGGCGGTGACGATGATCCCGCCTCCGGCCACCGCCACCGACGGAGGCGAGTCCCGCACCTCGAGGATGACCGGCCGGGAGGCCGCGGCGTCGAAGGCGGCGTTGAGGGCCGTAGCCACGCCGACCGCGCGCTCGCCCACGGAGGGGGCGGCCTCGCGGTCGGAAAGCAGGAGGATGGGACCGAGCAGTGTCGACACCAGCGCCTGATCGGTCGTCGACGAGACGGGAGCGGCGAAGAAGCGGGGGACGAAGGTCGACGTCGACGGCCGCACGAGCGTGAACTGGACGGAACCGGAGGAAGTGCCGCTGTGCGCCTTGACCACCACCGGCACGAGCGTCTGGCTGCCGGTCGACGGCGCCGCGGGGGCGACCGCCCTCAGCTGGTTGGCCGAAGCGGCGAGCACGAGGGCCGGCTCGCCCCCGAACAGGAGGACGTTGTCGGCCGGGTCGGGGTCGAAGCCGCGGCCACGGACGTCCACGGCCTCTCCGGGCTGGCCGGCGGAGGGAACCAGCTCGATCACGAGCGGCAGCCGGCCGAGGAGGAGCGTGAGCGGCCGGCCCGCTTGCGCTCCCACGCGCAGCGTCACCGGCACGGCGCGTCCTTCGATCATGGGGATCGACGGCACGAGGAGCCGCACGGCGTCGGCCTGCGCGGAGCGCACCTCGGCCGTCTCGCCGGCCACCTGGACGCTCAGCGGCGTGCCGTCGAGGTTCTCGCCGATGAGGGTCACCTCCTGGCCCGGCAGCGCCACCTCGGGCTCGAGCCGGTTCGGGTGGGGTACGCGGCGCACCCGCAGGAAAAGAGCGTTCGATCGGCCCGCGCGCGTCTCCACGCTCACCGGGATCTCCACGCCCTCCTTCGCCGCCAGCGCCGCGGGGACCGTGACCGAGATCTGCGTGTCGGAGGCGGAGGAGACCTGGCCGGCCTGATCTCCGAAGCGCACCGTGACGGCCGCGGCGCTGGTGCCCAGCCCCGTCCCGGCGATGGCCACCGTCTGCCCCGGCTCGACCCGCGGCGGCAGGACGCTGCTGATCAGGGGCGGCACCGGGCGGAGCCGGCCGTAGGCGAAGTAGGCGAGGCCGGCCACGACGAGGGTGGCCAGGGCGATGAGGACCGAGCGGGGAAGGGCCGGGAGGCGGGGAAGCGACACTCCTCGCCGCGCTCCCCGCGGAGCGGCCTCACGCGACGCGGGCTCGCGGACGCGGTCGGTGACGATCGATGGGATGTCGCTGGAGTATTCCGCCACCGGCCGCTTGCGCTCGCCGCCCGGCGGAGGCACGAGGGGAAGGGGCCGCGGCGGAGCCGGCGCGCCCGCGTCGGCAGCGCCGGGCTCGGCGGCGGCGCGCGGGCTCGTCGGGGGCGCCGCCACCACGGGTTCCGCCGGCGCCGGCGGTGCCGGAACGGGCACGGGCGCGGCGGGCGCAGCGGCGGGCGCGACGTACGGCGTCACCGCCACATCCTCGAGCACGAACGGCAGCGCAACGGTGGTTGCGGCGGGAGCGGCCGTGGCGCCGAAGTTCCCGGGGAGCCGCACGAGCAGCTTCACGCTCGCCCTCGAGCCCGGCGGGCCGAGGCTCACGCGGTCGCCATCCTGCAAGACGTGCCCGGCGCCGACCCGCTCCCCGTTCACGTACGTGCCGGCGGCGCTGCCGACGTCGGTGAGGAGCAGGCCGCGCGAAGCGTCCCACCGCACCCGGGCGTGGATGGCATCGACGTTGTCCGCCTCGAGGCGCAGGTGGGCGTCGCGGCTGGCGCCCAGGACCTTCTCCGCGCCGGGGCCCTCGAGGGTGATCAGGGTGCCGTCGCACGGGGGACCGGTGACGATCAGCGTGGGGTGCGTCGCGTCCTTGAAGGAGTCAGTCAACCGCACCCTCGGGAGGCGACGAGCTGGCCGGACGGCAAGAAGAACGAGCGGATTCAAGCACAGTGCTTCGTAGGGTGTCAACGACCGTGGCCACGCGCGGGCGGAAGGCGGGCGCGGTTCGTTGACTCTCCCCACCAGCGGTGCTAGCGTGACCTTTTCCGGCCGGGAGATGCAGAAGGCCGTGGCTTCCGCGGATGACGCCCCCCCCGACGCCGTCCTGCGCAGGATCCGCATTCCCCTGATCCGCAAGGCGACGCTCACCCACGCCGACGGCCGCGGCGAGGACCTCTTCATCATCGACCTCGGTCTGTCGGGCGTCTTCGTCGAAAGGTCCGACGCGCTGCCTTCCGGGGAGAAGGTGGGCATCCGCTTCCTTCTGCCGGGCAACGTCATTCCCGTCCAGGCGGGATGCCGCGTCGCGTGGTGGCACCCGCCGGGGGCTCCTCTCGTCTCGAAGTCGCTCCCGTCGGGGATCGGCCTCGAGTTCGTCGATCTCTCCGACCACGACCGGGAGCGCGTGCGATCGCACCTCCTGGAGTATCTCCGCAGCCATCTCGGCCCGCGCCGTTTCCACCGGCAGCGTGTGGGCGGCGCGGAGGGGGAAGAGCCATGAAGAAAACGGTCGGTTCCGTCGTCTCGGGCCGGGAGAC
>Ga0099828_10004159_pt1 | contig 10188 bp, 10 predicted proteins | sample CZO8metaG_2_FD_79338 | JGI IMG/M metagenome (GOLD analysis project Ga0099828, IMG submission 79338) | Vadose zone soil microbial communities from the Eel River Critical Zone Observatory, Northern California, USA - CZOApr15con2H1.8 metaG | ecosystem: Environmental > Terrestrial > Soil > Vadose...
AAAAAATAGAATCAGCGCGCTTGACAGTGCCAAATAGCCAAGCGCCACCCATTCGAACACTCCGCACGCGGCCCACGCCGCTTCCCCTTCGCGCCGCACCGCCGCCGCAACTCCGCCGCTCCACCAACCAAGTGCCGGAACCCGGAGACTGCGCTCATCGACGTCGACACCCGCCTGCCAGGGCATTGCGATCTCGTTTCTTCTCCGGCCTTGCTCATCCATTTTGCTTATCCCGGGATCGTCGGCTTCGCTTCCACCGATTCCGCGTAATTAATCCAGTTTCCACGCTCCTCATCCGAGGAATTCCCGCCGCTCTTCCATCAACAATCCTCCTTTGCGTACTCCGCGCCTCTGCGTTTCGTTTCTCTTGTCTTTCTCCCAGGAGAGCACCGGCCAGCCCTGCTTCCTCGCAATCCTCGCCAACTCGTCGGATGCGTTTACAGCGGCAGGTTTCCCCACCGCCTCCAATAGCCATCTGTCGCTCGCGCTGTCGCCGTACGCGTAACACCGCGCCAGGTCGAGCCCCTGTTCCGCAGCCAACTTTCGAACCGCACGCGCTTTGGCTTCTCCAAACATCGCCTCGCCGACGATTCGCCCCGTCCACTTCTCCTCCGCTTCTTCCAGCAGCGTCGCGCAAACTCCGATTGACGATTTGATTCCGCGGACGGCCAGCCGCACGACCAGGGCAAGCGCCACTTCTCTCGCCAGCGGCTCCAGCGTCCCGCTCACCAGCACTATCGCGTGTCCCTCTCTCGCATGCCGCTCCACTTGCTCGAGTGCCTCGGGGAAAAACCGCAGCGCATTCTTTTTTCTCTCGCCCGCCGCGGAAACTGTGTCACTCGGCAAGGAATACGCCAGCAGACTTCTTCCATCTTCACCGCAAAAACCATGCACGCCTCTCAGATACATCTTGTTGGCCTGCGCCATTGTTGCGATTCCCCGCGGCGCAAGCCTCACCGCCTCCACCATCCACAACAAGTAATTCTTCCTCCGGATCGCCCGCCGGTACCGCAACATCCAAAAAAAGCGCCGCTCCAGCGAAGGCCGTGCCAGCAGCGTCCCATCCACATCGAAAAACGCGGCAACACTTCCGCCCTTCTCCGTTACCTCCTTTGCCTCCTCTACCTCCTTTCCTTCCTTCACCTCCTTTTCCTCTCTCATGCCGCCTCCTGCGTTACTCTCTTCACCCCGGGCGCGCGTCCCACTCCCGAAACATATCTCCACCCGTCAGCCAGCACCGGCAACCCGCGCAGCAAGCAGAATCCTGCCGTCATCCACGTCAGGACATTCGCCCCCAAGCGAATCACCGCCTGCATATCCGTCGCAATCTCCCCCACCAGCGCCACCGGCCCCCGGGTCAACGCCAACTCCAATCCCAAATAGCAAAAGCACAGGCACTTCATCCCACCATACAATCCCCGGCTCCACCGCGAAGCAACGAGGGCTCGTCCCCACCACGTCTGCAGCATGGCGTTTGCGCCCCAGCCGGAATGCCCAGCCTTCATCGCCAGCCCCCGCAGAAAATCCGTTGCCGCTCCGCGCGCGAAAAAGAAAATGGGCAGCCACAGCGATACCATCCCCACCACGGCGAAATACGTGAAGTACACGTTTTCGATCATGCGGTCGCCCAAAATGTCCAGTTGCGCGCCCATCGCCGTCGCCATTTTTTTCTTTCGCGCGAGGTGCCCGTCCAGCGCATCCAGTGCAATCGCCCCCACAGTCAAAGCTACCGCCACGAGATTCGCCCACGCCCCTCGCCCAAACAAACACACGGCCCCAAATCCCACCACCACCCGCAAAAGCGTCACTTTGTTCGGTGTCCAGCGCATAGCCACCCGCCGGGCGTCACAAGAGCGCCCCGCAAGGCCACGTCGCAACCTCCCTGCCAATCCTCCTCCCCGCAAACCCTACAGTTCCTGTGACTTACAAGCTCGCCCCGAATTAAAGTTCCCTCCCGCGCCAGCCAAATCCTTCATCTGTCACTCTTTTCCTGACGTACTTGCCTAGTGCACTCCTTGCGCGTCTAATGAGGGTGCCGCGGGACGTTCTTTTCCCGCCCTTGTGGGAGAATGAAGTAGCTCGAGGAAGAAATTTGCCTTAGCCGCGGTCTACGTTGGCAGGTGCTCTGCGCGCGTGTACGTTTCGAACGCGCCATTTCGCGTCAGGAGAAGGTTCCAGCTTAGGTCCTAAACAATATGAGCGACGTCTCTCTCGCAGCAGCCTTCATCGCCGGCTTGGTTTCTTTTCTCTCTCCCTGCGTGCTTCCGCTTGTTCCCGGTTACATCTCCATGCTCTCCGGCATCGGCATGGAGCAGTTGCGCCAGGGCCAGCCTCCGCGCGGAGGCCTCTTCGCTTCCTCGCTCGCCTTTGTTTTCGGTTTCTCCGTAGTCTTTATTTCCTTCGGCGCTTCCGCCAGCGCGGTCGGCCACTTTCTTCTCCAAAACCGCACGCTCCTCGCTCCCATCGCCGGCGCCTTGATCCTTCTCTTCGGCCTGCATCTCGTCGGCGCTCTGGCTCGCCTCAAACCTCGCGTCGGCATCATCCTTGGCGCGCTTCTCGCGTCTCTTGGGATCGTCGCTCTCCTCCACGGCGGGCCGCTCTTCGCCGGCCTCCGAGAGGTTCACTTTTTCTCGCTTTCCATCATCGGCTTCTTCGGCCCGGCCCTCGCTCGCTGGCTCAATCGCGACGTTCATCTCCGCAATGCCGGGCAACAGCCCGGCCTCTGGAGCGGCTTTCTTCTCGGCTTTGCCTTCGCTTTCGGTTGGACTCCCTGCATTGGCCCGATCCTCGCCAGCGTCCTCGCCCTTGCCGCTGCCAGTGACACCATCGCACGCGGCGTCCTTCTTCTTGCCGTCTATTCTGCCGGCCTCGCCATTCCCTTCCTTCTCACCGCACTCGGCATCGGCCAATTTCTCCGTTTTTACCAGCGCTTCCGAAAGCATCTCCACGCCGTCGAACTCTTCAGCGGCGCGCTCTTGCTTTTCGTTGGCGGCCTGGTTTTTGTCAACAGGCTGACGTGGCTCGCGGGCAAGCTCAGTTTCTTGAACAACGCTGTCTTGTGGCTGGAAAGATCGCTCACAGGAGGGAAATAGCTGGCCCTTATTTCTCGATTGCGCGCAATTTCGCACGTCTAGGTATACTTGTTCTTGAGGAAGAGCATGCAAAAGATTCTCTTGGTCGTCGGCACCGTTCTGGCCTTGATTGTCGCCACTTACATGGCGGACAAGGCCACGCGCGTCCATCCGAGAGTCGCCAACTCCGTCCCGAAGAACGACAGCCCCAGCATCGGCCTGCCCGCGCCCGAGGTCACGCTCAAAGATCTGAATGGCAAAAACGTTTCCCTCAGCGATTACAAAGGCAAAGTCGTTCTCGTCAATTTCTGGGCCACCTGGTGCGAGCCCTGCCGCGTCGAAATCCCCTGGCTCATTGAGATGCAGCAGAAGTATGGCCCCAAGGGTTTTGTCGTCCTGGGCATCTCCATGGACGAGGAAGGCAAGAGCGTCGTCGCTCCTTTCGTCGAAAAAGAGCGCTTCGACGTCAACGGCCAGAAACTCCCCATGAGCTACCAGATTGTTATCGGCAACGATGCAGCCGCGGATAAATTCGGCGGCCTTTTCGGCTACCCCACCAGCATCCTCATCTCCCGCGACGGCAAGCAGATCAAGCGCATTACCGGCATCATCAGCTACGACGAAATCACCAAAGCCATCGAGTCGTTGCTCTGAAACTTACTCATTATGCTCGACGAAAAAGACTTTCAACGAAAAGCCGACACCGCCTTCGAGGAGCTGAAGAAGCGCTTGCTCGTTCTGGGCGATGAGCACGGCTTCGACGTAGAGGGAGAGAGCGGCAAACTAGAGGTGGTCTTCGAAGAACCCGAGGAAGCAAAGTTCGTTATTTCCCCCAATACGCCCGTCCGCGAAATCTGGATCTCCGCCTTGTCCACTTCCTTCAAACTTGGCTGGTCAGAAGAAAAAAACGCTTTCGTCCTCGAGAAAACCGGTGAGGACCTCTTCGATGTGATGAGCCGCGTCGTCTCTCAACAGCTTGGCACCCAGGTGGAACTGTGAAGCCGGCCGCCGCGATTCTTTTTACCATCGTGCTCTTGCTCATCGTCGCCGCACTGCCCTCCGCGCAGCCGCAAATTCCCTCCGGCCGCGAAGTTGTTTCCCCCTCCACCTACGTTTCCCTCGAACCCGTCGGCCGCGGCAGCGCCTTTCAAATTGCCGTCGTTCTCAAAATCCGTCCCGGCTTCCATATCAACGCCCGCGAAAAATCCGAGGATTACCTCATCGCTACCGACCTCCGCGCCGACCTCCCTGCAGGATTCAAATCCGGCGAAGTCTCCTACCCCAAAGGCGAGCTGCATTCCTTCACTTTTTCGAAGAAGCCCCTCAACGTCTATCAGAACACCGTCACGCTTCGCCTTCCCGTCACCGCGCCCACCAACGCTCCTTTGGGCGCTCAGCACATCCCTCTGAAACTCCGCTGCCAGGCCTGCAGCACCGAAATCTGCCTGCCTCCCGTCACTCTCGATCTCGACGCCACTTTCACCGTCGCCGCCTCTCCCTCCTCGTCCAAACCCGCCCACGCTGAAATCTTCCCCGCGAAATAACCCTTTTTTCGTACGTGATATTGCCGCACGAGCCGACGCCGCCGCGCACACATCTTTCGCCTTCGCGTTGACTTGTATGCAGCCCCACCCTAATATGATTTCGCAATGGCGGTTTCCTTCCTATGATTGGCCGAACCGTCTCTCATTACCGCATTGTCGAAAAGCTGGGTGGCGGCGGCATGGGAGTGGTGTATAAAGCGGAAGACATTAGACTTGGCCGCCTCGTCGCCCTCAAGTTCCTCCCCGAACAGTTTTCCCAGGATCGCTTGGCAACCGAGCGCTTCCAGCGCGAAGCCCGCGCCGCCTCTTCCCTCAACCATCCTCACATCTGCACCATCTACGACGTGGACGAGCACGAAGGCCAGAACTTCATCGTCATGGAAATTCTCGAAGGCCTGACCCTCAAGCACCGCATTGCCGGCAGGCCCCTGGATATCGAGAAAGTCCCCGAATATGGCTATCAAATGGCCGACGCCTTGGATGCCGCTCATTCGAAAGCCATAATCCATCGCGACATCAAGCCCGCCAACATTTTTATCACTACTCGCGGCCAGGTGAAGCTCCTGGATTTCGGCCTCGCCAAGCTCATGCCGGAGCGCAGAGGCGCTGCCCGCCACGCCCCCGTAACGGCCGGCTTCAGTTTCACCACCCAGGACGGTCACCTGACGAGCACCGGCGTGACGATGGGTACCGTCGCCTATATGTCCCCGGAGCAGGTTCGCGGAGAAGAACTCGACGAACGCACCGATCTCTTTTCCATGGGCCTCGTGCTCTACGAAATGTCCACCGGCCAGCAAGCCTTCCTGGGAAATACTTCGGGCGTCGTCTTTGAAGCCATTCTCAATCGCACGCCCATACCTCCCGTGCGGCTGAATCCTGCGATCAGTCCGCAACTCGAGCTCATTATTTCCAAATCGCTCGAGAAAGACCGTAGCCTGCGCTACCAGACCGCCTCCGATTTACGCGCAGACTTGCAGCGTTTAAAGCGCGACACCGATTCCGCGCGCGCTTTGCCCGTGACCTCCGGACAATCGCGCCGTTTGGCAATCAAGCACCATTGGCCCCACTTTGTTTGGGGCGGCGTTCTCGCCCTCTTGCTGATCGCGTTCGCGTTGAACTTCGGAAACTTGCGCACCCGCGTGTTCGGCGGCGGAGGCTCGGCGCGCATTGAGTCCATCGCCGTTTTGCCGTTTACCAACGTCACCAAAGATTCTAAGACCGAGTATCTAAGCGACGGGATCACGGAAAGTTTGATCAATAGCCTCTCTCAATTGCCAAACCTCGCCGTGATGTCGCGGAACACCGTTTTCCGCTACAAAGATCAGGCTACCGACCCGGAAAAAATTGGCCACGATCTGGGCGTCCGCGCCATCCTCACCGGCAGGCTCATTCAGTCTGGTGACGACCTGCTCATCAGCGTCAATCTCGAAGATGTCCAGGACAAACGCCAAATCTGGGGCGCGCAGTACAATCGCAAACTTTCCAACCTGGTCTCGGTCCAGGAAGAAATTGCCGCCGACATTTACGGACGCTTGCGCCCCAAACTCGACGGCGAGGAAATCAAGCGCGTCTCCAAGCGCCCGACGGAAGACGTCGAGGCCTATCAATTCTATTTGCAGGGGCTCTTTTACTGGAACAAGTGGACTGAAGCGGATTTCAAGAGAGCCGCCGACTATTTCACCCAAGCCGTCCAGAAAGATCCGCGTTACGCCTTGTCTTACGCAGGTCTCGCCGACACCTACAGTTTGCTCGGTGACGCCGGGTACCTTCCCCCGTCGGAAGCTTGGCCCAAAGCCAAGGCTGCCGCGATGCAAGCTCTCGGAATCGACGACACGCTAGCCGAAGCCCACACTTCTTTGGCTCTCGTCAAAGAACATTACGAATGGGATTGGGCTGGCGCCGAAAAAGAATTCAAGCGCGCCATCGAGCTCAATCCCAATTCAGCGACCGCGCACCTCTGGTACGGCGACTTTCTTGCGAACACCGGCCGCCTCGAAGAAGGAATCCGCGAAACCAAGCGGGCTCAGCAGCTCGATCCCCTCTCCCTCATCATCAATACCACCGTCGGATGGCAATACTATCTTTCCCGCCAGTACGATCAGGCCGTCGAACAGTTGCGCCGAGTTCTCGACATGGATCAAAAATTCGCCCCTGCCCGGCGCATTCTCGAAGGCGTCTACTCCCAGATGGGGAAGCAGAAGGAAGCGGTCGCCGAAAGAGAGAAATTCGTTTCCCTTTCCGGAAGCCCGGAATTTGCGGCCTCCATTGAAGAAACTTTCCGCAAATCCGGCTACAACGGCGTCTTACGGGGTTGGCTCGACGGAATGATCGAGATTTCCAAGCACAGTTATGTCTCCTCCTACGACATCGCCGTTATCTACGCCCGCATGGGTGAAAAAGAGAAGACTTTGACGTGGCTGGAAAAAGCCTACGACGAGCACGACAGCGGCCTCGTCTCCCTGGCCGTCGATCCCCTCTTCAACATCGTCCGCTCCGACGCCCGCTTCACCGCTCTGCTCAAGCGCTTGCGCCTACGGAACTGACTCCTCTTCCGCCCAACGATCAATCTTCGCGCTTTCCTCCCGCTCCGCCCTGCGTCTCGCTACCGCAGCGGATACGCGCGCTCGCCCGGCAAGTGCCCGTCCACCCGCACGACTTTCATTCCCGGCCGCACGTTCCGCGCATCCACAAACGCGATGGCCCCGGGAATGGCTGCTATCAGCTCAAATTGCATGTCGTTCGAGTACACGATTTTCGGCGCTGCAGCTGCCTCCGCCCTGAAGATCTTCGCCACCCAAAATTGATTGTATTGCGTTTCCGACATCTGGTAGATCACCTTTAGCACGACGTCTCGTTCCCGCGCTACCGGTGCTCTAATCAACAAAACTATAGGCAGTTTCGAGCTCCAGTATTGCCGTTCGCCGAGCAGCACTTTCCTCACTTCGGAAAGGCTCAGTTCGCTCACCGGCGTGTCCTGGTTGACCACAATCGCAACATCGGCCCCTCGCCCGGTCTGCCCCGCCGACGGCCACGGCAGCAGACCGCAGAGCAAGCCCATCGTCCAAAGTATTGCAGCCATCATCTTATGTTTGTCTTTCATCGTTGGCTCGCTCAGAACGTAAAGGCTGTCTGCAAGAACAGTCCATTCACCGCCGGTGTCAACGGCAGTCGGCTCGCGTGCCGGTACTCACTCTTGAATGCCGCGTAACTGGAAATGTCATAGCGCAGCCCCACAATGGACTCCACCAAGTCCAGATTGCCGAACACAGCTTCGCTTTTCGGCGTGTGAATATATTCCAATCTGTAATAGGGCTTCAGCGTGTTTTCAAACCACGGCAGCCGGTACCCTGTCTGCACGTAAAACGCCTGGCTGTTCGACGTCAGGTTCGTCAGCACCTGCCGGTGGTTCACATTCGCAAATTCCGCAAGGAATTCCGGCGCTCCTCTCGTCCACACCACATGCGCTGAACTGATCCATTCACGGTAATCCTTCCCTCCAAAGCTGATCTTATCGCGATAGACCGAGGCGCCCAGCTGCAAGCCGTACAGTTTCGCCGGTCGCGAGTAAACATTAGCCACCCACGCGCGATTGTTGTTGTTGTCTCCCGCGTCGCCAGGACGGCTGATGATGTCTCCTCGCCCGTTCCCCACGCCGAAGTTGTACGACAACCCCGCTCCGCCCGAAGGAATGTTCCCCTCCGCCAGGAATCCCACAAAGTGTACAGGAATAAACGTCCCTCCCACCTTCACCATCTCCGGCCGGTCGATGGTTGTCTGCAGCCACGCCCCGTGGTGGAACGCCGTATTCCAATAACCAATCGGCGTGTGGTACCGCCCGAACGACAGTTTGAAATAGTCATTATAGTCGTACCGGATGATGGATCGCTCCACCTCCACCGTGTAACCGTTCGGGTGCGCGTTGAACGTCATCTCGCCGAAGTAGCTGATTTTTTTTGAGAGCGGCGACGCCAGGTGCAAATCCAGTTGTCCCAGGTTGAACCCGCTCGCGCTCGGCGCGCCCTTCTGGTCCGTCGCCGAGAAGTCCACGTCCGCAAATCCCCGGAATTGCAACGAAGGGTAATGCGTCTCCGCTTGCGCGACACTGGCCTGATCCATGTGCCCCATCGCATGCGCCTCTTGCGGCTCGGTTTTCTGCGCCGTGGACACGTTGGAGATCGCAACGGTTCCCGCAGGCGCCGCCGTCTGCTTAGCCTCCAGCTCCGCCACGCGTTTCTCCAACTGCACCACGCGCTCCAGCAGAGCCTTCACCTGCTCTGCCTGATCCGTGGGCGGCGGACTTTGCCCCCACGCCGGCCCTGCGGCCAGCAGCAACGCCATGGTGATCAGCAGTCGTCGGTGCATCTCTTCCTCCACGCGTCTCGATTTCGGCCTTCGCCCGGGGTCAGAAAATCACTCTCCTGCGATGCAGAAACGCGCTCATCTCCCTCTCCAGCAAGCGCGAGATTCTTCCGCAAGACTTCCCTGTGAGTTGCCTTTTCAGCGGAGAGTCGCGCGTATTCTATGCCCACTCATCTCAATGTCAAAACATACTTTGGAGTGCGGCAACCGCGCCGCCCGCAGCTCCACCGTTCTGTGGAACTATTTTCGTTCCCCGCGCGTATCCATATTCAGGTAGCTTCATCCTGTGGGAGGTGCGCCGTGTTCTGTGACAGTTGCGGAGCCGAACTGAAGACCGGCCAGCGCTTTTGCGCTTCCTGCGGCAAGCCACCCGGCGTAGCCGCCGTTCCATCGGCGTCGGCCACAGCCAGCCGCACGGCTCGACACGTTAATCTCCTCGGCATCCTTTGGATCGCGGCTTCTGTGTTGCATCTGATCGGAGCAGCCGTGCTATTCATTCTCGGCAACACGCTCTTCGGCAGTTTCGTGCACGGTGAAAATATCTTCCTCTCTCACAATTTCTTGCAAGGACTCTTCACGGCCCTCGCCGTGTGGCTTCTCGTCAAGGCCGCCGCGGGCCTCGCCTGCGGATGGGGATTGCTCCAGCACGAACCCTGGGCGCGCACTCCAAGCCTGGTGCTCGGCTTTCTCGAGCTTCTGCATATCCCCTTCGGCACCGCCCTCGGCATCTACACCATCTGGGTCTTGCTCTCCACGCAAGCCGAGCAGGACTATCTCGCGCTCCCTCGCGCCGCGTAATTCCACCGCTCCTCGGTCATCCCGAGCGTAGCGAGGGATCTGCTTCCCGTCTCCCCACTCCCCACTCTCTCCTCACTAACCACCAAAAACTAATCACCAACTGTGCCTTTGTGGCACAGCTATTCCTGTTTACGCTGAGCCGTCGAAGGGGCTGTGCTCTTCATCCCCCTCATGCGTTTTGTTCGTCGGAGCTTCAGCTCCGATATAACCGCCCATCCTCACGCACCGTCATCCCGAGCGGAGTGGCCCGGTTTTTTCCTTCGTTCGCGAAGCGAACGCCGGGCAACGAAGTCGAGGGATCGTCGCAACCCTTTGGGACAAACCTCGGTCGATCCGCTCGCCGACCACGTCATTCCGAACCACGGCGCACTTTGCCGGTGTGAGGAATCTTTCTTCGCCTCGGCTAGAAGCTATCT
>Ga0099828_10004162_pt1 | contig 10188 bp, 10 predicted proteins | sample CZO8metaG_2_FD_79338 | JGI IMG/M metagenome (GOLD analysis project Ga0099828, IMG submission 79338) | Vadose zone soil microbial communities from the Eel River Critical Zone Observatory, Northern California, USA - CZOApr15con2H1.8 metaG | ecosystem: Environmental > Terrestrial > Soil > Vadose...
CGTGTCGACGCACCCTTCAAGCCCGCCGGCGATCAGCCGGAGGCCATCGCGCAGCTGGTCGAAGGCGTCCGCTCGGGGCTGACCCAGCAGGTCCTCCTGGGCGTGACCGGCAGCGGCAAGACGAACGTCATGTCGTGGGCGGTCGAGCAGCTGCAGCGCCCGGTGCTGGTCCTGAGCCCGAACAAGACGCTGGCGGCCCAGCTGTGCGCCGAGTTCCGCCGCCTGCTGCCCGACAACGCGGTCGAGTATTTCGTCAGCTACTACGACTACTACCAGCCCGAGGCCTACATCGCGCGGACCGACACGTACATCGAAAAAGATTCGAGCCGCAACGACGACATCGACCGCATGCGCCACTCGGCGACCCAGTCGCTGATGACGCGGCGCGATGTGCTGGTCGTCGCGAGCGTGAGCTGCATCTACGGCATCGGCTCGGTCGAGGATTACATCGGCGAGTCTCTGCACGTGGAGAAGGGTCAGTCGATCAGGCGCGAGGTCTTCCTGCGCAAGCTGACCGAGATGCTGTACGAGCGAAACGACTACGACCTCGCGCGGCTGCGCTTCCGCGTCCGGGGCGACGTGGTCGACCTCGTGCCCGCCAGCGAGGACAAGGTTTATCGAGTCGAATTTTTCGGTGACGAGGTCGAGCGGATCCAGGAACTGGACGCCGTGACCGGCGAGATCCTCGGCACGAAACAAGAGTTCACCGTGTTCCCGGCGTCGCACTACGTGACGCCGGCCGACAAGCTGCGGCTCGCCATGACCGACATCGAGGCGGAGCTCGAGGAGCGGTGCAAGTGGTTCGAGGACCACGGGCGTCTGCTCGAGGCGCAGCGCCTGCGTCAGCGCACGAACTTCGACCTCGAGATGCTGCGCGAGACCGGGACGTGCGCGGGGATCGAGAACTACTCGCGGCATCTCACGCGACGCCAGCCAGGCGAGGCGCCCTACACGCTGATGGACTTCCTGCCCGACGACACGCTGATCTTCGTCGATGAATCGCATGTCGCCGTGCCCCAGATCAACGGGATGCTCGGCGGAGACCGCGCGCGCAAGGCGGCGCTGGTCGAGTACGGCTTCCGCCTGCCCAGCGCCTTCGACAACCGGCCGCTCAGCTTCGAGGAGTGGGAGGAGCGGGCAGGCAACGTCGTCTACGTTTCCGCCACGCCAGGCGACTACGAGATGCGCCGGTCGCAGCGAACGGTCGAGATGGTCGTCCGGCCCACCGGTCTGGTCGACCCGACGGTCGAGGTGCGGCCGACCGACGGACAGATCGACGATCTGCTGGCGGAGGTGAAGCGGCGAGCCGAGGCGGGACAGCGTTCGCTGGTGACGACGCTGACCAAGCGCTTCGCGGAAGACCTCGCCGACTACCTGCGCGAGTACGGCGTGAAGGTGCGCTACCTGCACTCCGAGCTCGACGCCATGCAGCGGATCGAGGTCCTGACGGCGCTGCGCAGCGGAGAGGTCGACGTCGTGGTCGGCATCAACCTGCTGCGGGAGGGTCTCGATCTGCCGGAGGTCGCATTCATCGGCATCCTCGACGCCGACAAGGAGGGCTACCTCCGCGCCTTCCGATCCTTCATCCAGATCATCGGACGCGCGGCGCGAAATATCGAAGGACACGTGGTGATGTACGCGGACTCGATCACCGATTCGATGCGGAGGGCGCTGGACGAGACCGAGCGAAGGCGCACGAGGCAGACGGCGTACAACGCCGAGCACGGCATCACGCCGGAAAGCGTGAAGAAGGCGATCTATGCGCTGGAGATCAACGAGAACGACCTCCAGGCGGACGCGATCGAGATCATGGCCGGGGCCGGCGTGCCACGCGAAGACCTGCTGGCGATCGTGCGCGACCTGGAGAAAGAGATGCGCCGGCTCTCCAAGGAGCTGCAGTTCGAGGACGCGGCGCGCGTCCGGGACCGGATCATCAAGCTGCGGCGCCGCCTGTCAGGCGAGGACACCCCGAAAGAGGACGACGCCGAGGTCGCTATGGCGATCGCCGCGGCGCCGAAACAGAAGACCATGATTCGCAACTGGAGAAAGACGCGACGCGGTCCCTAGCCGATTTGCGCCTCCGCGATGCTCTTGATCATGCCGAGGATGCGCTTGCGCGAGCCGCGCAGGATGGGGACATTCGCCAGGGCGATCAGCCGCACGATGAGGTCGGTCGTTTCGTCGATGACCTCGAGCGTGCGAAGGCGCCCGGGCGATCGGTCGAAGATCCAGAAATAGAGGATGCCCATCTGGTAGAGCCACAGCATCAGAGGCAGCATCTCCGCGATGTCGGCCGGGATGCGGGCGTCCGACCCGGCCACGACCTCGGCGTACAGCGCGACGACCTCGTCGCGCAGCGGCTTCGCCGCGGCGCCGAACGGGTTCAGCGGGCTCGAGGGATTCGCCACCGTGCTGAAGATCGATCCGGCCACCGTGTGGAACGGCTCGCAGGTGATGACCACCGCGCGGATGGTCCCGCGGAGGCGGCCCGCCAGGTCCTTCTCGCGGCTGAGCAGAGGCGCGATGGCGGCCGCGTGCAGCTCGTGCGTGTGCCGGTAGAACTCGAGCACGAGGTGCTCCTTGGAGGGGAAGTAGTGATACGAGCTGCCGAGCGAGACACCTGCCCTGTCGGCGATGGCGCGCATCGTGGTCGCGTCGTAGCCGCGCTCCTGGAACAGGTCGAGGGCGGCGCCGAGAATGGCCGCCCTCGAGCTCTCTCCTTTCCTGGTCTTGGGCAGGGCGATCGCCAATGCTTACGCTCCCGCAACCGGCTGGTACGGGTTGTAGTTCGCGGGAAGGACGACCTTCTGGCGGAGGGGCCGGCGGATCAGGTGAAAGACGAACAGGTTGAAGAAGTGCATGGCGCCGAGAACGAGGAGCGCCACGCCGAGGCGGGTGGCCGTCTCCTGGACCATGTCCGCCACCGATCCCGGGGCACCGCCGGAGTTGATGAGGAGGGCCACGGCGCCGAAGTTGACCAGGTAGAAACCAACGACCAGGAGGTGGTTTACCGAGTCGGCGAGACCCTCCTCCTTGAACACAGACACGAGAAAGGCACGGCCACGGCGGTAAAGGGTCCGGCCGACATAGACGGTGACCATCGCGCTGGCGGCAAGGTAGATGAGGTAGTCGACGAGTCGAAGGTCCATTTCAATCACCCCAGTTCATTAAAGTTGAACATGTTCAAGTTAGAGCCTAAATGAGCCGCGCGTGAATGTCAATGGGATTAGAACGCGTTCAAAACGTCGAGCGAGCCAAAGCGCTGCTGGCCGCCCCGCCCGCCGGCTGGATGGAGACCCTGGGCGCCCGCATCGCCGAGGCGGAGCCCGGCCGGGTCGTGCTCGAGCTGATCGCGGGCCCGCAGCACCGGCACGGGGGCGGCGTGGTCCAGGGCGGCGTCATCACCCAGATCGCGGATGCCGCGATGGGGATGACGCTGGCCACCCTCCAGGAAGATGGGATGTGGAACACCACGATCGAGCTGAAGATCAACTTCATCCGGCCGGCGATCGAAGGCAGGCTGCGGGCGGTCGGCCGTGTGGTCGAGATGCGCCAGACCCTGCTGTTCAGCGAGGCGGAGGTCTTCGACGACCGCGACCGGCTGATCGCCCGCGCCTCGTCCACGTGCATGCCGGTGCCGGAGGGTCAGGGCCGTGAGTAGCCCCACGGGGGTGGTCTCGCCGGCCTGGCGGTGGCTCGGGATCGAGCTGGTCGAGTCCGCCGAGGGGAGAGCCGTGGTCGAGATGACGCCTTCCGCGGACATGGCCAACCACGCCGGTTTCGTCCACGGTGGCATGATCAGTACGCTGGCCGACTCGGCGATGGGTCGCTCGCTCCGCACCATCAAACCCGCGGTCGTGCGCTCGATGAGCTTCGACCTCAAGCTCAGCTTCATCTCGGCGGCCAAGGTCGGCGAGGCGCTGCGGGCGACGGCTCACATCGTGCACGCCGGCCGGCGCACGGCGGTCGCGGAGTGCCGGGTCGAGGCGGCGGGCCGGTTGATCGCCACGGCGAGCGGGACGTTTGCAATCACGCGTGAGAAGGAATAACCGAAGGTCCGAATGCCGACTGACCAGATCACGATCCGGGGGGCGCGCGAGCACAACCTCAAGAACGTCACCCTGACCATCCCGCGGGACAAGCTCGTCGTCTTCACCGGCCTTTCGGGGTCCGGCAAGTCCTCGCTCGCCTTCGACACGATCTACGCCGAAGGCCAGCGGCGCTACGTCGAGTCCCTGTCCGCCTATGCCCGCCAGTTCCTCGGGCAGATGGAGAAGCCGGACGTCGACATCATCGAGGGGCTGTCGCCGGCGATCTCGATCGACCAGAAGGGCACCTCGAAGAACCCGCGCTCGACGGTCGGCACGGTGACCGAGGTCTATGACTACCTGCGGTTGCTGTATGCAAGGGTTGGGCATCCGCACTGTCCGAACGGTCACGAGGTGCGGCGCCAGACGGTCGATCAGATGGCGGACCAGGTTGAGAAGCTGCCGAAGGGCACGCGAGTGATGGTGCTCGGTCCAGTGGTCAAGGGGCGCAAGGGCGAGTACCGGTCGCTGATCGACGACGTCCGCAAGTCGGGCTTCGTCCGAGTCCGTGTGGACGGCAGCCTGTACGAGATCGGCGAGCAGATCCCGATGGACAAAAACAAGAAGCACGACGTCGAAGTCGTGGTCGACCGGATCGTGATCGGGCCGGACCAGCGGACGCGGCTGGTCGACTCGCTGGAAACGGCGACCAGGTTGGGCAACGGGTCGGTCATCATCGCGCCGGTCGACGCCGGCGCCGAGATCCCCATGTCGCAGGACTTCATGTGTCCGATCGACGGGATCAGCGTGCCCGAGCCGGAGCCGCGCAACTTCTCGTTCAACAACCCGCATGGCGCCTGCCCGGTGTGCACGGGCCTTGGCTCGCAGCTTGTCGTCGACCCGGACCTGGTCGTGCCCGATCCCTCGCTCTCGCTGCGCGAAGGCGCGATCGCGGCGTGGAGCCGCTCGCAGTTCTTCTATCCCGAGCTGCTGGAGTCGGTCAGCAAGTACTTCGGCATCGACATGGACAAGCCGTGGTCGAAGCTGACGAAGCAACAGCAGACGCTGCTCCTGAACGGGACGGGCGAGAAGAAGATCCGCTTCGGCTACAAGAACCAGTACGGCCATTCGCGGTGGTACGAGGCGCCGTTCGAGGGCGTGGTCGCGAACCTGCAGCGCCGGTACGACGAGACGCAGTCCGAGTACCTGAAGGCGGAGCTCGAGCGCTACATGTCCGACAAACCCTGCCCGGCATGCCAGGGCCGCCGGCTGAAGCCCGACTCGCTGGCGGTGACGGTCGCCGGTCAGAACATCTCCGACGTCACGCGGCTTTCGGTGGACAACGCGATCGCGTTCTTCGACAAGCTCGACCTGAGCGAGCGCGAGCAGCTGATCGCGCGCGGGATCCTGAAAGAGATCCGCGAGCGGCTGCAGTTCATGATCGACGTCGGGCTCGACTACCTGACCGTCGAGCGGCCCGCCAACACGCTGAGCGGCGGGGAGTCGCAGCGGATCCGGCTGGCGACCCAGATCGGGTCGAAGCTCATGGGCGTCCTGTACATCCTGGACGAGCCGTCGATCGGCCTCCACCAGCGCGACAACCGGCGGCTGATCAACACCTTGCTGAGCCTGCGCGACCTGGGCAACACGCTGATCGTCGTCGAGCACGACGAGGAGACGATCCGGTCGGCCGACTACATGGTGGACATCGGTCCGGCGGCGGGCGAGCACGGGGGCGAGATCATCGCCGCGGGCCCGGTGGAGAAGGTCTTGCGGGACCCGAACTCGATCACGGCCGCGTACCTGCGCGGCGACCGGATGATCCCCGTGCCGGCGCAACGACGGAAGGGGAGCGGCAAAGCCCTTGTGGTTCGCGGCGCGAAGGCGAACAACCTCAAGGACATCGACGTCGCGATTCCACTTGGATGCTTCGTCGCGGTCTCAGGGGTCAGCGGCTCGGGCAAGTCGTCGCTGATCACGGACATCCTCAGCCGCAAGGTGGCGCAGTTCTTCTACCGCGCCAAGGAGCGGCCGGGCCCGCACCACGCGGTGGAAGGCCTCGAGCACCTCGACAAGGCGATCGACATCGACCAGTCGCCGATCGGGCGCACACCGCGCAGCAACCCGGCCACCTACACGGGGATGTTCACCCACATCCGCGACCTTTTCGCGAGCCTGCCGGAGGCGAAGATGCGCGGCTACAAGCCGGGCCGGTTCAGCTTCAACGTGAAGGGCGGGCGTTGTGAGGCGTGCCAGGGGGACGGGATCATCCAGATCGAGATGCAGTTCCTGCCCGACGTGTATGTGCCGTGCGACGTGTGCCACGGGACGCGCTATTCGCTCGAGGTGCAGGAGGTGAAGTTCCGCGGCCATTCGATCTCCGACGTCCTCGAGATGACGGTCGACGAGGCGCTGGACGTGTTCGAGAACGTGCCGGCGATCAAGACCAAGCTGCGGACGCTGCACGACGTCGGTCTCGGATACATCCGGCTCGGCCAGCCCGCGACGCAGCTCTCGGGCGGAGAGGCGCAGCGCGTCAAGCTGTCATCGGAGCTCTCGCGGCGCGACACGGGACGGACGCTGTACCTCCTCGACGAGCCGACGACCGGCCTGCACTACGCCGACGTCGAGCGACTGCTGGCGGTGCTGCACCGGCTGGTGGACCATGGCAACACCGTGGTCGTGATCGAGCACAACCTCGACGTGCTCAAGACGGCCGACTGGCTGATCGACCTCGGGCCGGAGGGCGGCGAGAAGGGCGGCTACGTGATCGCGGAAGGCACGCCCGAGCAGCTTGCTGCGAACCGCAAGTCGGCGACGGGCGAGTACCTGCGCGTGCCCCTCGCGAGAGCACGATCGCGCAAGAGCACCGCCGCGTCGTCCAACGGCGCCCGCTCACGACGTTCGAAAGTCGCGGTCTAACTCGCGCTGAACGCCGAATCCAGACCGACCTATGGCGCGCTCATGCGCGTTCCGGGTTTCACGCGCCTTTATGTCGGGCTGCTGCTTGGCCGCATGGCGGGCTCGATGCTGTTCGTGGCGCTGGTCCTCTTCGTCCTGCAGCGCTACCACTCTCCGCAGCTCGCGGGCGCCACGGCATTCATGGCGGCGCTGCCGGGCGTCGTCGTGTCGCCTCTGGCCGGCGCAATGCTCGATCGTTACGGCCGCGCCCGGCTCGTCGTCCTCGACTACCTGGTCGCCGCGTTTTCTCTGGGACTCATCGCAGGGTTGTCCACACTCCATCTGCTGCCCGCTCCGGTGCTTCTTCTCATCGTCGCCATCGCGTCGCTGACCAATCCTCTGAGCTGGGCAGGGTCTCGCTCGCTGTTCCCGATCCTGGCGCCGCGGCATCTGTGGGAGCGGGCGAACGGGCTCGACAGCAGCGGGCACGTGATCGCCACGCTGCTCGCGTCACCGCTGGCCGGCACGTTGGTGGGACTGTTCGGGGGGGAGTGGGCGCTGGCGATCTCCGGTGCCGTCTACGTCGGCGCCGCGGCAGTCATGCTCCGCCTGCCGGAGCCACGCACGACCGCCGCCCAGGTCGGGTCCGTCCTCAGCAACGCGTGGCAGGGCTTGATGTACACACTGCGCAACCCGACGCTTCGCGGCCTTGCCCTGACGCTGAGCACGTTCAACATCGGCAACGGCCTGCTCGCCATCGCCGTCCCGGTGCTGGTCCTGGGCCGCCTCCACTCCGGGCCTTCGACGGTCGGCCTGCTGTGGGGAGCAATGGGAGCTGCCGGTCTGGTCTCGGCGCTGATCACGGGGCGTGTCCCGAGCGATGGTCGTGAGCGGCACCTGATCGTCGGCGCGATCGCGATCGGGACCGTCGCCATCGCGATTCTCCCTTTCGCCCACAGCATCGTGCTCGTCGCGGTCGCGCTCGCGTTGTTCGGACTCGCGACCGGCCCGTTCGACATCGGGCTCTTCACGCTGCGTCAGCGGCGGACGGACCCAGCCTGGTTCGGCCGCGCGTTCGCGGTGTCGATGTCGCTCAACTCGGTGGGAAACCCGATCGGATCGGCGATCGCGGGTCCGCTGATCGCCTGGTCCCTCGATGCCGCGCTGTGGGTCGCGGTCGCCGCGACAGCGATCGCCATGATTTTCCCGATCCTCGTCATACCGGGCGAGGGCGGTCTAGCGGGTCAGCACTCCCGAGGCAAACAGGGAGGTGAGACCGCCTAGGGCGCACAGGACGATGCCCGCGATCCCACCGAGCACGCGGCCCTGGCGGATCGCCTGGATCCCGTAGAACAAGCCGATCACCGGGGTCACGCGGAAGTAGAACCCGGTCGCGAACAGCGGCACGACCACCGAGATCAGGCCGAACCCGATCGACCAGGCTGCGCGCCCGCCGACTTGGTAGGAAAGGCTGCTCAGACCGAAGGCGCCCGTCGGGACGATCGGCGGGGCCATGTAGCCCGGTGATCCCGGTGGGTAGTACGGCTGAGCGCCCGGCGTGCCCGGGGGAGGTTGGTACTGCGTCGGGGGCTGATACGTGCCGGGCGGAGGTTGGTACGGCGGCGGCGACGGGTACGCGAGCGGCGCCGGCTGGTACCCCGACGGCGGTTGGCTCGGTGGGGGTGGTGGCGGCGGCGGTGGCTTCGGCGCGGTCGGATCAGACACGGCGGCAACATCGTAAGGAGTCGGCCGGCGTTCGCGGTAGTCGATATCGGACGACGATCGACCGGCGGCTTAGTGCTGGCCTATGCCACTCGCGATCAGGGCGACGATCCCGCCGATGACGCTGAGCACGAGCCCGACGATGCCTCCGAGCAGGCGCCCGCGGCGGATCGCCTGGATCCCGTAGAACAGGCCGATGATCGGCAGGACCGGCAGGTAGAAGGTCGTGACGAAAGGCACGACGATCGACACGACGCCGCACCCGATCGACCACAGAGCGGGTCCGGTGAACTGGTAGAGAATGCCCGGCCCGGCGGCGGTCCCGGCGATCGGCGGTGGCATGTAGCCGGGTGAGCCGGGGGCGAAGTAGGGCTGCCCGGGCGTCGCCGGGTACGTCCCGGGCGGCGGTTGGAATTGGCCGGATGGTGGCGGTTGGTACTGGCGCGGTGGCGGCTCGGGTGGGGGTGGGGGCGGCGGCCTGGGTCCGGACGGATCAGACATCGCGGCTACATCGTAAGGAGTTCCAGCCAAAAACGAGCTCACGGTGCCGACTGCGATGGAGTCTACGGGAGGTTGATCACACCTGCCGCGATGAGGCTGACGAGTCCCGCGATCAGGTTGAGCGCAACTCCTATCCAACCCGCTATCAGAGAGCCGCGCGTGATCGCGTTGAAAGCCCGAATCAATCCAAAGATAGGCAGAAGGACGAAGAAGTAGACCTTTCCCGAGAAAAAGAGACCCGTGACGACTGGCAGTGCGATTCCCAACAGCCCGATGCCGATTGATTGGACACCCCGGTACACGCCGATGGCGGATTCGGCGTCGTCGGCGGCCACCGGCAACGCAGGGGGCGGGCCCGGCGGTGGCGGCGGTGGGGGTTGGCGGGGTGGAGTGCGGTCGGACGGATCGGACATCGCGGCCACATCCTAAGGACTCCCAGATGCGCGGCCGGGCTTCCTGATGCGGGGATCTACTTCTAAGGGCGGTCTAGCGCGAGTGCCCGAACATCACGATTCCCAGCACGAAGATGGCGAAGAGCACGATGAGGATGAACAGGACGAGCAGCGCGAAGTGGATCAGGCCGATGATCAAGCCGAGATTCGCCATCCACATCCCTCGCTCGCCGTTCTGCCGGATCTGACCTCGCGCCAGGGCGCCGGTCACGATCGCAACCAGGGCGAGCGTCCCGCCGCCGAAGCCTGGCAGCGGTATGTGGCCGAAGATCGAGAGCAGCGCGGCGGCGAGGCTGATGATGCTCAGCCGGTTGTACTGGCCGCGCTGGACGCGGGCCATGGGTGCCCCGCCGGCGGACGGAGAAGGAAGCTGACTCACGGCATCGAGTCTACGGATTCCTAAAATCGGCCACAGGCATGGCGATATCCCTCGAGGACACGATCAAGCGGCGGCTCCAGGCCGTACCCGAGAGCCCTGGCGTCTACATGTTCCGGGACAACAAGAGCCAGGTGATCTATGTCGGCAAGGCGCTGCGCCTTCGCGACCGCCTGCGCTCGTACTTCACCCCCGGCTACGCGCAGAC
>Ga0099828_10004165_pt1 | contig 10187 bp, 11 predicted proteins | sample CZO8metaG_2_FD_79338 | JGI IMG/M metagenome (GOLD analysis project Ga0099828, IMG submission 79338) | Vadose zone soil microbial communities from the Eel River Critical Zone Observatory, Northern California, USA - CZOApr15con2H1.8 metaG | ecosystem: Environmental > Terrestrial > Soil > Vadose...
AAGATGATGGCCGAAGCCTTTGAAGTTCGGCTCCGCGAGTTCCTTGTCTGAGTGCGCCGGGGTGACGGTGGCGTCCAGCCGGATGCAGGTCACGCCCTGCAGGACCTTATCTGCGATCCGCACGCCGGGCAGGGCGCCGTGGCGGGCCTCGATGGCCGCCCAGGCCTGTCGGCGGGCCGCGTTCACCGCCTTGGTGATCCGGGCCAGGGTCCGCGGGCCGCCCGCGCCGATCTCATCGAGCGTCCGCCACGTCGTGGGCACCGAGGCGACCAGGCCGAACAGCTCTTTCTGGTCGGTCAGCACCCGGAAGTCGCTGACCACCTCGCTGCCGTCAGCGATCGCGCAGGCCAGGTCGGCCGTCACCCGGCCGCGGTCGTGAATCAGCAGGCGCGGTGAGGCCAGCGCCCGCGACAGCCCGCCGGCCAGCCCGGTCTTGTCCACTAGCTGGCGCAGCAGGGCCAGCCCGGCGTGCGACACGATGCCCTCACCATCGGCGGTGACTTCCAGGCCGGTCGACCACCCGGTAAGGTTCACTTTTAAGGTGCTCCTCGAACTTGAGTTGATAAGGGCTTCAGCACTCTTATCGTCCCAGTTCAGGAGCACCTTTTACGGTCAACGCGCCGGTCAGCTAAGCATCCCGGTGAAAAGCCAGGGCTAGCGTCACCGTCAGCGCGGCCGCCGTCACGGCTGTCGCCCGACGAGTTTCTGGCCGTGCCGTAGTGGTGAAACTTTGATCACTCATGATTCCCTCCAGTTTCGCGGTTGTGCGGAGTGGGTTTGTGGTGTGCCCGCGAGCTGATGGCCGGGCTCACCGACTGAGGTGGTCCCTCAACGCATCGAGCGGGCCGTCCCAGTCGCGGGCCAGCGCGGCCAGGAACTGTTGCGCCACCTGCATCGGGGCGGAGCGGAGCCGGTACCGCACCCGGCGCCGCTCACCCGGTTCGGCCGTCACCAGGCCCGCCTCGGCGAGCAGGGCAAGGTGTTTGGCGATCGCCTGCCGCGTGATCGGCAGGCGCCCGGCCAGGTCAGTGGCCGTGGCGGGACCACCCGACGCCAGCGCGGCCAGGATGGCGCGCCGGCTCGGGTCGGCCAGGGCGACGAAGACATGTTCGGCGATCGCCTCGATGTCAGGCGGCATCGAGGTAGTCGACCAGCTCGCCCAGCTCGCTCGCCCAACCCTGAGTGTTGCCGTCGTACGCCTTGCGGTAGGCGTCTTCCGGCAACTGAGCGAAGCCGGTTTCGACCACGGTCAGCCGCGTGCCCGCACCGACCGGCACGAGCGTGAACTCGACATAGGTGCGGCGCGGATCGTCATCGGGCAGGCCGTAGATGTGCCAGGTGAAGCCGAACACCGTCGGCTCCTCGACCCGTTCGACCCGCATGTCGGCGGTGTGGCCGCCGGTCCACGTCATCTGGGCCGATCCGCCCGGGCGCAGGTCGATCGTCGCTTGGTTGCCGAACCAGCTGCCCAGACCCTCGGCCGTGGTGAGCGCAGCCCACACCTTGGCCGGCGGGTGGGCGATCTCGACGACCCGCTCGATGCGATCGGGGAATCCCATGACAGCCTCCAACAAGTAGCAACTGATCGGTTGCCATATTATGGCAACCGACCGATTGCGTCAACGTGCGGGCGCTCTGGTCGCTCGCAGCCAGCCCGTCGGCGGCCGCCCCGAAAGATCAACTAGTGAGCAGGTCCTAGTCCCGCATGGCTCCGATGGCGGCGGCGAGGCGGGCGCACTCCGGTGGGGCGTGTGCCATCAATGGCTCACCGCGGTCTTCCTGGTGCTTGGGCGATCTGGCTGGCAGGGCGTTTCGCTCTCGGAAGACGGCTGACCGGGAGATCCACTCAGACCGCTGCAGCGACCAGCCGGGCACCCGCCTCGTTGCGGTGAAAGCCGAGCGGCCACAGACCCGGCCGATGGGGCGCTGCGCGCCGGTCCCGCACGCTGTGACGCAAGTTCGTCCCGCCCTTGTGCCAATGAGTTTGTTATGCAAAGCTCTTGGCAGAACCCATCATTGAGTCGCCGGCCGCGAGTTCGGGCGGGCGCAGACCTCGGGAGCAGCGATGGCCGAAGATCCGCGCGAACCGGCTGGCGGGGAAGCGCACGGCGAGCCAGCTGCGGAGAGCGGGCCCGGGCCCGCGGACACGCCGGCGGAGCACGCGGGCCTGGCCGGCGAGAGCGGGGAGCGGCTGGGCAGCCAGCCGGAACTGCTGGGCGAGATGAAGGCGCTGCGCCGTCGGGCCAGGGTCGCGCGGCACGCCTACTGGTTCCCGCTGGTCCTGTTCGGCGTGCTGACCTGCGCGTCCGTTCCGTTCTACATCCAGCCCGCCTTCCGGCAGGTCCCGGCCGGGTCGGGGATCTTCGTCAGGGCAAGCAGCGCCACCGGACCGTGGCTGCCGTTTCTGGGTGGAAGCCCGGGCCTCGTACAGAGCTACCTGGCGTATTACTGGATCGTCGCGCTGCTGGGCGGCCTGGTGCTGACGCAGCTCTGGTACTGGTGGCACGCGCGCCGGATAGGCCTGCAGACCCCGGCCCGCGGTTACCTTCTCATCACAACGGTCCTCACCGTGCTGGCCGTCGTGATCCCGCCGCTGTCGCAGGTACGCAGCCCGCACTGGCTGCGCTTCATGCACCGGCTACAGGTGCTGTGGCCGGGTGACCTGGTTATCCGGGGCACGTTCCCGTTCCTCATCATCGCCGTCGGCCTGCTGGCGCTCGCCTGGGCCGAGCGGAGCCGGGCCCTGACCGTCACCGCCGTGGTTTACACCGGGGCCGCGCTGCTGGCAAGCCTGTATGACGTCAGCAACATCACATACCGGCTCGGCTGGAACCCCCCGCCGAGCGGCCAATCCCTGCCGAGCGTGCTGCTGCCCGCCCTGGTGCTTCTGGTCGCGGGGGCAGGCGCCTTCGCGGTGCAGCGGCTCCATCGGACCACAGCATGAACGCGGCGGCGGGTCTGCCGCCAGAACAGGCCAGCGGCGGGCACCCGACCAACGGGATCGACGACACGGTGCACCAGCGGCACCGCCTCGGCATCCTCACCATCACCGCTGAAGCAAGACGCGCCGACTTCAGCTACCTGCGCGAGGCGCTCGGCCTGACTCCCGGCAACCTGTCCAGGCACCTCACCGTGCTAGAGGCGGCGGGCCTGGTCCAGGTGGAGAAGGGCTACGCCGGGCGCCGCCCACGGACCTGGGTGCGCATCACCGGCCAGGGCCGCGCGGCGCTGGCCGCCGAGCTCGCCGCTCTCACGGAACTCGTTCGCCGGCACCGGGAGGCTCAAGGCAGCCAGCGACCAAGGATCGCTGACGGCGACGTGCACGGGCGACGACGCTGACGGGAGCACAGAACTTCTGTTCGCCGCGGCACGCACGGCCTGACAAAGGACCGGGACTGGCGCCCGCAGATCGGCGGATACCGCAGCGGGCGCCATGTCACAGAGCGTCAGGCATGGTGGCTGACACCGGTCGCACGTCGCAGAGGCACAGTCGCTGCAGTGGCACACTTGGCAACCATGGCAGAAGCCGCAGAGCGAGCTCGAGGTCGAAGTGGCGGCGTTCGAAGCCTGGGACCCCGCCGGCCGGGAATTCGATGCGGTCATCTCCGGCCAGTCCTGGCACTGGGTGGACCCGGTCGCGGGAGCGGCAAAGGCGGCGCAGGTGCTGCGTCCCGGTGGTCGGCTGGCAGTGTGGCGGGGTCGACCCGTCCGCCGCAACCGAGACGGCCAGCATGATCGGTCATCTGACGCAGACCCAGCTGGCCGCCTGCGATTGCTCTTCCAGGCCGGCAGGGCCGATCATCGCGGCTGGTGCTGGCCCGGATCCCCGGCGGCGATCGCCCTGGCTATCAGCGGCGTGCCTCGCCGGCATTGCCCTGCCGCTCTTCCAGGACGATTCCCGGGTCGGGGCGGCGAGCGTATGGGTTGTGCTCTGGCCCAGCACCGCTCGATGACCGGCACCAGCGCGGCGAGCTGGTCACGGGCCGCGGCCGGATCCAGGAGGACGACAGGTTCTTCAGCCCGGATGCGCCGGGACGCCAGGAAGACGATCTTTCGGCTCAGCCTGGGCTGCAACTGACACCGGTCGCACGATGGAGGCACGGGCCGGGCGTGACTGTGTCTCCTGCTGCCACCGCTAGCGGTGGCAGCAGGAGACGTCCTATCTGGCGGTGCGGGTCCGGCGGCGTGACCGCCTGGCCCATCTGTCAGGCGCCGTTCTTGCTCGCTGTGCCTGTTACAGCGGCCTTGCCCTTTCCGGCGCGTACCTGGATGCGCTTGGCGTGCACTTCCTCCGCCTTGGGTATCAGGATCTGCAGAACGCCGTCCTGGGCTGAGGCTTCGATGGCATCCGCCTTCACATGGCTGGGCAGGGTGATCGACCGGCGGAACGCGCCATAACGGCGCTCGATCCGGTGGACCTTCTCTGCGGCAGAGTCGTGCGCGAAGTGCCGCTCGCCCTGGATCGTCAGCAGACCGTCCTCGAACGTGATCTCGAGGTTCTCGATCCCGACACCGGGCAGTTCCACGGTCACCAGGTAGGCGTCCGGGCGCTCGGAAATGTCGACCGCCGGAGCCCATGCCTGGGTGCTCGGGCGGGTCTCAAGCCGCTCGCCGAACTGGCCGAACTGGCCGAACTGGCCGGGCGGGAGCAGCCGCTGGCCATACATCCTGTTCATCTGTCGCAGCTCATCCTGCGCGCTGCGCAGGTCATCGAACAGGTCCCAGCTTGCCATGACTGTCATGTCGTTCTCCCTCATGCGTCTCGCCGGGCCGGCGGCCCGGCGACCCGGAGAAAAAAATGCAATTCGAGTGAACGACATTCGCTTCCGAGTAACAGTGTTCACTGAATCGTGGACAGCGTTCACGGTCAAGCTCAGTGCTAGGAGGCGAATATGGCGAACCGGCAGCGCGAGGCCGCCGATCCTGGCCCGCACACATTGTGGTTCAGCCCGCCCGGCGGCGATGACAGGCACCGCCGCGCTCACCCGCGAGCGGGTCGTCGCCGAGGCGCTCACCATCATCGGCGCGGACGGCGCGGACGCCCTGAGCATGCGCGTCCTCGCCGCCCGGCTTGGCGTGTTCCCCGGCGCGCTGTACCGCCACGTGCGCAGCAAGGGGCAGCTCTGCGACCTTGTCGTGGACGGCGTGCTGGCCGAGGTCGACTGCCAGGTCGACCGCTCGCTCGGCTGGGCCGAGCAGGTCAAGGTGCTCGCGCACCGGCTGCGCACGGTCCTGGAAAACCATCCCGGCATAGCCGGGCTGCTCAAGACCCGTGACCCCCTTGGGCCGCACTCCCTCGCCCTGGCCGAGGCGTTCCTCGCACCGCTGCAAGAAGCCGGCCTGCCCGGGCGGCAGACCGCCCTGGCCTTCAGCCTCATTTACGACTACACCCTGGGTTTCGCGCTCAGCGACCGCACCACCGTCAACGAGCAGCGCGTCCAGGACACCGCGACCAGGCGCCAGTTGCACGCATTCTTTAGGTCATTGCCAGCCGACCGGTTCCCGGCGCTGGCCGCCCTGGGCGAGCACGTGTGGGCAAACAACCGCGACGAACGGTTCGCCGCTAGCCTGGACACGCTCCTCGGCGGCCTCGAGGCTGCGCCGCGCCGGCCGGGCCAGCAACCCGCAAGCTGACCAGCACCAGGCGACAACACAACAACGCGCGGCGCGCGTTTCACCGGGCCCGGGAATCCACTCTTTGCGGCGGCTCTTCAGGGCCCCCGATCGTTTCAGGGGCTGGGGCGAACCCGTGCCGCCTTTCGCAGTCGCCCGCGCAGCGGCATTGCGGAAACTTGCCTGGCTGTGGTCATTGCCCGGACCGGTGACGCCTTCACAGTCGCCTGGGTCACCGACCTGCGCATTCAAGGCCTCGGCGCACCAGCACCGCATCGGCGTTCCGTCCAGGTTCCGTGCCGGGGAACCTGCGCCATGACGCTGGCTGGCCTTGCCAGTCCCGGCACCTCGGACTGCGCCAGCAGCCCGGCTGCACCATCCTTCCCGACAAGGAACGTGTGCACGAAACCCGGGATGGTTCAGAATGGGGGTGGGCCGGCGACGGCCGCTCATGGCTCTCCTAACCTCCGCACCGCCCACCGGCTCAGGACGATTCAGCGCTGTCATCACCAGGAGGCCCAGGATGGCTCTTTTCGTCACACGGCACCAGCACGCCGCGGACCAGTGCCCGGCTGCCGATCCGCAGATGGGCTCGATGCTGCTCGGGCAACTGTCCTCCGGCAACGCCTCGGCCCACGGCGTCACCATCGAAGCCGAGGCGGTGGTGAACGATGCTCACACCCTGTACATGATCGTGCGGGCCGACAGCCGCGACCGGGTCGAGGGGTTTATGGCCCCATTCGCTCAGGCTGGCACCGTGGAGGTACTGCCGGCCTCGTCGTGTGAAGCGGTGATCGGACGCGGAGGCTGCGCGGCCACGTCGGCGTCGGCATAGTCTGGACCGCGCGCTCGACACCGTGTCAGGGGACCGTTTCCGGACAGGGGCAGACGACTACCCGGCTTGGCGCCTAACGTTTCGGGATGCAACGGGCCCTGCCGTTCCGGCGCCACGGGCTGGGCCTACCCGCCGCGGCCGGGGGGAACGTTGCCACCACGCAAAACCGCAGGTCAGAGCTGGTGCCTGCTTCGTTTCCCTAACTAAAAAGGGAGCCGGTCCGCGAGATCGGCGAGGTCCGACGGTTTGCTCAGTTTCTGCAGGTCAGCCCGCCGGGCCATCGCGTGCCGGGGGCCGAGATGGCTGCGCCACGGAGAATACGCGGAGAAGTCCAGGCTCGGAGCACGTCCTCGCGAGGACGGTGATCGCAACGGCGACGGCCCTGCAGGAAGCTCACGAGGAACCAGCCCGGCGAGCGCCTGGCATATGCCTGCCCAGGTCGCTACTGGCCCACTCGCGCGGCTGCCTTTGCTCGTTCGGGCGGCCACCGGCATGTGCCCACCGCCAGCCATCAAGCCGGGACAAACGCTGTCACGGACGGTGACAATTCGGCCGGCGCCAACGTGGTGCGCTTCGCGCCGCCGACTCGGTGCGTCTCTTGGGACCCGAGTGCGAGATGGGCAGGGAGCACAGATCAGCCCGCTCGGAGCGGCCTCCCAGGGCGGGCGATGATCACGGCTCAGCGCGCGTTTCTGGCCACCGGAACGCTGGCCGATCACGCGCTGCTGTGGTCGGGGGATGGCCGGATCACCGCCGGGCATATGGCGGTCCTGGCCGGACGTGCCGTGGCCGGACCGCTGGAGGTGATCTTGTTCAACGGGGTCATCGGCGCTGGCTGGAGCTGGTCTCAGCGCGACGAGGCGATGGCCGGGCGCATCCTGGCTGGTACTGCGGCGGGGACCCGCACGCTGGCAGTCGCCGGAAACGCCCACACTCCCACCAGCCCCATAGACCTAGGCGTCCCGATGGGGGCCTACCTGGCCCGGCGACGGCCGGATATCCGGGAGATCCGCATCAATTACGGCGGTGGGCATTACTACAGTCGGCAGCCGCGCCGGTTCGGCCGTATCAGCCTGCGGCAGCGCCAGATACGGCTTTACCAGCATCATGGCGCGCTCGTTCTCGACCTCCCCTCAGCGGAGGAAGCGGTCGTGCCCCAGCGGTCCTAGCGGCGGCCGCCGCCCGCGCGCACAGGACCCTGACTGCGGCAGATGCGTACATCCGATGTTGTCGGCGAGGATGAGTGCATGGATGTCGAAGCCCTGCGGGCGGCGACCCCCGGCTGCGCGCACCGGCTGCATTTGAACAACGCCGGCGCCGCGCTGCTGGCGCAGCCGACGCTGGATGCGATGACCGCCCATCTGCGGCTGGAAGCCGAGATCGGTGGGTACGAGGCTGCCACGGCGGCGCAGGACGCCATCGGCGCCACCTACGCCGGCATCGCCGGGCTGCTAGGTGGCCGCGCTGATGAGGTGGCGCTGTTCGACAACGCCACGCATGCCTGGAACGCCGCCTTCTATTCCGTGCCGTTCGGGCCGGGTGACCGGATCCTCACCGGCCGCGCCGAGTACGGCAGCAACGTGCTGGCCTACCGGCAGGTCGCCCAGCGGACCGGCGCTGAGCTGGTCGTCGTCCCCAATGACCGGCACGGCCAGCTCGACACCTCCGCGCTTGCCGGACTCGTGGACGAGCGGACCAAGCTGATCGGCGTGAGCCACGTGCCCACCAGCGGCGGCCTGGTCAACCCGGCCGCCGAAATCGGCCGCATCGCCCGTGCCGCCGGGGCGCTGTTCCTGCTTGACGCCACGCAGTCGGTCGGCCAGTTCCCCGTCGACGTGGATGCCATCGGCTGCGACCTGCTCACTGCCACCGGCCGGAAGTTCCTGCGCGGACCGCGGGGTACCGGGTTCTTGTGGGTCCGCACCGCGGCCCTTGAGCGGCTCGACCCCTACGTCGCCGAGATTGACTCCGCGACCTGGGACAGCGTCCGGGGGTTCAGCTGGGCCGACGGCGCCCGGCGCTTCGAGTCATGGGAGAGCAGCTACGTCAACATCCTGGGCCTGGGCGCTGCGGTGCGGCAGGCCCTCCACCTGGGTACCGACGCGATCGGGGCGCGGACCGCCATGCTCGCTGCGCGGCTACGCGGCCAGCTCGACGAGCTGCCGGGGGTGTCCACACACGACCTCGGCGTGGTGCGCTGCGCCATCGTGACCGCCCGCGTTCAGGGGGTGCCGGCCGCCGACGCCGCCGCAGCGCTTGGCCGCGCAGGGGTCAACGTGTCGACCACTGTGGCCGAACACAGCCCGCTTGACACCGAGGACCGCGCGGTCCACCCGCTGGTGCGGTTCTCCCCGCACTACTACAACACCGAGGAAGAACTCGACCGCGCGGCCGGGCTCGTAGCCGCGATCGCGCGCCAGTACGCCAGCCGCTAAGCGGATCAGCGCCCCTCGCCACGACCGCAGGCGAGTCCTCAGACAGGACAACCCGAACGCGCGCTCAATGCCGATGTCCTGCCGCGTTTCGAGCGGACGCTGAGGGCAGAGCGCGTCAAGTGACGAGGGCCCGTCGCTGACGGGCGCGACAGCAATGTTGTGATGGTTAGTACACTGCTCTTCCCATGGGCTACACGGACGCCCCGGCAGGCTGGTGGCGGGAGTTCGTGCTGGCGTTCCCGGCCCGGACTGCCAAGCTTGCTGTCGTGAGAGCAGACAGCTCACCGCACGTGGCTCCTGTCTGGACAGATCTCGACGGCGACCAGATCGTGTTCATGACCTCGGCTGACACGGTCAAGGGGCAGGCCATCCTGCGTGACCCCAGGGTGTCGCTGTGCTGGGACGACGAACGCCCGCCGTTCAGCTTCGTGACCATCTCCGGGACCGCGACGACCTCCGCGGACGCCGATGAGCTGCTGCTATGGGCGACGCGGATCGGCGGGCGGTACATGGGCATTGATCGTGCGGAAGAGTTCGGCCGGCGCAATGCCGTGCCGCCTGAGCTCGTCGTGAGGGTCACCGCAACGCGAATCGTCGCCAAGGTCGACGTCGCGGACTAAACAGGCTGTACTAACGCCAGGCATCGCTACCATCGGCCCATCTGACAGGTCGGCAGGCTCGCGGCCAAGGCGGTCGTGCTCATCAGCCCCGCGCAACTTGCCGGCCAGGTCATCTGGCCTGAGGACAGCCCTTCGCAATGACATCCTCATATGCCGCATAGTGCGCGCGCCAAATCAGGGACGATCTAGGAACCGGACGGCCGGGGCGCTCGCGGCATTGACAGGCAGCTCGACCAGCCGACGGTGACCTTCAGCAGACCAACCACACCCCCGCCGCGTCAGCGGTCGGCGCCTCAGGACCATACCGATCGCTTACATCGTCACGTTGAGTGACGGGCAGACCGGGGAGAGCGCGCGTCGAGGCTTCGATCTGCGCGCCAGTCCCCGGCCGACTGGGTGGCCAACCGCGCCGCACCGAACAGGGTGTTCTGGCGCGCGCCGCACCGAGCGAATCAAGGTGCCGCAGACGGAGGCGGAAGGTGGTGTGCCGGTCAGCGGTTGTTGGCGGCGACTTCGATGCTGCCGGAGGCGGCGTTGCCGGACGGGCCTGATGGCCGGTCAAGGACAGAGATCGTTTCTTGTTTGCGGGATCGCCCGGGACGGGACTGGCCGGGATCGGTCCGGTGGCGGGAGAGGTGGGGCGGTGTCCGGGTTGGCTTGTGCTTGTAGACAAAGGCGCGGCGT
>Ga0099828_10004166_pt1 | contig 10187 bp, 12 predicted proteins | sample CZO8metaG_2_FD_79338 | JGI IMG/M metagenome (GOLD analysis project Ga0099828, IMG submission 79338) | Vadose zone soil microbial communities from the Eel River Critical Zone Observatory, Northern California, USA - CZOApr15con2H1.8 metaG | ecosystem: Environmental > Terrestrial > Soil > Vadose...
GCGGTCAAGCTCGGCCGACGCCGTGTGCGGGATCGCCTGGCGATGGATGGCGAATCCTTCGACGTGTTCAGCCTTGAACCGTCGCTCGCCACGCTTGCCGACGCGCTGAACCGGCAGAACGCCCCGGTCGCTCCAGCGGCGCACAGACGCCTCGCTGACTCCGAGGCGCGCGGCCGCCTCCCGGGTGCTCAACGGGGGGGTTGAACTCATATCTCTCTGAGAGGTATATTGAATGATAGATCTGATCGCGGGGTTGGATTAAGCGAAATCACATTGCAAGCACCAGCGGAGTCGTCTAGCGGCAGGCCCTGGAGTGACCCACGGCTTAGCGGGATCGCCCACCGGGGCTTCCTTGGCCGCCTCTCGCCTGAGCTCATCGAGGAGCTGACCCGGACAGCCCGGTCGGCGTACTACCCCAAGGGAACGATCCTCGCACCGGCCAGCGACAGCGGACCTGCCCTGGTCGTGTCCGGGATACTTCGCTACTTCCTGTCCGCCGGCGATGGGCGACAGATGACCATCCGATACGTCGGGCCAGGCGATCTCGTGGGCACGTTGGTCGCCGACCCTTCCAACGTCAAGACACACGCCGAGGTGTTGCAGCCGGCGGTCCTGCTGAACCTGGACCTGGGCGACATTCGCTCCCTGGCCGCGCGCCGGCCCACCTTCGCCGAGGCGCTTCTCGACGAGACCGTCGGCCGGGTTCGCATCGCGTACCGCACCCTGTCGGCCAGCGCATTCATGGGCGTCCGTGCTCGCGTGGCGCGCGACTTGCTCGAGCGCGCGAAGATCCTCGGCACGCCGCTCCGGGCCGGCCTCCACATCGAGGTCACCCAGCAGGCGCTCGCCGACGCGACCGGATCGGTTCGAGAGGTGGTCGCGCGCGCGCTACGCGAGCTGCGCGAAGAGAAGGCGATCGGCCCGCTCGGCGACGGCGTGACCATCCTGGATTTCGACGCCCTCGATCGCATCGCCTTGGTGTGACTTAAGTCTGGGCTGACTCCTTCCTGAGTCACTGCATCTCGCCGCCGGCCTGGTCAGGGTCGATTGCGATGGATTTCAACCTCTCCGCCGGCGATCGGATAGTCGCCCAGATCGGCGCTGAGCTTGCGGCCACCGAGCCCGACGTCCAGGCGATCCTCGCCGCGGCGACATACGGTCTCAGCCGGCTGTGGCCCGCCACATGGGTCGCTCTCCTCATGAATCCCGATCCCAACACCTCTCAGATGTCGGTGGCGGACGATGCCGAACCCACGATGGCCGAATACGTCGACGGCTACGTCGCCTCCCTCTTTGGATCGGGGCGGGCGCCAACCATCGGTCTCTCCCAGCAGGCCATCGAATCGGGAGCTCCGATCTTCATCCCCAACGTGCCCTTTGCGAATTTCCTGAAGTTGATGTCGCCGGAGGGCCAGGGCTACGTCGCGAGGAATCCTCCGCCGGTCTCGTTCGAGTCGGTCAGCGCCCTCATCGTCCCGATGCGTGTCGGTGGGGCGACGGTCGGCACGCTCGGCCTGTTCGACTGGCGGCACCCCCAGTCTCTGAGCGAGGCCGACGCTGCGTGGATGCAGCCGGTCGCCGACCAGGTGGCGCTTACGCTCGAGCACGCCCGGCACCGCGCGGCGGTGCGCGAGCAGGCCGACCGGGTCGCCGCCATCGGCGGCATCGCCCTCGCCGCACGGTCGGGCCAGGACCTTCGAATCGTCCTGCGAGCGATCGTGGAACAGGTCACCGCCCGGCTCGACGTCGATGCGGCCGACATCCTGCTGGTAACCGAGCTGGGCAAGCACCTCGTCCTGGCCATCAGCGCGGGCTTCCGCTCGACGTCCGTACCGGACTATCGAATACCGGTCGACGGCACCATCTCGTATCCACCGTCGTCGCTGCCGCATGTCGAGTACGCATCGGACCCGGACCGGATGCACCGGCACATGCGCCGATCCTCCTTCACGAGAGAAGGCTTCGAAACGTTCGTCGCCGTTCCGCTCTACGCCCGCTCGCGCCTTGTTGGCGTGCTCGAGATGTACTCGCGCTCGGTGGTCGAGTGGGACCAGGCCTGGGTCGATTTCCTCGACCAGCTTGGCGGGGTGGTCGCGTTGGCGATCGACTACGCGGCCGTCGCGGGGGCCTCCGACGGCGGGCGCGCCCCGCTCCGTGAGCCTCGCCCGAGCCTGAGCGAGCTCGAGCTCGCGATCATGCGCCTGATCATCGAAGGCATGACCAACCGGGACATCTCAGCGCAGGTCCACCGGAGCGAGAACACGATCAAGTTCCACGTCCGCCGCATCCTCGAAAAGACCGGTGCCGCCAACCGCACAGAGTTGGCGCACCGGGCGACGCGCGAAGGTTGGCTCTAGCTCTTAGCCGGCGGCCGCGCCGGTTTTAGCGGGCACGTTGGCCTCGACGAGCTCGCCTTCGATGTTGATCTGGATCTCGTTGCTGACGATGAACCTTCCATCGAGCACGGCGTCGAAACTCATCCCGAAATCCTTTCGGTTGATCTGGGTCTCGGCCGCGTAGCCGATCCGGTGCCCCATCTGGGGATCGTTGAACTCACCGTACTTGACGGCGTTCAGTGTGATGCTCTTCGTGGTGCCCTTGATGGTCAGATCGCCCGTGACCTTGTACTTGTCGCCGCCCACGTGCTCGATCCTGGTGCTCTTGAAGGACATCGTGGGGTACTTCTCGATCTCGAGGAAGTTGGAGGAGCGCAGGTCCTTGTCGCGCTGCTCGTTGTGGGTCCGAATGCTTGCCGTGTTGATCGTGGCCTCGACGGTCGAGCGCTCAGGATGCTCGGGGTCGAGGTTGCCGGTGGCGGTCACCTCGTTGAAGTGCCCGCGTACGGTCATCATCCCCAGGTGCTTGGCCGAAAACTCGACCTGGGTGTGGTAAGGGTCGAAAGTCCAGGTACCCATAGCGCGAAACCTCCCGCAGCTTGAATCTGAGTGAACTACCGCAAGTGCCAACCGGTTGGGCACTCCACTTATTTCTACAGCAATCAATCTTCCGTCGCACCGCTAGACTCCCGTCGACACTGCAGTGAGCGACGACATCGTGCCCGGCCTCCGCTACGCCTCGAGGGCGCAGGAGCTCTGGGCGTCGGTGATCGCCACGTACGGCGCGTGGGAGGAGCGTGTCAACCGCGCCGCGGCGGATGCGGGCCTGTCTCCCGTCTCGGCCTGGGCCCTCATCCAGCTCGATCCCGACGACCCGATCTCGCAGAAGGAGCTGGCGGCGCGCCTTCGCTGCAATCCCTCCACCGTCGTGGATCCGACGGATCGCCTGGAGGATGCAGGCCTGGTGGATCGCCGCGCGGGCCGCACCGACCGGCGCGTCAACACGCTTGTCGTCACGCCCAAAGGCAGGCACGTCCGGGGAAGGCTGATCGCGGATCTCTTCGAGCCGCCGGAGGCGTTCCGGCGCCTGCCCACAACGGAGCTCGTCCACTTCCAGGCGGCGATGCTCGAGGTGGCGGCCGGGCCTGAGCCGGCCCGGGGTTCAACCAAACGTGCCAGAAAGCCAGCGGCGAAACCGGCCGGCCGCGCCTAGCCGGGCCGCGGCGACTCGCTTTGGCGCGCGAACGAACCTCGCGCTGCTCGCGGTGCTCGGCCTTGCCTTCCTGACAGGCTGGCTGGCCTTCGCCTACGCGACGGCTCCCGCACGCTGGTCGCTCGTCGTGCACGCGACGGGCGGGTTCGCCGTCCTTTTTCTGCTGCCCTGGAAATCGGTGATCGCCAGGCACGGGATGAAGCGGCCTCGGCCCGGCCAGTGGGCCTCGGCGCTCCTGGGCGCCCTCGTGCTCGCCTCGCTGGCCGCAGGGCTTGCGCACTCCTCCGGCGTCCTTGTCTCGGCCGGCCCTCTGTCCGCAATGGAGGTGCACGTCGGTGCCGCGCTGGCCGCGATTCCGCTCGCGATCTGGCACGTGGCGGCGCGTCGCGTCCGGATTCGAACCACGGACCTCTCGCGGCGCAATTTCATCCGTGGCGCGACCCTTTTGGCGGGCGCTGCGGCAGCCTACGGCGTGACCGAGCTCGTCGTTCGATCCACGGCGCTGCCCGGCGGCGCACGGCGCTTCACGGGCTCCTACGAGGCCGGCTCCTTCCAGCCGGACCTCATGCCGGTCAGCTCATGGATGTTCGATGCCATCCCTCAGCTCGACCCCGCTGCATGGTCGCTCCGAGTCGGCGGTCGCCACCTTGGCTATGAGGAACTGTCGGCGTTCGACGATCGGGTCACCGCAACGCTCGACTGCACGGGAGGCTTCTTTTCGAGCCAGGAATGGTCTGGTGTCCGGCTCGACCGCCTGTTGACCGGGATGAACGGCTCCGCGGTCCGCGTCCAGTCGAGCACTGGCTATAGCCGCCGCTTCCCGCTCGAGGAGGCGCGGCGGTTACTCCTGGCGACGCGCATCGGTGGGCACCCGCTCGATCCGGGCCATGGATCTCCGGCGCGCCTGGTCGCCCCCGACCGCCGCGGATTCTGGTGGGTGAAGTGGGTCGTGGCGATCGAGGTCGACGATGTTCCGTATTGGTGGCAGCCGCCTTTCCCGCTGCAGTAGCGGGATAATCGGATCGTGACCGACCGAGCCCCGTTCGATGTCCATGCCGATGCCGACGCCGAGGCATGGCTTGCCGCCCATCCCACCGAGCGGCCAAGGCTGGTCGCGTATGACGTCCATTGGTGCTGTGGCGGCGCGAAGATGTGCCGCGTCAGCGTGCGCGAGATGACGCGCAAGGATGACCCGGAGAGGTACGTGCGAGCCGAGTCAACCGACGGCATCCCCCTCTTGATCGACCGTCGCGCCGCGGCGCGACTTCCAGCGCGCTTCGGCCTGACCGTCCGCGGGCTTGGGCGGTGGAAACACCTGGACCTCGCGCTCGAGGCAGACCAGTGGGGTGATCTCCTCTACACCTGAGGCGCAGGCGTTTCTGCGCGAATTCTGAGAATTCGCTGATCGAATCCCAAGGAACGAGTGCGAAATGGCGGCCGCCAGGGTTGCGATTAGCGTCCTGCGGTCCGGTCCTCAGGTGTCAAGCAATAGTTCCATGTCAAGCCGTATGGCTTGACAAACCTCCGCTCGCGTCGATAATCGTGCTGTTAGGGTTCGCCATTCGGCGCCCGGGAGGCTGAACGATGGCTGTTGAGATCGAACCCGCTTCAACCGTCCTCGCCGCGCGTGGTGACGCGATCCGCGTCGTGCCGCTGCAATTGCCCGACGCGCTCGTTTCGGCTCCCGCGGTCGCTCCGCATCTGACGTACAGGGGTGGGCCGCTGCTCACCGGCGCCGAGGTGTTCACCGTGTTTTGGGGCGCAGCTTGGAACCAGCCGGCGCAGACGCAGATGATGGGCAAACTTAACGGATTCTTCGACTCGATCCTGACCAGCGCGTTGATCGATCAACTCAGCGAATACAGCGTGCCCGGCCAGGCGATCGGACACGGGAAGCGGACCGGAACCGCGGTGGTTACCGCGCCGGCGATCAAGCACTCGGTGACGGACGGCGCCATCCAGCACATGCTCCGGCAGGAGGTCGCGGTCAACCACGCCTTCCCGCAGCCCGGGCCCAACGTGCTCTATTTCGTGTATCTGCCGCCGGGCGTCTCGGTCAGCTCCCAGGGGTCGAAGTCGTGCACCTCGTTCTGCGGCTACCACAGCGACGTGAACAGCCAGATGTTCTACGCGGTCATGCCCTATGCGGGCTGTGCCGGTTGCCTCGGGTCCCTGCAGGCTTTCGACGCCCTGACCTCCACCAGCTCGCATGAGCTGTGCGAGGCGATCACCGACGCGGTGCCCGGCCTCGGCTGGTATGACGACCACAACGGCGAGATCGGCGACATCTGTGCCTGGAAGACAAAAAAGGTGAACGGGTTCACCGTCCAGTTGGAGTGGTCGAACAACAAGAACGCCTGCGTCTGAGGTAGCCCCGGCGCCAGGCGCAACGGCATGGCCCGGAACGTGTTAACTCGCGTCAACTGCCGAGCGCCCTTCCCCTGAACTAATCGCTTGACCAGCACCCCGTTGGCTGCTATATGGCGATCAATTGCCGCCATCCGGACGGCTCATTCCGAGGAGGAGGCGCGTCATGCGCAAGTTCGTACTCTCATCGCTGCTCACGTTGGCCCTGTTCGTCGTGACTGCGTTGTCGGTTTTCGCCGACAGCACGGGTCCCGGCATCTAGTCAAGTCGTTCGGGCCCGCGTGGCTTAACCAGGACCGTAGCGTGCGGCCGAGAGCTGATATACACTCGGCCACATAGCGAAGTCCCAATCCAAGCCACGCGGGCGCATTCCAGGTGTGGAGGTCGATCCCCGGCTGATCCGGCGCGCCCGCCTGGACTCGGGGCTCAGCATGGCGCAGATCGCGGGGTCCGAGGTGACACGCCAGGCGATCTTCCTGATCGAGGCCGGCAAGACGCGGCCGTCCATGCGCACCCTCGAGCTGATCGCCTCCCGCACAGGCAAGCCGGCGAGCTACTTCATGAAGCCGCCGGACGACTCGGCGTTTGCCCCGATCTCCAACGGCTACCACGTCGAGGAGCTCGAGGCCCTGTGCCTTCAGCAGCAGTTCGACGAGGCAATCGAGCTCGGCAATCGCATGCTCGGCCAGCGCGTCCCCGCCAGGGTGGAGGCGTACATCCGGCAGTACGTCGGCCAGGCGCTGGTCCGCTCCTCGCGCCCCGATGAAGCGCTGGATCACCTCCGCCGCGCAACCGAGATCCTCGAGGCGCAACCCGATCCATGGCTGGCCGTGGAGTGCGCCGATTGGGAAGCGTGCGCCCTTTACCTCAAAGAGGACAAGCGCGCGCTGTCAGTGGCGGAGCACGCCCTGAAGCTGTGCCGCTCGACCCAGCCCCGGCTCCCCGGCACCGAGGCGAGGATTCTCGAGCACATCGCCTCCATCCACGTCAAGAACCACAGCTTCGACCGGGCGATCGCCTATTACGAGGAGGCTCTCGAGGCGGCGGGCTCGGTCCGCGACCTGGCACGTTTGGGCCGCACGTACCACGGGCTCAGCATCGCGTACCAGGAGCGCGGCGACCTCGGTCGGGCCGTCGAGTTCACGCATAAGGCCCTGGCCCTCTACAGCCTCGAGCACGACACCGCCCTCCTCGGACGGGGTGAGAACGAGCTTGGGCTGCTGCTGATGCGCCAGGGCAAGATGGCACGGGCAGAAGAGGCCTTTCAGGCCGCCATGGCGCATTTCGACGAGTCGGGGACGGAGGCGGCCAAGAGCCACGTGCTTCTCAGCCTCGCCGAGCTTCAGCTCAAGACCGGACGGCTGAAGGAGGCGGGGGAGACCGTGAAGCGAGCCATCGGGCTCGCCGGTCGGCTGGATGAGAAGCTCGCGTTGAGCGCTGCGCACCAGATCCTGGGCCAGGTCTACGAGCGCACAGGAAAGCGCCGGCTGGCGGACAAGGAGTTCGGCACCGCGATTCGCCTCCTGAACGGGGAAGGCGTGGGGCAGCGGCTGGCCGAGAGCCACGCCGCCTTGGCCGAGGTCCTCGAGGCGCGCGGGCAATCGACTTTGGCGAGGAAGCATTGGAAGCAAGCGGCCAACCTCGCCCTGCAGCGCGGCAGCGCGCCGGCCAGGCGCCTCAAAGCTCTCTAGGCCTCGCCGAGGCGCAGCACTCGGATCGCCCAGAATGTCGATAGCGGACCGATTAGTTTTAGGCCGTCCGACAGTCTTGAGTAGGAAACGACCGTGAGGGCTTCGCCTCGAACTGGAGGATTGATCGCATGAGCAGGGTTCGGATACTGGTCGGGACACGGAAGGGTGCGTTCGTCTTGAGCTCGGAAGCGAGCCGCAAGGAGTGGAAAGTCGACGGCCCGCATTTCGCGGGGTGGGAGATCTACCACGTCAAAGGCTCTCCTGTGAACCCGGACCGCCTGTATGCCTCGCAGTCCAGCTCGTGGTTCGGCCAGGTCATGCATCGCTCGGATGACGGCGGCAAGACCTGGGAGACGGTGGGCAACCAGTTTCAGTACGAAGGCACGCCCGGCCCGCACAAGTGGTACGACGGTTCGCCTCACCCGTATGAGTTCAAGCGCGTCTGGCACCTCGAGCCGTCGCTCGATGACGCGGACGCCGTTTATGCGGGGGTGGAGGACGCGTCGCTGTTCGTCTCGAAGGATGCGGGGACGACCTGGAGCGAGCTGCCTGGCCTGCGCACCCACAAGACATCGGCCGATTGGGCTCCCGGGGCGGGTGGCCTATGCCTGCACACGATCATCATCGACCCCTCTAAGCACGACCGCATCTTCGCCGCCATCTCGTCCGCCGGCGCGTTCCGGTCCGACGACGCAGGCCAGACATGGCGTGCGATCAACCACGGCCTGCGCTCCGAATACATCCCCGACCCCGACGCCGAGACCGGCCACTGCGTCCACCGCATCGCGATGCACCCGTCGCAGCCGAACGTGCTCTACATGCAGAAGCACTGGGACGTTTTGCGAACGGACAATGCCGGCGACGAGTGGCATGAGATCAGCGGCAACCTGCCCACCGACTTCGGCTTCGTGATCGACGTGCACGCGCACGAGCCAAAGACCGTCTACGTCCTGCCGATCACGAGCGACCAGTATCACGTCGTGCCTGACGGCAAGCTACGCGTCTACCGGAGCAAGTCCGGTGGCGACGAATGGGAGGCTCTCACCAAAGGCCTCCCGCAGAAGGACTGCTACGTCAACGTGCTTCGCGACGCGATGAGCGTGGACGGGCTGGACCCGTGCGGCGTCTACTTCGGCACGACGGGAGGCCAGGTCTACGGCTCGGCAAATGCAGGCGACAGCTGGGAGCCGATAGTTCGCGATCTCCCCGCGGTCCTGTCGGTCGAGGCGCAGACCCTGTCGTGATCCGCGTCTCGCTCCCGGGGAACTTGCAGACCCTGGCGGGCACCGGCCGCATGGTGGACGTCGAAGTCTCTGGTGTGCCGACCCAGCGATCGCTGCTCGACGCGCTCGAGGCGATGTACCCAGCTCTGCTGGGGACGATTCGCGACGCATCCACCAAGAAGCGAAGGCCGCTTCTTCGCTTCTACGCTTGCGAGGAGGACTTCTCGGACGCCTCGCCTGACGATCCCCTGCCCGCCGCCGTCGTCGCGGGGACCGAGCCCTACATCATCCTCGGAGCGATCGCGGGCGGCTAAGATTTGTCGTGCAGTGCGTAAGCCGAAGACGAGTCAACTCTTGACGAGGCGACGTGTGATCGACTACGCCCGCTGCCGCTCCTGCCTCTGTACCTGAGCCTGCTCACGTTCAGCTCGGATTAAAAGACAGGAGGCTCACTCACATGAGCGTCACCGACGAACTGGTCCACAACAACGAGACCTACGCGCACAACTTCAAGAAGGGCGACCTGCCGCTCCCGCCGGCGAAGCACGTCGCCGTCCTGGCGTGCATGGACGCCCGTCTCGACGTGCACAAGATCCTCGGCCTGCAGGAAGGCGACGCCCACGTCATCCGCAACGCCGGCGGCGTCGCCACCGACGACGCGATCCGATCGCTCGTCATCTCCCAGCGCCTGTTGGGGACGAAAGAGATCGTCCTCATCCATCACACGGATTGCGGAATGCTGACCTTCAAAGACGACCAGGTGAAAGGCCAGATCGAGTCTGAGGTGGGGATCAGGCCGCACTTCGCGCTCGAAGCTTTCGGCGACCTCGAGCAGGACGTGAAGCAGTCCATTGCTCGGATCAAGGCAAGCCCCTTCATCCCGAACAAGTCGAGCGTCCGCGGCTTCATCTACGACGTGCACAACGGCAGCCTGGCAGAGGTGGGAGCGCCGGTCTCAACCGGAGCGAGGTAAGCAAATGAGGGGGCTGCGCGAGCAGCCCCCTCAATCCCGCAGTGCTTCGATCACGCCTTCCCACCGCTCGGGGTCGTTGGGTACGGGCCTCGGCAATGCGAGGTCTTGGGGCCTGGTCGACTTGAACCCGGCCCCGGTGTCGAAGAGCACGACCAACTCGTCGCGGTCGATCAGCCGCCGGTCGAGCAAGGTGCGCAGCCCCGCTGCGGCGGCCGCGGTCTCGAGGCTCGAGTAACCGAGACCGTTGGCTGCAAGGCCGGGCTGCGCGAAGAGTATCTCGCCCTCGGAGACGGTGATCGCGCCTCCCCCGGAACCACGCAGGCAGTCGAGGATCAGGAAGTCGCCCACGGCCGACGGCACTCGGATGCCCGCGGCGGCGGTCGA
>Ga0099828_10004167_pt1 | contig 10186 bp, 15 predicted proteins | sample CZO8metaG_2_FD_79338 | JGI IMG/M metagenome (GOLD analysis project Ga0099828, IMG submission 79338) | Vadose zone soil microbial communities from the Eel River Critical Zone Observatory, Northern California, USA - CZOApr15con2H1.8 metaG | ecosystem: Environmental > Terrestrial > Soil > Vadose...
CATGTTTTCGGTCCCAATGGGCTTCCCCGGCGTGATTCTGATCCTCTTCCTGACCGATACAACCCTCTCCACCACGTCGATGATGGGCATCATCATGATGCTGGGCATCGTGGTCTCAAACGGTGTCCTGCTGGTCGATTATACAAACGTACTGCGGCGGCGAGGGCGGGAGTTACACGACGCGGCGGTCACTGCTGCGCGGACGCGACTCCGGCCGATTTTGATGACCTCCCTCGCCACCGTCCTTGGACTGCTCCCCATGGCCATCGGCTGGGGAACCGGCGGCGAAACGAACGCCCCCTTGGCGCGCGCGGTCGTCGGAGGACTCAGCGTCTCGACGATCCTCACGCTCTTTCTCGTCCCCACGATCTATGTGATCTTAGAGGAACGGTTCCCTCGCCATGCGGACAAGGCGCCACAGGATGTCGACTGGATACCGGCAGAGCCGGGACAAGCACCGGCTGGGCAATAGCAGGATGCTGAAAAAGTCCGCCATCGTGATTGGAAGGTTAAGGCTCAGGCTAAGGTTGAGATGAAGAAAGTCAGGTCTTGGCTCAACCTCGACCTGAGCCTGCTTAGCCGAGCTGGTTGGTTACCCGACAGTTGGAAAGAGCGCCTTCAGCTGCATCGCTAAGCCAATGTCCCCGCTGATCTTGAGCCGGCCCGACATGGCGACGGCTGGTCCACTTAACTGACCCTTCAGAATCTTGATGCAATCCTCTCCCGCCATCGAGAGCACTACGTGCGGGTCCGTATGCATTCCCTCTGCGACCTGACAGGCCCCCTCCCGGATCGTGAGAATGTACTGTCCGCCATTCGCGCCGCTCAGATCGAATTGGTAGACCGCATCAAGATCTTCGGCAGCATCTGAATCGAGCCGACCTGGGAGAAGTTGAAAAAACTCTTTGATGGTGGTGGGGTTCATGGCTTGTGGGAAGACGAGGGTCTCTAGCAGGATGCTGAAAAAGTCCGCCGGCGCCACAGACCGTGGCGCATGAAGCGCGAGAACCGGCTGGTTTCTCTTGTTTATTTGGTCTGTCTGGTTTGTTTGGTTGAACTAGACTAACCAGATGAACAAGACAAACCCAGATGAACCAAATCAACCTGTCGCGCCTGTCCCGACAGTCTCGCTCAGTTATCCTGCGGGAGTGTTCTCCTGTTGTGCCGCACGTGCAGACTATCGAAGTTCTAACGTGCCACAATAGTTTTTCCGCAGCCTGCTCGGATCGATACCGGGAGCCGCGGTGCCACGGCCCCCGGTCCCGTCCTAGTAACGGAGCGTGACCGTCGCGGTACTGCGACGCGCGCCGAAAAAGTCCTTGGAGAACACCTCGACAACGGCAGGGTCATAGCCCTTGCAGCTGAAAATGTCGAGGTAGGCGTTGTTCGTATCGTTCGCAAAATGGCCGCTGATCAACGAGGTCGAAATCAGCTGCACCATGGAATAGCCGGCGACGTGGCCTGAGCCGAAATCGACGACCTGGCACTCACCAAAACGCTTCATGTCGATGAGCTCACATAGCTCGACGACATAGCGACGGATATGGTCGGCATTGCGGATCAGGTCGGGATGACAATCTTGGAGGTCGACGGCGGTACAGAGTCCCCACGCCTTCCCCTCACCCACCATCTCCTGGGGGGCAATGGAGGTAGCTACTGGGGACTCGGATGGAAAGATCGTGGACTCGGAATCAGCCGAGCTATTCATAGAGTTGTACACCTTTCTGTTAGGAGGGTGGAAAAACTGTGACGATGGACCGTCCTTTCGGACTATACCACGAAACTTTTCACATCAGGGAGGATGGAGAAACTTTTTTTTTCACACCGAGGCGTTCAGGGGTCACTCGATCGATTGACAAGGTTCTCAGCGGTCGGAGAGAATGCCGCACATGACTAATGTCACTCCATCAAAACCGAACCCGACTCCGCCCTCAGCCGACCTCCCCGATCGCCTCTGCACCTGGTGCCAGCTGCCGATGAAGAAGCGTCTCGTCGGCGGCAAGCAGTTCGTCCACTACACCTGCCCGAAGTGCGTCTTCCAGCATACAACCAGGCTCGGACCAAAACCAGCCAGCCCCGCACATTAGCAGGCTGAGATCGAGGTCAAGGTTGAGCGAACATCTAACGTTCTCATCTTAGCCTCAACCTTAGCCTGAATCTCGACCTTCTCCGCGCTGGCGAGCTTTTTCAGTATCCTGATAGCGCCGAACGGCTACCGGCGTGAAAAACTGGTCTGCACGTGATCGTCGAAGATATGGGCCAGTCGCTCCCTGTCCTCCGGGCTGATCGAGGTGATCTTCGAGCCGAACTTAGGGGAACGCACGTGGATGACTTGCAGCCAACAGGTCAAGGTTCTCCCTTGCTCAAGCTCGATCACAAGTTGGAGCGCATCGCCGCTCTTCACGAACAAGCGGCTCTCAATCCGGACCCCAGTCTCGCTCACATCCAGAACCTTGCACGGAGCCGAGAGAGCCCCCCGCTGCAGACGGCCGCCCCGGCTTACCTCGACACGTGACCCTTTCCGCTTGAACCCCATCGGCTCCGGCCTCCTGTTTTCGCAATCATAGCAAGCGGCCACACAACTCCAAAGGAAATTGCCAAACAGCGCTACAACTTCGTCCCTACGAGGACACGCACCTGCTCCATGCGCTTGCGATTGACGCCCAGATCGCCGTAGCCGGTGCGGGAGGCGGAACGGAAGTGGAGAGTCTTGGTTTCATCGTCGAACAGAAATTCGACATCGTCAACGAAGCGAAGCAACAGGCTGGTGGCCTCGTAGTGGAGATAGGTCTCGTCTTCCTCGACGAGCTGCATGCGGGGCAGCGAGCGGATTATCTCTTTCAGCGCCTCCTTCGCTTCAGCTCTGGTCTTCTGGTAGCGAAAGGGGGCAATGGAATGGCCCTCGTCCTGGGCCTTGGTTGAGACGCAGTTGGGGCTAGAGGGGCACGGTCCTAAGGTACGAAGGTTCATGTGACACCTGGTAATGCCTTACGAGGGAAGAGCACTCACAATGTCGCGCAACCAGATCTCACAAATCAACACCGCGTCTGGCGGAATGAGATCCGGGATGCCTTTGTCGCGATAGGCCAGGTGCGGGCTCACGCGGACTTTCCTATAGCCTCCGACCTTCATCCCCATCAGCCCATGCTCAACTCCCGCTATCGCCTGGCGACGGCCCAGCACAATGGTGCGATCGATGAATGTGACTCCTTCCTCTACTCGCACCATCTCGTTGGGAAGCTGCTTTGCCTGGAGATCATTCAGCGGTACTTCGTCGCCCTGATTCAGGAAGATCCTGGTGTGGTAAACGACAGGGTCGCCTTTCTTGGCAGGCGTTCCCGCTCCTTCGCGTTGGTCAAGCAGCTTGAACCCACTAATCCGCTTCATCAGTACAAGACAGTCCTGAGCGATGGCTGGATGTCGCCCTGCACTTCCACGCTGACCGAGACCCGCCCAATGATGCGCCCGTCTTCGGTTTCGACGTCCACACGCCAGTCGCCTGGGTCGAGCCGCTGCTTGAACGTATACGCCCTATAGCCGCCTTCGCGGCCGCCGGAAATTTTGATGGGAATCCTGTCGGCGTGAGAGAAGGGTTTGTCGCTGTTCTGGCGGAAGTACCAGTGATGATAGATGGTCGTATTCAGATCGACCGGGGCAAAAACCGCCGTGAAACAATAGATCGGTTCGTCGGCGGGGAAGATGTCATCCGACCGTTTCCAGACTTGATACCACTGTTTGTCGAACGAGAGTTCGAACCGGTCGCCGGTCTTCTTCACCTCATGATAGATCCCGCCGAACTTGATCGAGAGAGGCACAGGTGGAATCCAATTGAGGAAATAAAACCCGACCAGCAGCCCGATCAACGCGAAGGCAGGCACCGTGACTCCGACTGCCTCGCGCTTCGAGCGATCCGGATTGTTGCGATAGATCAGGTGAACCACACGAAAGGTCACGACCGCGCTGAGACCGGCTCCGACCAGGAAGATTGCCGCATTCATGAGCCCGGTCATGACCGGGAGAAAGAACGTGAAAAAGGCGAAGCACACCAGTGCGTACAGGCTCACGAGGAGACGCAGGCTGGAGAGCCGATCGCGTAGAAATTCGTTGCCGACCAGCAGCACGACCAATAGGGCGAAAAAGATCGCCGTGCTGGTGAGTGTGACGCTACGGGAATAGAAAATCGCATAGGCGCTGAACAACCCGCCCAAGAGAAACTGCACGGCCATCGGATAGAAGGGCCTCCCGCGCAGCACCCCGCGCGTGAAGGGTGAGAGCGTGGCCAACTGTTCCCTATCCGGTGCCGGTTCGATCCCCAATCGCCCGGTTAGCACGATGAGCACACCAAGGAGGAGCAGATAGATCAGCAGCAAGAGGTTGTCTTGCAGCCGATCGATGCGCGTCAGCGTGAGGGTGTCATAACCCACCCCGGAAAAGAAGAACACCGGAGACATGAAGGGCTTTGCCAAAACGGTCCTGACTGTGGAGGAGGAGAGCATGAGCCCTAAACTTCAGGATATTCTTAGGATTGTCAAATGAACGGGCGAAACCGGACGACTCAAAACGGTCATCCAACGAGGCCGCAGGGGAGAAATAACCGGAGGCGTACCCTCTGGGGTACGTTGAGGATTATTTCGAGCCGAGAACGAAGTTGGGGATCGTTTTCAGTCGTCCCCTAGACGAAAGGAGGGAGCGGCGCATACACCACCGTATGCCCAATCACCCGTTCCAACCAGGGGGCCATCAGATCTTCGTTCAGCGGGGCTCGGTTCAGACGGGCCTCAATGTGAAATCCCGTCTCGTTGCCGACGATCCCGATGATGGCGGAGGCATCCTCCCTATCTGGAAGTAGTTCCTGTGTTTGAAACTCACAGAGGGTGCTGTAGAGGCGGCCATCAGGATCGATCGCAGATCGAATCTCCGGCAAGTCGTCGAGCGGACAATGCACCGAACAGCGATAGACGGAGCGGGCGGTGGGTTCAATCGCTTGAAAGTCACCGAGCGCGTCCTCTGAGAAGCCCGTCAGGTAGGCCCGGACACCGGCTGGTTCCGGTGCAGAGGTCGCGGCCAATTTACTGGCCGGCACCAGGAACTCGTAGGCGTCTGCCGTGTTGTATTCAAACTGACAGGGCCCAAAGGCATCGGGCCAGGAGCAGAAGAAGGGCACGGAGGGATCGACCGGACGCAACACCAGCTGCTGCTTCTCAACCAATGTTTCGATGGGAAGCTCCAACAGCGTGATCGCTTCGAGAAACGCCGTGCGCCGTTCCTCCAGCCACTGCGCCCGCTCGGCATCGCCACGCGTCTCGCCGGGGGTGATGACCTCTTTCGTTTGGAGCCGGATACGGATAAACGAATGGGCATGGCGAAATCCCAGCCAGAGCATGCTGCGGGGGTCGTGCAGCTGTAACGGATCGCGAATGCGCCAGGGATGGCTGATCGAGCAGTAGGTGCCCACATCCTGATAGCGCTGGTAAACAGTGTGGTAGGCCCCAGCCAGGAGAAAAAAATCGCCCCGCCAACCCTCTCGGATGTGGATCAGGGTCACATCTTCCGTGGACCACGTGTCCAGCTGGTCGAAGTCCTCAGGAGACTCGACCGTCCATTCTTCGACATAACAGATGACGTCCTTCGCAGGCACCGCCGGCTTCAATCCCAACGCAGCCAGCCGTTCGCCCACAACGAGCACCTGACCGAAGGTCAGCGGGGTCGTCGTTTCCCAACGACGTTCACGCACAGTGGGTCATCTCTTCCCTCGACCCATCAACGTGCCGGTCGCAGAGCCTTCTGCTCGATCTTCGTATCGTCGAGGAACCGATCGATGCCGTCCTTCAGGGTCGCCGCCAGTAACTGTTGCACATCGTCTTCGCTGAACCAGACCACGGTATCATATTGTGCTCCCTCGACACCTCTGATCGTCGAGCTCTGGTCGCCAATGTTCCTCGCAGTGATCACCATCTTGCTGCTCGTGGTCACCACCGTCGAGAAGAGTCGGCTCTTGGCATTGGCTGAAAAATCGAGCAGCTGCCCGCTGATGACGATGTCGGCATCGTTCAGATTCGTCGCGGCCCCGCTGGAAGCCACTCGCACCGTCCAGGCCTGATCCTTCCATCCGCGCGTTTTCAGACGATCTGCGAGGGCCTGGGCAATCACGTCTCCTGCTCGCTCACCCGCCACATTGAAATAGGTCACCCCGCCCCACAAATGGGTCCGCAGACCGAGCCGATTCTTCTCCAGTCGCCGATCCTCGAAGGTTTCGATGACGATCCTGACTGGTTCCGGCTCCATGTATTGCGCTGCCGCTTGTTTCTGCTGAAGATCCAGATAGAACGTTTTCCCGGTACCCCCGCAGCCCGCTCCCATCAGCAGACTTGCCGTGAGCACGATACCGACGCCCAGTCGCCCCCTTGTCTGTTTCACAATATCATCCTCCTTGCGATTGCCGCCCCATCGTTGAAGCGGGTCCAGTTTACCCAAGTTGGCGATCAGAGACAAATACCGAGGCTGGCAGGATGCTGAAAAAGTCGCTCTTCTCACCCGCCCGACCCCGGCGCGCCGAGACGCGGCTTTCCCCATGCGTCGTTCTCGCCTCGAAAGCATCCTCAACGTAGCCCACTCGGAGAACAAGCTGTCTTGGCAGCTTGGGGTGGGTGGGTGAGAAGAGCGACGCCTCCGGTGCTTTCATCGGCTGCGGTCTTGCTGGACGAACTTTTTGAGCATCCTGCCTGGCATTCTCCCATTACCCCAGACGTGCGGACTCTCGAAGTTCTCGCGTACCAACACAGTTTTTACCCGCAGGCTGCTATCGGGTGACGATCGGTAGGATGGCCCGAAAGGTCTCGCGGCTGAATTCCGGCATCTGACCCGACTGAATCCGCGGATCGGTGAACGGCAGGAAACGGACGATCTTCAAAAAGGACCGTTCGGCCACCACGGCGGCAATCTGCGCCTTGCGATCGTGGGTGATCGGCAACGTATACCCCTCGCCGCGTTTCCATTCCCACAACGTCGGCGCCAACGAAAGTTCCAGCCCCTGCCCGGCGAGCTGATGAAACCGGTCCACGATCCGTGCCTTGTGCTGCTTGATCCCCTCCCCCTCCAACATCAAGGCGCACACGAGGTGGTGCCCCCACCAAAAGAGCGTCCGAAAGGCAAAAGTGTTCGAGTCGTGAAAGTGTTTCGGAAAGTCCAGATATTGGTAGGGAAAAAATTCGAGATTCTCTCCCTTCACAAAGTGATAGTTGGTGGGATCGAAATCAGACGGGGTCGCAAGTGAAGCCGGCCCAACCTCCTCTTTCAACGCCGCATGCGTGGCCGAGAGCAAGTGGCGCACCTTGGCCATGATCTGCACCTTGGTGAGAAAGAAGTGCTGATCGGCCATCAAGGCCGCTTCTTCGTTTGTAAACTGTGGTGGCATGGTCATCAATCGGCTCGCAGGATGCTGAAAAAGTCCGCCAGCGGCGTTCTCGCTTCGCTCAGAAGCTCAACGTACCGAAGCGTACGCCTCGCCTATTCGCTCACTGCGGCCTTGCTGGACGGCCATTTTGAGCATCCTGCGAGCCGTTCTTGCGCCAGCACCACTCCTTACGATCACAGTGGGACCTGAGCACAAACTGAGTTTTCCCGCAGCTTGCTAGAGAAAAGTTGCCCAAACGGCGCCGGCTATTTCTGATATGTTTCGAACTGGGAAACTGTCAGGTCGTACTGCGCACGACATTCCGCACAGCGGACCCACACCGCATCTTGAAACACATCCATCTCCCGAACCGACAGGGCGGGAGCATGGCTGCCCAAACAGGTCTTGAGCGCCACCAGCCCATCCGGCTGCGCAAGCCCCGATTCAGGCGAGGAGGAATCCACAGCCGATGCCTGCCTGGTGATCGCGCCGGTAGTCACCCGATGCACCATGCGGCAGGAACTGCAAGTCAGCACCACAATGCGCTCCGGCTCGACGCGCTTGACCGTCAGACAGAGGGGATGCACCGACCAACATTGTTGGAGAAAGGCTCCGCTACGGATAATCTCTGCCATCGACCGTCCTCACACAGAAGCAGGCTGAGAAAAAACCAATTCAACACGCCAGAACTTCAACCGACCGTACGTGTAACACAACAGGAAAACACTCCTGCAGGATAGCCGAGCGAGATTGGGGGGACGGGCGAGACGAGCTAGAAGTCCAATCTGTCCACGTCGCGCCATTCTCGCCTGTTTCGCGCTTCACGCGCCATACTCTGTGGCGCTGGCGGACTGTTTCAGCATCCTGCTAGAGCGCCCAAAGGGCCAGCATCACCAATACGCCAATCACATAGGGGAGCACACAAGAATAGAGCACTGCCGACCACGCACGGTCCGGCGCCGCGTTGCGCGACAGTTGCTCCTTGTAGACGAATTCATGGGAGAGAATCAGCACCGTGAGCGTCAGCGCCAACGTCCGACTTGTTCGCGGCCAGGTGTAGGAACCGCTGATGATGAAGTTCGCCGTGAAAAATCCACTGAAGAGGAGAATCAGCGGCGCCAGGATGAACCGGACTGTGTCGGAAAAAAAGGCATGCCGGCCCGGACGGGCTTCCACTGGGCTTGATTGTGAGTTGGGATTCACGACCGGACGGCCACTGGAGTCGCTGCCTTCGGCGAAGGTGAAGGAGCGCCCTCTTGGGCGGCACGGCAAGTCTTGCACACGCGGGGGCGGACTTTCAGGAACGAGACTTTGCCGCTGGCCAGGCAGCTGTAATGGACGAACTCGTCGCACAAGGCGCAGCGAGACCAGCCGCCGGTGAAAAGCGTCTTGTTGCGGTAGAGCCCTTCCTTGCAGACCTTGCAGTTTCGGGGCTCAATCCCCAACAGCATCGGCTCCCAGTCCCCACCGCCTCTTCTAATACTCATGCCGCGGAGTATAGCTAAGGCGCAAGGCGAGAGGCAAGGGGCGAAAGCTATGGGGGCAGTTGGTCAGCTGCTACAGTTGGCGCAGACGCAATGGGTTCCCGTTCTTCACGGCACGACGCCGGTGACCAATAGGGCAGAAAGGAAGCTGCCCTTGGTGCGACTGCATACCCACCCCTCTGCCTCTCAAGAACTACTAATAACCTGATTTTTCCCCTGCGCTATTCCTTGTTGTGAGGCTGGAAAGTACACACAGGAACTAGGTGGCCAGCATCGACAATATAGAAGGTTGTGCCGATAGGGGGTGAATCTTCAGCTCTTTCTTCAGCGTAATCCCCTGTGACGATGTAAGTACGTGAAGCCGTTTGTGTGACCCAAACAGAGTCATGCCACTTCAAGTCAAAGAGATACTCGTACTCCATCGCAAAAAATGGGTCTAGCCCAGCATAGAGATTGGACGTAACCTCTTCAATTACATCTTTCCCTTCAGATCCTCGGAATAGAGACTCACTTTGAGAACGTGCCAAACTGTATGTTCTATGAAAGACACGCTGCAACGGTTCAGTGCTATCAAACTTTATTTTGGCTGTAGAAACTTTATCCGAGAGCTGCTCCCATTGAATCGGGATTTCGTTTGGCACTTTTGGGAAATCAGAATTTGTGGTAGGGCACTTGTGCTCTGATGATTGGAAAGTCTGCACCCAACTTCGAGGTGATGTGGCCAAGGCAGTCTGGTTGTCATCTATGACAACCAGACTAAGTACCACAAGCAGACTGCTACAAATTCTCGTCATGGCTATTCTCGCTTGAGTCGGAACATCGGAACCTACCATGATTGACCAAGGACCTATGAGATAAATTGCATGCACCGCACCGGCAAATGCAACTTCAACCTTCAAATGGACCAAACTCCTTCCTCTGTTTGACACCCCCCAAGGCCGTTTGCTACTCTCGGCGCGGATTGGCGCCTATCCCCAACAAGCCGAGCCCCCATGAACATCAAGGGCTACCTCGAACAGAAGCGAGACGACGTGGATCGGTTTCTCGATTTCGTCATGCCCAGCGCCACAACGGCGCCCGCCACGCTCCACGAAAGCATGCGGTACAGTCTCATGGCGGGCGGGAAACGAGTCCGCCCGATCCTGGCCATTGCCGCGGCAGAAGCGGTGGGGCAGCCCGCGCCAGGATTGATGCCGATCGCCTGTTCGCTGGAACTGATCCACACCTACTCATTGATTCACGACGACCTGCCCGCAATGGACAACGACGACTTCCGGCGCGGAAAGCCGACGAATCACAAGGTCTACGG
>Ga0099828_10004171_pt1 | contig 10180 bp, 5 predicted proteins | sample CZO8metaG_2_FD_79338 | JGI IMG/M metagenome (GOLD analysis project Ga0099828, IMG submission 79338) | Vadose zone soil microbial communities from the Eel River Critical Zone Observatory, Northern California, USA - CZOApr15con2H1.8 metaG | ecosystem: Environmental > Terrestrial > Soil > Vadose...
GAACCTGACTACAAACAACACCACATCAGTTACGAGCGACGCACGCGGCTTTTATTCTGCGTCTGATCTTCCGCCGGGCAATTATTCAGTCACTGCTTCTATGACTGGATTCTCGAATGTGACCTCTACCACTGCGATCACAAGTGGAAACCTGAGTGTGGTTAACCTCACCCTGCAACCTGCGAGCAATCGGCCTGGCCATAAGACGCCCGCCACATCCTCTATGGGCGGAGTGGTGACTTCGGAAACTGTGCGCGACATGCCGGTTAACGGGCGTGATTGGACACAGGCAGCCACACTTCAGGCAGGCGTCTCCTCGGTTCGCACCCAGCCCGACGCCACGAATACCAGTTCTGGCCGGGGACAGCGCGGCTTTGGAGCGCAGATCAGTGTTTCGGGCGGACGCCCCCAACAAAACAATTATCTGCTGGACGGTATCACTATCAACGACTATGCGAATGCCGCGCCAGGCAGCGTACTGGGGCTCGATTTGGGTGCGGACGCCGTGGAGGAATTCTCGGTCGTAACCAGCAACTATCCTGCTATCTATGGTCGTTCTTCCGGGGGAGTTATCAATGCCGTGACGCGCTCCGGGAGCAACACATTTCATGGCACGGTGTACGAGTTCTTACGCAACAGTGCTCTGGACGCGCGTAATTTTTTTGATGTGACAAAACCTCCGTTCCGCCGAAATCAGTTTGGAGCTTCGGCGGGCGCGCCAATTCAGAAAGATCGCGCTTTCTTTTTCGCCAATTACGAAGGACTCCGACAGTCGTTAGGCACTACGCAAGTGGATACGGTGCCGTCACCGGCGGCCCGAAGCGGTCAGCTTTCATCGGGCAACGTTACCGTCGATTCACAGGTCGCACCTTACCTGGCGTTCTACCCTTTACCCAATGGCAGAATTCTGCCTCCGGGGGACACCGGGATTTTCACCTTTTCAGGTCAACAGGTCACGCGAGAGGATTACTTCACTACCCGCCTGGATCGAAAATTCAGTGAGCACGACAACCTCTCTGGCACCTACGTCTTCGACACCGCGAAGACAATCCAACCCGATAAACTCGACACCAAATTGACTGGCGTACAAAGCAGGCGGCAGCTTTTTACTCTCCTGGAGAGCCACACTTTCGGCCCACAACTAGTCAACTCATTTCGACTGGGATTCAATAGAGTCGTTGCTTTGTTGGGACAAACCCCGGGTGCGATCAACCCATTGGCTGCCGATGTCTCGCTGGGATTCCTGCCTGGGCATACGGCGGGCGGAATCAGCGTACTCGAACTCACCGACTTCCCAGGCGGCTTAGGTGCGAACTCGGTTTTCAATTTTCATTGGAACTCGATCCAGGCGTACGACGACATCGCACTCAACAGGGGCAACCATTCGTTAAGGTTCGGCGTCTCCTTCGAGCGCATACGAGACAATATGCTGGCGGAAAGTAACCCAAATGGGGTGTTCACGTTTCAGTCAATTTCCGATTTTCTTACGAACCACCCTTACGCGCTGGATATTGGGCTGCCGGGATCAATCTCTCCGCGAGGACTACGGCAAACGGTGGCCGCCGCCTACGCCCAAGATGACTTTCGATGGTACAGAAACTTCACCGTGAACCTTGGGATTCGATACGAGATGGCAACTGTCCCCAGTGACGCTCATGGAAGGCTCGCCACCTTGCGACGCATGACCGATCCTCTTCCTCACCTCGGCGACCCATATTTTTCTAATCCGACTCTGCGCAATTTCGAGCCCCGACTCGGTTTGGCGTGGGATCCGTTAGGAAACGGCAAGGTCGCCATACGATCAGGCTTCGGGATGTTCGACGTCCTTCCGCTGCCTTACGAATTTGAGCTGTTGTCATTATTTGCAGCTCCATTTTTTCAACTGGGCACCCCTACCAATCTCCCGGCAAACTCATTCCCGCTGACGGCGGTTTCGCTGGCCTCCGCGGATCCAAGAACGCTACGAAATGTTTATGTGCAACCTGATCCATCGCGCAATTACGTGATGCAGTGGAACCTGAACGTTGAGCTTGACGCGACCAAGAATTCAACCGCGCTAATAGGCTATGTGGGTTCACGCGGCGTGCATCAACCCTTCCGCCTCGACGATGGCAACATTGTCCTTCCCCAACTAACGCCCGCAGGATACCTATGGCCCCCCAGCAGTGGACAAAAGGTAAATCCCAATGTCGGCCGACTCGACATTCTCATGTGGCGTGGTGACTCGAACTATGACGCCCTTCAGTTACAACTCAAAGGAAGGGCGCACGGTGTGCAGGCCCAAGCTTCCTACACTTGGGCAAAAAGCATTGATACAGGTTCGGCAACTATCGCCGGCGATCAGTTTGCCAACTCCATTGCAAGTTTGCCGTGGTTTGATCTTCGGCTCAATCGCGGCCTTTCCGATTTCAACATCGCACACAACCTCTCCGCCCGTTTTACCTGGGAGATTCCTTCACCTGCATCGCTCCAAGGAATTGAGAGATCGATAGCCAGCGGATGGCAGTTGGGGGCCACTTACCAAGCCAGTACAGGTTCGCCATTCACTGTCACCATCGGTGGCGATCCTTTGGGCCTGAACAGCACGGACCCCTATGACGTACCGATTCGTCTCACCGGTGGGACGTGCAACAATCCTATCAATGCGGGGAATCCTGCTGACTACCTCAAGCTGGAATGCTTTGCATTCCCCAGCCCGGCCACGCTTCGCGGCAACACCGGGCGAAATTCCATCATCGGTCCGGGAGTCTCGAATTTCGATCTGTCGATCTTGAAGAATACCTACATCAAGAAAATAGCGGATCGTTTCAACGCACAACTAAGAGTAGAGATTTTCAACGCCTTCAACCATGCGAATTTTGCTCCACCTCTCGACCACCACGCCGTCTTCGATGAGCTGGGAAATCCGGTTTCTGGCGCCGGTTTGATCAACTCGACCCAAACCCCTTCGCGCCAGGTACAACTCGGCCTGAAACTGATTTGGTGATTAATCTATGGCTTGATCAGCGTTTATCAGGAACCACGCGAAACCACTGATCACAGTAACCAACGCCGCAAAATCCAAAGAGTAGGTCCAGCCAAATCGCGTCGCGATGGCAGCGGTCAAGATCGGCGACAACCATCCGCCCAGGCTACCAAAGGTGGTCATAAGCCCGGAAATCGACCCTGAATACTTTGCCGCAATGTCATTGCATGTAGTCCAGAGAACAGAAGAAGCGGCGAAGTTGAGTCCACCCGCAGCTGCCAGTTGTGCGATAGCGAGGGTGTTATTTGCCGTATGGCTTCCCGACCAGAGAAGGCCCGCGGAGCAGGCCACGCCTAGCCACACGGTCGCTCTTCGCCCTCGCCGTTTGCCCAGCCGTTCCGCTGCGCGATCAGAGAGCCATCCCCAAAGAGGAACCATCAACAAATTGGCTATAAAGGGCGCCGATGTCCACAAACTTGCTTTTGGTATGGCGACGCCGCGCACCCGCACCAGGTAAATAAAAAACCAGGTCACGAAAATGTAGACCGGATATACCAAACAAAAATGACTGATGATCAGTCCCCACATCGAGGGACTGGAGAAAACCTTACTCCATGGAACATTCTTGACCGCAACGCTATGGTTTGGAGCCGGTCCAGTTTTCGAAGAGGAACGGATACTCGCGAGCTCTGCCGCATTAACGCCCGGATGCTCTTCTGGACGATTGGTCACGTATTTGTAGATGACCAACGCTAAAACCGTTCCAGCAGCTCCTAACAGCAAAAAGCACGCCCGCCAGCCCCACTGCCTGATCATCCAGCCAACAAGAACGGGTGCGGCGACGCCCCCTGCTCCAACTCCTGCCAGGAAAATGCTGGTTCCGAATGCACGCTCTTTCTCTCCCAGCCAGTAAGCCATCATCTTGTTGCCCACTGGAATCGCAGCCGCCTCGCCAAGGCCCATGACGAAGCGAACGATTGCAAATGACCATGCCGCTCCAAGTAATCCCACGATAGGCAGGCGCGGCGCAATCGCGGTTACCGCCGTCAAAATGGAGAAGCACAGAATCGCTCCGGTTAAGACGCGCCGCGATCCGAAGCGATCCGCCAACCATCCTCCAGGAAGATGAAATACGGCATAGCCCAGGCTGAATGCACCGAAGATCCAGCCCATGGTCTGGGAATCAAATTTGAATTCTTCTTGAACGTACTTGCCGGCAATTCCGAGATTCAGCCGATCGATATAGGTCAACCCGGCCATGATCGCCAGCAGCGTAACTACATGCCAACGCACCCGGGTGGGAACTAAGTTCGTGCTCTGGATTTTTGCGGCTTCGACGACTGGAGAGATTTGGTCCACGCTGGTGAAGTCCCCTTGGAAAAGACGGGATCAATCGGCTGAACATCCACACGTTTTTTTAGCTTTTCTTTTCCACCGTTTCTTCTTCGATCCGATAAAACTCCTCCAGCCCGATGGCGTCCTCAACCTCTTTGCGCACCTTAATGAAGACCGATTGGTCCATGCCTGTACGTCCGGTTTCATGAAGACGCGAGAATAGGTCTTTTATGCTCTTGAAAGTCATCATGATGGCGCTGATGGCATCGTTCGCCATCTTGTAACCCATGGTTTCAAGCTCTGCGATCGAAAAGATCGGCCTGCCGAATCGATTGCCTTCGCTGTTGACAAAGATCAGCGGTGAACGCGCCTCAACTGGAGCTCTGCGGGCCTCTTCAATCGTGTTGGGGAAAAGCATCACCATATCGGCTCCAGCTTCTACGTACATGTTCGCTCGACGAATGCCCTCAGCGAAGCTGTCGGAAATCATGGCGTCGGTTCGTGCTGCGATTACGAAGTCTGGATCACGTCGAGCTCGCACCGCGTACCGGATCTTTTCGCACATTTCCGCGGCTGGAATAACGTGCTCAAGACCCTTGTGATAGTGCACTCGTTTTGGATAAACCTGGTCTTCAATATGAACTGCAGCAGCCCCGGCACGTTCGAGCTCTTGAACGGTTCGAATTACGTGAACCGGATCTCCATAACCGGCGCCGCCATCTACCATCAAGGGAATAGATACCGCCGCAGTGATGCGTCGCGTTGCCGTTAGGACTTCTTCCAGACTGAGAAGCGGCTCCGGAACACAGGAGCTCGCCCCTAAAGCATATCCGCCTAAGTCTAAGGCTCGAAATCCGACCTGCTCCGCAATTCTCGCGGTCAAAGGGTCGTACGCGATCGGCGCATGGATAATTCCGGGACTTTCCAGCATTTCGCGAAAGACTGTCGTCATTCTCTTCACTAACGCCTCCTTACAAGTCCAATCGAAGTAAAACTAGTTCAGGCCATCTTGCGCGCTACTATTGAACGAAGGCTTAGATCGCTCCCACCTCTCTCAATCTGTATTCCGCATCCGTTTCAATATTGTCGCCGGCGTCCACCGCCAACCAGATGACTCCACCGCTGAAACTCACCAAGGCCGCGACATCCAATGCCGCGGTCCAGCCAAATGCGGTCGCCAAATGTGCAGTCAGAATCGGTGCGACGCCGCCGGCAATGTTGGCGCACGTGTTCATCAAACCAGAAAGTGATCCCGAATAATTCGGAGACATGTCAATGCAACTCGCCCACCAGCTTGGAGCAGCAAAGCTGCTGAAACCCGCCGCCATGGCCAGCAGCAAAATGGCAGAGGTATCGCCTACCGCGCGACCACCCGCAAGAAGCAGGAGGGCCGAAGCGGTCATGCCGATCCATACTGTGCTGCGGCGTCCGTGGCGCCGCCCAAAGAGAGTCACGGCTTTGTCGGACAGCCACCCCCCGAGTACCGCCATCAGTGTCATGGCGATAAATGGAGTCGAACCCCACAATCCACCTCTTGTCACGGTTAAGCCTCGCACGCGCGTAAGGTAAATGAAAAACCAGGTGAAGAAAATGTAGGGCGTGTAGCCATGACAGAAATAGCTCAAGATCAGTCCCCAAACCGACCTGCTGGAAAGCAGCTTGCCCCACGGGGTGCCCTTTAAATGAAATGAATGATGACCGTTGCCGTGCCACTTTGATGCCAGCAGATTCAGTTCAGCAGAGTTGACGGCACGATGTTCCTCTGGCCGGTTAGTGGAATACAGGAACCAAACCAGCGCGATTGTCACGGCGAGCAGTCCGCACAGAACGAAAGACGAACGCCATCCCCATCGCTCGATGGCTCTGGAAAGTAGAATCGGCGCGAAAATGCCCCCGGCGCCCACTCCACCGAGCAGTAAGCTGCTCCCGATGCCGCGTTCCTCCTCCGACGTCCAGAATGCGACGATCTTATTGGCATTTGGATAGCTTGCGGCCTCACCGGCCCCAGTAAAAAATCGAACAATTGCAAAGGCCCACGCGAGATTCCACCACGAACTACGGAACAGCGAGGGAACGAAGCTCATCAGAACGGTGAAAGTTGACCACCACAATATGGCAAACGTCAGCGTGGTACGCGGACCAAAACGATCGCCCGCCCAGCCACAGGGAATTTGAAACAGGGCATATCCGAAACTGAACGCCCCGAGAATCCACCCCATGGTCTGGGTGGTGAAACCAAACTCATCCTGAATGTACTTACCGGCGATGCCTAGATTTAGACGGCCTAGCGCCGTCGCAACCATAATCAATGTCACAATCGACAGGATTCGCCATCGAACATGTGTAGGACGCTGTTCAGCCAAGTTGGGTCACTCCCCTTCCGCCGCTCAGCGCAAGGTAAACGATCGAGATTTTTTGGTGATACGCGCAAGTTGATCAAGACGATTCGAGGCGTTGGCTATGCATTAGTGACGCGGAGTAATCGTGAGACCCCGAATATTGGCTGCGGGTACGTTAGAGAAACAGTAGCGTGTGCAGGCGATCTTGGGACCGATTTACTCAATAACCAAATCTAAAGACATCCCACGTCAGCCGCGGACATGTGATCTAAATCGCCACCGTCACTGCACTTTGTATACCCGAATCTCAGCAGGCGCGCCGTCATGCTCCGGAACTGCCAAGAAGTACCGGCGCAGTTCAGGCACCAGCCGCCCGTTTCTGGCTCCAGTTCTGGAAGGTAGTTGCCCGAGTGATTGATAGTGATCGGGATCAACTTCTTGATAGATGTCTACCGATCCCGCAGCGCAGGCGGCAATGAGTAGCTTGCTGCGTGGGTCGAAATGGAGGTCATCAATACCTTCTGCAATCTTCAGCGCCTGTAGTTCTTTTCCGGTCTGAGTATCAAATACCACAATGTGCCCACTCCGGCAGCCCACAAAGAGACGATGGTTCGCCTCATCGTAGGCCATCGACACATTCACCTTCCCTAAAGTGACCGGCCAGCTCTCCAGAATTGTGCGCTTTTCGCGATCAATCACCGGCACTTCGTTCTTGGCCCTATTGTTGAGGTAGAGCTTCGGGCTCGACTTCTCCAGCGCCATGACTTCCAGAGTATCGCCCTCGACTTTGATGTCCGCGAGTTTCTCCCCAGCCGTCGAATCTACGGCACTCAAGGTGGAATAAGTCATCTTGACGTCTTTGCCACCGCTGACAACGTAAAGAAGTTTGGTCGTAGGATCGTAGCTCATTGCGTCTGCATCAAGTTGAAGCGGAACGCTTTTGAGAATTTTATAACTCTTCCCATCGATGATCCTCACCACACCGGCTTCGCCATCGGTCACATAAATGCGATCAATATCCTCACGATAGACGACGGCATGCGGCTTTTCGATTCCGCGAACAGTCTCAAGTATTTTTCCGTTTCGGTAATCAAGAACAAGCAGAGCGTGGTAATCCTCTGGAGTGGCGAAGAGCCGATGACCTTTGAGATCGATCCCGAAGTGGTCGAACCTGCCCTTAATTTCCGCCGGCAGCTTGAACGTCTGGACCAGCGTCAGTGGCTTTCCCTTGTCGCGCGTAGCCCCCATGGTGAATAAAACCAGGACTAGCAGGAACATCATGTACGCTTTCTTCATCTTCTCTCCTGAGGAATTTGTTTCGTGTCCTTGACTACCAAATTATCGCTTACCAGATTATTTTCACCGCGAACTGCACCTCCCGCGCCGTAGTTGTGGTCCTGGATAGCAAACCCGCCACGTCGCTTAGAGATCCCGTGGAATCGAAAATATCGGTGTTGTCCGGCGTGGTTGGAGGTCCGAAATTGGCGTGGTTGAGGATGTTGAAAATCTCCGCGCGGAACTGCACGTTAAAAGTCTCCGAGATTCTCCTGATGTAATTGTTCTTGAACACAGAGAAGTCTACGTTGGTTAAGCCCGGACCAATCAAAATATTGCGTCCGGCATTGCCGCGCAAGTTAAAGCACAACAATGAATTCGGGTCCACAGGCGTGCCGAGGGTCGGTGGCAACGGGTCGCAATACCGATTCCAAAACGCCAGGTTAGGTGCTGTTGGAACGGCAAAGCAGTTATTTTTTATGTACTGGACGGGATTGCCGGGATTGGTGAGCGACTTGCATCCCGGACCGCCAAGCCGGTTGGGGAAAGCCCAATCATCGTTGCTGGCGGTATTCGCTGGATCGTCACCGGTACCCCAGGTGGGCGTGAAGGGGACGCCATCGTTAGCTTGAAAAATAAGGCCTAATTGCCATCCATCCAGCGCCCATTTTGCTGGTCCTGAGAAAGATTTAGGTGATGGGACTTCCCATGTGCCATTCACCACCAGTGTGCGTCCGATATTGAAATCAGACAGTCCGCGCCCCAAGCGTAAATCGAACCAATGGAGGCTGGAGATCGAGTTGCCGAACGCGTCACCCGCCACGGTAGCCGAACTGGTGTCTATGCTTTTTCCCCAAGTGAAGGCACCTTGCAGCTGAAAACCGTGGCTCATGCGCTTGGCCATCTGTAATTCCAACGCATCGAAATAGGAATGCCCCTTGTACCAAAGTCCTCGAACCGAGCCGAAGTTGGTATTGAACGGGTCTAGTGGAGCGCCAAAGTTTGGATCAGCCGGATCTGAAATAAATGGCCAAACGTATCCGGCGGAGGTCTTGGTCGGTAGCACCATATCGGCATCATCCACGCGGAAGGGCTGATGTATACCGCGCGACCCCACATACGCGATCATTCCGGTTAAGTTGGGGGTAAGCTCCTGCTGCACATTGAGGTTCCACTGCATGACGTAATTTCGTTTGGGGTCAGGCTCGATAAATGTTGCCCGCAATTTGTTGGCTGGAAAGGAGGTAATCCCCGAGAAAAACGTGCCATCCCCGGGATTTTTGATCGAAGTGTATTGGAAGAAGGGAGCTGCCAACGTCGTCAAAAGTGTGAACTGATAAGGCAGCGGCAGAACATCAAACATTCCTACGCCACCTCGGACTGCCGTCTTGCCGTTGTTGAATGGGTCCCAGGCGAAACCTATGCGCGGTTCAAAATTCTTCAGCGTGGGATTGTTGAAAAACGGGTTCCCGAGATGGGGTGTGGCGTCCGTGATGTTCCTTAAGTTGGAGAGCTTGCCACTGGCCTCAGTCAGCATGGTGTTCATCTCATAACGCAGACCTAGATTAAGCGTCAGGCCGGGTCGCCATCGCCAATCATCCTGCACGTAAACACCAAACAGGGTTGTGCGAAGATTGCGCGGTGAGAGACTGCTGGCGATGCCTCCTTGAAATCTACTAGGGAGATTCTGCAGGAAGGTGCTGCGGACGAAGTTTCCATTGTCATCAAACTCGCTCAACGACCCAAACTTAAAAATTCCATTCGGATCGGAGAGGGCTCGGATGTTGAGCCGCATGGGTTCGACCGCGAAGCCGAATTTAATGGTATGGGTACCTTTCGTGATGAAAGCGTCGTCATAGAGCTGGAATGAATTCCACCGGTAAAAATAAGTGGATTCTCCGCCCACCCCACCTAAAAAGGGTGTAACCCCGGAGATGAAGACCTGAGTCGCAGTCCTGCCCGGGAAAATGCCGAGAGACGTCTCGCTTGCCAATGGATTAATCGCCGCCAGGCCCTCATTGTTGTTAACGGTCTCGTGGTTGTACCCAAGGCGCACTGAGTTCGCGAAGCCCGGACTGAAAAGGTGTGTCTCCTCCAGTGCGAAAATTTGTCTTGACGATAGGCTGCCGAGCAGGACGTCATTTACGCCATCCGGAGCCGAGTAAGGCGTTCGGTCAAACAGGTAGGTGCCGAAGAGAGCATCCTTCTCGCTGAATTTGTGATCGATACGGGCTGTAAGAAAATTCTCGTTGACGACCTGCTGACC
>Ga0099828_10004172_pt1 | contig 10179 bp, 10 predicted proteins | sample CZO8metaG_2_FD_79338 | JGI IMG/M metagenome (GOLD analysis project Ga0099828, IMG submission 79338) | Vadose zone soil microbial communities from the Eel River Critical Zone Observatory, Northern California, USA - CZOApr15con2H1.8 metaG | ecosystem: Environmental > Terrestrial > Soil > Vadose...
CGCCGTGGGTCTGATGTATGCAGGTCGGGGCCGTGTGGTGGTCACGGGGATGGGTAAGAGCGGAATCATCGCGCGCAAGGTAGCGGCAACGCTCAACTCGACCGGCACGCCGGCGCTTTATATGCATCCTGTCGAGGCGGTGCATGGTGATCTGGGAATGGTTGTCGCAGGGGACGTGGTGCTTGCACTCTCCGCCAGCGGAGAGACGGAAGAGATTCTCAGGTTGCTGGCGACGATTAAACGATTGCAGGTGCCATTGATCAGCGTGACCTGCGACGAAATCTACAATTTCGCGGGCGGGGACGCCCGCCCCACACGGAACAAATCGGTCAGCGACAAGCCGTTCGAGAACAAATCGTCAACCCTGTCGGCCGCAGCGGATGTGGCACTCGACTGCTCGGTCGCCAAAGAAGCGTGCTCATTGGGGCTCGCGCCTACAGCGTCTACGACGAGCATGCTCGCATTGGGAGATGCGCTGGCGGTCGCACTGGCGGAGAAGCGAGGTTTTAAAGAAGAAGATTTTGCCAATCTGCATCCGGGAGGCAAGCTGGGCAAGCGTTTGGCTCGCGTTGAAGCCTTGATGCACACCGGCGATGCTGTACCTCGGGTGACACCGAAGACCAAGATGTCGGATGTGATCTACGAGATGTCCCGAAAGAAGCTGGGCGTGACGACTGTCGTTGAAGGCGAAAAGCTGGTCGGCATTGTCAGCGATGGGGATCTGCGGCGACTGTTGGAAAAGCGCGGCAAGGATGTGCTGGACCTCACCGCGGGTGAGTGCATGACGAAGCATCCCAGCACGATTGCTGCCAGCGAGTTCGCGGCTACGGCACTAGCGTTAATGGAAGAGAAGAAGATCACGTCTTTGGTGGTGGTAGACGGAAATATGAAGCTGCAAGGAATTGTGCACCTGCATGATTTGTGGGGAACGGAGATGGTGTAGGAAGATTAGGAAGAATTTGTAATTTAGTAATTGGGTAATTGGGTAATTTAGTTTCATTAAATCGGGACTTGTTCCAACGAAACTATGAACTGAATGCCTTCGACGTGCTTGCCGTGAAGGCGGCGGTCATTGGTAACGAAAAGATCGGTACCGGTGCTGGCGGCGCAAGCAAGCTGTACAGCATCAGGGGCACGTAAGGAACGGTCGCGGCGAAGCTCGGCATACTTCCATGCCGCCTTGGCATCAAACGGCAGCAGCAATGCAGCTTTGGTAATCGCGTCCTCGTATTTTCTGCATCCCGCAGTGTCGCCGCGTTCCATCGGCTTCACCAAAACTTCTCCCAGCGTAAGCGCAGAAGTGAGCAGTTGATCGCCTCTGGTTAGCATGCTTTTGCGTAGACGTTTTGTAGCCGTGGACAATTCGTCATTGCCTTCGAGGAAATAGATGAAGAGGTTCGTGTCCCAGAAGATACGGCTCATTCCCATCCCTCGCGCAAGCGGCGAACATACTCGTCCGCATGCTCATCGGCCCAAAGATCCTTTCCCGAGCCGTAGAGTGCAAGCAGGGGATCGGTCTTGATCCTGTTCTCGACCGTGCCGTGATTCCAATCTCGATACCAATCCAGCAAGCTGCGGTATTCCTCCGGCAAGTCTTCTCGCTCAGGCGCCGTCTTCGATCCTTCGCGCTGCGGGTGATAGGGATCGCCTTGTCGGAAAAGCCGCCGGTGACTCGGCGCGGTCTCCACCAACATCCGGTAGCGGCCCGGACTCGGTGCGCGATTGGCAACGCAATGCTGAATGATGTGAACGTAGACTCCGGGCCGAAGCGGCTCTCCATCGGATTCTTCCCTGGCACGATGCATAATCTCTTCAACAGTAAAATCCGACCGTTTGGGATGCTCTTTATGGAGCAGCGCCAAAACAATCCACACTTCGTCAGCTACCTTGAGTTGTGTTTTAGCAGCTGTTGCCATAGTGGGCCTCCAATCCAATACTAACACAAAAACATGTATAGGAGTATATACATTTACACTTGTTTATGATATAGTATTGGGAAATCTAATGTGGAGGAAAACTATGGCCTTAGCACGTTGCGGCGATTGCGGGTGTCCGACCGGGAGAGGCAACAACGCCTATTCCCGACAGCCGTATTCCCCAATCTCCTTTCCAGAAAGTGGTGTCATCTGCGGACGGGAGGGCTGTCGGAGTTCCGGATATGTCTGGCTGACGAGAGACGAAGAAACCAAATACAAATCGGGAGAGAAAGTATTTCCTCTTACGGGAGGACACGCTGGCACGAAGTTTCATTTGCAGTAGGTACATTGTCGCTCCCGGCGATGGGCACCATCCTTCCCTGGTGTCCATCACCGGTTATCCTGACGTCAGCAAAGATTTGGTTCCCCACGTACAATAACCAATTCTCCCTTGTCGGGAATCACTCTCTATGCATCGTTGGTCTGAACTATTTATCCCCACATTGCGCGAGGCGCCGGCGGATGCCGAAGTCGCCAGCCATAAGTTCCTGGTGCGGGCGGGCTACATCCGGCAACTGGGTGCGGGCATTTACTCGTATCTTTTTCTGGGAAATCGCTCGTTCAACAAGATCATCGGCATCGTCCGCGAGGAAATGGACAAGATCGGGCAGGAGTTTTACCTGCCGGCGCTGCATCCCCGGGAACTTTGGGAAGCGAGTGGGCGATGGTCGGTGATGGGTGACACTTTATTTCGCCTCAAAGACCGTAAGGGCGCCGATTTGTGCCTGGGCATGACGGAAGAAGAGGTGATGACCGACATCGCGCGCAAAGAGCTGCGCAGCTATAAACAGTTGCCGCAGATCTGGTATCAGATCCAGTCCAAATTTCGCGATGAACCTCGCCCGAAGTCGGGATTACTGCGGGTACGGCAGTTCATGATGAAGGACTCGTATTCGTTCGACATCGACGCGGCCGGGCTGGACGTGTCCTACAAAAAGCATTACGACGCTTACCGCCGGATTTTCGACCGCTGCGGCCTTAATTACATGATCGTCGAAGCCCACTCGGGAGCAATGGGCGGTTCAGAATCGCATGAGTTCGTAGTGCGCACGCCGGCGGGTGAAGATCTGATTGTGAGCTGCGAAAAGTGTAGCTACGCAGCCAACTTGGAAAAGGCCACTTCCAGACTGGCAGGGGTTGAAGATTTAGCGGCGGCGGGAGACGGCAAACCGCTCGAAGTGCATACGCCGGGCCAGAAGACGATCGAGGACGTGGCGCGTTTCCTGGGGGTGTCGCCAAAAAACAAGATCAAGACTCTGGCGCTAACGGTCAACGACGTGGATGCGAAGACTGGCAAGCCCAAGGCGCGCGCCGTAGTGGTGCTACTGCGGGGTGATAGCCAACTCAATGAGGCGAAGTTGTCCACTGCGCTGGCCGGAAAAGAAAGTCGCCCGATGCAGGAGGACGAAATCAAGCAGGTGTTCCACTCCCCGGCAGGCTTTCTCGGCCCGATCGGTCTCAGCAGTGTGGCCAAAGCAGCAAAAGACCGAGGGTTTGGAGAGGGCGTCATCCTGCTGGCCGACAAAGCACTCGAAGGCCGCAAGAACCTGATCTCTGGTGCGAATAAAGCGGACTACCACCTGAAAAACGTCACGCCTGGGCGTGACTTCGAGCCGACCGCATACGCCGACCTCCGCAGTGTGAACGTAGGAGAAGAGTGCCTCAACTGCGGCGCGCCGCTGCGCATCGATACTGCGGTTGAGATTGGGCACATTTTCAAGCTCGGTTACAAGTACTCGGAGTCCATGGGGGCACGCGTTCTCGATCGCAACGGCAAGGAAGTCACCCCAATTATGGGCAGCTATGGGATTGGCATTGAGCGCATCCTGACCGCCGCGGTGGAACAGAACAACGACGAAAACGGCTTCTGGCTATCGCCCACAGTCGCGCCTTTTGAAATTGTGGTCACTCCGACCAATGTTAAAGATGAGAAGCTGATGTCAACGGCGCTGGAGATTGCACGCCAACTAGAGAAGGCAGGAATTGAGGTGTTACTGGACGACAGGGACGAGCGGCCAGGGGTGAAGTTCAAAGACGCTGACCTAGTGGGCATACCCTTTCGTGTAACCGTGGGCAAGAAGGTTACCGAAGGTACTGTCGAAGTCGTTCAACGCTCGACTCGAGAAATTCACGATGCTAGCATCGGTGGCGTAACCGAATATTGTCAGAAATTGCTCAGGCCAGCGCGCTGAAGTTATGTCTTCGGCCGCGACGGCCAGGGACGGAGCGTGCTATGGGTAGTCTTAAGGCGGTACTTGGGTTTGCGGTCATTGCTGCCGTGATTTATGGATCATGGTTGGTGATCCCGCCTTACTTTGCCAACTACCAGTTTCAGGACGACATCAAGAACACGGCGCTGCATGACATGTATGGCACCAAGACCGAAGAAGATATTCGCCAGGGTGTCTTCAAAAGAGCCAAGGCTCTGGAGATCCCGCTCACCGAAGAACAGATTAAGGTGAAGCGTATCGGCAATTCCGGTTCAGGATCTCTTCTGATCGACGTAGATTACACGGTACGGGTTGACATGCCGGGATACCCGCTCGATCTGCACTTTCATCCATCGTCTGAGAACAAAGGATTGTACTAGCAACCCCGCGGGCTCGCGTCATACTCTTATTGAATTAGAATAGGCAGGGAGGGCCCCTGCCTATTTTGGTCATTGTGCGACTACCGGACTGAAAATACAGGCTGATTGTGCAGCGTGACCGCTCCGGAGAAGACTGAACCGGCGCCGGCGGCAAGGATTTCGCCCATTAAATCGTGGCTATCAAACTGAAGATTCCGGGAGCGAGTGGGGGCAAGGGTCTGCTGCCTCGCGACCCCATCGTGCGCGCCGCACTACTGGTGTTTCTTATCGTGTCGGCTGTTGTGGTTGGGGTCTTCTCTTATTACTACGTCACGTACGGCCGCATCATTGATAAGCGATTCAGCGGAGCGGTGTTCAGCAACTCGGCCAAAATCTACGCAATTCCGAAAACGGTGCGGGTCGGGGAAAAGATTGACGCGCACCAGATCGCCGCGGAACTCCGGCGGGCGGGTTATTCCGAAGGGCAGTCGCAGTTGGGTACGTATCGCCTGGTAGATCATGGCATTGAAATCAGCCCTGGACCGCAGTCCTACCATAGCCCTGAGCCCGCCACGGTCGCGATTCGCGGTGGGAAAGTGGAGAGTATCACCAGCAAACCGGGCGGCGACCTCTTCGCCTACGAGTTGGAACCACAACTGATTACCGCGCTGTTCGACGCCGAACAGCGCTCCAAGCGGCAAGTCGTCACCTATGACGATATTCCGAAAACCATGGTTGACGCGGTGCTGGCTATCGAAGACCGACGATTCTTCCAGCATGGTGGAGTGAATTACGTTCGCCTGGCTGAAGCGGCGTGGATCGATCTGACCCACCAGCGTCACGAGCAAGGAGGATCGACGATCACCATGCAGCTTTCGCGAGCGTTCTTTCTCACCCCGGAGAAGACACTGAAGCGCAAGCTGGTAGAGATTCTGATTGCCATCGAGCTGGAGCAAAAATTCACCAAACAACAGATCTTTGCGTTCTACGCAAACCGTGTGGATCTGGGGCAGCGGGGCTCGTTCACTATCAGCGGACTTGCGGAGGCAGCACGAGCTTATTTCAATAAGGATCTGAAGGAGCTTTCACTGCCTGAGACGGCGCTATTGGCGGGGCTGATCCAGGCGCCGAGCTACTTATCTCCCTACCGGCATCCGGAGCGTGCGCTGGAGCGGCGAAACGTAGTGCTGGATGCCATGGTCGAAACTCATGCCATCCCCAGGGAGCAGGCGGACAAGGCGAAAGCGTCGCCGCTGAAGCTGGCGCCGCCTAACTCGGAGGCCAGCGATGCTCCTTACTTCGTCGACCTGGTGCGGGACAGCCTTATCCGGGAACTGAACGAGAAAGAAGCTAACGAACAGTCCTATCGCATCTACACCACGCTTGATCCCGAACTGCAGAAAGCCGCCGCCCAGGCGGTCGATATGGGGATGGAGTTGGTGGACAAGCAAGTGACCAAGATGCGCACCAAGAAGGTGAAGGTTGGCAAGGGGAAATACGAGACTAAGGTGTTGCCCGGGCCGCAGGCGCAGGTCTCCCTGATCGCCATGGATCCGCACACTGGTCAAGTGCTGGCGCTGGTTGGCGGCCGAAATTATGGGGTGAGCCAGTTGAACCATGCGCTGGCGAAACGTCCTACGGGATCGATTTTCAAGCCGTTCGTCTATGCGGCAGCATTGAATACGGCTTTGGACGGTACCAACGGCGTTTTGACGCCCGCGTCCACGGTGACGGACGAGGCATCCACGTTTTCTTATGGCGACCAGATCTACGAGCCTCGCAACTACAAAGAGGAATACCACGGCGAAGTAACTCTGAGGTACGCGCTGGCGCTGTCGTTGAACAATGCGACGGTGAAACTCGCGGAACAGGTTGGATATGACAAGGTGGCGGACCTAGCGAAGGCGGCGGGGATTACATCGGCGAAGGCTACCCCCGCGATGGCTTTAGGCGCATATGACGCCACTCCGGTGGATATGGCAGCAGCTTATACCGTGTTCGCCAATGGCGGAGTGCGAGTGTCGCCAGTGTTGATCGATTCGGTGCGCAATTCCAAGGGCGATGTGATCAAGGACTTCAGCCCTGACAAGCGGAATGTAATGGATCCCCGAATTGCTTTTGTGATGACCAACATGCTGGAAGGCGTGCTGAACTTCGGCACGGCATACCCGGTGCGCCAGCGCGGCTTCAATGCTCCAGCGGCGGGCAAGACTGGAAGTTCGCATGATGGCTGGTTTGCCGGATATACCAGCAACTTGCTGTGCATTGTGTGGGTAGGATACGACGATTACAGCGATATTCGGCTGAGCGGAGCGCAGACCGCGGCTCCGATCTGGGCCGAGTTCATGAAGAAAGCGATCGCGCTGCCCGAGTATTCCGATGTCAAAGACTTTAGCCAACCGGCTGGCGTAGTCGATGTGCAGCTAGATAAGGCGACCAACCGCCTGGCAACACCTTCCTGCCCGGATACTTACACGGCGGCCTTTATCGCGGGCACGGAACCACATGATACCTGCGATCAGGGTGGTGGAATCACTGGATTCTTCTCACGTATCTTCGGAGGCGGCCAGGAGAAGGTTCTGCCCCCCGGCGCAAAACCTACCGTGGCCGGCGACCAGGGGGTTGACGACCCCTCGAAAAAGAAAAAAGGTATTTTCGGCAAGATTGTGGGTATCTTTAAGGACGACAAAACGGCGCCACCGCCGTCCAAACCACCAGCCAACGGCGACACTGAACCACGCTAGCTTCCGCCTGAAGCGGAGCGCGGCAGTTTCTGAATCGGGTCAGGACTTTCGCCTGGGTTGGGTGTGGGAGGTACTGATATGCGTCCGCGTCTCGCTTTTCTTTTGAGCGTCTTCGTATTCCTGGCCCTGTTTGCCGTTCCAAACCTCACTGCTCAAAGCGTGCCCTCCGAGCAAGTCCAGGTTGGTTCGCCTCCGTTGCACCGGGTTGAGCCTCCGGCGTCTGGAGCCAGTGCAGAAGATATTGAAAAGCGCGGCGATGAGTTGCGCGCCCAAAAGTATTATCTTGATGCGCTCGACTACTACCACGCTGCGCTTGCCAAGAAGCCAAACAATGCGTTGATCCTGAACAAGATGGGCATCACTGAACTGTTACTGCAACGATATAAGGAGGCCAAGAAAGACTTCGAGCACGCGATCAAGGCTGATCGCGAGTATGCCGACGCCTACAACAATCTGGGTGTGATTCATTACATCGCAAAGAAATACGGAAAGGCGATCAAACTTTACGAGCGCGCAATTGCCCTACGCAAGGACGCTGCCTCTTACTACAGCAACCTGGGCGCAGCCTACTTCTCGAAGAGCGACTTCGAGAAAGCAGTAGTGGCCTATCACCAGGCCCTTGAGCTTGATCCCGATGTGTTTGAGCGGACGTCGCACACCGGCGTCTCGGCGCAAATGTCCAAACCCGAGGATCGAGCCCACTACGATTACGTAGTGGCCAAGCTGTACGCGAAGATGGGAGTCGCTGATCGATCTTTAGAGTACCTGCGCAAGGCGTTGGAGGAGGGCTACAAGGATATTGGCAACGTCTACAAAGACGCGGAGTTCGCCAGTCTGAGAAAAGATCCGAGGTTTACGGCTCTGATGTCGTCCAAGGTGCCGGGCATCCCTAACTAGCGTCGGGAAACGGGCGTTACGACGAAAAAAAAGATTTGCCTGGGCCGCAACTTTTGTCGTGTTTGGGGTTGGTTAGGGTAAGCACTCCTGAAAGCTACAGGGTGAGTAAGGAGAAAAGATAGCCCGCCGGTTGCCGAACCCGAGCACGCCCCAAGCAGGCAGCCGGTGGGTTTTCTCATTTAAAATCAATAACTAGCAAGAGCCATCAGCACTCAGCACTCAGCACTCGGCATTCAGTCCATTTAGCTTGCCTCGTCACCTTACCCCCTGATAATCGAACTGTCGGTTGAGTGTAAGTGTCTGTGGTCAGTGGTCGGGTAACGCGGATGGGCTACACCTTAATTGCCATGCGCAGGTGCTAATCGCCATGCGCTAGGTGCTAGTTTTTTTGGGGACTGCGTTCGCAGATGTATTCGCTGACGATTCGCTTCCATTTCCCTTGCGCTTTGAGGATGTATTCGACCGCATCTCGCGCGGCGCCGTCACCACCACCGTGCGGGGTGACGAAGTGTGCCTCCCGCTTGACCTCTTCGCGAGCGTTGGCGACGGCAATGGCGAAGCCGCAGTTCCGCATTACCGGAAGGTCGATAACATCGTCGCCGACGAAGGCAGCTTCGTCGGGCCGGATTCCCTCTTGGCGGAGAATCTCTTCGAATACTGTGAGCTTGTCCTGGATGCCCTGGTGGACGTGATCCATCTTTAGATCGCGAGAGCGCAGGGCGACAGTCTCCGAAATTCGTTTGGTGATCAGGCCGGTCTTGATGCCGGCAAGGCGGGCCAGCGAGATCGCCGTTCCGTCGTGGGCATGGAAGCCCTTAGCTTCGATCAAGTTTTGGCTGTGAAGGGAGAAGCCGCCCTGTCCGGCTTGTTGCGCCGCATGAGCGGAGACCGTTTGTTGGGCACCCGCGGGGGCGGGAAAGACGAAGATTTTGCCGTCGGTGAGGACACCGTCCACGTCGAATAGGATCAACTTGATTTTTTTGGCACGGAGTTTGGCGGAGCGGACGTTGGGCATCGGCAGGATTTTAGCATTCAGTAGTCAGTAGTCAGCATTCAGTAGTTAGCATTCAGCATTCAGCACTCGGCATTCAGCCAGTAAAATTGCTTGCCCCTGCCGGTTGTGCAGAGCCTGAACCGTGACGCGGCTTTCAGTCTGCGATAGTCAAGGATCCTTGCGAAGGTCTCGGTACGGGTTGGTCGTGAGTGTCAGGGACGCGTGATCCACAAGACCTGGATGCGGCGTCCGAGCTTCTCGAAATCGCGGTCGGACGTTACCAGCACAGCCCGCCGCTTCTGAGCCAGAGCCGCCGCCAGGCAGTCAACGTAGGGAATCTTGTGGCGCGCTTTGATTTCCCCCGCTTGAAGCGACTGATCGAGATCAACTGGGACAGTTTGAATTGCAACACGCGAAAGATTTGCGATTGTCTTTCGCGCGACTTCCTCGCCACGTTCCTGCCATAAGTGGTAAAAGACCTCGCCCCAGTTTACGACCGAGATCAGCAGGGGGATGTTGTGCTGAAGCGCGGCCGCCAACATCTGCTCAACGCGCCGCGAGCCCGGCCCGCCTTCCACAAAATCCAGCACTGCATTGGCATCAAGGACGTAGGTCCTGGTCATTTTTCCAGCCGGTGCTCGCGTTCGCGCGCCTCGACCAGGCTTGTTTCTCCCTTACAGCAACCCACTAGGCTACGAATGAATTCCTCTGTCACAGGCTGCACAATGAGGTGGTTTTCTTCGCGTTGAATGGCCAAGCGGGTACCGGCCTGGATGCCTAATTTGCCACGAAAGGCGGCGGGAATCACAATCTGACCCTTTGAGCTGACGACAGCAAAGAGAGTTTCCATTTGACTTACATTATAGCATTAAGTAAGCCATATGGTGATAATTCCTACCTCACCCGAGCCTTGGTTAGGGATTGGGAATTACGAAATCGGCGAAGCGATAATGAGGGCGAACATTTTGCGAAACAGAGGGTTTCGTTTAAAATGTCGAC
>Ga0099828_10004174_pt1 | contig 10178 bp, 9 predicted proteins | sample CZO8metaG_2_FD_79338 | JGI IMG/M metagenome (GOLD analysis project Ga0099828, IMG submission 79338) | Vadose zone soil microbial communities from the Eel River Critical Zone Observatory, Northern California, USA - CZOApr15con2H1.8 metaG | ecosystem: Environmental > Terrestrial > Soil > Vadose...
CACCGACAAGGTACAGCAAAATCATCTCGATGTAATGGCAAAGCAGAACAAGTTATCGGTCTACCAGATGGTTATCCTGGCCTCAATTGTTGAGCGCGAGGTAATATTTGACAAGGATCGGCCGCTTGTAGCCAGTGTCTATTGGAATCGTATTTACAAGCCAAGTAAAGAAACGTTAGGATTACTACAAGCTGACCCAACGGTACAATATGCCCGCGACTCGCAACCCGGGACAAAAACTTATTGGACGCCTCTGCAGGATGCAGGTGGTAAGATTGCCCCGACCAGCCCTTGGAATACGTATATAGTTAAGGGCTTTCCTCCCACACCGATTTGTAGTCCTGGTCTTGCCAGTTTGCAAGCTGCTGCTTCGCCAACTAACACCCCTTACTACTATTTCTATGCCGCGAAGAAGGATGGGCATAACATCTATGCAAAGACGTATCAGGAGTTCCAAATGGATCAACAAACAAATCCCCCACGATGAGGGAGTGACTGAGCGATGAACTTAACTATATGGCAAGCACTGTTTTTCGGGCTGCTCCAGGGAGTGACAGAACCATTCCCCGTCAGCAGCCTGGGTCATACCGTGATCGTACCAGGGCTATTCGGCTGGGGCTATTTACAGAGCGGTACATCCTGTGCCGGGCAGAGCTGTTTTCTGCCTTTCAACACAGCCTTGCACCTTGGCACAAGTGTCGCTCTCGTCATCTACTTCTGGCGCGACTGGCTGCGGGTCATTCTCACTTTATTTAATAGTATTAAAAAAGGTGAAGTACGTACGGGGACAGATGACTGGGTGAGCTGGCTGATTATTATAGGCATCGTCCCGGCGGCCCTTATCGGAGTTGCTTTGGAGTCATTCCTCAAGCAGCTCTTTGGTTCTCCGGTAATTGCCTCCGCGTTCCTGGTCGTCAACGGCTCCATACTCTTTGCCGGAGAGCGCATGCGGCGGCGCGCGGAGAGTCAGATATCATTTGCTACTGTAAAGGAGCGCGAAGCAAGTTTCCGCCCCCTCTCATCTCTGACGTGGAAAGAGGCGCTGCTTGTTGGCGTGGCGCAATCGCTGGCCCTGATTCCCGGAATCTCGCGCTCCGGGGTCACAATGGTCGCGGGCCTGGGCGTGCGGCTGAACCACGAAGACGCGGCACGCTACTCATTTTTAATGAGTACACCGCTGATCGGTTTAGCTGCTCTGCTGGAGGTACCGCAGCTTATTGGTCTATCAGCTACTATCTGGCTGTATATAGTGCTGGGTATGATAGTGGCAGGGATTACATCCTACCTGAGTGCCAAGTTCCTTATGAAGTACTTTGAAACGGGGCGGCTTGATCCTTTTGCCTATTATTGCTGGGGGGCCGGGCTTGTTTCACTCGTCTTGCTGCTTACTGTGCTGCATGCCGGGGCATAACGATGGGTAAATACCCAAAATGGCTATTTCGGGCATTGCTGTGCAGTTTAAATAACTTTACACGTTTGATACAATAGAAAACGTCCTGGATAGGCCAGGACAGATATTTTATAGCGACAAGTTTCGCTTATCTAGAAGAGGTAGCTGCTACAAATGAAGAATCCCGCAATTTTCTATGCTGTCATCGCTCTTGGCGTTATTGCCATCGCCGTAGGTGTATACTACGTGACGGGTGCAGCTGGTACACATCCTTTCCGCGCTGAGGCTGGACTCGGAGTCGGCATAGTTTTGCTGATTGCTGGCGTGGTTGGCTTGTTCATGGCTCGCACCAGAGCGGTTGCCAAGTAGGTTGGGACAGACTCGATGGATTTTGGTAACCACCAGGGAACGAAACAGGTTGTTTCCTGGTGGTTTATTGTGTAGTATTGTACATAGATTTATACCAGGTTCAGATTTCATAGTACTTTCGCTTGCAAGGTAACGCGAACCTGGTATAATGTGCGTGTTCAAAACGCATAAGCTAAGTCTTTAGCGAAGAAAGGTATATACATGAAGAACCCGGCTCTCTTCTTTGGTGGAATTGCGCTCGTCATTATTGGTATAGCCCTTGGGGTGTTTTTCCTGATTCCTGGTGTTCCCCATATTATTGCCGATAGTGGCCCGCACATTAAGCATGCAATCGCGTTCTTTTGCCTCGCCGTTCTTGGTGTGCTCGCGGCGCTCGTTAACCGCCCAAGAGCTGCACTGGACTAGAAGCATTTAGCCCTTAACCAAACAAGATGACCGTAAGCTCCCGCTCGCGGTCATTTTGATGAATGAGACTAATCACTAACGTTTAAAGGCAACCAGTGAACACTTTTTTGAACATATTCGCAAAATGCGGATCAAGCGGCGAAACGGTACGATTCAGCGGAGTTACCACCAGAGCATCGACACCTGGTTCCGAGTAGAACCGCGCGATACGATACGTTACGTTGTTGGCACCCAGCAGCTGCAATATTGCGGGATGGAGATCATCATGCCGCACCAATAAAAGTATACTAGGGCGATCAGCATGCATTACAGCCACATCATTGGCACCAACGCGCCCATCTGGCTGAGTCACAATAATAGCACCATCTATCTTGAATGTAATAGGATCGCCAAGCCATCCCGTCGCCCAGGCGTAACGAATGTCCTCCTGTTGCATATAGTGAATGATTGGATCAAGATTCGTTGGATTGGCAGCAACACAACCAGTACCCTGGAACGTATATGACGGATCAGCATCTACATACGCGAACCCTTGCGCAATGAAATAGGGAACCAACACAAGGGTAGCCAACACGACAGGTGCAAGCCCTGACATGATAACCCGCTGCAAGCTCTTCGTTTTATAGCGGGTACCCTGCCGACCTTCCTTTGCAATCAAGAAAGGGATACTCAAGGTAGCAGCAATAAAGAATGGCAAGGCAATGACCAACGGCACAACATAGCGGCCTGCCGTATCCCATGGACCACAATCAGCAACGAGTGCAACACCAGAAATGAAGGCAGTGCAAAAGATGAGAGATGTACAGAAGAAGAAGATCAATGGAAGTATCGTAAGTTGACGGATGCGCACAAGCAACGCATGTCGCCAGAAAACAGAAAGCGCAACATATACAGCGCACACAGCGAGACAATAGATACTGACTACTAACCCAACCGTCAATAGATGTGGATTGGCGAGAGTGACATCAGGTTGCGTCGGCAATGCTCCCCCAAGAACCCGTGGTGCCAGGCAGGTCGTATAGAGACTTTGCACTTGTAAAATGGTATGGAAACGGCCCTGAGGTGTAGGGCCTCCGTTGTGGAATATATAGGCAATATTCGCCCACGAATTATTAGCTCCCCAATAGATGCCAGGAGCAAAACCAATAAGACTGGCCGGAATAGCCGCCACAGCAAGAAGCGCCTCCTTAAGCACCGCTTGCCGCGCTCGTATCGCTCTTATCAACTGTGTAGCAAGATACCAACCAATCCACAGCGCGATAGCTGCAACCGCATAAAGAACCAGTGGGTCTACCCACAAACCCAATCCAACGAGAAAACCGATGCCAGCCCAACGAAGCGCCAGCTCTCTAGCAGACGCGTGTGCTCGCCATCGTTGTGTCAGGCGAAAAGCACACAATAAGAGCCACAGTATGAGCGTAAATATCTCAACATATCCACCCTTGGCACGCATTTCCTCCACCATATCGTAGAGGGGAGGAAACGCAGCCACAAGCGTGGCAATAGTCATAAAAAGCCTTTTAGCCCGGCCTGATAAAGATGCCACATCGGCCAGTGCCGCCGAGAAACGCCATGTGAGGTAAACCAGGGCGAGAGAGATGAGAATAGGTTCAGCACGGAATGCCCACACCGTAGGACCAGTAAACAGAAAGATAAATGCTATGAAATAAGCCTCCAGGCTCCCCATATACGGCTGACTATAGTAATAGGCTGGCCGTTCGCCACGCAGAATATGTTCAGCCTGTATGCCCACATTAGCTTCATCACCAGCAATAACCCCATGAGTATGGATCGTTAACCATATACGTACAATCAATGTCAGCAAAAGGCACGCCCATAAAGGCGAACGTAGATAGCTCAACCAATACCATTTTCGATGCGCTATCGCAGGAGGAGTGGCACCCACCGCTGATTCCATACCAGGTGCCGATATCGTTGTATCGCTCATCTCACGCTCTTTCGCATTATGTCCAAATCTAGGCTCCAGGACATAATAATATCAACTCGCGTAGTTGAGCGCAAGCAGCACAAGATGCTAAGCCAGGACCATCGTACCTATCGCGAAATACTTGCGGAAAACAGTAGTAGGTAACTTGCATTACCCCAGCACTTCTCCCACGATCTGTGGATACCCGCGCACAAATTCAGCGGCGCTCATGGCCTTTTTACCCTCCAATTGCAAGCTGTTTACCTCGAGGAAGCCGTGACCGGTAGCCACCGAGAGCACCTGCTGGCCCGCCTCTTTGCGCAGCAAGACTGTGCCTGGCTTTAGTTCTTCACCTGGCTCCAACGTGACGGCACGCGCGGAAACAATTTTCAAGAGTTTGCCGCGCCAGTACGTGTAGGCGCTGGGCCACGGGGTGTAGGCGCGGACCTCTCGTGCCAGTACAGCGGCTGGACGATCCCAGGCTATCTCGCCATCTTCTTTGCGCAGCATATGAGTATGAGATGCCCTTTGCTCGTCCTGTGGCTCTGGCGTGATCATCCCTTTTACCCACAGGGGTAACGCCTCGAGTAACGCCTGGGCGCCCAGCTCGGCCAGTTTGAGCGTGAGGCTGCCCGTCGTGTCGTCTTCAGCGATCGCTATACTGCGTTTGAGCAGTATCGGGCCGGTATCTACACCCGCGTCTAAAAGCATGATCGTCACACCGGTCTCTGCATCGCCCTGCAGGATAGCTTCAGAGATGGGCGAGACGCCACGGTACTTTGGAAGCAAGGAGGCATGTATGTTCAGCGTGCCGAAACGAGGTTGATCGAGTACGGCCTGGGGTAAAATTTGCCCGAACGCGGCCACAATATACAGGTCAGCATGATAGGCTGCGAGCGCTTCAATGTTTTCTGCTCGTTTGAGAGAGCCTGGCTGCCAGACGGGAATACCATGTGTGAGTGCGGCCTGCTTGACCGGGGAGTAGACAATTTCTTTCCCTCGTCCCGCCGGCTTATCGACGCGCGTAATCACGGTGGCAATTTCGTAACCCTCTTGAAGAACTAGCGCTGGTCTGGCTCCCGCGATGAGCGCCTCCAGGGAGGGTACCGCAAACTGCGGCGTACCCATGTAAATGATGCGTAACATGACGCGTTCCCTCCTACCCGGACTACATGGTTTGGTGCAAGCTATTACAATGATTGAGCCAGCGACTCAAGGACAAGCCGGTTATTTCACAAATTGATGTTTTGATAGAAGGATAAGCTCATCTTATGAGTGCCTCATAGACGTGAATCAACCACTTCACTGCTTTGCCAGCTTAACCCAACTCTCACGCCACTGTCTCAGTGATTGAGGAACGGTTCACGTCTTGAGCACATCACGCGGGAGGAACATCACCTGCAACTGAGGGACACGAGTAAAGTCGCTATCAGTCGTGACAAGGGTCAGATCATGCACAAGAGCCGTAGCCGCAATCAACGTATCAATGTCGCCGATGAGGCCAGGTCCATGTGGTGGGCGCAGCGTGCGCCGGAGCTCTGCATACCGCTCAAGGATCAAGTAGTTCAGCCCATAGGGGTAAATCTGTTGCAGGAGCGCACGTAACTCTGTTTGACGACGAGCAAAGTTCGGAAAGTTGTGGTTATATTCGCTGATTTCCCCATACACCAGAAGGCTGGTCGCAGCCTGGTTGGAGTCCACCCACGGCTCTACCAGCGTGACGACATTCCGACCCTTGAGATAGCCAGTCAAGATGGGACTGTCAAGCAGATAGCGCCTCATAATTCAATGGGCGGCGTAGGCTGAGTCGCATGGCGCATGTGGTCAAAGGCCTCCGCTTCGTCATCCCAGGCTAAATCACGCCATGCACCTGCAAGGCTTCTCCCCTTACCTCGAGTGCTGTTCGTCTTGGCGTTCGGGAGCGCTTCAAAAGGTTCAGCGAGGATCTCAAGCTGTGCTGCGGCCTCTTCTTGGACTTCCGGGGGAAGCTGTTCAATCCGCGTAAGCACCTGTTGTAATCGCTCAATCATAGGTTCTCCTCATCTCTGCAAGCATCGGTCCCTGTATCAATAGTGTAGCATATCAGAGGTAGGAACGCTACTTGCTGGGCAAGAGCGTTCCTAGTTGCTTGCCAGATGGAACGATGGCACGGACCAGAGAGCTGGCCTCGCACCGCAACACGCCTACTACACATACATGTCTCATATATTTGATTTGATGGTATCTACGACCTCGTCAGCGCGCCCTGAGAGCATCAGCCTGGTCATCGATAAAGCGTACCCCTTTACTTGATTAAATTCAATGTGCGGGGGGAGTGAGAGCACATTTGGATTGGTAATGACATCGACGACGACAGGACCAGGGTGTGCAAGCATCTTTTGCAGGCCGGGGCGTACATCGGCCGGATCCTCAATACGAATCCCCATCAAGCCTGCAGCTTCAGCCACCTTCGCGAAGTTGGGATTTTTGAGATCCGTCTGATACTCAGGATAGCCCGCCACTTCCATCTCCATCTTCACGAGGTCGAGCTGGCCGTTGTTGAAGATCAGGATTTTGAGCGGGAGATCGTACTGCAACACCGTGAGGAGGCTTCCCATCAGCATAGCAAAGCCACCATCCCCACACAGAGCAATGACCTGGCGCGTGGGATACAGCAGTTGCGCACCGGTCGCCTGGGGCAAGGCATTGGCCATAGAACCATGGCTAAAAGAACCGATGAGCCGGCGCTCTTTTGTTGGTTTGAGATAGCGTGCCGCCCAGACCGTCGACATCCCCGTGTCAGCCGTAAACACGGCATCAGCGCTCGCCAACTTGCTGAGTGTGGCTGCCACATATTCAGGACGGATCGGTCGCTGTGTGTGTCCCTGATCGGCGTAAGCGTCATAAGTTTGACGCATCTCCTCAGCTTCGTGCAGCGCTTGTTGCAGGAACGCCTTGTCTTGTTTCGGCTTCACCAGTGGCAAAAGCGCGTTGATGGTTTCTCTGACATCTCCCCACAGCCCAAGATCAAGGCGAGAGCGACGTCCCAGATTTTCCGCACGGATATCGACCTGCGCGATGCGCGCTTTGGTGGGCAGGAAGGCTTCGTACGGAAAGTCGGTTCCCAGCAGCAGCAGGAGATCACAGGCATGCATGGCATTGTATGCCGCTTTGCCACCAATTAAGCCGGTGAGACCGACAGCATAGGGGTTGTCATACTCAATGTATGCTTTGCCCCGTAAAGAAGACGCGACCGGAGCTTGCAACGTCCTGGCGAGCGCAAGAATCTCATCGTGGGCGTGAGCTGCGCCAATGCCACAGAAAAGCGTCACTTTCTGCGCAGCGTTGAGCAGGCCAGCAAGTTGAGCGATAGATGCATCCGAGGGGCGAATGATTGGGCGCTGCGTCACAGGTGCGTGTACGAGCGCGTCATTGGGCATGGGCAGTGCAGCGATATCTCCGGGCAGGACCACGACGGCAACCCCCTGTTTGCTCATGGCCGTCTGTATCGCAATCTGGAGTGCGCGTGGCATTTGCCCAGGGTTCGAAATCAGCTCGCAGTAGTAGCTGCATTCTTGAAACAGTCGTTCTGGATGGGTCTCTTGAAAGTACATCGTGCCGATCTCGTGGCTGGGGATTTGAGCGGCGAGAGCAAGCACCGGTGCGTTACTTCTATGAGCGTCGTACAGTCCATTGATCAAATGCACGTTTCCTGGTCCACAACTTCCCGCGCATGCGGCGAGGTTGCCGCTTAATTGCGCTTCTGCACCGGCCGCAAAGGCGGCTTCCTCTTCGTGACGGACATGGATCCATTGCAACTGACCATTGCGCCGTACGGCGTCTACTACAGGATTCAGGCTATCTCCGACGATACCATATATTCGTTGCACCCCGGCGTGTACCAGGTGCTCTACAAAGACATCAGCGATCGTTTGACGCATGTATCTCTCCTTCTCCTTGCATCCCGCCGCGCTTCGCTCGCCCCACGATAAATCGGGGTCTACTGTAGAAAGTCGATTTATCGACTTGTCGGCGTTGGCGGGATGGATTGGTGCCGACCATCATTTTATCCCGCGCATGCGCAAGGATGTATTAATATGAGGACAGCGGAAGCTTTTTGGACAGTGAGTGATGCAAGTAAGCATGCTCTCTTCCAAGTATGACGACGGCGCGTCATGAAAGCGTTATGAGCATCGTCATGAACGGGATGTGCCTCCACACGAGGCCCTGGTGCTGCGAGAGAGTGGTGTATGACAAGCCCCGCCCTTTAGGGCTGAGGTGATCGACGTCCCTCAACCATTTGCCATAGCCCAAGTACGCTCAGGCCAGTGGATACCGCTGTCTTCCACGAAAGACTACCCAGAGATAGCTCTGAATTTTCTCTTGACGCTGCAAATTAGGGCATGCTAATATCAGAGTAGGTTAGTAGGATATTAACATGCCTAATATTGATAGCATGGGAAAGGCCGAGCTATTGATGGCGCATCACCCTCTTTCTCCGCGGTAGGTGGTATGAAGACGGTACCTGAAGAGGTATGAGCATCCCCGGTCCTACCTCTACTAGATGAAGGAAACATACCATGGGTCTGTTACGTTTGGCCGTGCTCGGCACTCCCGAAGTGTTTCATGACGGCAGGCGTCTCACGTTTGCTTTGCGCAAGGCGCAGGCCTTGCTGCTCTACCTGGCGGTCGAAGGTGGCATGCATCCTCGCGGCAAGCTGGCGACCTTCTTGTGGCCAGATAGCGAGCCCCACGACGCGCGTCACGCCTTGCGCATTGTTATTGCGTTGCTGCGCAACCTGCTTGACGATGCTGAAGGACAGGAGCCTCATCTGCTCAGTCAGCGTGATGCACTCGGCCTGAACCCACAGGCGCCGCTCGAGCTGGACCTGGAGGTGGTGCAACAGGCTCACCACCAGGCCCAGCAGCACTCCACGACCCCTTCTGAGGAGCAACGTGCCGCCCTGGTCGCCCAGTTTCAATGCGCCCTTGCCCTTGTGCGTGGCCCGTTCCTCGACGGCTTCTGGCTGCGTGAGGAAACCGCCTTTGACGAGTGGGTCCTGCAGGAGCAGCAGCAGTGGCAGGTGCGCCTACAGCTCCTGCTCGATCGGCTCTCCTCCTGGCAGGAGACTGGCGGGGAGCTGGAGCAGGCCACTATCACCCTCACCCACTGGCTGGCGCTCGATCCGCTGGCGGAGGAGGCCTACCGGCGTCTCATGCGGGTACACCTGGCGCTGGGCGATCCGGCAGCTGCAGGCCAGGTCTATGCCACCTGCCGGGCGCGCCTGGCCGAGGAGTTGCAGATCAAGCCTTCCCCGGAAACTGTCGCCCTGGCTGAGCACATTCGCGCCACGGTGGCTCGCAGCACTGGAAGCCCTGGAAGCTCCCTTTCTCATTCTGCCACAGCGGCTCGCCGCCCGCCAGGCGAGCTGGTGGCGCCGCTCGTCGGAAGGGCTGTGGCCTTCAGCCAGCTTGCCGGAAGCTTTCAGCAGGCGCGGGGTGGGCAGCCGCAGGCCGTACTGGTGGTGGGCGAGGCAGGCATCGGCAAAACGCGGCTGGCCAGCGAGTTTGTGGCCTGGGCGCGGGCACAGGGGGCTGAGGTGCTGAGCGGCCACGCCTTCGAGCTGGGGGGACGACTACCCTATCAGCCGCTGGTGGAGGCGCTGCGAGTGAGGCTGGAGGAGGAGAACGCGCCGGAAGATCTGCTGGAGGATCTGTGGCTGGCCGAGCTTTCGCGCCTGCTGCCGGAGCTGCGGGTGCGCTATCCCGACCTGCCGGTTCCCACCGAGGATGAGCTGACCGCTAAAGTCCGGCTCTTCGAAGCGGTGGCGCGCCTGCTGGATGCTCTGGCCGAGCGTGCACCGCTGGTGCTGCTGTTGGATGACCTGCAGTGGGTGGATGAGGCCTCCCTGGACCTGGTGCGCTACCTTGCACGGGACTGGATCCGGCATGACAACCGTGTGCTGCTGCTGGGCACGCTGCGCTGTGAGGGGCTGGAGCCGAAGTCGCAACTTGCCGACCTGGGCCGCGACCTGCCGCTTAGCCAGGTGCCGTTGCAGCCGCTCAGCCAGGCGCAGACCCTCCAGCTCATCGAAGCCCTCGCCGGGC
>Ga0099828_10004178_pt1 | contig 10176 bp, 9 predicted proteins | sample CZO8metaG_2_FD_79338 | JGI IMG/M metagenome (GOLD analysis project Ga0099828, IMG submission 79338) | Vadose zone soil microbial communities from the Eel River Critical Zone Observatory, Northern California, USA - CZOApr15con2H1.8 metaG | ecosystem: Environmental > Terrestrial > Soil > Vadose...
GCGAGGAACCGGGTGGCGACGTCCTCTGTGAAGGCGAGGCTCGTCTGCCCTTCGATCGTGATGTGGTTGTTGTCGTAGATCCAGCAGAGGTTGTCCAGACCGAGGTGACCGGCCAGCGAGGCCGCTTCGGCCGCCACGCCCTCCATCAGGCAGCCGTCGCCGCACACGACGTAGATGTCGTAGTCGAAGATCGCGAAGTCCGGTCGGTTGTACCGGTCGGCGAGCCACTTCTGAGCGATGGCCATCCCCACGCTCGTGGCGACGCCCTGCCCGAGCGGGCCCGTCGTCGTCTCGACACCCGACACCCAGTGATATTCGGGGTGCCCGGGCGCCTTGCTGCCGATCTGGCGAAAGCGGCGGATGTCCTCCAGGGACACCGAGGGCTGCCCCAACCGCTCGTAGTCGGCGTTCACCGCCCGCGTGCCCGTCAGATGCAGCACGGACCAGAGCAGCATCGAGGCGTGACCGTTGGAGAGCACGAACCGATCACGGTTGGGCCAGATCGGGTCCTCCGGATCGAAGCGCATCACGCGGTTCCAGATCGTGTAGACGAGTGGCGCCAGCGCCATCGGTGTGCCGGGGTGCCCCGACTTGGCTTGCTGGACCGCATCGATCGAGAGCGTGCGGATGGTGTCGACAGACAACTGGTCGAGCTCGGTGTCTGTCATGGGTGCAGCGACATTCGTAACACTCATCGGTTTGTCCTCGTCGGTTGGAGCTCCAGCAACGCCACCTTGCTCAGGCGGCGCAGGTGTCGCGGGGCGTGGCTGAACTCGGCGGCCAGGAACGTCTGCACGAGATCCCAGGCCACGCTCGACCCTACGGTACGGCCACCGATGCAGATGATGTTCATGTGATCGTCCTCGACCCCCTGCCCCGCGGAAAAGTGGTCATGGATCAGCCCGGCACGGACACCCGGAACCTTGTTGGCGCAGATCGAGGCGCCCACACCGCTGCCGCAGACGGCCACCCCGCGCTCGACCGTGCCCGCCGCCACAGCCTGGGCGAGCGGGATGACGAAGTCCGGATAGTCGTCGTCCGGGTTCAGCTCGTCCGCACCGAAATCGACGACGTCGTGCCCGGCCGCACGGAGCCGCGCGGCCAAATCTTCTTTCAAGCCAAAGCCGCCGTGATCGGTGGCGATTCCCACGTGCATGGTGTCTTCTCCGCGATGTGGCGTCAGCGTCGTGACGGCTCACGTCCTAACCGTGCGGCCGCCTCGTAGTCGGCCAGCACAACGGCCTGGTGTTGATGGATTCGCCCGGCCGGAATCGATCGATCGGCTCCACACAGACGCGCCAGCATCTCCGCCTTCTCGAGTCCCGTGACCAGCCAGACAATACGCCGGGACCGATTGAGCATGGGATAGGTCAAGGTCATCCGGCGCCGACCTTGATAGAGCCCCGTGAGCGCGACGTCGGCGTCGGTCACGTCGAGCACCGGATCCCCGGGCACCAGCGACGCGGTATGGCCGTCGGGCCCGAGGCCCAGATGGGCAAGATCGAGCACAGCCGGAGCGCCGGCAACCTGCTGGAGCGTCACGGCGTATCGGCCGCTCGCCGATTCCAGGTCTGCCGGTTCCACCGGCATGCCGTGAACCTGCTCGAGGCGCAGCGGACAGTGCGCGAGCAAGCTGTCGCGCAGGTGAGTAAGGTTTCGGTCGGGGTCTCCCGCCGGCGCCACGCGCTCGTCCACCTGGACGACGTGCACATCGGCCCAGGGCATGCGTTGATCGGCCAGTTCACGCAACATCTTCCAGGGGGTGTGCCCCCCGCTGACGGCCATGACGAAGCGGCCGCGCGCGGCGACGGCCGCGCGCGCCTCCGCGGCGGTGAATGCGGCGCCCGCTTGCGCGACCGCATCGGCATCGGCGAGAGCTTCGATCCTCATGGCACCTTGATCGTCGGATTCTGCCAGCCCCCGGGGGGCGAGACTCCCGAGTCGACTTCTTTCGGTCCCCAGGTGCCCGGCTCGTATTCGTAGACCGGCGTGCCGTCCTTAAGCACTGGATCGACGATTCGCCACGCCTCTTCGACGTAGTCCTCCCGGGCGAACAGCGTGGCGTCCCCGTGCATGGCGTCGCCCAGCACTCGCTCGTACGCGTCCATCTCATCGGCGCGCGGGAGCCGAGTTCCCAGCATCTCCGCGGTTTGGCTGTGCGTCTCCTGCCCAGGCGCGATGACGTTCGCGCCGATCGCGATCGCGATGTCGGGGCTGATCCGAAAGCGGCAGTAGTTCGGCTCGAGGTCGAAGCTGTGAAACATCGTGGGCGGTTGGCGGAGTCGGACGACGACTTCCGTGCACGTCACGGGCATGCACTTTCCGGCCCGGATGTAGAAGGGCACGCCCTGCCAGCGCCAGGAATCGATCTGCAGTCGCAAGGCGACGAACGTCTCCACCGTCGAGTCCGGCGCCACGCCCTTCTCCAGCCGGTAACCGCGAAACTGTCCGCGTACGACGTCATTCCAGGAGAACGAGGAGATGGCCTTGAGGACCTTCACCTTCTCGTCTCGGATCGACTCGCTGTCGGTTCTGACCGGAGGCTCCATGGCCAGGTTGCTCAGGACCTGGAAGAGATGATTCTGAACCACGTCGCGGACGGTGCCCGTCTCGTCGTAGAACGCGCCTCGGCCCTGGATCCCGAAATCTTCGGCCATGGTGATCTGCACGCTCTCGACGTGATTGCGGTTCCAGAAGGGTTCCAGGAAGGCGTTGGCGAAGCGGAAGAAGAGCATGTTGTGCACCGGCCGCTTCCCGAGGTAGTGGTCGATCCGGAAGATCGATGTCTCGTCGAAGGCTCCGAGCAGGACCCGGTTGAGCTCCCGCGCCGAGGTGACGTCGTGGCCGAACGGCTTCTCGACGATGACGCGGGCGCCGTTCGTACAGCCCGCCTTGCCGAGCTGCTCCACGACCAATTCGAACAGCACGGGCGGGATGGCAAGGTAGTGCGCCGGCCGCCGGGCGGAACCGAGCTCTTTGCGGATGGCCTGGAACGTCGCCGGGTCCTGGTAATCACCATCGACGTAGCGCAGCTGGCCGCACAGCGTGCCGAACGCCGCGGGATCGAGCCCTCCGTGCTTCTCGAGGCTGTCCTTGGCACGGGCCGCGAGCTGTTCGAGGTTCCAGCCGGCCTTCGCCACGCCGATGACCGGCACGTCGAGGTGGCCGCGTTTCACCATCGCCTGCAGCGCCGGGAAGATCTTCTTGTACGCGAGGTCGCCGGTCGCGCCGAAGAATACCAAGGCATCGGAATGGACGTCGCTCATCGTGCGCTCCGGTTACTGCGACGGCTTTTCCAGGTGACCGCCGAACTCATAGCGCATGGCCGAGAGCAGCTTGTCGGCGAAGTCCGCCTCGCCGCGAGAGCTGAAGCGCTCGTACAGGGCCGAGGAGAGGACGGGGGCCGGCACCGCCTCGTCGATGGCCGCCCTGATCGTCCACCGCCCCTCGCCGGAATCGGACACCCGCCCCTGGAAGCCCTTGAGCTCCGGATCCTTGATGAGCGCGGAGGCCGACAGGTCGAGTAACCAGGAGGCGACGACGCTACCGCGTCGCCACACCTCGGCGATGTCGGGCAGATTGAAGTCGTACTGGTAGTGCTCGGGATCGCGCAGCGGCGTCGTCTCGGCGTCGACCGCGTGGTCCCGCTTGCCGATATTGGCGGAGCGCAGGATGCCCAGCCCCTCGGCGTAGGCGGCCATGATGCCGTATTCGATTCCGTTGTGCACCATCTTGACGAAGTGGCCGCCGCCGTTCGGTCCGCAGTGGAGATATCCCCGCTCGGCGGTGCCGCCGATGGCCTCTCGACCCGGCGTACGGGGGATGTCGCCGGCGCCGGGAGCCAGCTCGGCGAAGATCGGATCGAGGTGCTTGACCACCGCCGCCTCGCCGCCGATCATCAGGCAATACCCTCGCTCCAGTCCCCAGACGCCGCCGCTGGTTCCGACGTCCACGTAGTGGATGCCTTTCCGGGAAAGCTCCCGCGCGCGCCGGATGTCGTCGACGTAATAGGAATTGCCGCCGTCGATGAGGATGTCGCCAGGCGTGAGATGTGGCAGAAGGTCAGTGATGGTCGTGTCCACGACCGCCGCCGGAACCATCAGCCAGACCGTCCGTGGCGTCTCCAGCTTCTTCACGAGATCCGCGATCGACGAGGCTCCGACGGCCTTGGCCCGAGTCAACTCCTCGACCGCCTTCGGCGACCTGTCGAAGACCACGCATTGGTGGTTGCCCGCGAGAAGCCGCCGGACCATGTTGGCGCCCATGCGGCCAAGTCCGATCATCCCGATTTGCATCGCTGACTCCTTTGACGAGCTGATTGCTCGGCGAGTTCGGTTTCGTCCTCGACATGGTTCAGGGCTGTTCGAAGCCGTTTCATCGCGGTAGCCACTCCGTCGCGGTCACCGAAGATCGCCGAGCCCGCCACGAGCACGGTGGCGCCGGCCCGAACGACCAGCGGCGCCGTCGTCGCGTCGATTCCGCCGTCCACTTCCACGTCGCACCCGGGCTTGAGCCGCTCGACCAGCGCGCACCCGTTGGATCTTCAGCAGGGTCGTCCGGAGGAATTGTTGGTGGCCGAAACCCGGGTTGACGGTCATGACCAGCACCTGGTCAAGATCCTGGACGATTTCCTCGAGCACCGCCCCTGACGTCGCCGGGTTGATGGCGACCGCGGCGCGTTTGCCTAGCGTCCTGATCCTTTGCACCGTGCGGTGCAGATTGTTGTTGCCCTCCCAGTGGACGAGAAACGAGTCGGAGCCGGCCGCGGCGAACTCGTCCAGAAAGAAGTCCGGGTCCGAGACCATCAGGTGGATCTCGAGGGGCAGATGCGTCACTCGCCGAAGGGACTGGACGATCGCCGCGCCCATGGAAAGATTCGGCACGAAGTGTCCGTCCATCACGTCCACGTGGATCCGATCCGCCCCGGCCTGCTCCGCCTCGACCACCTGCTGGCCCAAACGGGCGAAGTCAGCGGCGAGAATTGAAGGGGCAAGTTTCACGGTACCTTTGTCCATTGCCCGCTCAAGTGTTGGACGCCTCAAAGATGCTCTGAATGGATACATCCAGCAGGGCGTTGTACTCAGCGTCGGATTGTTGGGCCGACAGCCCCTCGACCAGCGCCCGCGAAAAGCTCGCCACGACGCCGTGATTCCTCCGCAAGCGCTCGTTGCCCTCTGCTCGTGAATAACCGCCCGACAGCGCGACCACCCTCACGACCCTGGGATGTTTGGCGAATTCCGCGTAGAGGTCGTCTTTCTCCGGCAGGGTGAGCTTGAGCATGACCAGCTGACCCACTGGCAGTCCGTCGAGCTCCGCGAGGATGGCCGTCTTGAGCAACTCCTCGGCCTTGGCCTTTTCCGGGCAGTGAATATCCACTTCCGGCTCGACGATCGGCACAAGGTCCGCCGCGATGATCTGGTGAGCCGCTTCGAACTGCTGGGTCACGATGTCCTTGATGCCCGCTCCGTTGGCCTGTTTGACGAACGAGCGCATCTTGGTTCCAAATATGCGCTTCGCTTTGGCTCGGTCGAGCAGCGCAGCGAGCCCGGGCATCGGCTTCATCAACTGGACACCGGATTTCTCCGCGGCCAGACCCTTGTCCACTTTCAGAAATGGCACGATCCGCTTCACATTCCACAGATAGTCCCCGGTCGGCTGCCCCTCGACGTCCCTGTCCGTGGTGTTCTCGAACAGGATGGCGGCAAGGATCCGCTCCCCGGTGAAGCACGGGCTGGTCATGATGCGCGTACGCATCTGATGCACGATCGCGAACATCTCCTCCTCGTTGGACCAAGCATTCTCCTTGATTCCGTAAGAACGCAGCGCGTTGGGCGTGCTACCACCACTTTGATCCAGCGCCGCAATAAACCCGGGATGTGTCTTCATCCTCTGCAGTTGTTGTTCTTTGACGGTGCCCATCTCCGTCACCTCTTATTCCTGCTCTTCCGGTAGCGCCGGATGAGGTTGTTCGTCGAGCTGTCATGGCCGAGCGTGGGCTCCGTCTGGCTCTCGAGCTCCGGGATGATGCGCTGGGCCAGCACCTTGCCCAGCTCGACCCCCCACTGATCGAACGAGTCGACGTCCCAGATGGCGCCCTGGGTGAACACGCTGTGCTCGTAGAGCGCGACGAGCTTTCCGAGCGTTTCCGGCGTGAGCCGCTCGGCGAGAATCGTGTTCGAGGGACGATTGCCCTGGAACATCCGATGGGGGACCAGGCTGTCCGGCGTGCCCTCGGCCTTGACTTGCTCGCGCGTCTTGCCGAAGGCCAGCGCCTCGGTCTGAGCGAACACGTTCGCCAGCAGGAAGTCGTGGTGCCGGCCGAGCGGGTTCAGGGCGTGGCCGAAAGCGATGAAGTCACAGGGGATGAGACGGGTCCCTTGATGGATCAGCTGGTAGAAGGAATGCTGGCCGTTGGTTCCCGGTTCTCCCCAGTAGATGGGCCCGGTCGGGTAGTCGATCTCGGCGCCCTCGCGCGTGACGTGCTTACCGTTGCTCTCCATCGTCAGCTGCTGCAGGTAGGCGGGGAAGCGCTTGAGGTATTGCTCGTAGGGCAGAACGGCGACCGTCTCGGCGCCGAAGAAATCCGTGTACCACACCGTCAGCAGGCCCAGGAGCACCGGCAGGTTGCGCTCGAACGGAGCCGTGCGGAAGTGCTCGTCCATCTGGTGGAAGCCGTCCAGCAGGGCGCGGAAGTTGTCGGGACCGACCGCGAGCATCGTCGACAGTCCGATCGCCGAGTCCATGGAATAGCGCCCGCCCACCCAGTCCCAGAATCCGAACATGTTCGCGGTGTCGATCCCGAACTCCGACACCTCCCGGGCGTTTGTGGAGACGGCGACGAAATGCTTCGCCACCGCCTTGACGTCGCCGCCGAGGCCCGCGAGCAACCACTGGCGCGCGCTCTGAGCATTGGTCATCGTCTCCAGCGTCGTGAAGGTCTTCGACGAGGCGATGAAGAGCGTTTCCGTCGGGTCCAGGTCGCAGGTCGCCTCCGCGAGATCGGTCCCGTCGACGTTCGACACGAAGCGAAAGGTCATCGCGCGATCGCTGTAGTGCTTGAGAGCCTCATAGGCCATCACGGGGCCGAGGTCGGAGCCGCCGATGCCGATGTTGATGACGTTGCGAATACGCCTGCCGGTGTGCCCCTTCCACGCGCCGCTCCGCATCCGATTCGAGAAGTCGGCCATGGCGCCGAGTACGGCGTGGACCTCGGGCACCACGTCCTTGCCGTCCACGACGATCGACGTGCCGCGTGGGGCGCGCAGGGCGACATGCAGGACGGCCCGATTTTCCGTCAGGTTGATCTTGTCTCCCCGGAACATGGCGTCGATGCGCTCGCGCAGGCCGCACTCCTGGGCCAGTCGACAGAGCAGCGTGAGGGTCTCGTCCGTGACGCGATTCTTCGAATAGTCGAGATAGATGCCGACCGCCTCCGCGGTCAGGCGTTCGCCGCGCGTCGCGTCGTCACCGAAGAGCGTGCGGAGGTGCAGCGATCGGATCTTGTCCTGGTGGGCCTGAAGCGCCTTCCACGATTGGCGCGCGGTCAATGGCAACATTCTCGTCATCGCTCGTCCCTTCATTTCTTCGGATGCGGTCGGCCCATCTTGCGTTCGCTCCCACAGGCGAACACCCCCGAGGTACGCGTTCGCGTTGTCACCGGCTCGGCAGCCCGGCGGCAACGTGTCCAGTTGGTGGACGTTGCCGCCCCCGAGCACGACGTCGTCAGGCTCGAGCGCGGCGACCAGACGACTGACGACGTCCTCGACATCGCGCCGCCATTGCGTGAGCCCGTGCGCCTGCAACCCGTGCAGTCCGACGTGCTCCTCGAAGGTTCCATTTCGGTACGGCAGGTGGCCCAGCTCCATCGGCTCCACGATGCCCTCGACGATGAGGGTCGAGCCCAGGCCGGTGCCCAGGCCGAGAAAGAGCATTTTGCCGCCCTGGTAGCTGCCCAGCGCCTGCATCGCGGCATCGTTGACGACCTTGACCGGGCATCCGAAGGCGGTTCGATAATCGAATCCGACCCACCCCGGGCCGAGGTGACGCGGCTCGACGACCGGACGACCGTGGAGCACCGGGCCCGGGTAGCCGATCGAGACCGCGTCGTACTTCCATTCCGCGGCGGCGGTCTTGACTCCGGCGACCATCTGCTCGGCCGTGAGCGTCGGCCCGGACGAAAACTCCCGAGGCGCCTTCTGTCCGGTGGCGAGAACCTTCACGTGAGTACCGCCGACGTCGACGACCAGCACGCGCATGGTGAGACTCAGCTCGCCTTGGCCAGGGCGGCACTCTTCCCGGTGATCACGCCCATGAGCTCGTGCCAGGAGTTGACGAACGACTTCGCGCCTTCGTCCTGAAGCTGGCTGCCGAGGGCGTCCACGTCGATGCCGGCGCTGGCGAACCGGGCCAATACTTCCTCGCAGTCGCCACCGTCGGCGGGCAGCATCCCGCCGAGCGCTCCATGATCGGCGAGGGCCTTCAAGGTGCCCTCGGGCATCGTGTTCACCGTGAACGGCGCCGCGAGCGCCCTGACATAAAGGACGTCGGACGCGCCGGGGTCCTTCGTGCCCGTGCTGGCCCACAGCAGGCGTTGCGGGCGGGCACCGGCGTTGAAGACGCGCTGCCAGCGGGGAGAGCTGAGCAGCTGACGGTACGCTTTGTACGTCCGCTTCGCGATCGCGATGCCGAGCTGATTGCGCAGCGCCTCGGGCACGCTGTCCTTGACCGCCGCGTCCCACCGGCTGATGAACACCGAGGCGACCGAGCCGATCTCTGGCTGGAGCCCCGCGGCCACGCGGCGCTCGATGCCACGCATGAAAGCCTCGGCCGCCGCCAGGTAGTGCGCGGACGAGAACAGGAGCGTCACGTTGATCGGTATGCCGGCGAAGATCGCCTCCTCGATGGCCGGCAGCCCTTCCTTGGTGCCGGGGATCTTGATGAGGAGGTTGGGTCGCCCCGCGCGGGCATGCAAGGCTTTGGCCGCGGCCAGCGTGCTGGCGGTGTCGTGAGCCAGCAGGGGCGACACTTCCAACGACACCCAGCCGTCGACGCCACGCGTCCGGTCCCAGGTCGGTCGAAACAGATCGGCGGCCCGGGTCAGGTCCTCCAGCGCCAGCTCGAAGAACAAGTCCTCGCCCGACTTGCCTTCCCTGACCTTCTTCCGGATCGCGGCGTCGTAGGCCGCGCTGTTCTTGATGGCGTGGTCGAAGATCGTCGGGTTGGACGTGAGCCCCGTCACGGAGAGCTCGTCGATGTAGCGCTCGAGCGTGCCGGTCTCTAGCAAATCGCGTGTGATGTTGTCGAGCCAGAGACTCTGGCCTCGGTCGTGGAGCGTTTCGGTGGCTTTCATCGTGTCACCTCCGGTGACAGGAGCGCGGGCAAGTCATGAGTCAAGAGGTCGCCGATGCGTTCGACCGTCAGGTCCGCCGGACGATAGGCCTTCGCATCACGCGCGTACTGACCCTGGCGCGGAAAGATCGTGGTGACGCGCTCGCCCCAGGTTTCCTTGACCGCGGCCAGGATCCGCGGTTTGTCGTCCACGAGGACGTAGTGCTGTGCCGGATACCGTTGCTCGACGTCATCCAGCGCCTCTTCCTTGTGGATATAGATCAGCACGTGGCCGTCCACGGCCTCGGAGATGCCGGACCGCTCGACCTTGCGGGGCTGGAAGACCACGTCACCGTCGGACAGGATCACCGTCGGCCCCCATGCGCGGAGCCGTTCCAGGACGTCGAGCGCCCCGGGAAAGAGGCGATTGGCGAACGGGTAGTCCACCAGGTACGACGACATCGACATGAGGTGCACGTCCTGCGGGTGCTCAACCCGGTAGCGCTGCAGGGCGCCGAGGTAATCGCGATACCCGAGCTCGGCGAACAGCGCCTCGAGGATCGTCCAGTACCGGTCGCGGCACGCGGCGCCGAACTCACGCTCGAGATGCCGCTGGAGGTCGCGCTGAATGCGATCGTTGTCCAGCAGCGTGTTGTCCACGTCGACCAGGAAGACGACGGGAGCCGGGGTCATGATGCGGCCGCCATCGAGGCATCGGTGCGCGGTGTTTCCATGCCACCGGACCGAGCCGAGGCGTGGGTCAAGTCTCGCAACAACTGGAAGGCTGACGCGGACAGCATTTCGCTGGTGCAGCGCCAGCGCCAGTTACCGTCGGCGCTCCCGGGCTGA
>Ga0099828_10004179_pt1 | contig 10176 bp, 10 predicted proteins | sample CZO8metaG_2_FD_79338 | JGI IMG/M metagenome (GOLD analysis project Ga0099828, IMG submission 79338) | Vadose zone soil microbial communities from the Eel River Critical Zone Observatory, Northern California, USA - CZOApr15con2H1.8 metaG | ecosystem: Environmental > Terrestrial > Soil > Vadose...
CTCAGTCACCTCTACCGCTGGGCCAGGAGCGAGGGATACGTGCCTCAGGGGTACAGTCCGGTGAGCGACCTGACCGAAAAGCCGAGGGTTGAGGATCCTGAAAAGATCTGGCTCGAGGTTCCCGAGGCAGCGCTCTTCCTCGAAGCTGCGAAGACGTACCGACCCGGCAAAGATTACGCGGCGATCACGTTTGCATACCCACTCGTAGCGACGCTTCTCCTAACGGGCGGTCGACGCTCCGAGGTCCTCGGACTGGAGGTGAGCGATGTGAGCTTCGACCGCAAGACAATCACCTTCCGACCGAACGACTGGCGTCGGCTCAAGACGAAGAGGAGTCATCGCACGATCCGACTCTGGCCCCAGCTCGAGGAAATACTCCGGACCTATACGTTCGGTGCTAGCGCTCCTCCGGGACGACTCTTGTTTCCCTCCCCTTCGAGCCTTGTGACCGGGGAGGCGCGACTCTATGACATCCGCGCCCTGATGGATGCCGTGACCGCGCGTGCCGGTGAGCTCTATCTAATGGAGGGCACCGAACGTCGCCGTGCCGAGCGAGGTGACCTCCGTACCAAGATGTTTCGGCACACATATGCCAGCGCTCGGCTGCAGACACTCGACGAGGGAAGGCCCGTGAGTGTCTACACGGTCTCAAAAGAGCTTGGGCACTCCGACACCGCCATGATCGAACGGGTGTATGGCCATCTCGGAGAGATTCGCCACCGGGCTGACGTTCTTGAGTATCGAGCGGAGCAGTATGTGAAGCAGCTGGGTCGGCGACTTGTGGAGCTTCATGCGCGTGAGAGAATCGAGGCGGGCTCAAGGTCGCCGAGGCACTGAGGGCGGAGTCCGCCTGGAGGCTTTCGGCGATGGCAGTTCTGCTACAGCATCACGACACTGCCTGCGTGTGGGAACCTTGGCCGACAAGGCAACATGAGAGCGCCGAAGGGAGCACTTGGTGGCGCGAAATGACAGACCCCTGACCGTGAGCGCCGAGAATGGTAGAGGCAACCGACTCTTAACGGGCTTGGTGCGTGTCCGGCGAGTTCCGCGCGAGTCCGTCCCAATCCTGCAACGTCTGCCTCCGAAGATACTTCCGGCCGCGTCGTCTCCCTCTGTGTCCGTCGCGGTCCGCCAGTGTCTTCCTGAGACTGCCCGCATTTTTGCCCGCACGGACCGAGCGCCTTAATTGCAGGTTCAACGATCGTCCGGATGTTCAAAGATGCATGGCCGGCCCTTCGGGAGGCTCCCTAGGCAGCGGGCGTTCCCGGACCACCTGTCCGCCGTGTGAGCGCCCATGCCATTCCGTAAGCCAACACAATTCTCAGTGGTAGGGTGACCCACGCGGGAGCGACGGCTTCAAACGGAACGCACTCGCATCGCCAGGTCCCGGGCTCGACGCATCGGCCACAGATGCCGGTTAGGAAACCGACGGCCCAAAAGGCCAGGGTCAGCCCCACGAACAGTTTGAGTCGCTTGCGAGTCATGGGCGGTCAACGCTGCCTAGCGAAGGGCCCGTAACCTGAAGGCTCGATCGTACCTCTGCTCCAGCTCTCGCGATGGGATCGTTCCAGGCTGGCGTTACCTCCCGCGGAACCGGACGCCTGCAACGATCGGAGCGTATTTCAGGTCTGACCCCCCGAAGGGCGATGAGACGTCGAAGTAGCGCACTTCCACGAAGACGGCGGCCCTACCAACGATGTAGGTGAGGCCTGCGCCCCAGTTCCAGGTGAATTTGGTTTTGGACGTGTCCGCTGTCACGTTGCCCGAGGTAGCCGAAACCTTGGCGTTGTATAACCCGATCCCGCTGAGCACGTACACGCTCGCGGGGGACACGGAGTGGAACTCGTACATCAGGTCCACGCTCGCACCGAGCAACTTGGTCTTGACATCCGTGGGCGCGCCGACGATGGCCGTGGCGTCGGACCTAAGTTTGTCGTTTGCGGAGTTCTCGCTGTAGGTTCCGTCCAGTCGGACCCCGATCGCGGTGTAGGGCAGATGGAAGCCAACAAAGGCCATCCCTTGCCAGCCAGTGTTAAACCCGTCGCCGTTGGCATCGGCGTGAAAGTCGCCGGTGGGGACCGTCAAGCCGGCAGCAAATCCGTATGATGGCCGGACCCCTTGCGACACGCCCGTCGCCGTTGCGACCAGCGAAGCGAGGACTACCCCGCACCATGCTCCCGTTGCGCACCACATATGCACCTCCCAAGAGACGAGTCCGCTCGTGGACTTGCACCTCTCTAGATGTAATTGATAAGGAGGTTGTTCACTGAGGCGCGAAGAGCGAAGCTGGGGGTGTGTGAAGTCCACCAACCGCACCTCGGAGACCTCAGTGAACGTGCATAAGAATGCGAAGGTGACGCCGGCGGGGCGAGCCCTCCTCGTCCGCCGGCTGGTTGAGCGGAGGGAGTCGCCGAGCCAAGTGGCACGGCAGGTGGGGCTTTCGGCGCGGACCGTGCACAAATGGGTGGCTCGATCACGCGCCGACGGGGAGGCGGGGCTGGCGGATCGCTCGTCGCGCCCGCGGCGCGTCTGCCGCCCAATGAGCCTTACCCAGGACCTCGGGCGTCAGTCCACGGCGCGCCTGTTATCTCCCCCTTTCGCTGTGGGTGACCGGAGCATAAGCACGGTTGTCGCAAAGACACCCATCGTTGCCGCATTTTCGCCCTATCGCGTGCTTCGTCAGCTATGCATGCTTAGCTTGGCATCTTAGGGCAGGGACTCATGGAGAGGCGCGGCAGGTGGCAGGCTGTGGTCTTGGTCGGTGCATTGGCGAATCTCAGTGCCTGCAGTGGGAGTGGAAACGCTACCGGCCCCGCACCAATCCGCGCGATAGCGGTGTATGCGGGAGACAACCAGACCGCGCGAATCAACTCCGCCGTACCCACGCCGCCGGCGATCATTGTGCGCGATGCAAGCAGCAATCCCGTCGCGGGGATCGCAGTCACATTCAGTGTCGCGAGCGGCGGCGGCAGCGTCGCCGGCCCTGTGCAGACGACTGACGCGAGCGGGATCGCGCGGGTCAACGGTTGGACCCTCGGCGCGAGCGCCGGCCCGAACGCCCTGAGTGCATCGGCTAGCGGCGTCCAAGGGAGCCCCGTTCAGTTCACCGCGACGGGAAGACTCCCATACTGGACAGTGATGGTTTACATGGCGGCCGACAACAACTTGTCGGTTTACGGGATCATGAACATCGATGCCATGGAAGCGGCGGGCTTCAACCCCGACGTGCAGGTTCTCGTGCAGGCCGAGTTCAACCCGACGGAGCTCGCTCAGTACGGCTGCACCCCTCAAACGTGCTTCAATCGACCCAACTACAACACGTTCCGATACGTCTTTACGGGCGCGGGGACCCCGACACTTGGGCCCGACGGGCCGACGATCGACATCGGGAACGTGGACATGACGAACCCAGCGACTCTCAAGCAGTTCGTCCAGTGGGGAGAGCAAACCGCGCCCGCTCAGCACTACGTACTCGTGCTCTGGAACCATGGTGGCGGCTTTACCGGCCTGTTGGCTGACGAGACCTCAAACCCCGGGCATTCGATGTCTCTGCCCGAGTTGCACACAGCACTCACAGGGTTGCCTTCGATCGACGTCGTCGACTTCGACATGTGTCTGATGGCGAGCTACGAGACCTTGGTCGAACTGCAGGGCCTGGCACAGACGGCTGTTTTCTCGGAAGAGGTCATCCCTGGGTCCGGAGACCCTTATCAAACGATCCTGGCCGCCATGCAGGGGAATCCGACCGCTGACCCCAAGACAGTAGCGAAGATCTGGGCTGATCAGTACGGGGCGTTTTATGCAGTGACCCCGAACGACAAGGCGTCCACAACGATCTCAGCTTACGACCTGAGCCAGTTCGCCACCTATGACCAAGCGGTCGGAAGCGTCGCGACCCAGTTGCAGACCAACATCAACACTTACGCGCCGACGATCCTGGGTTTGCTCGCGACAACGCAGAAATACTCAATACCCGTGTTGACGGACGCTGGCGCGTTCCTCGACTCGCTACAGCAACATGTTAGCGACGCGAATCTGAAGGCGGCGATCGGGGTAGTCCTGAGCACGAGCGCGGGCAGCTTCCGTCTAGCAAACCACGCCCGCAACGGAACCGCGGGCGCGCTTGGCCAGCCGCCGCACGACGTGAGCCGCTCGACCGGGCTGCAGATCGTATTGCCAAGGGGTGCGGGCGACGATCAGCTCTACGCCTCGGGACCACAGAGTCTCGCGACCTATCAAGCCGAGTTTGCTGGCAAGCCGTGGACGAACTTCCTCGCAGCTTGGGCCGCTTCGCTGGGTACGTTCGCCGTGACCGATCAGGACACGAACCGCCTCGAGGTCTATCTCGGCTGGGATACAGCCGCGGTGACGCATCAGGCCGACGTAGATCTCTGGGTCCTTGAGCCAAATGGTAACGTGTACATCCCGCATCTGGGGACAGTCACGCCGAACGGCGTGATGACCGGTGATTCTTACGAGATGCACACCTGGTTTGAGGGCTACTACTCCAATCGCTTCATCCAGAAGGGCCAGTACAAGTTCTACGGTAATCTCTGGCTGGACCAACAAAACCTCGCCCTCGTCTTCCAGGTCTACTATCGGTACAGTCAGGGTCTGCCCTTCCAACTGCTCTACCCGCAACCTTTGCCACAGTTTTCACTGCAGAACTCGTGGCTCAACGATCCCTCGGTGACGTGGGCGAAGGTCGACTCCAACAAGTACACTGACCTGAGGCCGACAGCATTCGTGACATTTCCCAGCCCGCCGGCTCCCGCGCTTCCCGCAAGCGCTCCAAAGGCACTCGTAGCATCCAGTGACGCCTCACCGAGCTGGGCCACGGGCGCCGCCCCCGAACCGACCGCTCCCACCCGCGCGCAGCTATCGGTCATGAGACGGTGGGCGACCGCCCGGCGCGCGACGGGCTTGGCGCAGCGCCGTGGCCCACGCCTGCGCGGCAGCCCAAGCGGCCCACTGCCAGTAGAGCTGCGATGAGCCAGCGCGCGTGTTCGGGAACCCTTATCATCGCGATCGCAGTGATCGGAGGTTGCCCGCGTCCCAACCCGCCTCCCTCCGGACAGTCCCGGAGTGCGGTCTCGCCGCCCCGGATCGCTGGAGTGGCGCCGGGAGAGAGTGGAAGGGGACGACCGTCCGGAGCCGGACCTCCGCTCGCCGCTCCGCAGCCGGACACGGTGAGCCAGGGGCCATCCTTCGCAGCGATCGCTGGATCCTCGGCCTGGGTGGGCAGAAGCGTGACGCTCAGCGGATGGTGTATCGGGCCTTGGGTGGCGCTCGCGCCGGGTCGCGCCCCACGGTCGAAGAGTGACTGGATCCTGACAAACGACACTACGCGACTATACGTGGTGGGGACAGCACCCCATGCCTGCCCGGCTACGGGCCGCTCAGAGGGGCTTGTAACTATTGATGCGATAGTCGTCGAGGATACCGTACCGCTTACGCTCGGGGGACCGCCCACTCCCCGGCGCTTCCTTGCGCGGGTGGGTAACTAGCGTTCGAAGACACTCACCGATCGAGGCCGGCATCTCTAGCGCCGCCGGTCAGCAACGGCCGCGTTGCCTACAACAGTTGCGACAACGAGCGGCCATAGAGACGGTGGGATCGCGAGTGTCCGAGCTAGACTCGAAACCCGACCTCTTGATCCCTCGCGTGTGGCGCTTCTAGGAGACCTTCTATGACGCCGTGGATCTTCACCCCAACCGCTCTCACCGCTGCCGTTCTCATCGGGACTCCCCTTCTTCTTTCACAAGCGCCTCCAAGGCCAGCGCTGTCGCCAAGACCCGGGACCGTAGTCATCACCGCAGCGCTTGTTGATCACGACATGCAAGTGCGTCCCGTCCCCCTCCACGCACTCCTTTTGACGGGCATTCGTGCTGACACCTTTGCCGCTCGCACGACGGCAGACGGAAAGGCATCGTTGGTTGTGCCACCTGGCCCTTACACGTTGACCAGCGTTGCACCGATCGAGTTTCAAGGGCAGCGCTACAGGTGGAGGTTAGCGCTGACTGTTGGATCCGGTAGCACATCGACGGTCGCGTTGACGAACGATAATGCCACGCTGGAGGGTACACCGACGCCTGCCGTTCCGAGGGCCGCTGAGTTTCGAGTGGACCCGGCAGCGGCGCTCTTCGAGCGCTTGAGTGGTAGCGTGTTCAGGATTCAAGCTGGTCTTGCGCACGGGACTGGATTCCTCGCGGATACTCTGGGTGGCGTTGTCATCACCAACTCGCATGTCGTCGAGGCCGCCGAAGGCGACGAGATCTCCGTTGTCGTCGACTCGGCAACCCGTATTCGAGCGCAAGTGCTGGCACGCGATCCGGAAGCGGACATCGCCGTATTGCGACTCCATGCGGACCACGTTGCACGTCGGTTCCGTATTCCCCTACAGCACCCGGTAGAACGAGCCCCAGTTGTTCCCGGTGAACGGTTAGTCGCCATGGGCTATCCCCTTCATCAGGGACTGACCATCACGTCTGGGATCGCCTCAAGCGTACGAGCAGGCGCCATCATTTCGGACGTCAACATCAACCATGGAAACTCCGGGGGACCGCTCCTCAACGTGGATGGAGAGGCAGTCGCCGTTAACACATTTGGTGATGTCTCAAGTCAAGGCGGTCCCGGGGTCTCTGGCTCGATACTCATCGCGAGGGCCGGACCGGCGCTGGCCCGTGCAGCGGCGGAGCTAGCTCAGACACCGTCACCAGGCTCCGGTTTGCTACCCTCCATGCCCACCGATCAACTTGATGCCGGCACGGTCAAGGCGCAGGCGGATACCACGAACCCCGAGAGGTACCGGGACTTCGCTGATCGTGACGTGGCTGGGTTCAAGCTGACCGTTCAGACTCCGGTGCAAACGCTTGTCGCGGCCAAGGCACACGAGAACGACATTGCCAAGGACAGGAAGAACCGCGAGGCGAGGGCTGGCCTCCCGGAGTCCCAGCGGTACTCCGAGGTTCGTGACTACCGTGATTGGACAGAGTACGTCGGCGCTCCGACTGCTCCCGTGGTGTCATTCGCGATCATTCCCAAGGTCGGCGAGACAGGAGGGTCTCTTTTCAAGCGCATGATGCTTGGGCCAAATCTGAAGGCGACCTACAAGTTCAAGGGCGATGTCAGAGGCGCGCAGGTTTTTCGAGACCGAGAACCCGTCGAGCCTATTAAGGGCGGTCATGCACCCGTGAAGGTGTACGTCGAGAATCAATGGGTGTCGCTCAAAGACGTGGCCGACGAGGGGTTCTACGTGTTTGACGTGGAGATCATGAGACCCGATGCATCTGGGGTACCACCGAGCCTCGTTGTAGCGATTCGAGACCTCAAGAGCCCGAAGAACTTGAAGTGCATAGAAGTTCCTAAAGAGGTTGTGGCCCAGGCGTGGAACGACTTCGAACCGTTTTATCAACAGAATCGGGCCCAAGCAGGGTTTCGTCGTGCAGACCCGAATGGCGGATCGGAGAGACCTCCAGCCTCGTCCACGGAATTCCTCAAGGATGACTGCTCGTGGTCGTGAACTCGCCGGACTCCTCGGCCTCTACGAGCTCGCGGGAATGCGTCACCAAGGCCTCCCGCGCGAGCTCTCCCGATCTGGGGTCAAGAGAGTTCTCCCTTAACCTCAGTCGATAACGCAACGACCTCATCCATTCCGTGTGGACGTTTGATTCCCGACGTCGGTGTGGCCCGTCGTCACCCCGTTAGGAAAGACGGGGGCGGGCTCGAGCTCAACATAGAGTCTGTCCATCCGGACATGGTGCTTGATCTCGCCTCGCGATTCCGAAACGCCGGCGATAAGCTGTGGGAAATTCTTCTGCGGCTAGGGGACCTGACGGACACGGCCTGAGTTGACAAAGGGTCACCACGCGCTGCGACCCGACCCTCAGGGGGCGCGCGGTCATCTCACGATCCAACCGAGCACCGCAGCGGGGCCCACATCGACCCAAGCGGTCAAGAAGCTCCCTTCCGGGTGGCTCACCGTGACGGTGGTTTCGCGGTTGTGCACTGTGTCGCGGGCCAACGCGCCTATCCCCACCACAAAATGATCACAGGGGTAGGCAATCAGTGTCTCGTCCGGCGAGATCTCCGCCTCGAATGACGTGCTGCACGGTATGAGCGGAAGGCTCGTCGCGTCGCTGCCGTCTACGGCGATTGAGAGAAACCTCCGCAACTGTGGAGCGTTGGATCGGGAGGAGGGCCGGCGCACGCCGAGCAGCCGATGGCGCTTGGGTAAGAACGAGTACAACGAGTAGATCGAGCCGCGGATCTTGCTTCGTTCGACGCGTCCCTCGGGAACGTGGACGAGTTTGTACTCGTTCTCGTACTCCGGACCCAGCCACCACCGCACCAAGACTGAGGTCCCATCGGGGGACCAGTCTAGCGCGTACATGCCGCCGGGTTCGGGTCCTTCGAGGTTCACCTCTTCCGCGACCGTCCCGGAGTCCGAGCGCCGAATCACGAGCCGTACAGGACGGTATACGAGGTACGCGATATGCGCGCCGTCGCGCGACAGCGCGAAGGTCGTGATCGCGCCTTCGACGTCCGCGATGCGTCGGACCGCGTTCCTGCCATCTAAGGACAGTTCGTACAGGGATGGCGTGGGACGGAATTCATCGCCTGGGCCCGGTCCTCGAATGCCCATCAGGGCGATCGCGGTGCGCTGAGCGGGATTGGTGGCGATGACGCCGTGAAGGGCCGTGGCGCCGCCCCCCTCTCTATTCAGCACCCTAACCGCCAAGCTCTCGTCCGAAAACACCACCGCCGTCGTTCCAGTCGACGGGTCAAGCGAAAAGAGCCGCGTGACGTTTACCTGCGGCACGCTACCGTACTGCAGGTGACGTTTGAGTGCTTCCTCCCGAGTGAGTGTTGGCGTGACGGTCTTCATGCCGTACACGACCAGGTAGCCGCCCTGCAGGGAGTTCGTGGCGAGGCGACTCCCCGGTGTGGTACTGGGAAGCAGCAAGAGCGCGACGGCGAGACAGGAGTACACTCGAGCGCCCTCCAAGCGCACACGGGAGGACGGTGGGCCTACAGCAGGGATCGTCTAAGTCCAATTGGCCGGCTAGGAATCGAACCGAGAACCCTGGCGAGAGGCGTCAGCAACCGCCAGCGCACGCCAGGGCCCGCCAGAAGCCGCCCCTCCAGCGGCGATACGAGCTCGAAAGGCCCCGCAACAAGGTCGTTTTCAGATTGGTCCCACAGTCTGTCACACATGCACGTGGAGCCTACAGCTCTGAAGGCAATCGACCCTGGGGGAGTCGGAGGCCCTTACTTGCTCCCACCGCAGCGTTGGTGACCCTGCCCCCACCGGTTCACTCCGCCGCCGGATCCAGCACCCTCCCGACGAAGAGGATCGTTCCCGACAATTTGTCCCGGATCGCGAACACGAACGGGCGGTCCACCACCACGCGTCTGACCGGATGAAAACCGCCGAAGCCGACGAGCATCACCGAGGTCACTGCCGCCGCCTCGGTTCCCTCCTCGTTTACGTCCACGTAGCTCTTGTGCCTCATCTCGGTGACGTGCACGTCACGCTCCGGGCGCATGGGCCCAAAGTCCGCCTTGCCGGGCTCAAAGGCGATCCCCATGCCCAGAGCGCGCAGCGCGCCGTTGAGGATGAGGTCGTTCTCCAGCTTGAACGTGGGGAGGCGCACCTCGCACATATCGCGCTGCAGCCCGCCCATCCAGGTATTCCAGCGCTCCGCCGTCAAGCCAGCCACGAGGGAGGAGATGCCGCTAGGATCGCGCGGCAGCGCGATCGTCATGCTGAACGCTCGGCCACCGTAGGGGAGATCCACGATGAGCGGGTTGTCGTCGCCAGTCACGCGCACGCCGATCGGCTCAGGATGGGACATCATCCTTACCGTGGTGGTCGACCCGTCCGCGCGCCGGAAGCGCCCGCTGTGGGTGAGCGCGGGATCGAACTGCGCGGTCCAGTCGCCCTTGAAGTAGATCGCGTTTAGGAGGTACATCCACGCCAGCGGAGGGAGTGGTGCAGACACGATGTCCGCGATTCGGCCCTCTGTGGCTCGCCTGACCCAGTCGTTGATGAGCCCGGCCGCGGCCGGGTCGCTGAAATCCAGCGCCTCCACCCGGGCATCAAAGTAGGTCCGGCTGGCCTCGAGGAAGCTGCGCGTGAAGCTGATGCCTTGGCGACACCAAAGGGAGTTGCCA
>Ga0099828_10004181_pt1 | contig 10174 bp, 11 predicted proteins | sample CZO8metaG_2_FD_79338 | JGI IMG/M metagenome (GOLD analysis project Ga0099828, IMG submission 79338) | Vadose zone soil microbial communities from the Eel River Critical Zone Observatory, Northern California, USA - CZOApr15con2H1.8 metaG | ecosystem: Environmental > Terrestrial > Soil > Vadose...
ATGCATGGGGAAGAAGACTACTCCAGGAGAAAATGATTCGCCCTCTTTCACCATGGAGACCAGATCCTCAAACGAGGCCAGTTCGATGCCGCACAGGCTCAAACCTTCGGGAGTGAGTGCCAGGAGGGCGCCCCAGAATTTTTCCCGCGGATTGCCCAGGGTAACTACGACCATGGCGCCGGCCTGAAAGGGGTCTTGACGGCCAGATGCGAGAGCAGCGCCTTGCTCGAGATTCTGCACAGAAGCGATTGTCGCCGGGCGCAGTCCAGTTTGCAACTGGCGAGCAGCAAGCTGCTCTGCCACCGACTGGGGTGCGCGGGCGATCTTGTGCGGAAAGTGACACAGAAAACGCTCGCCTGATCCAGTCTGCTGACATCCAAGGTCCCATCCTCTCAATTGACTTACCCGTGCTGCGACCATAAGATGGCAGCCCTAGCAAGTGGATCATCCAAATGATCGGTCAGACCATCTCCCATTACCGCATCGTCGAGAAGCTCGGCGGGGGCGGCATGGGTGTCGTCTACAAGGCGGAGGACACCAACCTGGCCGCTCCGTCGCCCTCAAGTTCCTCCCCGAGGAGGTCGCTCGCGACCCACAAAGCCTGGAGCGTTTCCGCCTGGAAGCTCGCGCCGCGTCCGCGCTGAACCATCCCAACATCTGCACCATCCACGACTTCGGCGAACACGAGGGCCGCGCCTTCATCGTGATGGAGTTGCTCGAGGGCATACCCCTGGACCGCCACATCGCCGGCCGCCCCTTGGAACTCGGCGAATTGCTCGACCTTACCATCGAAATCGCTGATGCCTTGGATACCGCGCACGCCAAGGGCATTCTTCATCGTGACATCAAGCCCGCCAACATCTTCGTCACCAAGCGTGGCCAGGCTAAAGTTCTCGATTTCGGTCTGGCCAAGCTGGTGCAAGAACCAAGAGCAGCGGCCGCCCAAACCGCCATGCCGACTGCCGCCTCATTCCTGACCAGTCCCGGCACCGCTGTAGGTACGGTCTGTTACATGTCTCCCGAGCAAGCCCGCGGCAAAGAGCTGGACGCGCGCAGCGACGTCTTCAGTCTGGGCGCCGTGCTTTATCAAATGGCCACCGGCAGAATCCCGTTCGAGGGCGAAACCTCGGCGGTGATTTTCGATGCCATCCTGAATCATGATCCCGTATCGCCCACGCAGTTAAATCCCGGTCTGCCCGCGAAGTTGGAAGAGATCATCCGCACCGCGCTGGAAAAAGACCGCGATCTGCGCTACCAGAGCGCCGCCGAAATGCGCGCGGACCTGAAGCGTCTCAAGCGCGCCACCAGCTCCGGACACGTCCGCGCCGCCACCGGATCGGGAACCGCCGCTCCGGCGCCCAGCTCGACCAAACTCGCCGCTGCGGCGTCAGGTTCAGCCATGGTTCAGGCCGCGCCCGCGAAACGTGGCCTGCCGAGAGCGGCGGTCGCAGCCGCCACGCTCGTCATCCTCGCGATCACCGGCTTTGGTGCCTACAAACTGCTCACCCGCCCTCGCGGCTTCAATCTGCAAAACATGCAAATCACCAAGCTGACGGAAAGCGGAAAGGCGTTCGCAGTCGCGATCTCCCCCGATGGCCGATACGTCGTGTACGTTCTGCGCGACGCCGAGAAGCAGAGCCTGTGGGTACGGAACGTAGCCACCAAAAGCGACGTTCAGGTGCTTGCGCCTGACGTGGTGGTGTTCGCCGGAGTGAGCTTCTCTCCCGACGGCAACTACATCTATTTCGTGCGCTCGGACAAGAGCACTGCCAACTACCGCTACCTGTACGAAATGCCCGTGCTGGGCGGCTCACCGCGGCAGTTGATTCGCGACACCGATGCGCCCATCGACTTCTCCCCGGATGGCAAGCAATTCGTCTTCATGCGCGGAATCCCTGAGCGCAACGTGGTTGAAATTCGGATCGCGCAAGTGGACGGTTCTGGCGAACGACTCCTGGCCACTTTGCCCGCCAACTCAGTATTCCAGTTCGGAGCAACCTGGTCCCCGGATGGCAGAACCCTCGCTGTGCCCAGTCTTCTGCTCGGCCCCGATCAAAAGTGGGTATTAAATCTAATCAACCTCAGCGACGGCAAAGTACGGCAACTCATTTCCTTCCGCAACAAGCTGGTGGGGCGCGCGGTGTGGATGCCGGACGGCGACTCTCTCCTGGCCCCGGTCAGCGAGTCCACGCTAGGCAGGATCCAGCTCTGGTCGATTGATTATCCCGGTGGACAGATGCATCGTTTCACCAATGATCTGTCTGACTACATTCCGAATCTGGATCTGACGCACGATGGCAAGGTGCTTGCCGGTATTCAGCACACCCAGGTCTCTGATGTCTGGACGGTGCCGGTGGCGGATTCGACCCAGGCGCGCCAGATCACCTCGGGCGAAACGCCCTACGTACTGGTAGCTCCAGGCCCGGCAGGCAAGCTGCTCGCAACCAATAGTAGCGGGGATGTGTGGCTGATGAACGCGGATGGCAGCCAACGCGCGGTACTTGTTCCACAGGCGCTCAACATTTTTTCGATCTCGTCTTGTAGCGACCGCTATGTCCTGTTTGACCGTCTCCGCGAGGGCAAGCTGGAGCTCTGGCGTGCGGACCCGGACGGTTCGAACGGCGCAAAGCTGGCCACTGATGTGGACCGGTCCGACTGCTCACCGGATGGAAAATGGGTCTTCTACGCTGCCGATGACAACAAAATCCATCGCATGCCGCCGGAAGGAGGGGTGCCAGTTGAAGTCCTGGCCGTGCCGGGATTGTCCGGCGCCGCTTTCGTCGCTGTTTCTCCTGACGGGAACCAGCTCGCGTTCGTTTATCAGGAGGGAAGCCCGATCCCCCTGAATAAGCTGGGTGTGGTATCCGCGAGCGGCGGAACACCTCGATTCGTCAGCCAGGCGCCGCTTGGTTCCCACGAACTACGCTGGTCCCCCTCCGGCAAGGCGCTTCAGTACCAGCTCACCCGGAACGGAGCCAGCAACATCTGGGAGCAACCCCTGGCGGGCGGACCCCCGCGACAGGTCACTAACTTTACCTCAGGTCTCATCTATGGCTTCGCTTGGTCGCGCGACGGCAAACAGTTGCTGCTCGCGAAAGGCAATGAGAGCAGTGACGTTATCCTGATTAGCAACTTCAGGTAATCCGCGGAAGTTTTGCACCAATGAGTCTCAATTTCGTCTCAATGGCCGCATAACCGGCTTTCGTGGAAACTGAACACGCAGTACTTGTGAGTGATTCAGCGGCTGCTTGAAGAATATCTGGTAAAATGCCATCGTCGTTGGCCAAGTCCTGGATTGTTTAGGCCGGATTGCTTCCGCATGATGTAGAGATACCCAGGGTGGGGACACTGCGCTTTCTGGCTTATTGAGCCATTTGGGAGCCTGGCGAGGCGAGATGAGAGGGGCAAGGGCTTGAAAACAAAATGTAGGCGCGTAGCTCAGTTGGTTAGAGCGCTACCTTGACACTGTCCCAACCTTCAATATTGTCAGGTAGTTACGCAGCACGGACGCCAATCGTAAGTTATTCAAAAGACATAGAACGGAATATTTATTGTGGGCGTATTGTGGGTGCGTTCAGCGAGTACGGATAAGGAACCTTCACACCGGCAGACCAGTGCTGCGCAAGGGGGAAGTTCAGGCCACAGAAAATTCAAGCACAGTCAGAAAACTTTGCGAGAAACGTCTTCACGTACTCCTCGAAATCTTTCCCTTCCACCGCGAGCTCCCGCCATAACTTCGGTTCCGTTTTATACGTAAAATCTTCCCGAAGATCCACCCTTCGTACCAGTCTAGACCGAATAAGTTCGGGGAAGGGCGAAGTGGCGGGGAGGCTAGCTAATTGGCCTATCGAGCGCGTACTATAGACGCCGCAGTAGATAACAAATTGAGGGGGGATCTCATGGCGAATCTCGCCAAGATAGTGAAGAACCTGCGCGAAGAGCGCAGCCGTACAACGAAACAACTTAGACGGTTAAGTAAAGCGATCGTCGTGCTCGGTAAGTTGGCCGGACGGAAGGGCCTGGAACTTGTCCAGACGAGATCCAGGAAACCACGGCGGAAGTTATCGGCTGCTGCACGGCAGAAGATTGCGGCCGCGCAGCGGGCGCGCTGGGCGAAGTGGAAGGCGAAGCACGAGAAGAAAGCGGCTTGATCCGGCAGTTGCCGAGCAAAAAGAAAGAGAGCGGGATAAACCCCGCTCTCTTTTTTGCACGCCGGAGTTAGTAGTCCTCCGGGAACATGAGGGTGAAGCCCCCCACCTCGTTCGGGAGAAGCCAGAGGGCTTTGCTCAGGGCTTTGCCCCGGTAGTTGGCGGTGCGCGATCCACCATCGACCTCTACCGTCAGCATGTAACGAATGGCGTCCATGAGCGGTGATATTGGCCGCCTGGTCCCATCTCTTGGGTGAAATGGACCTCCTATTCGCAGTATCTCATTCGAAGATGAGTAAGGCTGTTCGGAGACTCGATGAAACGTGAGACAGAGCTTCGTCTCGCTGAAAACGCTCAACCAATGGCCGGGATTTTGGCTGGAAGGTAAGAGAGCTGATTCAATCAAAGGCTGTTGCTTTGCGAGGTCAGAGCGCTATTTGGTTCGCTCGGTAACAAGGGGACAAACCCCAACTGCTCCTCGCAGAGTCAGTCGGTTTTTTCGGGTTTGGTGGCCCGATGAGTTGCCCGCCGAGCGGACCACCCAGCCTACTTCGGACTGGTCAATATTACTTGGACCAATCCTTTCAGCCGTCGACCCAACAAACACATTGAACCTGCCAAATCCGGAATGCTGTGACGCAGGTCACCGATTTTTGTGATCAGTTGTGGCCATGAAACGACGGTGGGATTTTTCGGGTTCAGCGTCTGCCTTGGGCAGGCGTGACCCGGTAAACTGCTGCCTATGGCGATGAGGGTTGAAAAGATTTCCGCGGTGACGTTTCGGGTTTCGAACATGAAGGCTTCGGTGCAATTTTACCGTGATGTGCTCGGCATGGAGCTTGTCTACGGCGGGGAACGGGCGGGTTTTTCTTCGCTGCACGCCAAAGACGCGCAATCTGCCATTCTCAACCTGGAAGAGGGTGATACGGTGACTGACTGGGGGCGGCTGATCTTCTACGTGGCTGATGTGGACGCATTCTGGGCGTACCTTTGCGAAAAGGGATTTCGTCCGGAGAGGCCGCGAGACGCCTCCTGGGGCGAACGGTATTTCCACATGCCCGATCCGGATGGGCATGAGTTGTCGTTTGCGTGTCCATTACGGCCTGCGGCAAGGGCGTAGTGTAGTGGCGGCGGGAGGGCACGTCTCCGGGAACGAGAGTGTGATGGCGTATTACAAGGTTCGGATCGAAGTCTGGTGCGATTGGAATCCGGCGGAGAGCGACCTTGGAGAAATCGTTGAGAACATTGCTGCCGGTGAGGCCATTTGTACGAAGCGCGAAGTGCTCAACGTCGTAGGTCGCCCGCAGGATATCGAGGATGACGAAGCGATGAGCTTCTTTGGCGGAGAAGAGGGCGACGCCGACCAGAGCCAGGGATAGATGTTTTCCAGCAGCATGAGAATGACAATTTTGCGGCCCCCGGATAGAACGCTTTTGCGCGCGGCACCGCGGCGAATCGATCCATTCTGCGGGAAGAGCAAAAAACGGGGCAAAAACACAACCGGCGCGTGCCGTATTGGATGTGGGGTGAGGATGGCAACGGCACGCGCCTATCAAATTAAATTTATGCTAGAAGCCGACGGGAGCGGAGTCAAGGACAATCGCGTCCCATTAACATCATGCGATGATCTTGGCAAGCACAAACGCCGCCGCAGCCGCAAGGCCACCGATCACCATGGTTTGTGATGCGCTGCGAAGCGATGAGGTGCCGGTGAAACGTCCCTTGATGTAACCGAAAATGCCGAGCCCGGCCAGCGTCACCACGGCCGAGAAGATCAATCCCTGGGAAGCGCTCGAGAGCGCGATGTAAGGCGACAGCGGAATCAGTCCGCCGGCAACGTAGGAGCCAGCGATGGTCGCGGCGCTGGTAAGCGCACGGCGCGGGTCTGGTGTTTCGAGCCCGAGTTCGAAGCGCATCATGAAATCCACCCAGGCGTCCGGACGGCGGCTGAGCGCCTCGACCACGGGGGTGCTTTCCTCCGGCGTCATACCGTAAGCCTGAAAAACGCGAGCCACCTCGGCCATTTCTTCTTCCGGGATCTCCTTCACTTCCCGTTCTTCGCGGGCGCGCTCCTGCTCGTAGTGCTCAGCGTCGCCGCGGGCGGCGAGATAACCGCCCAGGCCCATGGCGATGGAACCGGCAGCGATTTCGGCCAGGCCACCCACCAAGATCAGCCGCGTGTTCTGCACGGCACCGGAAAGTCCGGCCGCGAGGGCAAAGGGGACAGTGAGTCCGTCGGACATGCCAATCACAACGTCGCGAACGAAGTTGCCGGCGGTGAAATGTTTCTCGATATGCGGGATACGCGGCATTGCGCTAAGCCTCCGGATGAGATTTCAGATATTTCTGGGCGCGGCGAGCCATATCCTGTTCGCCGCGGTAGGCGAGCTTCCGCGCGGCTTCCTCGAGAGGAATCCAGAGAGCACGCCTGACCTCGACGCGCATCGCAGGAGCAATTTCGTCGATACGGCCGGACTGATACCGCAGAAGGTAAAAGCTGACAATTTTGAACACGCGCTGACGGTCTCCCCAGGAGCGCACGTAAAAATACTTGATGTCACCCAGCTTGGCGATGGAAGTGGCGGTCAGGCCGGTCTCCTCGCGGACCTCGCGGAGGGCCGTCTGCGCGGGATTTTCGCCGGGGTCCAGCAATCCTTTAGGCAAAGCAAGTAACACTTTTTGCGATGTTTTGCTCCCAGCGGTGGAAGCGGAACCCTCCTTCTGCGGCTCAATAGCTGCCATTTCCCAACCCACTGCCGTGCGCCGTACCACCACTCCCCCGGCGGATATTTCCCGCACCATGCGCCCCAAGTTATCAGGATCAGAGGAGTTAGTCACTGGCAGGAGGCAGACACGGGAGTAACGTCCCGGGCATCTCAGCGGTAATTAGGCAATCGCGCGGCGAGCTGAGACACTCTTGAGAGCGCTGGCATCTAACTTGCTAGATAAGGTATTTGAGTACCGGCCAAGACCGGGGGTGAGGGTGGGGTTCCCGTGAAGAGTCTGGGCAGCATTATTCGTTCGGTACAGGCGTTTGGACGCGGGCTTTCAGGGCTTTCGGCCCTTAAGCCGGTTCAAACCAACGCCGGTATCGGTTTGGCCCTGGGCGGCGGCTTTGCCCGCGGTATCGCACATGTCGGCGTACTCAAAGTCCTGGAAGAAGAAAACATTCCCATAGCATTGGTCGCGGGTACCAGTGTGGGCGCGCTCATTGGCGCGGCGTACTGCAGCGGTGTTTCCATAGCGGAACTGGAGCAGATCGCGACCCGGGTGCGCTTCAAACACTTTGCCCGTTGGACCCTCTCGCGCTACGGATTCGCCAGCAACCAGCGGATGATCGGCTTCCTGAACAGCGTCCTGAAGGTTAAGACATTTGAAGAATTGCGCATCCCGCTGGCGGTGACAGCCACGGACTTTTCCACCGGCGAAGCCGTGGTGTTTCACTCGGGGCCGCTGGTCGATCCGGTGCGGGCGAGTTGTGCCTACCCGGGAATGTTCTTACCGGTTAAGGTTCGGGGACGTTTGCTGGTGGATGGCATGCTGGCACACGCGGTGCCCGTAGTCCCGTTGCGAGAGATGGGAGCCGAGCGCGTGCTCGCGGTGCATCTGAGAGGGAAGTGGACGAACCGTGAGGGGCCGCGGCATGTGTTCGAGGTGGTCGGCCAGTGTTTTGCCATCGCGCAGGAGCTGAACAGCGGTCTTTGGAAGCGGGCGGCTGATCTGGTGATCGAACCGGACGTCAGCGGATTCAAGTACGACGATTTCGAACACGCCGACGACCTGGTGCGCGCGGGCGCGACCGCGACACGCGCGGCACTGCCGGAAATACGGAAGTGGCTGCAGGCGCCAGCGCCAGAGCGGGCGATGTTGCGAAAGGCGCCTGTGGCACAGCCCGCGATCATGCCGGCGGATTGAACAAGTGGTTTCGCCGGCGAAATCCCGAAAAAGGCTACAAAATTAAGTTATGATAACTGATCTGTCTCCAGTAAACGGAACGCCGCGCAATGAATCCGCCGGGGAGGATAGAGAGTTGAGCCTCCGGCCAGTCGAGGTGTGCTTAACTGGAAGGTTTTTGCCGGAACAAGAACAATCGCTTGCCGTGTGCGTGGAAAAGTTAGGCCAGCAACTGGGGGAACATCCTTCCTTAGCAAACTGGAGACTGGATCCGGTTAACACGATTCAGGCTCGGAACTCGGAGCTGCTGGAGTATCGCATCGGCAATGAGCCGACAGCGCCCACGATCCTGGTAAAACATATTCGTCGATCCCGTTCTCCTGCGGTCGCGAAGGAAACCGTGACTCGTGAGTTCGCCGCGCTGGAGAGTGTACGAAGAAGGTTTAATGGGCCATTCCTCGACACTATGCCTACGCCCATCGCGCTCTTGGCCGAGGGGCAAGCGATGGTGCGCACAAAACTTCCTGGATTGTCGCTTAAGTGGATTCTCCAGCGCGATGCAAATGCCGTTTGTGGACCGTTACGCCGCCGCGGAATAGGGAAGATGGCGTGTGCTGTGGGCGGTTGGTTGCAATTCTTTCACGAAGGAACACGTAAGCCACCCCTGTTACATAACCATCAGGTCCTGACTGATGAGCTAACTAAACAATTGCAGCAATGCAAGAGTAATGGCTTCGATGGTGACTTGCTGGAACACGCGATGAAATCGGCAAGTCTTGTGAGCAAGAGATTGGAGGGGCAGCGTGTTCCTGCTGCCGCCAGGCATGGTGACTTTATCCCGGAGAATATTTTGCTAGATCGAAACAACGTAGGCGTCGTGGACTTTCAGAACTTCGGCGAATGCGATGTCATTTACAAGGATGTGAGTAGCTTCGTTACCTATGTCACGATTATGTCAGCCCGGCCGTACTACGGCCGGTCTGCATTGCAGACTGTGCTAAAGAACTTCCTCATGGCCTACGACGGCGCGCTACGGCACGACCTGCTGACCCTGTACAATCTGATCTCAATGGCGACGTTCGCGGCTGGGACCGTGCGTCGGGGGGGCATAGCGGGATGCCTGGGTGGCATTAAGCTCCTCGAAAAGCAGTTAGCCGAATACTCGCGGGAGCTTCTGCAGCTGTGAGCCGCGAAAACCAGCAATAAGGTCTTAACGCATCGCCTCCCGATGTGCTGCTTTCGAAGTAACAGCGCGGTCCTAGGGCGAGCGGGCTGGCCAATGCTAGGTAAATACCTGTTTAAATAATCATTTCCTGAGAACTTGTCATCCCCGCCTGCTGTTTGCCGTGAAATCTACGCACGGCCAAGCTCAGAGATCAGAGTTTCCCTGCGGTCGAGCGTCATCCGGTCAACGCGACTGAGGACGAGAGCGTACCCCGCGAAGGCCAAGGCAGCAAGCCCAAGGAAGATGGGCGCCGCCAGCCAAAAACTCCCATAAAGACGCGAAATAAAGAGAGCCAGCGCGGACAGACCGACGATGCCAATCTGAATTCCGAGGCTGGCCAGCACGGTGGTTTGCGATGCGCGCTGGCGGCCGAACGTCCCATAGTCAATTTTCTTTGGGGAATAAATCGAGAGCAGATTTCCCGCGGCGAAGTTCGCGGGCGCGGCAAACAGAATAGCTGCCAGGGTCGCGAGCGTGACGTCGATCGAGGGTGGCCGGTACATCAGGCACACCGCGAGCCACACGAGGACTAACTCCAGAGTGAGGACAGCCATATGTGCGAGGTTTTTCCCCAGAACAATGTTTTTGAAGGGCACCGGTAAGGCAAAAAAGAGCTGTAGGCCTGGGCCGTCGGCTCCGAAATTGTTGTAAACCAGATTCGTCAACAAGAGCAGCGCATAGGCAGCGCCTATGGGAAATGCGAGATTAGGGGCGCGCAGCAGAAAACTTCCACTCCTGCCCGAATTCGCGGGACCGAGCCGGAGGACCAGGAGCACGAAAAGTGGCATGATCAGGGTGAAGAGCATGGGACCGCTGCGGGAAAGATAACGCAACTCTTTTTCGAAGACCGCCGCGACGGACCCCGGAAGTCCAAGCACATTCCAACCCAGGCGCAGCTCCTGGCTGG
>Ga0099828_10004188_pt1 | contig 10167 bp, 10 predicted proteins | sample CZO8metaG_2_FD_79338 | JGI IMG/M metagenome (GOLD analysis project Ga0099828, IMG submission 79338) | Vadose zone soil microbial communities from the Eel River Critical Zone Observatory, Northern California, USA - CZOApr15con2H1.8 metaG | ecosystem: Environmental > Terrestrial > Soil > Vadose...
ACCGGTCTATCTGCGTAGTTTCTTCCAACATTCTAGGAAACGATTCTCGACATGACACTTCAGACAATAGTATGCCTCTCACCAATTTTCGCGGTTCAAGCCCTAATGCCCGCTGTCCCAGGCGTGAGAGCGGCTCAGCAGACATCCACTCAGTCCCTTCAGCAGCTGAGCTTCCTCGGGTCGACGACAATTCCAGCAACGTCGACGACGGCCACAGTGCCGAGCAACTCACCAAATGACGTAGACTCCAGCTCCTTGATTCTCAATCTCATCGCGCGATCCGGAGTCAACGCAGCCCACGTACCAGCCAAGAACATCCCCACACCAAGCGCCAACCCAACCGCAACGTCAAACCCCGGCCTCATCGTAGGCTTCAACGCCCTCTCACACAGAGACGAACGCCTCTCAGGAACCGGACGATACATCAACACTCAGTTCAGCACCGAACCACCAGATCAGGGACTCTGCATCGGCACAGCCAGCAGCACAGGCAACACAGTAGTCCTCGAAGCCATCAACAGCGCATTACGTGTCTTCTCAACAACAGGCACGGCCCTAACGGGCACAGAGGCTCTAAACCAGTTCTGGGGCCTAGCCCCAGAGATCATACGCTCAAACCCATTAGTCTTCGGCAATGACACCTCGGACCCCAAGTGCTACTTCGACACGGCCACCGGAGCCTGGTTCCTGACAGAGTTAGAGATCGACCGGAACTCTGCATCCGGTGCCTTCGGCCCACGCGGCCACGAACTACTAGCAGTAACAAGCGACCCGACAGGAACCTGGAACCTGTTCACATTCGATGTCACCGACGACGGCACCAACGGAACCCCGACACATGCTAACTGCCCATGCTTCGGAGATCAACCCCTCATAGGCGCAGACGCCAACGGATTCTACATCAGCACCAACGAATTCTCCATCTCACTACTCAACGGACAAGGAGGATCATTCGACGGCGCACAACTCTACGCAATATCCAAAACAGCCCTATCAACAGCCACATCAGGAAACCTACCTCCAGTAGTCCACGTCGATGCCTCCCAGGCCCTAGTGCCATTCGGAGGATTATCCTTCTCGATCCAGCCAGCGACCGTCCCACCAGGAGGATCATTCCAGTCCAACGGCGAATTTTTCCTGAGCAGCCTGGACTTCGCCTCGACCACAGACAACCGCATAGCAGTCTGGGCTCTGACAAACACCGGTTCACTAAACACGTCAACGCCGAGCTTAGGACTCAGCTTCGCTGTGATAACCAGCGAGGTGTACGGCCAGCCACCAGCAGCCACGCAACAGCCTGGACCCTTCCCCCTCGGCCAGTCTCTCGGCGAGAAGCTAGAACTCCTCGCCTCCAACGATGACAGGATGAACCAGGTCGTCTTCGCAAACGGCCTACTCTGGGCAGGAGTAAACACAGTAGTCCAGGTCCCCCACGACAACCCAACAACGACAGGAATCGCCTACTTCGCAGTCTCACCCACCCTTTCCACAGGCGGCAGCGTGAGCGGCTCAATCGTCAAACAAGGATACGTCGCAGCCTCGGGCGGCGCCAGCGTCCTCTTCCCCTCGATCGGCGTCAATAACGCGGGCAGAGGAATCATAGCCTTCACCCTCACCGGACCCAACTTCTTCCCAAGCGCAGCCTACGTCAACGTAGACGCAACCAACGGTGCAGGAAGTATCCACATCTCCGCCGCAGGCCAACTGCCCGAAGACGGCTTCACAGGATACCACGCATTCGGCGCACCAAACAGAGTCGCCCGCTGGGGAGACTACTCAGCAGCAGTCTCCGACAGCTCCGGAAACATCTGGATCGGAAACGAATACATCGCCAATCTGCCTCGCACTGTCAACGCGAACTGGAACACCTTCATCACACAAGTTACCCCGTAAGACGAAACAGCGCTCTCAACTCCCCCAAACTCCCCCTTTTTTTAGGCATCCCGTTCCGTCTTTAATGTCAGGCGGATCTCAACTTCAAACGAGCTAGGCGGGCGCTGCGTTCTGTCAGCCTCGTTTGCATATTTCCAATCTAACCGGAGGTTCTTCAGGAGTAAAGGGGCTACCCTAGGATACAGAGGACAATCAGGGCAGTTCGAAAGCGAACCGTTTAACACCGACTCTAGGCGCAGTTACGGGATTGGAATCCAATTGTTCAGATACCAGTCGGGATTCTCTAGAGGCATTCCGTCATTCAGCATAACCTGGAACTCTGTGAGCTGAAGGGTTCCTCGCGGGCCTGAGCCTCTATCGCCAGCACAATGAAGCCGTGGATCCAGAGTATTATCTAGCCTAGCCAACTAGGTCTAGGCATAAACTTCTATCCCAAGATTCCGGCAGTGTTAAATTCCTATCAGGAATGACCGCTCAGACTGCCAGATTCGACCAATTTGCTTACGCCTTTTTTCAGGGCTTGCCGCATGTTACGGCGAAGTGCCGAGGGGCGCTGTGATATCAAATAGCCTTGGCTATGAAGGGAGGTGATTGAGATTAGAATAGATAGGAAAATCCCGATATCCATCGCTACAGTGCTAATATTGCTAGTAGCGTTCTCGTCGGCGGCAGGAGTAGGAAGCGGGCCTATAACGACTACCACTGTTCAGACTATCAATGGACTCGTCTTCAAAATCACAGGAGCGTTCACGGTTACAGATGTTGCGTTCATTCCAATACCTGTTGATAACTCAGGATCTATCCAGCCCTGCACTTGGGGCGCAGTAACCGGAGGCGTCTGTCGTACTCCTATGGTCACATCTGACTGGGAGTTAGCTGTGATTCTTCAATTGAACACAGTCCCAGTTGCATCAACAACATATACTATCACAGCCCAGGGTTCCATCTTGACCTCTCCGCTTAGCTTCTCGGTCCTACCGACGGCAACCGCGAACAGCGTTCAGCAATTCAACTTCGACATCGGTACTAGTACGCTCCCCGGGGCCATATCAGTTGTGATAGTAGTCTCCTAGGACAAGACACCACGCATTCGTGCAGCTGGAGGATCATGAAACTCCCCTTTTTTTGGACCGTCAAAGTCCATGTTTTGATTAGAGTTTTTCTAAGCGACTGGAGACCCATCGCGCAACGGACACGGTTATCGGATTTCTGAAAATTGTTCATGCGTCAACTTTCGGAAGAACAGAAGGCGGCACAGAATATGGTAACGCAACCAATCTACGGAACTTGGCCACAGTATGGATATAGTGACCAATCTGATCGTGACACGGAACGGAACCAAATTCGAGTCACGGCATAACTACCGTCGTGATCAAATGTGAAAAAAAGAGAGAGGAGTCCGGGCTCAGGTCCGCTTGTCTACGTGAAATTAATCTTCCCGGTATAGGTTCCAGCGCTGGTCAAAGGTCCGGTTGCGGTGCCCGAGAATGTTCCTTCGCCTCTGAGGTTAGCAAGGCCACCAGTCCCACCAGCAAGTAGCGTAAAGTGTCCGCGGAAGGACGACCCCTTACCTTGAGCTATGGTGAGGAATATGGCTGTGCCTGACTTATCCCCTACCGTCCCAATGAAGGTACATGTTGCCCTGGTGTTCGCATTACCATCAGCGTGCGTCACTGTAACGACCTTTCCCGAACAGGTTCCAACAAAGTTTCCAGTAGACGTGAAGGAGGAATCATAGGTGAGAATCATGTTCCCGCCCGCGGCCCGAGCCGTAGGCGGTGAGTTGCTCACTGCGAAGCTCCCACTGGCAGAAGTAGGTGCAGCATAAGCTACTGGGAGAAGCAGTAATAGTGGTGCTAAGAGCGCTAGGAGAATTCTTAAGGTTTTCATCTAGCTTTTCACCTCCCAACACGTTCTAAGTATTTCCAGTGCCCCTTCGTCTCCCATGGGCCGAACAATAGAGGCCTAGGAGAATCGTGCGGATTGGAAATGAGGTAAACGAACAACCTTGGAACTTTAATTTAATACTGCCGGTATCCCAGGATTGAATTTAGATGACACCGATGTAGCCGGATCCGCGGGCTCGAATATCTGCCGTTGAGGATTGAGGCTCTACTTGCTGGGCATGTCAGCAGGGGCAGAACGTCGTCCTTAAGATTCTATATTGTAGCGCAAGCGATCTGTGATACATGACTGCCGCGCGGCGCTAGTGACCGCACCGAGCATCATATTGATCGGAACCAAATTCGAGTCGCTTTTAGCTTGAAGGGGTAACCCCGTCACACTAGATCCAATAGGGAAAACTACTAGCGGACGCGCGGTACGGTGCTTGTATCGGTTCAGCCTAGCTTGAAATCAGCTTTGATGCTGACTGGCGTACCGTAGTTGGTAGTGCTGCAGCTTCCTTTCAGGTCTATCCGGGGGACTGATCCAGGATTGAATGGCTGCGACGCGAAATACTCGTGGATGCATGAGGGTTGGCCAGCGAGTTGCATGGTCAGCCTGGCTATGATACCGTTAGCGTTGGAGGGTACTGTTCCGCTGCCTGTCGCAGAAGGACTGCGGCAGTATGAAGTGTTGCCGGCTATGGACACTCCATTCAAGGTCCAGTTCCAGTCAATAACACCACTACCAGGATCCCCGGCAGAGCTGCTTCTACAGGCTAGACTCCACGAATACGTCGACTGGGCCAGAACTGAAGGAACGGTCGACATCGCAATGATCGGCAGAAGAATCAAGACCGAGACCGGTAGGAGCATTTTCCGCGATTGCATCGGCTTTCATCACGAGAAAGCTGGGCATATAAGCTTGTAGCTATGTAGAATCTTTTATCCTTGTAGTGATTGTCGTTTCTACATTGACTGATAAGGCCATATTCGTCTACGCCCACGACCCCCAAAGGTGAACAGACCGCGGGACTGTCTGACTACCCTGAGCCTAAGCTTCACGTCGCCGGCGCAAAGAACCTACGGATCCATAGTATTATCCGAACTAGCCAACCAACCCCTGCGCCATATAGGACGGAACCAAATTCGAACCGTTCTATAGAGCTGAGTCTTCTATCCGGTTTAGCTGTTGGGCGTAACTGCTAAGGTCGCAATTCCGATGGCTTATGTCATTATATGACATCAGGTAGCATGGTCAGGTGACTTGCGAACTGCTGGAAGGATGGGCTTCCTGCCATGCTTCTCTAAACGTTCGTTGCTTTGAGACCAGTGTGAATATTATCACCAACATAGAACCGAGCAAATACGCGATAACAATGTCCTCAGAATATGGGATTACAGAGCGAATGACGAATGCCTGTTAAACTTAGCCAAGTGTTCTGCCAGATTTACTTTGACGGACAGCAAGTAGGCTGACAAAGGCCACGGAAAGTAGAACAAAAAGGAGCACGTTATCAGTTCCAAGTGTCCCGAGCGGCAGAGATACCCAGCCCAGAAAATCCAGCAAGTTGGCCAGAGCCAAGTATGCGACTAAGGATGCGAACCCTAAGACAACGATTCCGAGAGCTTTGGGTCTGTCCAATAGGTTTACCAGAATCTTAACTTTCCCTTAGGCTTATTCTCCAATGAGTTCAGTCTGTCTGTGAGTCTGGCAATTCTGTATTCTTCAACTTCTATTCCAATCAACAGGATTGCGGTAATTATCCCTACGAATATTGGCGGGATGTCTCTGTAGCCGAAAAGGTATTGAAGAGTGAACAACGCTACAAGTCCAATTTGGATTGGCAAAGAAATCCACCAGTATCGCGTTCGAGACATCGAAATTAGGTCACCTATCAGTAAGTTTTGAGAGAGCTGAGAAAAAAGGATTGCTGGCTTAGTCAGCCGCGACCAAGAAGTAGGATGAAGCCAGCCAACATAACAAAGGCCGATAGCATGATGACCCCTTAGAAGTGGGATGGTTCACGACTCTTCGGTACGTTTTTCGTTGGGTAGAGCGTGGGTTTTCTCCCAAGCATCTCCGAATGAGAGTAGCTTCCTCGCATGTATTCCAATAAGGAGAAAGCAAGCACCGAGCAAGTAACCTGGAACGATGTACTGGAGAATCTGATTCAGAGAGCGAAGGTACAACGCATCCACGATGACAAGCGAGATACCGGAGCCCAGTACAAACCACATCAATGTGCGAACCTGATGACCCCACTTTCCGAACTCTGGCTGAGTTGTCTGATAGTGGACTCTTACCTGAGTAAACTCGACCTCGACCCCACAAATCCTACACTTGTGCCGGGGCAACCACAGCTTCACATCGTCCGAGGCGGTGGATCGAGACGGGAACATTCGAGAACAGAGTAGCCAAATCCGGCTAATCAAGAAAGCGGTGCCGAGCTTGCCGAAAAACCCATTCCGATAGAACGGGGAATTGTCGACTCGCCGCGAACGCGTTGGACAAGGAAGGTTCGTTCTAGACAAAATGATTCGAAGAGGCCTCAGGGTCGACGGCCTCAAGGGAGGGCCGCGATAGATCGGCGCTAGCTCGTTGAATTGGGCTGGTTGTCCGGAAGCTTTCCGAGATTTTGTTTGAATCTTCCTCTAACCCAGAAGAGAGAGGCCCAGGCGACCAGGGAGAATCCGACCCCGTAGAATATCGAGCCTGAGAGGAGTGTCAAGACAAGCCCATAGATCGCGTGTGCTTCAGATAGAATCGAGCCAGTTGACATTAACACATATGTCCGACCTACCGGACCATACACGGCGCTAGTCCGCATCAAGGTCTTACTTGTCTGGAGGAAGACTGTCAAGCCCAGCTGTGCTGCAGAAACAACGATCAAGGCAAAGAATAACCAGAGAACAAGGGTCTGATCTCTTGCAAACCCCGGTTTTCCCAGCGTCACTAGAGCCGCGATCACGAGATACAAAGCTGGCGCTGCAGCTAGGATTAGCCACAGCGCATTCGCGCTTCTGACCATCTTGGCCTTGTTCGGGAACATAGACTCTTTCGCCTAAGCCACCTAAACGTCTTCGAGTCAGCTGAAAAAACATACCTAAGCTGCGTAAATGCCTCGGAGGAATCCTGGGCCCAATGTGGGCTTCGGGTCCGTCAAGAGTGTTACTTGGTTGGGAATAGGAATTTCGAGAGCTGTTTGAGCCCTCTGCGTTTTCGCTGTTTCCTCTCCATTACGACCGAGTATACGATCCGGCGGACTAGAAGGCCTGTCTGACTATCGAATGCAAGTCGAGATCCCGATAACTACTGCGGACTTCTACTTCTCAATTCACCCGAGGCCTCTAGTTGTGTTTGTTGATGGACGGGTCCACCGCAAGACCTCTCAGGTGATGAAAGACGAAGAGCTACGTACTCTCTTACGGAAGAAAGGATACAGGCTCCTCGAATTATGCTACGACAATTACTCGGACAAGAAAAGGGACGAACTATATGATGAAATTCTGGCGAACCTAGGAAGAATCTAGCGAAAACATGAATGGGCGGTGTAGGCTAAGGGGTGGAAGGAGGCTTCTTGCTTTCAAACGTTCCCAGAATCGGCACAACTACCAAGCCCAAACCAATCGCTGTTAAAGCACCTCCGATAATTTCGAGTGGGACGCCCCATGATATGACTGGGGTGTTTGAATTGCAATACGTAACGAAGAAGCCTTGTTTTAGGCATGTCTGATAGTTCGTGTTTGAGTCCTGATAACTGGAATATGCAATCCCGAATAGGAACAAGCCAAGAATTGTGAGAACTACTCCCAATCCTAAGAACACGTTTCTCCCGATGCGCTTCATTGTTTCGGCTCGTCCCATAGATTTCCGAGTTTGTCCACTGCGACTCCGAAGGCTCTGAGCTTGTCTCCAGTTTCGGGATAGACTTCACGAAGCGATTGAAAGTCGTCATAACCGAACCACTTTGTATCTTGCGGACCGGGAATGAGGTTGTCAACGTCTTGGCAGAAGAAGCGATCTCCAAAGGGACTTATCAGTGCGATTACAGACTCTGCCCAGTAGCGTCTGTATCGATTGAGGTCTGAATTTTTCATGATGACTCCTGGATGTCCCTCACGGTCTGATCTCTTGCGAAATTTCACTTCTACAAGTTTCAGACCTTTCTCTGATGATACAACGTAGTCGGGCATGGAGCGAACGCGTTCTACTTCGTTGGAATCATGGAAGTGTCTGTCCCAGATGTGCATCTTGAGAGAGGAGAGTGAACTTTCGTAGCCGAAGGGATACACCTTGTACTGGCTTGCTTCGAGCAGGCTTCTAAGAATCTCCTTTGCTGCGGCACCTATTATCAACGACTGGCTGAAGACTTGGCTGTGGTGTCTCGGAAGCTGTACTTCCAACAGTGATTCGGAAAGTCTAAGATCCCGCCGAGGCTCTTAAGCTTAGGCCCCAATTCTAGTCGAGTGTTCTGAGTTGATCCAAGCCTTTGTCCGGTGGCGGAAGTGGGGCGGGTCAGCGCGGACATGGTTGTTGGTCTGCTCTCTTACTAGTCAATGGTCTCGATATCCTGTATGGTCGAGATGTCTAAGCAGCAGACGGGTCTGAGAGTAGACCGGGTTCTCTTCAAACAGTTTCAGCAGCTCTGCGCTTTGGAGAAGCTACGCCCGGGTGAAGCAGTCGAATCACTAGTCCGCTTAGCAGTCGACAACGGGAGTATAGCGGACCTTCATGCTAGCGTTGCTAAGCGGGGAGGTAAGGGACGCGCGTTGGATGAAGCGCTCTTCAGGTCGCGATTGTCGAGACTGAAGACCTGCCTTGAGATGGAGCGCCGATACTGGAAGGAGACAGGTGAGGGAATTGATGAACCGGAGTCGGAGGGGTTTGTGAAGGAACTGGTTGAAATCGGCAAGAGATCAGTCAGTGAAGAATTGGTCAAAGAGTTTGAAACGGTCCTGTCGGAAGCAGACAAGCTCTACGATGAGATCGAGAAAGACACAATCGAGGACGGGATCAGCAGCAGAAAAGAGATAATCGCCTTGCGATGATCGATATTGCGCGGGTCCGTCTCTCCACAGAATAGGCTCAGCTCAACCGTATCAGAAAAAAGACTCCTACCTGTGATCAACTGACACGGAATCGCGCTAGTCGACTATCAATTTTTGATATATCGGCCTGGGATATTATCGATGTCCGAGATTATTTTTTCTAGAAACTTCCGTTAAAAGCATCATGGCTCTAGTCGAGGGCTGGGTCAACTAGATTTGTATCGGAGAGCGATAAGCATCATCGTCCTATTCGTCCTCGTTCTATCCTCATCATCAATGCTGAGAGGCGTACATGCTGCTACTCCCTCCTCCGGAACCGTATCCGAAACTAGTCAAAGTGTCACCTGGACAGGTGCGACCTACACGTTCGGTGTTAACGCGGATCCGGCCCAGTGTCCACCGGCCGCTGACCCGCTGAACCTGCTCTGCGATCACTTTTTTCTCAACATTAACCTCCCCAGCAACTTCTGGCAGTCCAACACTGGCACAGTAACAGTCACGATCACCTGGCCAAGCAGCGTGACCAGTAACGACTTTGACCTATTCGTTTACCGGCAGAGTGACGGTGCCCAAGTAGGCTCCTCAACCGCTGGAGGCGGGGAGACCCAAGAGCAGGTAGTCTTGCAAGCCCCGATCCCTGGCGTTTACGAAATCCGGGTCGTACCCTTCCTAGTTATCAGTTCCAGTTATTCTGGGAGCGCGGTCCTCGCCTTCACCGCCGGCGGTCCCATCCGAAACCCCAGCTTCCTCACCGGTGGAATAGGCTTCACAACCGCCACCATCGTCGACTCCCAGAGAACCCAGGGAGAACCTCTAGTCTACATTGACCAATCAGGCAACATCTGGGAGACCGCACCCTGGGGCTTCAGCACCGCCCAAGGCTTCGTCTCAAAATCCACAGACGGAGGGACCAGTTTCCACATCGTCTCGCCTAACGGGCTAAGGCCAAACCCAGCACCCAGCGGAGGCGGAGACTCGGACATCATAACAGATGACAAAGGAAACGCCTACTTCGCAGATCTCGAAGGCCTCGCCGATGTCGGAGTAGCGGTCACGAACGATGGAGGAAATAATTGGAGGGAGAACTTCTTCACCTCTGCCTTTCCCGCAGACGATAGACAATGGCTAGCCATCGACAATGGACTGACACCTTCCGCGAACGACAATACCGTCTTCCTGACTCTGCGCGATGTAGCTTTAGGTTCAGAGGTACTGTCTTCGCCCGGTTCCACGGGTCCCACCGACCCAGTCGGCGGCTTCGTGTATACCAACGCGGCAACGACCAATTTTGTCGGATCAGGAGCTCCCTGCGGCCGGCTAACATTCGACCCGGTGTTAC
>Ga0099828_10004190_pt1 | contig 10165 bp, 7 predicted proteins | sample CZO8metaG_2_FD_79338 | JGI IMG/M metagenome (GOLD analysis project Ga0099828, IMG submission 79338) | Vadose zone soil microbial communities from the Eel River Critical Zone Observatory, Northern California, USA - CZOApr15con2H1.8 metaG | ecosystem: Environmental > Terrestrial > Soil > Vadose...
CGCGATTATCGGAAAATAGAAATCCGCACCGTGAGGTCCCAGTGCCACTTTCCGAGAAGCAGACTTGTCGGGAGTTGGGAAATGCCGGGTGAACGCGGGATTATTCGATATACCGAATCAAACAGTGCAAGGTCTTCGCGGCAGTTGGAAATCGAGGAGATTTGAGGATCATAAGGCTCTCGCGCTGTCCCGATGATGCGTCGAAGGTTAGCGCGTTCGTTACACTGTCGGCTTTTCACCGGAAGACTCGGTAAACCCCGATTTACACTCAGGGTATGCACAACCTGACGAGTAAGAATGACCGAGCCGACGGTCATGCTACGTCTCACTTGAGCTTCGCGCTTGTACTCGCCGCCCTGGCGCTCATCTATGCGTTTCTGGCGGGTTTTCACACGACAGACTTCGATACTGGTTGGCACCTCGCCACAGGTCGTTACGTAATTCAGCATCACGCCGTTCCCACCACCGATCAGTTCTCGTACACCGTCCGTGGGGCAGAATGGATATACCCGCCGTTTGCCGGCGTGATCTTCTACCTGCTGTACTCGTTAGCCGGATGGGACATCCTGTCGTGGCTGACTGCGGCGGGTTGCGTTGCTGCCGTGGCGTTCACCCTGCGACGTGACGAGCCTATTACCAACGCTCTAGCGATCGTTGCCGCTCCGGCCATTGCATACCGCACCGCCGCCCGCGCCGATCTGTTCAACACCGTTCTGTTCGCAGCGCTGCTGCAAGTGATGTGGAATTATTCTCGGGGACGTCACGCGAGGCTCTGGCTTTTTCCCGTACTGATGCTGCTGTGGGCGAACCTGCACCTCGGTTTCGTCGCTGGACTGGGTATGCTGGTCGCATATGTCGGAATGGAACTGCTGGAGCTGCCTTTTGCAGACCGAGGCGCGTCCGCCATAGGGCGATTGAAGCGCGCATGGCCATGGCTGTGCGCAAGCGTTGCCGCCACGTTCGTCAATCCATTTGGCCCACGACTCTATCGCGGAGTGCTCGAACAGCCTTTGCTCACCAAAGGATGGAACTACCTGGTTGGAGAATTTGCTAGCACGCCGCTCTCAACTGTCCGCGAAGCTTTTCACTGGCGCGACCCGGGAACATCATACTGGTGGCTGATGGCGATCGCGGTGGCCGCGATCGTCATCGCACTCGTGCGAAAGCAGCTCGGAACCGCTATTTTGCTCGCTGGAGCTGCATACATGTCGCTGAGCCGCGCACGCTTCCAAGGCATATTCGCTATTGCCGCTGTAATCGTGGCGGGTACGGTGCTGAGCGATTTCGTGAGGCCATTGTTGCAAGGCAACCACCGCCTCGAAATTAGACCCCTGGCGATCGCGGCCGTTTCCGTCCTGGCAGTTTTCGTGGGAATTCGCGGGACTGACTTGGTTACGGACCGCACTTACATCATGGCTGCCGAAACAACGCTATTTGGTGTGGGGCCGTCGTGGTGGTATCCGGAGCGCGCTGCAGAGTTTGTGCGTAGCGAACGCCTACCCGGGAACATCTTCAACGACTTCAATGTCGGAGCGTTCCTGACGTGGAAGCTAGGACCCGACTATCCGGTGTATTCAGACAACCGCGCGATACCGTTCGGCGTTGGGCTGCTGTTTCATCAAGACGCATTGATTCGCCAGTTGCCAGATTCCACAGCGTGGCAGCAGGAAGCCGATAGATACAGGATCAATGCGCTTTTGGTTTCGGTGGCGCGTTACGCGGGCCTCGGCGCCTTCCCGCTTCAGGCTTTCTGCAAGAGCCAGAACTGGCGTCCAGTCTATCTGGACGACGTGGCGGCGGTGTTCATTCGCAACCGGCCGGAGAATGCACCGTTCATTCAGCGGCTGCAGATCGACTGCGCGACGATCCCATTCACTCCTCATGTGCATTCGGGCGGATGGCACGGCAAAGCCGAGACATTTCAATTCGACGCGAACAGTGCGGCGGTCCTGTACTTCCTCGGTCGTGATCAGGAGGCGTTTGCGGCGCTTAACCGCGCTAAACGATTGTTCCCTGAAGACGCCGGCGTCGATCTGGGGATCGGAGAACTCTTTCAGGCCCATATGCAGTTAAACGAGGCGGAACAGGAGTACCGAACGGCGTTGCGCCTGAAAGAGACCGGTATTGGTTGGTATGCGCTGGGAATATTGTTGGCCTCGGAAGAACGGTGGAGTGAGTCATCTGCGGCACTCGAACAGGCGGCGAATTTGAGCGTCTATCCACACGGCACGTACCTGCAGTTGGGAGATGTTTACCTTAGCGCGTCGCAGCCGCGCGAGGCGCTCGCCGCGTTCGAAAAGGCGCGAAGGAGTAGTCCGTTTCGAGACGATGCGGCGCCCTTCGGCGGCCAGTTTGTGGCAGACGTCGCGGAAGGACAAGCGCGCGCGTGGATCATGTTGAGCGATGCGAACATGGCCGCGACGTATACGCAGGAGACACGTCAGGCAAGACAGCGCGCACAAGAATCGTATACGTATTGGGAGGGACACCTCAGGTGATCATGGAACCGTACCGACGCCTTGTTTCGATATCTTCGTTGCGACAACAACGGCAACAGCCTGAGCAAGACGGTCGGGTCAAATACGAGGAACTACCGTCCCACGCATGGTATTCCCTCTCGCAGACGCAAAAGGATGGCCCGGACGTTTCGATGTTACGCCAAGTCCTGATAAACGTTAGTGCTTTATCGGACGCGCGTTTTCACAAAAAAGCGAAGTTGGGCGAGGTGCTCTGGCGCGCTCTCGATAGAGCCGTTTGAAGGAAGCCGCTGGCGGTTGCGGCGGACGCGGTAGAGCTAGCTCCTATGGGATTTCAATTTGTTATATAGGAGTAAATAAGATCGAGCGAATTGAATCAAGATTGTTGCTCGATCATCGCGCATAACGTCCAGAGTATTGCACGCGAAGCGTCCGCCGCGCAAGCGGCTTCGTTCAAGCGGGATTATCGGGAACTGGCCCATTACTGATTGGACCTAAAAACCTTCTTCAATAAGGCGAGCAACACTCAAGCGAGACACAGCACGCTCCTGCCGCGATTCCAGCAGACGCTCGACGTATTTCGCGAGCACATCGCATTCGACGTTCATGGGGTCGCCGACTTTCAGTGACGAGAGGTTAGTGTTCTCGTACGTGTATGGAATAATTGCGGTGTCCACGACACCATCGCGCAACGCAGCTACCGTCAAGCTGATCCCGTCGAGCGCGATCGAGCCTTTCATCGCGACGTAGCGCGCGAGTTCTGCTGGCAGGCGCACGCCGAGCCACCAGTTGGCGCCTTCGGGGTCGAGCCGCGCCACGCGAGCCACGCCGTCCACGTGGCCCTGCACGAAATGCCCGCCGAGCTCCTTCATCGCCGTGAGCGGCCGCTCGAGATTCACGCGCGCGCCGGGCTTCAATTCGCCGAGGCTTGTGCGCCGCAGCGTTTCGCCGGAGAGGTCGGCAGAAAAGCTTTCGCCGGACACGTCCACGGCGGTGAGGCAGCAGCCGTTGACGGCGATGCTGCCCGACTTGGCGAGCGACGCGGCCAGCGGGCCTGCGTTCACGCGAATCCGCGCCCCCCTCTCGGATCGGGGCAAGCCCGTGCCGTTGCGCTCGAGCGATTCGATCCATCCAACGTGCTCAACGATTCCCGTAAACATCTCGGAGGTATCCTTCGACTGCAAAATCGGGACCCACTGGAGTCATGGTTGCGCCGTTGAGCATGCGTGCGGTCCGTAGTCCATTGTACGAGACCCCTGCGCGGGCGAAGCCAGCGATTCTCGGCGCAAAAAACAAGCGCAACTTGTCCACGATTCCGGCGGCCAGGGCCGCGGAATTCAAAGTTGCCCCAGCTTCAAGCAGGGCGCTCAGGATTTCGCGGCGGCCTAACTCCGCGACGACCGCGCACAGATCCGTCTTCGTCCCCCGCCCAGGAATGCGTAGGACCTCGACTCCGGCGCGGCGCAAGGCGCGCGCTTTGGGCGAGTCCTCGCGCAGCCGCGTGCAGACGAGCACGTCGCGGTCGGCAGAGCGCACCAGCTTCGAGCGAAGCGGCAGGCGCAGCCGCGAGTCCACGACCACGCGGAGCAGCTTGCGCCGCCGGGGAAGGCCCGTGCGGTCGGTCAGCAACGGATCGTCGGCGAGAATCGTGCCGATGCCGGTCAACAAGGCATCGGAGGCGTGCCGCATGCGTTGCACTTCTTCGCGCGATTCGGCGGAGGTAATCCAGCGCTCTTGGAGCGGAGGGCGCGTCCGCCCGCGCGGATGCGGCAATACAAGCTGGCCATCGAGTGTCAACGCGGACTTCAGCGTCACCAGCGGACGGCGGGAGACGATCCACCGCGCGAAGGATTCGTTGAGGCGGCGGGCCTCCAACTCGCGCACGCCGGCGACGACTTCAATTCCCGCCGCGCGCAATTCCGCGAAGCCCCGCCCTGCGACGGCCGGATTTGGATCGGCTATGGCCGCCACTACTCGTGCGACTCGCGCCTCGATGAGGGCTTTGGTGCACGGTCCAGTGCGCCCGACATGGCAGCACGGCTCGAGGTTGATGTAGAGAGTCGCGCCGTGCGCGGCTTCTCCCGCAGCTTCGAGTGCAGCGATTTCTGCATGACGCACGTCGTCGTAGGTGTGGAAACCTTCGCCCACGACGTTCCCATCGCGCACCAGAACGGCGCCAACCATCGGGTTGGGGCTGGCCAGCGCCACGCCGCGCGCCGCCAAGTCGAGCGCGCGATCCATGAACGCGGCGTGCGCGGCGCCGGTGGAAGCGGGGTCCAAAATCGAAGGCGCGTCCATGCGATCCTCAGTCGAAGAGGGAAGAGACGAAGGTCTCGGCGTCAAACGGCACTAGGTCTTCCGCGGTCTCGCCGGTGCCCACAAAGCGGACCGGCAGACCCAGTTCGCGCGTGATGGCCACGACGATGCCGCCCTTGGCTGTGCCATCCAGCTTGGTCAGGACGATGCCGGTCGCGCCGGAGGTCGCGGTGAACTCGCGCGCCTGCGCGAGGCCATTCTGGCCTGTGGTCGCGTCCAGCACGAGCAGGACGTCGTGCGGGGCGCCGGGCACGATCTTCGCTGCCGTGCGCTTCATCTTATCGAGCTCGGCCATCAAATTGGACTTTGTGTGGAGACGCCCGGCGGTGTCCACGATGACGACGTCAGCATTTCGCGTGCGCGCCGCGGACAACGCGTCGTAAACGACGGCGGCAGGGTCGCCGCCCGATTTCGTCTTCACGATTTCGGCGCCCGTGCGCGCGGCCCAGATCGCAAGCTGCTCGATGGCCGCCGCCCGGAACGTATCGCCAGCCGCAAGTACGACGCTGCGGCCTTCTTGGCGCAAGCGGTGTGCAAGTTTTCCTATCGTGGTTGTCTTGCCCGTGCCGTTCACTCCAATCACAAAGATGACATGCGGCCGAGATTCCGCGGTGGCAGCGCCGGAGCCGTTGGACGATGCCGGAATTTCGCGCAGGGCGAGGAGCAGTTGATTCTTGAGTTCCGTCTTGAGGTCGGTGGCGTTGGTCAGGGCATGTCGCTCGAGTCTCTGCCGGACGACCTCGAGAATCTGGCGGGTCGTTTTGGGTCCCAGGTCGGCGGCGAGCAGAGCGGTTTCGAGCTTCGAGAGCTGCGCGGGGTCGATCCTTTTCTCGCCGGAGATCAGGCCTTCGACCTTCGCGGCGATCTGCGACCGCGTCTTGGCCACCGACTGCTTCAGGCGGTCGAGCAGCGAGGCTTCGCCTTGGCGCTCTTCTTCTTTGCGGAAAATAGAAAACATGATCCTGGACGGCGCCGCGCGCCGAAGGGTTCATTCTAGCAGAAGAAAATGGGCAGTGCCGTTGGCGGAGGGAAGCGAAAAACCGGCTCAAACCTCGACAAGAGTTGCGGTCAGGCGCAATTTGCCGGCGCGGACGGCGCGCTCAAGAGCGTCCACGACGGCGTTGTCAAACTTGCTGCCCGTCAGGCCCCGTACGCGATTCATCGCGAACTCCAAGTCCATGGCGGACTGATATGGCCGGTTGGTGGTGATGGCATCGAGCGTGTCCGCCACAGAGATGATTCGCGCCATCAAGGGAATGTCGTCCCCTCGCAGGCCATGGGGATAGCCCCCGCCGTTCACGTGTTCGTGATGCAGCTCAATGCCCGGCAGCATTTCCTTCAGTTGCGCGACGGGCCGCATGATGTTCGCGCCCTTGGTGGGATGTTGTTTCATGAGTTCGAACTCCTCCGGTGTCAACGAGCCGGGTTTTTTCAACACGCGGTCGTCCACGCCAATTTTTCCGACGTCGTGGAGCAGGGCCGAGATCCGGATTTTCTCAAGCTCTCCCGCGGGAAGACCCAATTGCTCCGCAATGATGACGGAATATTTTGCCACGCGGCCGGAGTGGCCGCGCGTGTACGGATCTTTTTCGTCGATGGCCGCGGCGAGCATGCGGATGGAGCCGAGGAAGAGTTCGTGGTTCTGGTCGGCCGCCCGCTTTAACTTATCGATGAATTGTTCGATGTCGCCTGCCATGCTGTTAAAAGTTTCGGCCAGCTCGCTGATTTCCGCCGCCCCTTGGACCGGTGTGCGCTGGTGGAACTCGCCGCGGCTGATGGCGCGCGTGGAAGCCGCCAAGGCCCGGATCGGCGTGCTGATGCCAACAGCGAACAGGTAGCCGAGGATCAGCGCGGCGAAGGTGACCACGATGACGAATTTGAGGGCCTGAGCATTCAGCTCCTTTACGCCGGCGTCTTCGCGCGCCTGGTCTAAGCCGCGCTGCGCAACCACAGCCCAGTTCAGGTCCGGGATCGTGCTGTAGGTGCCCACCATCTCCGTTTGCCGGCCGCCCTCTTGCACGGTGAAGCGCCGCAGCGTCTCGGTCGTGCGAAGCCCCTTCGGCTGCCCTGCGGCCTGGACCACCACGGCCGAGCTGGTGCGCGCATCCGCCCCCGGCACAAACTGTTGTGTGTCCGGGTGCGCCACGATGTGCCCGCCGTGGTCCACGATGAACACCACGCGCCCGCGCACGCTGGTCTCCTTCAGCCGCCGCAGAATTCCGTCCAAGGAGACCACGGCCGCCAGCATTCCGGAAAATTGGTCGTTCACGGCCAGGGGTATGGCCATGATGAAAGCGGGCCGGTTGTCCTTTCCGATCGCCAGCGGATCGCTCCGGAAGATCAGCGATTGCATACAGGTAGTGAACCCTCGCTGCAAAGCCTTGCTTACGAACGGATCCTGGTCCGCCTGGAAATTGCCCGCGCCGGCGCCCTTGGCATTCTTATTCACGGCGGTCAGGTAAAGAATATCGGGATTGCTGGCGACGAAGTTTTCCAGCAGGCGAGTGATTTGCGGCGTCCGTGACGCGTCGTCCACGCTCTCGGTCAAGCCAGTGAGGGCCAAGATTTGCCGCTCGCTAATAAGCTGTTGGTAAAGATTCGTGTCAAAGAGCTGGATCTCCTCCGCGAGCGACCGCGTCACCTCGATTTGCTGCACGCTCTCGGTGTCCGTCAGTTTCCCTTGGCTGAGCTGTAGGACTTGCCGGTGGTACAGCGCCAGCGGCAGGGCGCTGACGAGCAGCATCGAGCCCAGCACAATCCAGAGGATGCGTGGCCGGCGGATTAGCGATCTGAGGCGTTCTACTTCCACGGTAAGGGCTGGTCCTGCTCTTTTATTGTACGGTCCAGCTAGGAGGCACAGAAGGGAGGATACCCTGGCTGGTTCGGATTAGCTACGGGGCGCGAAGACTTACGGCAGATTTCCAATTTGACCTCCGTCTATGAATCTTCAGGCGTTCGCCTTCCCCTGCATTTATGCGGGTTCCAAGCGGCGCCTGAAAACCTGATGCAGCAGGCGGCCGCGGCAGGCGTTTCGGGCTCACGGAGAGCAGCTCACAGCCCGCTCGGACGCTTCCGCAGTGGGGAAATGCCATGGAAGGGCTCGGTTGCGTACAACCGGGTGGATGCCCTCAGCGGCCAGAAGGGCAAAAAGCGAATTTGCGGTCGCCCTAGTTCTAGTACTACTAGCCGTACTAATAATAATGTACCTTGACCCGGCCAGCCTACGCGTATAGAAGAATGCGCGCGCCGGAGGTCCAAATCGGAAACTCCGGTCACGGAGGAGTTCATGTCAAAAAAGTCCAAATTGCTCACGTATCTTTCTGGCGCGCTGGCGCCAGCATTGTTCGCAGTGGTGTTGCTCGTGACACCGAGCATCGCCGTCGCGGCTCCCTGCACTGGTCCCGGGGCGCCTGCGAACACGCAAACCAAGTGCGTGACGGCCATTGCCATCCCCGGCGTTCAACTGAAGTCGTTCGACATCAGCTTCGTCAATCCTCACCGCGGGGAATACTATCTGGCTGACCGCGCGAGCAAGGGCATCGACATCATCGACACCCGCCACCTCACATTCAAGCGCACGGCCGGCCTGGATAAGCCATTTCAGGGGATCGTGCTCAACAAGGCCGGCACGGCTGTAAACAACGCTGCCTCAGGCCCCGCTGGCGTTGTGTCGCACGGCCGGTGGCTCTATGCCGGCGACGGCAACAGCACGGTCCATGTGATCGATCTCGAGGCGCCGCCAGCGAGCGCTACCAAACAGATATTATCCACCGGTGGTAATTTCCGGGTTGATGAGATGGATCTCACCACGGACGGCGAGCTGCTGCTGGCGGCGAACAACGCCGACGATCCTTCGTTTGTGACGCTCTTTGCGGCGAATGGCAATGAAGACGAAAGCAATGTCTTCGTGATCCTCAAGACTACGATAGACCCCAAGATCTTGCCGGTTGGCTTTGGCCTGGGGATCGAGCAGCCCGCCTAGGATCCCAAGACGAAGCGCTTCTACACATCGATCCCGACCATCGCCGACAACCCTCCGGGTTGCGATTACGGTCAGCCCGTTGTCTCCGGCACCCCACCTTGCAGTGGTGGTTTGCTGGTGACCGATCCACACGCGCCAACTGCGATAGCAGGCGCCTACGATCCGGTTAAAAACACCGGGATCATCAAGCTCAACGCCTGCGGACCGAATGGCGCAACCGTCGGACCACATGACAATCTATTGCTGGGCTGCACGCCGGGCAACCTACCGGGCAGCAAGACCACGCTGGTCATCAACGCCACAACCCATAATTATGCTCAGGTGGCCAACATTACCGGCTCGGATGAGGTCTGGTTTAACGGGGACGAGGGCGGCGAGCGCTACTACACCGGCTCCAGCAACGCGATCAAACCCGCCGGCTCTCCGCTCGGCAGAGGCTCCGTGCTCGGCGTGATCGATGGAACCAGCGTCCTGATCGAAACTATTCCCCAATCGCCCGGTTCGCATTCCGTGGCGGCCGACTCCGAGCGCGGCCTCATCTTCGTTCCGGAAGTGTATACCTCGAGTCCCACGGCGGTTCCTTTAGGCGACCAGAACACTACAGCCGGGCCGGGCAGCGCGACCGTGGGCCAGTTGATTTGCGGCAGCATCAACGGGTGTATCGCTGTCTACAAAAAAGGTGATCTTGACGAAGACGGCGAAGAGGGAGACCACAAGGGCGATTAGGGCGACCGCTGCTGAGATTTCGAGGCAGGTGAGTGGCAGCCGCGAGCGCAAACACAAATCCCACCGCTATTGCGGTGGTCGCAATGCCTGCTGTTGAAAAAGGCCCCTGACTCTGTCATTTGGAGCGCAGCGAGGAATCTCTCTTCGAAAAAAGCTAAGAAGAGGGATTCCTCATCGCTCCCTCCGAAGCTCTGCAACAGGCCAAGAAACGTCCCATCGCGCGTAAGCCCTTCATGGCTTCTGGACCAGTCCCTTCTTACTCCTGTTTAAGGCGGCGGTCCATGAGTTCCCGGATGGCATCCTGGGTCGCGCGGCCTGCCGTGAGCACAGCGTGAACCTGTTCGGTAATGGGCATTTCCACACCGACGCGATGGGCCAGCTCGAGGGTCGCCGCCGCTGTCCCCACGCCTTCGGCCACTCGGCGCGTTTCGCCGAGGATTTCCTTCAGGCTCCGTCCCTTCCCAAGTTCGACTCCCACGGAGCGGTTCCGGCTCAGCTGGCCGGTGGAAGTAAGAATCAAGTCGCCCACACCCGCCAGGCCGGCGAGCGTGTCGCGGCGGCCGCCCAGCTCGACGGCCAGACGCGTCATCTCCGCCAACCCGCGCGTGACCAGGGCCGCGGTCGTATTGGCGCCGAGCCCCAACCCTGCGCACACACCGGCGGC
>Ga0099828_10004195_pt1 | contig 10159 bp, 12 predicted proteins | sample CZO8metaG_2_FD_79338 | JGI IMG/M metagenome (GOLD analysis project Ga0099828, IMG submission 79338) | Vadose zone soil microbial communities from the Eel River Critical Zone Observatory, Northern California, USA - CZOApr15con2H1.8 metaG | ecosystem: Environmental > Terrestrial > Soil > Vadose...
CGACGACGGGGCCGAGGCGACGAGCAGGTGTGCCAGCCGGAGCGAAAGCGGAGGGAACCCCGAAGGGGCTGGCGCGCCCGCGCAGCGCCTCGGCCCCTGAGGAGCACCCGGGCATCTTCGAAGGAGAGCGGTCAGGCTAACGCTCAGGGCGGCGGTGCGGCCGCAGGGCGCGACCTCGTGCGCTCGCGGCGAGGCTACCCAAGGCTGGACCCTGGAGCCGCGAGGGCACCCTCGCCTAGAAGACGACGCGCGCTGTGGCCGCGGGGGGAGGCCCCCTCAGGGGGCCGCGCGATGGGTGGGCGCGGGGGCGAGCATGGAAACGTAGGCCGGCTCAGGCAGATGGCCGAGGAACTGGAGCACCCCCAAAGGGACTCAGTGACCACGCCACCTTGTGGAGAGCGCGGAGGAGCACCCGCTCGCCGCAGTGCCCGATTGCAGCCGGAGTGACGGCGTCCGCTCGTCGGCGCGATGGCCGAGGGCGCGCTGTGCCTCGCTCGCGTGAGCCGTGCTCGGACGCGCTAACCGCTAAGTTCGAGGCAGAATGCCTCGCAGGGCCAGCACGCGGTCGCGGTTGCCCGCGAAGTAGCGAGCGCAGCCCTCGCAGCAGAGATATGGCGACTTGCCGTTTACGTCCGCTCGCGGGCTCGACTCCTTAATCAGGAAGACGGCGCCGCTGACCGGGCAATACGCATATTGGCCCGGCTTGGCGCCGGGCTGGATGATCGCGCGCGGGTCACGACCGCGTCTTCCGCAGAAGCCCTCGCTACAGCCGTTGAATGCGGGATCCACCGGTTCCCATGGCTCGAGCCGGCCGGCCTTCGCCGTTGCTTCGGAGCCCGTCTTTGCCCCGGCGGTCTTTGGAGCGGTCCCGGCCTGGGTCATTGAACCCAGCACGAAAAGGCCCACGACGGCTGACGCCAGCTTGCGATCCATGAACCCTCCTTATTTCGCCGGCACGTAGGCGGTGTAGCTGGCACGTCCCGAACGCTCGTCGAAGCGTCCTTCCCACACGCCCAGCACGGCGTTCAGCCATGCGTAGCGGGAGTCGGCGGTGTTGAATCGCAGCGACATGGTCAACACGTATCGACTCGGCTCCGCCGGGTCGTAGCCCCGCAGGCCGTAACCATTGGCGTCGAACCAGATCTCGGCTCCATCCTCGGTCTCGATGACTCCTCCGGGATTGACCTTGCAGAGGTGTTGGCCCGGAGGAGCGGGAAGGCTGGCTCGCACCGCCGGATAGAGGCACGCGCTGGAGTAGAGCGACCATCGGATCCTTCCGCGGAGCTTCGAGCCGCTGACGACTCCATCGCCACTTCCGATGAGGACACCTTCACGATCCGTCGCAGGAACGACGTCCTACATCCCGGGCTTGTAGACCAGGTCCGCATCGAACAAGTGCTCTAGGGCTGGTCCAGCCCGCCTTGGAGTCGCAGCCATTGCTCCGGCCTCCGTCGCCGCCACTGCGGCAACCGCAATCAGGCTGGTGAGAGATGCCCTGTTGACCGTCTGCATCGCACACCACAGTTCATTCCATGCCGTCATCGCTGTGCCCCTTCGCCCCACGCGTTGAGTGTCGCGCCTTCGAGCGGCTCCAACGTCAAGTAAAACTTTGTCTCGGAGGCGGCCGCACACTGCGATGACTCCAGCAGCCATGGCGTCGGTCCCCAAGAGGAGCCTGGAACAGCAGGCCGCTGGCGAACGTGGATGGTCGGTCCTCGGGAGGTGCTGGCCCTCTGCGCGGGGGAGAGACGGCGTGATCGGCTGCGCTACTTCGAGCCTTCGTCCTTCTTGGCCTTGACCGAGGTCTTGAAGCCCGTCTTCGAGACGGACTCGGCGATCTTGTCCGGCGTGGTCTTGGCTGCGTCGTAGCTGACCTCGGCCTCGGCCTTGTCGAGGCTGACGTCGTAAGCCGTCACGCCCTCGGTCTTCTTGAGCTGCACCTTGACCGCGGCGACGCAGCCCCCGCACGTCATGCCCTGGATCGACAGGGTCGTCTTGGCCGGCTCCGCAGCCCCTGCGAGCGAAGCGAAGAGAAGAGCTGCAACCGTCAGTGACAATACCTTCTTCACACGAAACCTCCTCAGGTAGGGATGGGACAAGCCAGGTCTCCGGGGGACCGGGCCACGGGACCCGCCCACTGCGTGCTGAAGCCGTGCTGGCCTCACGGTCGAGATGCCGCGGGCGGCGCGGCCTTCCATTCGAGCAGCCTCAGCTGCTTCCCTGTGTGGACGTCCTCCAGCGTCCCCCGCGCTTCGATGGACTCTCCGTCGGCAGGCGCTTGGCCATCGGTCTTCTCGCTGATCTCGAAGGTCTGCCCGGTCTTGCTCACTTCGAGCGTCCGCCGTCCGTCCCGCTTGGTCACTCGACCACGGAGGCCGACCTCGACCTCCGTGATGGGTGCGAAGCCCGCCTCATCCTCGAGCAGTCGCACGAGGCCCGGCAGATCGAGCGGCTTATCGTTGCTCGGCGTCACCGTGATCTGGGCCTTGTGCAGGTTCACGTAGGGCTCTGGGACTTCACCGACCCCATCCTGGGATCGCAGCAGTGCGCTGACTGCGGTGCCTCAAAGGAACCCGACCTTCTTGTTGGTCGTCTTGAAGACGACCGAGCTGACCTCGGCGAACGCCGGCGCGACGGCCAGCCAGCAGCCGACCGTAAGGACCACAAGCCGCGAGTTGCCTTGTGACATGACGCCTCCCCACAGCCTCGAAAGGGTAGCACCCAGGACCCGGATCAAGGTCAAGTCAATTCTTGTTTCGACTCCGCCTCCGAGAAATCCAAATGCCTGATCGACAGGGAATGTTCGCCGCGGGCCGTCATCGCGCTAGTCGCTGTTTGGGGCTGCGTCACGGCGGCCGATACCAGTAGGGCTCCCGGCGCTCGAATCGTCTCTGGAACGGATTCCAGACAAAAGGGCTGACCAGCCAGTCCTCGAGGACGAAACCCGTTTCCGATTGGGTGACGACGCCGTCCTCGACGACCAGGCGCGCCGGGTGGGTCGCACGCCGACGCTTCCCCGTGTCGAGGCCGAGCGCGCGACGCCCTTCGTCCCAGAGGAGATCACCGGTGGAACGCGCGTCGAGCCTTTGCAGCAGCCCCCGGCGCCACACCCCGGAGATCTCCAGGACGACCAGCAGATGCCGCTTGGGTCTTTGGTCAGCGCCGGTCTCGACCAGGACGGCCCGATCAAGTTCTCCGTCGCCGTCGAAGTCTGCCTCCAGCAGGGTGGCGGGTGTCGCAGGCAGGCGCAGCTCGCCGCGTTCCCAGAGGGCGTAACCCTCACGCTTGAGATTCGCGGGGCGCGGAGAGCGAAGCTCCGGAAAGAGGGCGACGACTCGGCGAAACTCCTCGAGGCTCCAGTAGCGTTCGGCGGCGCCCGGGCCGCCGGAGAGCGCGACGCCCGCCGCCAGAGTCACTGCCGCCATCAGCGGCACCGTCCCCCGCACGGCCAGTGGCGAGTCGCTGCAGGGGCTAGCAGCATCGATCGCTCCGTGACGAGTACTGACCCCAGATGCGCTCGGGGAGGACCGTCAGAAGCGGCGCGCCCACGGCCAGGACGCCGCCAATCCAGAGCCAGCCGTGTGGGCCAAGAGGCGCGATCCCGACGCCGTGCATGTAGGAAGCCACGGCCAGGAGGAGAAAGAACGGGCCCGTGATGTGGCAGTGGACGCGGCCCGATCGGCTCGCATTCGCGATGCACGCGACGCCGGCCCACAGCAGCGCCAGCGACCACACGATCCCGCGCGTCGGGGATGGCAGGTTGGCAGGCGCCGTCGCCAGAAGGGCAATCAGCGGCGGCCCCCAGAGGAAGAGGGCGAGCCAACTCCTCGCCAGGTCTTTCTGAGCTCGCAGAGTGGTCTCAGGCATTGCGAGGCGTCTCCGCGGCTTTCTCGGCTGGGCCCTGTGATTGCAGGGCCTCGACCGCAGCCGCCACATTCCCCAGGCAGCAGGTTCCCTGCGGATTCCTGACCTCGCAAGCGCAGCGGTCGGCCTTGACGAGCGCGCCGATGCGCTCGCTCGCCGACGAGCGGCCCGTGCGGATCAACTCCGTCCGGATCTCACGCTCGCTGATGGCGAAGCAGTAGCAGACAGTGCGTTCGCCCGTGGACTCCTTCTGGAAGACCGGGACGACGATCTCGTCGCGGTCAAAGACCTCGTCGTGTCCGAAGTAGACGACCGGGCAGTCCGGCGCCGGGCAGAAGCGATGCTCGAGCGCCGAGAGGCGCATGAGCGCCGCGGGACGCAGCATGGCCTTGACGGTGATCCGATCCACCAATCGTCCCGTCCCGCCGCACTCGGGGCAATGGGCCGGCGACCTGTGCGTGGCGGGCTTCACCGTGCAGCAGCTCTCCATCGTTCACCCCTCAGCGGTGGGAATGCCGGCGGTGGAGCATGACCGCATTCAGCAGACTTGAGGCTACCAGGACCCCGACGCTGGCGAGTGCGAGGGGCCGGGAATGGCGGACGAACGAGAAGGCGAACAGGCCGGACCCTCCGAGGACGCCAAGCCCGAGCGCCGACGGGTTGTGGTGGCGCCGCCAGCCCGAAAACAGTCCCCAGAGCATCACGAGCAGCGATACCACGAGCAACGGCAGCAGCACCGCGTCGTTGAGGAGGAATCCACCGCCCCGAGAAGCCCAGCCTTGTCGATGTGATCACGCGCCGGCATGGCTCACTCCGCGCAGCACGAGAGCCGCTCCGGGTCCTTGAACCGGGAGATGGCGACGATCTTCAAGGCCTCCGCCATCGTCGGGTAGACGTGCAGCAGGCCGATGAAATCGAGAAGCGTGGCGCGGAAACGCAGCCCCATGGCCGCCTCGTGGATGACTTCGGCCGCGCTGTGGCCGATCATCGTGACGCCGAGGACCTCGTGGGTCTGCGCGTCGGCCACCATCTTGACGATCCCTCGCGTGTCCCGGATCGCGCCCGCGCGGGGCGTCAGCGAGATCGGGAGGGTGTTGCACCAGCACGGATGACCGGCGGCGATCGCCTGCTCTTCCGTGAGGCCGACGACCGCGATCGGTGGATCGGTGAAGACGACGCGAGGGATGACCCGATGGTCCACCTCTCGCAGGTCGGCGAGGAATGCGTTGTGGGCGGCGATCGCGCCGTCCTGGCTGCCAACGGGCGTGGCCATCTGGCTCCCATGCTCGCCGACGATGACGTCGCCCGCGGCGAGGATATGGGGCACGTTCGTCCGGAGATGGCGATCCACGAGAATCTGGCCCTGTGGACCGACCTCCACGCCCGCCTTCTCGATCCCGATCGCGTCGGTGTTGGGCCGCCGGCCCGTGGCGACCAGGAGCCGCGCCGCACGGAGTTCCCGCGCACCTCCCGCCGAGACGACGGCCGCGACGACGCCGTCGCCGTCCGTTCGCACCCCCGTCACCTGAGCCGAAGTGACGACGTGGATGCCCTCCTGTTCGAGGATCCGGCGAATCGTGGGACCCACCTCGGGCTCGTAGCCGCGCGAGAGCAGCTCTTCGCCACGTTCGAGGATGGTCACCTCGCTTCCAAGCCGGCGGAACATCTGGCCCAGCTCGAGCGCGATGTAGCCGCCCCCGATGACGAGGAGCGACGGTGGCAGCTCCGTGAGCTCCACGGGCTCGTCGCTGGTGAGGAGGTCGCTGGTGAGGTACGGGACGCCGCCCAGGCCATCGATGGGCGGCAGAACCGGCCGCGAGCCGGTCGCGATCAGGATGCGATCACCGGTAAAGCGCTTCCCTGCGATCTCGATGGTGCGATCGTCGAGGAACCCCGCGTGCCCACGCTCGACACGCACGCCGTCGCCGAGAAGGCTCTCGTATTTCTTCTCGCGATAGGTGCGGACCAGCTGATCCTTCTGGCCGATGAGACCCTGGAAATCGAGAGCGGGCGCGGCCGGGCCGATGCCCGGGTAGCGGGGAGTACGCGCGTCGTAGACGAGCTTCGCCGCCTCGATGAGATTCTTCGAGGGAAGGCAGCCGCGATTCACGCACGTACCGCCGATGGTCCGCTCCTCGGTCATGAGTGCAGTCTTCCCGAGCTCCCGGGCTCGCAGAGCGGCTGCGAACGCCGTGGACCCCGAGCCGAGGATCAAGAGATCGAATTGGTCTCCCTGCGGTTTTGCCATACGTCACGCCTCGTGTGTTCCTTCCGTACCGCAGCAATAAAGGCCGCCGTCGCGGCTTCTTTACAAGGGTAGGTACCCCGCGTACCACGGGAACGCGGTCGCCAAGACCACAACGATCGCGGCGATCCAGAGCATGGCCTTCCCGAAGCGATTCGTCCGTGGCATCTCGCACGCGTCGCCCGGTCCACAGTCGACCTGCTGAGGCCGGTACGTGAGGTAGAAGGCCCCGCCCAGCAGCGCATAGGTGACGACCAGGAGGTAGGGCCGGAGGGGCTCGAACTTCTGGGCGAAGGCCGCGCCGGAGATCCCCAGCAGCGCGAAGACCAGCGGCCCGATGCAGCAGACCGAGGCCAGGATTCCGCTCATGACCGATCCCGCTGCCGCCACTCTTTCGACTCTCATCACGACGACTCCCTTCTCCGTCTCGTCTCCGCCCGCGAGAGACCCAACACTACGGGGCAGGCCTCGCCCTCGGCCTTCTCGCACCGCTCGAGACTCTCCGCCAGGTGGCGGCGGAAGGCCTTGAGCTCGACGAGCTTCCGGTCGATGGTCTCGATCCTCTGCCGGAGCAGCTGCGCTACGCGCCGGCACTCCCCTGGCGTCCGCAGCTCTTCGTACCGGACCAGCTCGCGGATGTCGTCGAGAGTTAGGCCGATGGCCTGCGCCTGGCGGATGAAGAGCAGGCGGCCCTCGTCGTGCTCACCATAGACCCTGTACTGCGAGGCCGTCCGGCGCGGCCGGGGCAGAAGCCCCTCCCGCTCGTAGAAGCGGACCGTGTCCCGCGACACCCCGCACCGGGTGGCCAGCTCGCCGATCTTGAGCCCGTCCGTCATCTGTCCCATACCCAAGATAAACCTTGGAGCTAGATCCAAGGTCAAGTGAATTCTTGTGGAAGGGGAGCCTGGGCCCGGGCCGCCGCGCGGGGCCTGGCCGTGGCCGCCCTTCCCCAGCCCTGCGTCGCGAGCGTACGTCAGTCCGTTGCCGCTCTACAGCGCCACCGGGCGCACTCCCAGGCGGCCCGAGGAAGCATTCCATTGCTGGCCGCGAAGAGGGCGCGGACGCTCGGGACCTGAGCTTCAAGTCCTCCAGACCCGCTGGTTCTTACCCATCCAGGCCATGAGCTCCGCGCCTTCAACCGGCCCGCGTCCAGGGCTGCTCAGCAGATCGGCCGCGACCTGGGACACTGCCGCGTACGTGACGCCGCGCTCGGACCAGCTCCGGTCGAACACGACGGGATCGAAGGGAGCGGCCAGCAGAACGTTTGCGCCGCGGTCATCTGAGCGGAGCTCGAGGGCCTCCGCTGCCGCGGCTGGATCCTCCACGTAGACAATCGCCTCGCGCGCCGCCGCCGCGGGTGCCTTCCGCGTCGCTGCGAGAGAGCCCGTTACGGCGTACGGGCGGCCGAAGCGCGGGAGCTTCTCGATGAAGGCGTCGCGGCCCCGTGGCTCGAGGAACGTCATGATGCGGTTCGACGATGCGAACTGGTAGTCCTGGGTCCATCGGCGGAGCAGGGCCGCCCAATCTACCTCGGTCACTTCCCCGCCTCCGCCGCGCGCGACGATGGCGTCCCGCTCGAGGAGCCCGACGACACGCGACACGGACGCTGGAGCGGTCGCGCACCGCTCGGCTAGCGCGCGGACGCCGTACGGAGGCCGGAGTTCGCAGAGGGCCCTCACGACACGGCCAGCGGCTGGCCCCCTGAGGGAGAAGAGTGGCCGCGGCTCGCGCGTAGGGTCCTTCTCAGCGCCCTCGGCCTGGAGAAAGACGGCCGGGCGCTCCAGGGCGAGCCTGAGGTTCCCGGTGGAGTCTAGGTAGCTGGCGCCCACGGCGGCGAGAAGCTCTCGCGTCCGCGGGCTCAGGAAGGGAGCCGTCACGAGCACCTCGGTGGCGCGGGAGCGTTGCCGGCGCCCCGTTGGCAAGACGCCGGCGACGTCCCTCGGTTCGATCCTCCGCCGCGAGACCACGACCAGCTGAGCCAACCTCGAGTCGGGCGCGCGGATGACGATGATCGCCTCGTGCACCCGGGCGGCCTCCGCCACGCTCCAGGTCGGAGGAAGGTGCTGCCGGAGCTGTTGGACGGCTGCCCCGTAGGCCACCTGTCCCAGATCCGACTTTGTTCCGCATCTCGTGGAACAGGCTATTTCCTGGAACATAGACAGTCACACCCGTTCGGCTTCGCGCGGCGGCGCGCCGCGGATTCTCAGGCCTGAAGACGACAGGCACTCCTCTCTCACTCATGAGAAGTCCCACCGAGAGCCCGCTGCTGATCCGCCAGCACTTGCGGCGATGGGCACTGCGCGGCGCGCTGGCCTCGCGCTTGCACGAGCAAGTGCCGGGTGGCGTGGTGAGAAAGGGGAGGTGGGCGGTACGGTTCATCAGACCTCGACAGATGCTCGAAATGATCGGGGTGTCGCGGAGTACGATTCGGCGGATGGTCCAGGAGGGCAGCTTCCCGCAACCGGTCCGGATCACGAAGAGGAATGCGGGCTACGTGCTGGAGGCCGTAGAGGCTAGGATGCAGGCGCGGACTCAGGGGCTCGCCTGGGAGTCGGCGAGTGCAGGCGCGGCGAGCCTCCGGACTGAGCCGTCGCAGCGCGGGCGCTCGAAGCTTGCGTTGGCTCAGCAGCAGGCGGCGGTCACGGTTAGGGCTCGGGGCTATCGTGTTCGGACTGACTCTGCTCGGACTCTGGACGGTTCGGCTGCGTAGCTGGCTGGTGGGTTCGCCGCGCTCGGAGCAGCTGCACGACTGCCGCCTTCAGGAGACGCGAAAGGGTTGGGCGCACGGAAGAGTGGGACGCGGGTACGCTAGCGGTATCTCCCGTGATACGGCCGGTCGTCTCGAACCACGACAGTTCGGGGTTCTCGTGCATGGGCTTCAGGTAGACGACCCAGGGCTCGAGGACCCGGACCCCGTCGAACGCCTTCACGATCGCCTGGTTGACCTTGAGGCTGGTGAAGGCCCGGGGCATGAAGAGGTGCTCGCGGCGCAGGCTCACCGTGATCCCCTCCCCCATCGAGCCAGGGTCCGCCGCGATCACGGCGCCGTCGAGGAAGGAGAACGCGCTGCGCTGCGAGGTCTCGTTCCGGGAGCGGCTGACCTTCTTCCGCTCGATCTCGCCGCAGAGGTCCGCGGCCTGGCGCGCCGTGAAGTTGTCCTCGGCGCAGAGCCAGATCTTCGTCCGCAGGTTCGCGATGAGCTGGGCGGCGACGTGCTCGTTCCTGAGCTTGGCGACGAAGCTTTCGTAGGTCTGGGTGGCGATGACGGCGGAGCACTTCGCCTCCCGGCATTTCGAGAAGAAGTCGCCGTCGCCCGGCTGGGTGGTGTAGCCGTCGTATTCGTCGGCCACGAAGAAAACGCCGCGGCCGACGTCCCCGGAGCTGTGCTCGGCCCGCGCGAGGCGGTTGAGGACGGCATCGAAGAAGTTGAGCTTGGTCATGGTGCCGACGATCATCGAGACGGTCTTGAGCTGGGACTTCGGCACGCGGAGGGCGACGATCTGCCCCTCTTCGATCAGGCGGTCGAAGCCCTTGAAGTTCTCGCACTGAGGGTCAGGAGCGAAGACCTCACGGATCTTCGGGTCGTCGAAGAGGGAGCACACCCCGTTGAGGCCGGCCGCGATCGAGGCGCGGAGCTTCGCATCCAGCTTGGCGGCCTTGGCTTCGAGCCAGAACTTGATCGAGGCCAGTTCCTCGTGCTGCTCGGGCGTGTTCACGCGCTTCTCGGCCAGCTTCACGTACTCCTCGAAGGCCTCGTAGGAGGTCGCTGCCCGGTAGAGACTCGCCATCGTGGGCTCCCGGCCTTCGGCCAGGCGCAGGACGCGGATGACCTGCGACGCGAGGTCCTTCGCCTCCTGGTGCCAGAAGGGGTCGGCCAGGGAGGTCCCCTGGACGTTCTCGATCATGTCGGCGATGTGGCCGCCGAGGGCAGCGGCGTTGAGGTCAGGGCGCCCGACGATGTTCCAGCGGACGCCGCTCGTGAGGCTGACCTCGTAGTAGTCGGCCAGCCGGCCGGCAAGGATGCACTGGTCCCGCACGAAGTCAGCGTAG
>Ga0099828_10004198_pt1 | contig 10155 bp, 10 predicted proteins | sample CZO8metaG_2_FD_79338 | JGI IMG/M metagenome (GOLD analysis project Ga0099828, IMG submission 79338) | Vadose zone soil microbial communities from the Eel River Critical Zone Observatory, Northern California, USA - CZOApr15con2H1.8 metaG | ecosystem: Environmental > Terrestrial > Soil > Vadose...
CGGCTCGGGATCGGCGTCGTGCCCCTGCACCCTCGTCGCCTTCATCTGCTCGGTCGCCTTCACCTCGGCGAGGGCGATTTCCTCGGCGCTGCCGATCCCCATGATGAGCTGCATGTGCGTGGGCAGCAGCTTCTGAATCGCTTCATCCAGCCATTTGTTGGTGACCGTGGGCGGAGGGCCCGCGTTGCCGACTTTCTCGAGCACGTACTCCTCGACCGCGCGGCGCGCGATGCCCTGCGCAAACGGCGGCACGCGCAGAATCCGCACCTCCGCCTCGGGCGCCCAGGGCAGACCCGCTTGTCCGTCTTCTTCGATCCAGGGGATGTCCTCGGGGCGCACGCCGACGACGCCCACGAGCAGCACGCTGCAGGGCGCAAGCCGCACGAGATTCTCGGACTGCGATCCGAGCTCGGTGTTCTCGATGCGATGCGCGCCGTGACGACCCAGGACCATCAGCGTCGGCTTGATCTCATCCGCCCATTGCATGATCACCTGGAACGGTTTGCCGATGAGGATCTGCGTCTTGAGTGGTACGTCGGGGAACGGCTGCGCCATCACCTCGGCGCGCTTCAGGTTCGCCTGGCAGAGCTTGAGCAGCCCCTTGTCGATGATGTTGTTGTGCAGCTCTTCCTGCTCCTCGAACTTGAAGACCTTCGATGCCTGATACGACAGCACGTCCTTGATATTGTGGAAGACGACGTGGTGATACTGGACGTCGAAGGCGGAGCAGACGAAGAGCGAGCCGCCAAACTCCTGGGCCAGCTCGAGCGCCGCCTGCATCGCCTTGTAGCTGTAGGACGATCCATCCACGCAGACCATGAAGCGGCCGCCCTGGAGCGGCTGCTGGTCGCGCACGATCAGGACGTCCTTTTCGATACCGCGCAACACTCGCGCGACGACGCCGCCGAGCTGCGAGAACGGCTGGCGGCCGAGTCCGTGGGCGCCGACGGCGAGCAGGTCGTACTGCCGTCCCGACGAGCCAACCAGGCGGGCGGCCGAGTCCTCGTCCTCAGCGACGAGCCGTCCGTTTTCGCCGAGTTTGACGTCGCTGCGGACTTTGTCGCCGCCGTCGTAGCCCGCGGCGCGATTGGGGTCGAAGCCAATCAGCCCGGGCAGGCGTCCCGCCCCGCGGTTCACCTCGTTCACGATCTCTTCGTAGTTGATGCCTTCGAGGAGCTGGCGGGTGAGCGGCACGCCGGCCGATTCGCAGCGCTTCCCGAGCTGATCGAGAAAGCTGTCGGCGATCAGCTGCAGCCCCTTTTCGATCAGTTTGTCGTGGATCTTGCGCTGTTTCTTGATCTCTTCGGGCGTCTGGAACTGTGCGGGGAGGCCGGTTTCGAGCTGGCGGAAGCGGACATCGTGGAGGCGGGCTGCGTAGACATGGTTACCGGTGATTCTGCCGCCTGCTTTCCGACACATCTCAATGGCCCGGTCGACTGCCCAATCGGAGTGCTGCGAGTTGTCGACGGGAACGAAAATCTCGCGGTACACCACTACCTCCCCGAGTAACGCCGCTCGAGCGGGCCCTAAACTCTAGATGTCGGTGTGGATGCCGTCAGAGTTAAGGGATATGTATACGAGTCCTGAGGCTGTCAAGGAACTTGTTCACAAGCCGCGGGGACGATTTGCGTGCCGTTTGCGTTCCAAACCGTAATCGCATCCACCGGGCAGGAGTCGCAAGCGCGCAACAGTCGCTCTCTGTCTACGGCATCGGGCTTCACAAACACCGCCGTGCCGCTCTCGTCGAGCACGAAGGCTTCGGGAGCTTCCGTGATGCAGTCGCCGAAGCCGACGCAGAGCGTGCGGTCGATGCGCACGCGCAGCTCGCCGACACTCCGCTCCTCGTAGTCGCTCACATCCCTTCCAGTCCCAGCTCGGCGCGCGCCGTGTCCATGATGGCAGGTGTGATCTCGGCGATACCGCGTTCGCGTGCGTAGTCGGCGTAGATCTTCTTTACCATTCCGCGGACGAAGTTTGGGACGCGGCTGAGCCGCTCCTGGGCCTCGCTCGACCACGACGCGGCCGTCGGGCCGTCGGGCCGTCGGGCCGTATCCTCAAAGGCATCGTCCCGGCCGGTCGCGACCATCGTGCGGACGGTTTCGAGCGGCTGCGCCGGCACGGTTTTGCCTCCGATCACGACTCCCAATGACGAGACCAACTGCGTTTCCATCGGGTTCGTCAACAAAGCCACGACACGGCCGCACTTCGGGCATTTGAACGTCGCCGCCAGCGTGCCGTCGCCCGGCAACTGACGCTCGCCAAAGGCCATCTGTTGGTCGCACTCGACGCACAGGAATTTCATAACCGAGTCCCGAGCGTGGACCAGATGTCCGCTGTCGGGTGCCAGGGAATGCGGGCGAGTACCGCGACGCCGAACTCGTGAGCGAGATCATCGCCAGCCGATCCCCTCAACTCTCCTCCCACCATGTTCTCGACGATGCCCAGCAACTCGGATCCCCGGTCCACGGCCGCGCGCATGGCCCGGCGGACCGCGTCGCGCGATTCGGGCGTCGGAATCGTTACGGTGAGCACGGGCGGTGGATTGCCGAGGATATCGCACAGCTCGATGTAGCGCTGCATGCCGGGCGGCAGGTCCAACAACAGCGTGTCGAGATCTCCCCAAGCGATGTCGCCCAGAAACTCCCTGAGCGCCGAGGCTTCCATAGCCCCCCGCCAGACGAAGCTTTCGGCGCTCGGTCCCTTAAAGGCGAGTGGCGCGCCGTCGTCGAGCAAGAGGGCCATCGAGATGCACTTCACACCCTCCGCGCTCATGGCAGGTTCGATCGCGTCGCCGGGAGCGGGGAGTGGGGAGTGGTTCACTCCCAGCAACCCCGGAATTGTGGGACCATTCAAGTCGGCATCGAGCACCCCGACGGGCTTGCGCGCGCGGGCGAGGGCGCGCGCAACATTCGCCGTGACATAGCTCTTGCCCACGCCGCCTTTCCCGCTCATCACCGCCACGATCCGCCGCACCCCGGCCAGGCGCTCCGCCACGCGCTTGCGCTGGGCGCCGATTTGGTCCGCCAGCCCAGAGCGGTCAGGATCGGTCAACTGGTGGTAGGTGCGCATGGACTGAAAACTAGCCGGGGTGGCGGTTGGTCGGTTAGTATCTGGTATGATTGAAGGCCTCAAACAGAAGCTCCAATCCGAAGTCGAACGCCTGAACCACGAAATCTCTTTCGTCTTGCCGAAAGAGATCGAGAAGGCGCGCGCGCATGGCGACCTGCGCGAGAACTCCGAATACAAGGCAGCGCTCGAGCGGCAGCAATTCGCGCAGGCGCGCGTGCATCACCTGCGGCTGCGCCTGTCGAAGCTCTCCGACGTGCGCGAGCAGGATATCCCTCGTGACCGCGTGGGCTTCGGCTCGCGGGTCACGGTTGAAGATCTCGACACGAAGAAGAAGGAAGTCTACGCCCTGACACTCGGCGAGTTCATCGAGGGCGAGGACGGCGCGGCAGAGATGCCCGTCTCGATGGCATCACCGCTCGGAAAAGCGCTGATCGGCGGAAAGGTCGGGCAGAAGGTGGACATCACACTCCCGATGGGTAAGCGCAAACTCAAGATCGTGAGCTTGGATACGGTGCACGATTTGGCAGGCTCTTGACTAAAACCTTTTGATGTTGTCACTTAGATCCCGGAACGGATGATTACACCTCTGGGAGAACCTGCGATGTCGATGCGTTTCCTGACCGCTGCGGCGGTCTTCTTGCTTTTCGCCCCTCTGGCGACGCTCACGGCGCAAGGCGATCCCGATCGCACCGTCGCGGGGGGCGGCAATTTCCCTGCCGGCTGGCACGTCCGCACGGAGACGAACCGTCAGACCGGACAGCCCGGGCCGCTCGAAAACGTGAAGTTCACGAGCATGGGCGACGGCCTGCATACCACGGTCGGACCCGCGGCGATTTATTGGCGGGATCGCGACACCATCTCGGGCAACTACCACGTCGTCGCAAAGCTGAATCAGATGAAGAACCCCGCCCATCCTGAAGCCTTTGGGATCCTCATCGGTGGCAAGAACCTCGCGGACTCCGGACAGAGTTATACGTACTTCCTGGTGCGGCCGATCGACGGGATGTACTCGATTCGCCGGCGCCCCAGTTACGCCGGCCGCCCGGTCGCGGTCGTCGAATGGACCGCCAGTGACGCCGTCACCAAGGCCGACTCCGGCGGTCGCGCCACGAACGAGCTCAGCATCCAGGCACAGGGCGGCAAAGTGAAGTTCATGGTGAACGGCAAAGAGGTCTACACCGGCGACGCCGCGAACCTCGACGTGAACGGGGTCGTGGGCTACCGCGTCAACCACAATCTCGACGTCCACTTGGGGCCGCTCGGGATTCACAAACTGTGACCGCCTTGAACCCAACGGCCGACGAAGATCGCTTTTCGTTCACACCGTTCACCCGGCATCCGTTTTTCACGTACGTCAACCGCTGGATTCTGGAGCGGGTGATTTGCCCGGGCCGTCAGGTGATCGTGGACCTCGGCTGCGGCCCGGGCGCCATCACGGAGCTCATCCTCGAGCGCGTGCAGGGCCAGCAGCCGCCGCCGCACGTCATCGGCGTCGATCCGTCGCCGTCCGCGCTGCAAAAGGCGCGAGCGGCCATTTCATCGAAGCTGGCAGAGTTCGTCCAGGGCAGCGCGGAGTGGCTGTCGAAGCTCGTTAAGTCGGCTGACACGGTCGTATTCCTGAATGCCATTCACTTGATGCCCGACAAGGAACAGGTGCTGAAGGAAATTCGGCGCGTGTTGAAGCCGGGCGGGCTGCTCGCCTTCAATAGCACGTTCTTCAACGGAGCCTATGTCGAGGGAACGAGCGGCTTTTGGCGCCGCTGGATCGTGCGCTCGGTGCAGGCGCTCCGGGAAAAGGGTATCGAGGTCAAACACACCGGCCATGCGGCGGCGATGGAGTGGTTTTCGGCTCAGCAATACAGTGCCGCGTGCACCGCCGCGGGACTTCGTCCCACCACGGTCGAGCTGCTGCGCGTTGAGATGACGGCCGCGGCCCTCGCCGATATCGGCCGCTTTTCACTCTTCATCGAGGGAGCGCTGCCCGGCGCGCCGCTCGAAGAGGGGTCCGAGGCGTTGCAGACGGGCCTGGCGCGCACCATGGAAGAGCTCAAGGTGGATTCGGTGCCGCGGCACTGGCTGGAGGTTGTGGCGGAAGCAGTGTAAAGCGGAGTTTGGAGTGGGCCTCTCGTAGCGCAGTCTCGACGACCGCCGGCGTTTCTCCTCGCGCAAAAATAAATCCCGGATACCGCGAACCCTCGGGGAACGGCACCAGCCGCTCGCCGGGATGAGCCGTGATCTGGACGTCTTCGATGAGCGGTACCGCCTTCGCCGCGTCGATCCCGGATACCTCTTGCAGCGTCCCCGCTCCCGGAATCGGAATCATCATGACGCCTGCTGCCAGACGCTCACGCTGCAGCGACGGGATCGGCATGCCGAGGGCGTGGCGCACGATGATCTCCTCGAGGGAGACCCCTTTGTCGCCGAATCGCAGCACCGCCGAGCACCGCCCGCCGATCGGTCGCGCCGCCAGCTCGATCAGCCAAGGTCCGCGCTCGTTATAGCGCAGCTCGGCGTGCACCGGGCCATCGACAATCCCTAACGCGCGCACGGCGCGGTCCGCGCAGTCTTTGATGGCTGATTGCAACCCGGCGGGGACACTCGATGGCGTGACGTAGATGGTCTCCTCGAAGAACGGCCCATCGAGCGGATCGGGCTTGTCGAAGATTGCCAGCACGTGCAAGCGGCGATTCACGACCAATCCCTCGAGCGCAACCTCGTAGCCCGGTATGAACTCCTCGATGAGATACTGGCGCGCCCGATCGCCGCACGCCGCGGCGGTCTCTGGGTCCGCAAGTATGGCTCGCAATCGGGCGTGAGCGGTCACGAACGATTGAGCATTGTCGACGCGGATGACGCCACGCGAAGCCGACAGGCGCACTGGCTTGAGGACACAGGGGTACGAAATCGACTTCGCAATTGTGGCAGGATCTTCTTCGAGGTTACGCAGGACGAAGCGCGGGATAGGTACCGTCGCCTTTGCCAGTAGCTCCCGCTGGAGGTACTTATCGCTCGCCGCTACCGCGGCGTGAACCGGATTGCCTTTGAGCTGGAGCTTCGTCGCGACCGCCGCGGCCACCAGCGCCGTCCTGTCGTCCACGCCCACGACGCCGTTGATAGGATACTGCTGCGCGAACACCCGCACGGCGTCCGCCGCTCGCTCGGGCTGCTCGAAATCGAGAGTGAGAAGACCTGCCGGGTTGGCGGCCTCGAGTGTGCTCGCCTTCTCGGAGGCGACCGTCAGCTCCACGCCGATCTGCCGCGCAGCCTCCACGAACGCCGCGGTGCGGTACGTCGTGGTGGGCAGCAACAGCAGAAGGCGAGGTGCTATTTCTTCGACGCCTGGAAGTAGGGGTTCGCGCCCGAGGTATGATCGGTGATGTCGACGATGCCGCGGACCGCGGGCACGAGCTGCGCGAGCATCCCCTCGATCCCCTGGCGTAGCGTGACATCGGCCATGCCACAGCCCTGGCAGCCGCCGCCCATGCGCAGCATCACGACGGCATCCTGCACGTCGATGAGCTCGACCCGACCGCCGTGGCGCGCCACCATCGGGTTCACCTGTTCGTCGAATACCTTCGCCACCCGCTCGTATAGGGCATCGTCATTGACCGCGGATGGATCACCGGAAGCCGGTCTTGGCGCCGATGCGACCGCCGGCACGTCCGCCGTCACCGTGGATCGTATGGCGTCACCGACCGCCCGACCCACCGCCTGCCACGGCGCTGGTGACTGCTTCACGACGGTGATGATGTTCCCGGACACGATGAGCTCGCTGACGGCCAGACCCGGGATGGCGAAAATCGCTTCCGCGAGCGGCGAACCTTTCGCCTCGTCGGGCGTCGAGAACCGGCGTACGCCGCCGGCCAGCACCGGAACGCTGAGGACGAACTTGCAGCGCTGGGTGTCGATCGGCTCGGCGGTGATCCGGATGTCAGCCGCCGCCATTACGCATCTCTCGCGCGGCCGCGACCATGTTCCTGAGCGCGGCCAGGGTTTCTTCCCACCCGCGCGTCTTGAGCCCGCAGTCGGGATTCACCCAGATCTGGGCGCCGTCCAACACTCGCGCCATGCTCTTCAAAGCACCGGTGATCTCCGCGATCGACGGCACGCGCGGCGAGTGGATGTCGTACACCCCCGGGCCGATCTCGTTGGGATATTTGTACTGCTCGAATCCCTGCAGCAGCTCCGAGCCGGAGCGGGCGTTCTCGATGGAGATCACGTCCGCGTCCATACGCTCGATCACGCGCAGCACGTCGTTGAACTCGCTGTAGCACATGTGCGTGTGAATCTGCGTGCCGTCCCGCACCCCCGCGGTGGCCAGGCGGAAGGCGTCCACGGCCCACTGCAGATAGGCGGCCCAATCGGCGCGCCGCAGCGGCAGTCCTTCCCGGAGGGCGGGCTCATCGATCTGAATCACCCGGATGCCCGCGGCCTCCAAATCGATCACCTCGTCGCGAATCGCCAGCGCGACCTGTTTGGCCGTTTCCGCACGCGGCTGGTCGTCGCGGACGAACGACCATTGCAGGATCGTCACTGGCCCGGTCAGCATCCCTTTCATAGGACGCTGTGTCAGAGACTGGGCGTACTTGCTCCAGCGCACCGTCATCGGGCGCGGGCGTGAGACGTCGCCGAAGATGATCGGCGGCTTCACGTAGCGAGTCCCGTAGGACTGCACCCAGCCATGCTCGGTAAACGCGAATCCGGCGAGCTGTTCGCCGAAATACTCGACCATGTCGTTGCGCTCGAACTCGCCATGCACGAGCACATCCAGCCCGATCTCTTCCTGGAGCGCGATGGTCTTCTGGATCTGGGCCTCGATAAAGCGCTCGTACTCCTCGGCGCCGATCTCCTTGTCGTTCAACTTGCGACGAGCCGCACGCACTTCGGCTGTCTGTGGGAATGACCCGATCGTGGTCGTCGGATACGGGGGCAGATCTGGTTGAGACTTCCTGCGCACCGCGTACCGCGTACCGCGTACCCGGTCTTTCTCCGTGACTGCCTCCGCGCGCCGTTGCACCGTGGCGCTGTTGATTCGCTTGGAGGCACGACGCGACTTCGCCGCCTCGCTGCTGGCGATGGCGGCCGTGCGATCGCCTTTGGACAATGCGACGACTTCCTGAAGTTTCTGCTTGGCGAACGCGAGCCAGCTCTTCAGCTCCGGATCGAGCTTCGTTTCGAGATCGAGGTCGAGCGGCGTGTGCAACAGCGAGCAGGACGGCGCCACCCACAGCCGGTCCTTCCCGACCTTCGCCGCCGCACGCTCGAGCAACGCCGCCTGTTTTTCGAGATCCGCCCGCCACACGTTCCGGCCGTCAATCACACCCGCCGACAGCACTCGGCCCCCCCCTTTCGGCCAGGCGGCGAGCAGCGGATCGAGCTGCTCCGGCGCGCGGACCAGGTCGATATGCAGCCCTTGCACAGGCAGAGCGAGCGCGGTCTTCAGATTGTCGGCGAGACCCGCGAAATATGTCGCGACCAGCAGCTGCGACTTGCCGGCGCGTTGCGCGAGCTCCTTGTACGCTTTCAGAAAGGCCGCACGCTCCGCCTCGCTGCGATCGAGCGCCAGCATCGGTTCATCGAGCTGGACCCACGTCGCGCCCGCTGACGCAAGGGTCTCCAGCGTCTCCGCATATACCGGCAGCAGCGCGTCGAGCAACGACAGGCGATCGAACGCTGACCCTCTGGTCTTGGCGAGAAGCAGGAACGTGATCGGCCCGATGAGCACAGGCGTCGCGTCGATGCCCAGCGCTTTGGCCTCGAGGTACTCGCTCACCGGCTTCCGCGAGGAAAGCCGGAACGACTGTCCGCGCTCGAGCTCAGGGACGATGTAGTGGTAGTTGGTGTCGAACCACTTCGTCATCTCCATCGCGGTGACGTCGCGGCCTTTTCCCTGACTGCCGCGCGCCATGGCGAAGTAGGTGTCGAGGTCTACTTCACCGCCTTTCCAGCCGTATCGTGGAGGCACCGCCCCGACCAGCGCACAGGTGTCGAGCATCCGGTCGTAGAACGAGAAATCGTTGACGGGGATGCGGTCAAGGCCGATGTCGCGCTGCAGCTGCCAGTGTCGGCGGCGCAGCTCGGTGCCGGTGCCGAGGAGCTGGGCGCGAGTCACCTTGCCGCTCCAATAGCCCTCAGTAGCGCGCTTCAATTCGCGCGCGGCGCCGAGGGGGGGGAAGCCCAAATTCGAGGCGATTGTCGTCATAGTAAGGAAGGGAATCTTACCGGGTTCTAAGCCGTTACGGTACTTGGCCCGGCCTGCCGCAGTACGCTACACCTGCCGAATAGCTACACCTAAGGATGGGGCGGTGCCGGCGGGTGCGGAGGAGGGGTGCCGCGGCCTGGCGGTGGGCCACGTCGGGCTTGTGCCGCGGCTGCACGCTCGAGGCCTGCGGCCGCTTGTGCCGGCGTGACGCCGCGCGCGACCTCCGCCTGGACCTGCGCCGGCACTAGCAGCAGATCGCCTGCGGGCTCGCCGGACCGCAATTTGATACTGATGAGTCCGATGGTCTCCGCCGTCGGAACGCCCATCGCCGACAGTGTTCCCGCCACACGCAGTCCCACGGTCAGCGCCGCTGCGCTCGCGCCGGTGCGCGCCAGCGCGGTAATGTCTTTTCCGCTAAGTCCCGCGGTGATCGCAAACTCGCCCGCGGCGATCACGAGCGTGTCGAACACGACGCCACCTTCGCGCAGCGCCGCGGCAGCCGTATCCAGCTCCAACACTACCAGGCGCACCGCCGCGGCGACGCGCGCGGAGGGAACCCCCTTCGCGCCGCCTTCGATTGCCTTTTGAATCAATGGATCGACGGGAAGACCGCGCGCGGATGCCGCGGTACCCAGCTCCAGGACCAGTGCTGCAACCTCGGGTGACACACGACCGGCCAGCCGCGCGGCGATGCCGGCACCTCCCTGCTGTTGCATGCCCAGCAGCGACAGCGGGAGCGTGACGAGAGCGATGATCACAGTGTCAGCACGCTGTTGCGGCGGCCGAAGCCGTCGTCGACGGCGGGAGCGCCAGGATCCGGCACCCAGCGCGCGCCATCGACGACGAACGCGTACTGGTGCTGCCCAGCCTGGAGCGTGAGCGTC